>Ga0114918_10000867_pt1 | contig 26655 bp, 19 predicted proteins | sample LantaG_FD_87015 | JGI IMG/M metagenome (GOLD analysis project Ga0114918, IMG submission 87015) | Deep subsurface microbial communities from Baltic Sea to uncover new lineages of life (NeLLi) - Landsort_02402 metaG | ecosystem: Environmental > Aquatic > Marine > Oceanic > Sediment | place...
GCTAATTTATTGCCCTGCCGGCAAATTTAGTCATGTTGAAGAATTCACCGGGACTCTATGTATACAGAACTCCGGTAGGCCAAAAATACATATGACAAGTAAGATTAGCAGCCGAATTGCAAAAATGCCGCTTTGTTTTTGATACCATGACATGGTAAAAGTTTCGCTTACAGCAAACATCCTCTATTATCCCTCGAAGAATGTCGAGAATTTCTCCTTTAGTCACTGTAATTCTAACACTTATCGGCACTAAAGTCAATGATGTTGTGGTTAATTCGGGAGCCAAACGATGGGGGCTAAGGGACCAAAGTTTTTTAATATGCCCAAAATTGTTGCCGGACAAAAGAAATTAGGTTATTCTATGCCGGTGGCGGGTGAATTTGACTATCGGCTTTAGTAAGTATGGGTATCTCAATGGCGGACGAACAGAAACAATTGCTGCAACAAATTGAGCGTTTGCTTGAGTCAGGGGACATGCGGGCCCTGGGTGAACTGCTTAATGACCAGCGAAGTAGTGACATAGCCGAAATTGTCGAACTTGTGGATAACGAGGAGAGACGTGCTATCTTCGATGTCATGGACAAGTCGATGTCCGCCGAGGTGTTTGAAAAGGTCGATGAGGCGACCAGATCCGAATTATTCGAACTTCTCAAAAACGAGGAACTGACCAGCCTTGTTTCCGAGCTTGACCCTGACGATGCCGCCGATATCCTTTCTGAGCTGTCCGAAGAAAAAAGGGCCGAACTGCTCGAAAGCATATCACCGAGCGAATCGGCGGAAATCAAGGAGTTGATGGGCTACTCCGAAGACTCGGCCGGCGGGATTATGGACCCTGTTGTAATCAGTGTTTCCGAGAACGCCACCGTTGCCGAGGCCGTCAGTAAAATCCGCGCTGCGGAGATCGACGAGGATTTCTACTCCGTTTATGTTGTGAACAAAACCGGCCGATTTCTCGGCGATGTTCGTCTGCGGTTCCTGCTGACTCGTCCCGAAAAAACGAGAATCGGCGATCTTATAGACCCCGACACTATTTATGTCAATGTCAATACCGACCAGGAAGAAGTCAGAAACATATTCAGCAAAAACGATCTTATAGTTGTGCCCGTTCTCAATAAGAGCCACAGACTCGTTGGTCGAATCACTGCCGACCGTGTCATCGAAGTCGCCGAGGAAGAAGCCGCAGAAGACTTTTACACAATGGCGGGCACCGATCCCGAAGAGCTGGACAACGTATCGGTATTCCATGCGGCCCGCGTGAGAATGACCTGGCTTCTGCCCTGCCTGATAGGCACGGCTGTCACGGGCACGGTGATGATTTTCTTCCAGACTCACCACCTGGAGGTCTTCGTAGCCGTAGCTGCATTTGCGCCGATGATCCAGGCCATTAGCGGCAACGCAGGGCTTCAAACCTCCGCCATCGTCGTATCGGGACTGGCAACAGGCCACCTGGCGGCGTTAAGATTCAGCCAGGTCTTTACGCGAGAAGTGCGAATTGCGCTTCTTGTAGCATTAAGCTGTGGAGTGTTGGGCGGCATCGCCTGTGCTATTTTGATTTGCTCCAGGGCACCGGAAAATGCGATCTCGCTGGGACGGCTGATCTTTGCATTCGGCACGGCGATGTTCTCAGCTATCATGGTTGCGACAACGCTTGGTTTATTTCTGCCGTTTTTGTTCCGCCGAATCGGCATAGACCCGGCGATAAGCTCCGGTCCGCTGGTTACAACCGCAAACGACTCGATAAGCGTGGCAATCTATATGTCCCTGACTCTGATGCTGGCTTCATGATTGCAGGCGGGAAATAGTGTTGTGAGCTTTGACTTGTCCCGGGATTTCACGAGAGAGTGTTCTGTTCTTTTCAGGCTCGCCTCAGCGTGATCGTCTCGTGCCGATCCCTCGCCTCGTATCGATTCTCAACCTTGGCCTGCTCTCATTCGAGATCTCCCGGATTCTCGTTCTTTTTGTTGCCCGTTTTTGCGGCACAGACCCGCCGGGAACCTTCTGTCCCAACAGTTCCAGGGCGCTTCTGCTAACCTGCCTGGTGGAACTGTCACGATGTTTGAGCCCCTGGTTGAGCGCTTCAAGAGCCATCTTCTTCATTCTACCCTGCATTTTTCTCAGCCCATAAGCTGCGGCGTTTTTCGTGGTTATATGGTCGCTGCCGGTCAAAGCTTCTTTTAAGATTTCCAGACCGTCTTCCTGCATCCAGGATAAGTTGAAAGCGGCTCTGCGTCTGTTCGATGCATCAGACGAACGCAACTGCTCTTTCAGCTTGGCAAGAAGCCTTATTGCCGCCTCCTCCTTTTCTCTACCCGTCAATATCCGTTTTTCTGACTCCATAAATACACCCTTTTCTATATCGGCAAGCAGGTGCGAATCGCTAAAGTCGATTTGTTATTAGCCCCGATTTGGAGGTTTATCCAACGCTGGGAGGTTAAAACTGGTAAAATAAACCTTGCCATTTTGGTGAAAAATAAGTATTGTTGAAGCATCAAGCTTGACAACATGGGCAAAATCTTATAATATAGACATATAAGGTTTGTCATTACAAATCTCATGGTGTAATTAATGCTCTTCTGTTTAACGACCTATAATCAGGCTGGTCGTGACAGATCGAGTTGGTTTATAGACTTTGGAGTTAGTTGTAATTATGGCCGAAGGCAAAGAACATCCTGTTGATACTCGAATGCCTCTTGATCATGAGCCTAAGCTGAACAAGTTTTTCAGAGCTGCCATCAAAACCCGCGCCAGCGATCTACACCTGAAAGTGGGGCAGACGCCTAAATTGCGTCTTTTTGGGGAATTGAAGAATACGACCGGCGATGTAATAACCCCCGAGAAGATGGAAGAATTGGTATTCGAGCTGCTTACCCCTGCCCAGAAAAAATCTTTCATGGAGCACGGGACACTGGACTTCGCCCATGAAGTTGACGGCGAGCATCGCTTCCGCACGAATGTGTTTCGCCAGCGAGGCCTAATCAGCCTGGCGGCACGGCGTGTCAACACATTCATCCCGCCGTTCGAAGAGCTGCACCTGCCGCAGTCACTGGAAAAGGTATGCAATAGCAGACAGGGACTGGTTCTTGTCGTGGGCCCTACCGGCTGCGGCAAAACAACAACAATAGCATCGATGATAGACTACATAAACCGCACTCGCTCCTGCCACATCATTACCATCGAGGACCCAATCGAGTATCTGTTTAAGGACCGAAAAGCAATAGTCTCGCAAAGGGAAATCGGGCTCGATACCAATGATTTCGAGGAAGCTCTGACATATCTAATGCGACAAGACCCCGATGTTGTCTTCGTTGGCGAGATGCGGGACGCCAAAACCGTCACTGCGGGAATGAGAGCAGCGGAAACCGGACACCTTGTCTTCGGAACGTTACACTCGGCAAATGCGTCTCAGGCCGTTCACCGGCTTTTGGACCTGTTCGCCCAAAACGAACGTGACCTTATAAGGCAGACCTTAAGCCTGGCTATCAGAGCAATTATCAGTCAGGTATTGCTGCCGTGCATCACTGAAGGTACTGACAGAATACCCGCTGTGGAGATTCTAATTACAAACGCTGCCGCCAGGAGGCTAATTGCCGAGGGTCGCGAGGGCGATTTGCCCAACGTGATACGAAGCTCACAAAACGAAGGCATGCAGGATCTTACATATAACCTTTGTGATTTGGTGGAAAAAGGACTCATCGATCCGAGGGAAGCATTAAAATATGCACCAAATACAGATGAATTGAAAATGGCACTAAAGGGGATCAGAACCACTGCCAGCGGCATTTTGTGAGATTTTTACGGAGCATCTTATGCTGGATTTATTATCAGCCTCCATCGAGTATGGCGGCTATATTTCGATAATCAAACTCATTGGCTATTTGATTATCTTTTTTGCCTGGCTGCCTCTGGTTGGCTGGGTGCACTACGACTCTAAAACAGTAGAAACAAATGATGTCTTCTGGACAGGTATCATCCTGGGAGCAGGAGCGGCAGGGGCAATAATCTGGCTGCTCGTACCGATCTTTATCGTTGGGATGCTTTTCTATCTGATTGCGGTCGGAGCGATATCTCTGGCTTACGTCAAGCACCGCAATGCGAGAGTCCTGGATTTTGATAAAGTCCTGACAGTCGATCACATCAAAAACCTGCTCGTCAGTAAAGAAAAGAAACTTGAGGCCCTTAAAAGCTTCTCTTTTATAACGTCAAATAAAAATGAAGTTCCAGTGCCCGAACCCAGAACGCCGGACTTTTTCGGATATAAGACAGCTTATGAAATTCTGAGTGATGCTATGTGGCGAAGGGCAAGCAGCATTGTGTTCTCCCCAACGGCACAAGATTACCAGGTAGCCTACAACGTTGACGGCACTTCGCTAAAACAGCCGAGCATAGCCAGAGACCAAATGCAATATTTCATTCATTTCGTCAAGGAACTTGCCGGTATGGACACCAAGGAAAAACGCAAACCACAAAAAGGAAATTTCAAAATCCGCAAGAAGAAAGATGATTTCCCGTGGGAAGTAATGACTGCCGGGTCAACCGCCGGAGAACAGGTCAGACTTAAACCAATAACACAAGAGGGCATGGCAAGACTGACCGAGATCGGCTTAATGCCCGAACAGGAAGCAAAGCTCAATCAGTTTCGTGATATAAAACAGGGCGTATTTATTATAAGCGGGCCGCGTAAAAACGGCATAACAACCACGCTTTACGCACTTCTTCGAAATCACGATGCCTTCATTAACAGCATAAACACGCTTGAAAGACAGGCTCCCGCCAAGATGCCCAACATAACTCAAAACATCTTCAATCTGACCGACACCGGCACAACTACATTTGCCAAAAAGCTCCAGACCGTTGTAAGAATGGGACCTGATATAATCGGTGTCTCCGATTGCGAAGATGCCGAAACAGCCCAGATAGCTTGTGCCGCCGCCAGAGATGGAAAGCTCGTATATATTACGATCAAAGCAGACAGCGTGATACAGGCGCTGGGTAAATGGCTAAAATATGTCAGCAATAAAAGTGTCGTCGCAGATACCCTTCTGGGTATCAGCAATCAACGGCTGATTCGAATACTTTGTGATGAGTGCAAGCAGGCCTACGCACCGGATAAAGAACTGTTCAAAAAATTCAATATCACCGCGGATAAAACAAAAGTGCTGTATCGTACCGGCAAAGTGCAATACGACAAGCACGGCAAACCTTCACCCTGCGAACACTGCCAGGGGACGGGCTATTTCGGCAGAACGGCTGTGTTTGAAATCATCACGATGAACGACGATTTAAGAAAAGTTATAAAACAATCAAAATCGCTGCCGGAGATCGGTACGCAGTTCAGACGTGCCAAAATGCTCTATCTACAGGAACAGACACTCAGAAAAGTAATTACCGGGAAGGTAGCGATAAACGAAATGATTAGAGTGCTTTCAACATCAAAAACGAACAAAGCAGCTCAAAATAATCGTTAGTAACACACGGTTCGTGAAGCGAATCACGAATCCTGAAAAACCGGAGACATTGTTTATGGCCAGCTTAGCTGTAGTTTTGATAATTCTGGGTTGTGGTGCTTTGATGTATTTAAAAGGGACATTTGTCAAGGCATTTGCCATGATAATTATAGCGATTATTTCGAGCGTTGTTGCGTTCGGCTATTTTGAAGTATTGGCAAATTTCATTATCCGCCGCGGCAATGACGGCAGTATGCTCTCTCTTGTCCCCTGGGCGCAAACTCTCTGTTTTATCCTGTTGTTTATCGTGGCCTTTGGCCTGCTTCAAACAGCCGCTACTTTTTTGAACCGCCACCCGGTTGATTTAGGATTTATGCCCGAGCTTATCGGACGGATAGTCTGCGGAATTATCCTGGGCTTTATGGTATCCGGGCTTCTGCTAACAGCTCTACAAATGGCACCGCTGCCCCTTTCCTATCCCTACGAGCGTTTTGACCCGGCGAGGCTGGACACCGATAATCCCAGCGGATCCCTGCTTAACGCCGACGGTTTTGCCACCGGTCTGTTCGGTATCATCAGTAACGGCAGTCTAAGCGGCAAAAACAGCTTTAGAACTCTCCATCCCAGCTATCTGGACCAGCTTTTCCTTAACAGGTTTCTCGGCGATGCATCAGGCATCAGCGGCGTCTATCCAGCCATAGAAGTGCCAAAACCAGGCGTCTGGCCGGCCTCCCAAGCTGTGAAAAAACAAGTAGACGACTTCGTCTCGGAACTGAGGACACGAGGCGGCAAGGTTGCGTACGAGCCGGGGGGCAAGTCAGTAGCTTTGCCCATCTCGACAAACGAAGCTTATAACCCTACAATCGTGCGCGTGGGAATAAAGAAAAGGGCGATAAAACGTGAAGCAATAATCGACGCCGGCGTATTTACACCTTCCCAGCTAAGATTAATATGTACGCGAAAAACCGGTGAAGCGGTAAATGCCTATCCCATTGGATACATGAAAACAAAAGACCAAATACAGATAAGCCCCGAGATAAAACTTGCGGCCGGCGACATCGAGGACAGTACCAGATTCATTGACTTTGTTTTTTGCGTGCCAAGTGGTTATGACCCGGCGCTGGTCGAGTTCAAACTCAACAGTATTGTCGAGATACCCACAGGAGCAATAGTAACAGCCGACCAGGCTCCGGATGTCGTACCTTTTAGCTACTCGCCTTCCGCCCCCCAGAGCAACACTAACACCCAAGAACCTCCCAGAACTCAGAGCCGGCCGCAACAACAGCAAGCCCGTCCCGGAAGACGCGGGCTTAGCGATATCAGCAGATCCGTTGTCGGCGACGAACTCGACGAGTAACAATCAAATCAAGCTGTCCGGCAAACATCGAAAAACTGAATTTGGGGGGACATTTGGCGATCCATACCCTCGATACTATAAACAAACATGCTTCGTGGGTTTATGTTTGATGGGCTCGTTCCTGATAGATTAAGAAGAAGGACCGGCAAAATGTAGCTGCGAGTTTTCAGGTTCGAGCTTATTTAGAGCGGTTCGGCACGTCCTTAGCTGCAGACAACCAATTCTTCCAAATCCAACTCCATAAGATGCTCAAGATAATCATTCAACTCCTCTTCCGAAAAAGTGGCGAGAAATTCCGGTTTGGCGGTTCTGTTAATTCTACAGATGTAATCGATCAACTCCCTTTTACTCATACACACACACCCTTCAAAACTTGTAAAAATCCTTGGCAACCTACGCAATATCGACAGAGCAAACAATTTTTCTTTAGCTTACTAAACCATCACCAAATTAACGCCCCATAACCCAAACCACCATATAGCGGTGACGCCTTTGCTTCGAATACTACATATAGAGCAAACCATAAGACAACATTAATCATCTCTTCAAGTGTCCAATAAAATCATCTTCGGCGTTGGCTAATCCAAAGCAAAAAAAATATGAAATTTTCTAATTTATTGCCGGCATTATTTTTTTTAGTAAACGAAGTTTCATAAAGCGCCTCTATAATTACAGATATGCGACCGGTCGTGAATTCGAGTTGTGCATAACTTTATTTCTTTGAAAGAAAAACGGTGTCGAAACAGGAATTTCGAGCATTAGAAGCAAACAGCAATGGCTAATTGAGCTTTTACTTGTAATTGAAGCATAGCAATCAGGCCGGGCAAGATATAGCTCGGCCTGTTTTTTCTTGACGACGGCGATCTCCTTTTGTACACTACATATTAGCCAATTGGGAAAAAGCTGTTTGTGACCCTGTTACTATGAACATGGGGGGCTGGAGGATAAAAATGGTGGCTTTGGTCAATTCACGATTTTCGAGGACTATCACATTACTAATCACAATTTTCTCTTTAAGCTTTCCTGCCTATGCCCAATATAGCGGTGGCACGGGAGAGCCTAACGACCCGTACCAGATCGGTGCCGCAGGTCCAACAGGAAACACAGACACGATCCCACTGACCTGGACCCTTGACCCCGAGAGTCTTGAGTTCGAGGCGGAAGGCGAGTACACACGCGTCGCTCTCAGGAACGGGTTCACCCCGGAAGTCGAGCCTGGCAAGCCGAGCCTGCCGGCCGTGAGCGTCTACGTTCTGCTTCCGCCGGGCGCGACCGTCTCCGCCATACACGCAGAGGCTCCCGAATCCATCCTGATGGAGGATGTGCTCGTCTATCCAGCGCAGCCCGCGCGTACCACCAACGATCCGCCCGCTCCGTTTACACTGCCGGACCCGGCTGCGTACTCGTCGCTCGAGAAGCTGCCGGCAGATATAGTATCTGTCCTTGGCACACATCGGTGGCATGGCCGTACACTGGCCGCCTTGCGGCTCAATCCGATTCGGTACCTGGCCAGTCAGCGGGCATTGTACTTTGCTACGCACATCGAGGTTGAACTGTCCTATGAGATCCCCGCCGAAACGATGCGTTCCCCTGGACGCCCTGCGTCGCGTAGCCGCTCTGCCGTAATGGACCTTGTCGCCAATCCCAGAGACATGGACCGCTTTGAGCCAATGGGTGTGAAGGGTCTGACACATGATTTGCGGGTCATGGACGAGGACATAAAGGCAGCAGGCGACGATACGGCGGTCTATCTGCTGATCACGAGCGAGGCCCTGGCACCGGCGTTTCAGCCGCTTGTTGACCGAAGGACCGGCCAGGGTAAGCAGGGCATGCTCGTAACAACCGAATGGATCTACGCCAACTACGACGGCGCCCGCCCGGATGGCGGCACAGACGAGCAGACCCAGATCCGTAACTGTATCATCGACCACTACCAGAACCACGGGACGATATGGGTCTGTCTGGCCGGTGACGATACGATCATTCCCCTGCGCTATGTTCCAATCGACAACCCAACCGACATGTACTACGCCTGCCTGGACGGAACGTACGATGAAGACAACGACGGCGTTTATGGAGAGGCTTTGGAGGATGACGCCGATCTGCTGCCGGAAGTCTGGATAGGACGCATTCCCGTGCGGACGGCGGATCAGGCCGCCGCCTACATAGACAAACTCGTCCGCTACGAAATAGCCCCGCCGGATGGATTTGCCAATACCATGCTGATCAGCGCCACTTGGGACTGGTACATGTCTGGTTTGAGCCGGCCGGCCGGGTATTGGGATCATGATCCGGTCGACGAAACTGAGTGCGGCTTGCGAAATGTGTACCGCAAGACGATCCAACCTTACTGGCAAGCGACCCCCTTAGGCGAGTTGTTGCCCACCTTCTCTTCGTGGGATGAGTACCGTTGCGGAGACTATAAGCCAACCTATGAACATATGGTCTCGGCTCTGAACAATGGATACCATCACGTATATCTATGGGGCCATGGTACCGCCGCGTGGGGAGCCGGCCTGGACCGAACGATGGTCGATGCCCTGGGGAACGCAACGCGACCCAGCATCTTCTTTGTGATGAGCTGTTCCACGGCAGCTATTGACTGGGAAGAGCCGTGCCTTAGCGAAGCGATGATCCGTTGCCCTCATGGAGGCGGCATCGCTTACATCGGCGCCTCGCGCACCGAGACGGCCAATTGCTCTACGGCCGAGTTCTTCTACACAGAGGTGTTTGCGAGCAAGCGGGAGACCCTTGGCGAGGCGTTTGCCCGCAGCAAGATGGCCTACACTCCATGGAGCCAGCAAGACAGCGTCGATCGCCACCATGGATGGGTTTTGAATCTTCACGGAGATCCGGCCCTCCTGTTTCCGACTGAATCAGGTGGACGAGCACTGCAAATGCTCTCTCCCAAGGGCTGTGAGGTGATCGACGCAGATTCCGACATCACTGTCCGCTGGAATGCCTCCGGCACTGGTTTCCAGGAGGACGAGGTGGTCAGTTTGGAGTATTCTGCTGATGGAGGCAATTCCTGGCTGCCCGTGCCCGGCGCCGAGGCGCGTCCGTTCAACGGCCGACTCTTCCTCTGGGAGAATCCAAGTCTTTCGGCAGGATCGCAATACCGTATGCGGGTGGTCTCGATATCGGATCCCTCGGTGAGCAGCGTTTCCGGCCGCGACTTCACGGTAGCGTCTCTTAGAATCCTGACGGTGCGTTCAACCCTTGATGAGCCGCATTTCTGGATCAGCGGAACCCACGGGAACCAGACGGACTACACCTTCACCATGATACCGGGAGTGGATGTGTCGCTGACCGCGACCCTGGCCCCCTGGGCCAACTGGGACGCTATTGACGGCTACGGCTTCATGGGCTGGCTGGACGTAAATGGCGACAGGCTGACGCGCAGCACCACACTCGAGTTCGTTGCGCTTGGCAACAAGACCGTGACTGCACATTATGTGCCGACTGCACATTATGTGCCGGCGGGAGCGAAGCACGACTACTATGTCAATGATGAAACAGCAGAGAACGGCTTCGCGCCGGGGGACAACGATGACAACGACGGCATGACGCCGGCAACTCCGGTACGTCATATTCAACAAATCGTTGACCGGTACGACAACATCGCGACCATCCACGTCTCGGCAGGCACTTACGTCGAGAACATTGTGGTCACCGCGAGCGATTCAGGACTGACCCTTGAGGGAGCAGGTGCCAACCTCACCGTCATCGATGGCAATCAGAGCGGCTCATGTCTGAAAGCAAATGGCGGCGGGGTCTTTACAATTCGTGGCCTGGCCCTCCGAAACGGCAAAGCCCAATTCGGTGGAGCCATCTTCTGCGACAACTGCTCGATGACTATTGAGAACTGCATCATTTCAGGAAACACAGCCGAATATGGCGGGGCCATGCGAATCTCGAATTCCCAGGGAGTTGTCGACCTCATTGAGAACGTCTTTGAGAACAACGCAGCCGTTTATGGGGGTGCCATTGAGGGGGGAAGCATCACGTCGATCACAATGACCAGCAACCGGTTCCAAGGGAATCGCGCAAGCGATCAGGGCGGGGCCATCATCCTCACAGGCAGCGGCACATGCCAACTCACAAAGAACGTGTTCATGGGGAATACGGCCTCTGGGCATGGTGGGGGTGTCTATTTACGCAGCATTGGCTCCTTGTCGATGAAAGAAAACGAGTTTCAAGCCAACACGGCAGGCGGTCTGGGAGGAGGCGCGGCTGTCGAGAACTGTGACAGCGTGGAAATAGCCGCAAACACATTCCGCTCAAACATCACTCGTAGCAGCGGCGGCGGGATCGATCTGTGTTGTTCGACCGCCGTGATCCGGGACAACCTGATCTACGCGAACTCGGCCAAGCTGGGAGCGGGCATCTCGCTGCGCAATCCATCCGAGGCGACCATCCGCCACAACACAATTGTCGGCAACATGGCAGGCAACGTCGGTGGTGGCGTGTATTGCGTGCTCAGCAGTCCAGCCATCAGCAACTGCATCCTGTGGGGCAACAGCCCCGCTCAGATTCATCTCTTGGCAGCCTCGCCCACTGTAAGCTTCTGCGACGTGCAGGGCGGCTGGCCGACCTCTCGTGCGAACGCCGGTAATATCGCCGTGAATCCGCTCTTTGTGGATCCCGACGGCCCGGACAATAATCCAACAACATGGCAGGACAACGACTACCATATTCGGGCTGATTCCCCATGCCGGGATACGGGAGACCCTGCTTTCGTACCCGCCGAGAATGAGACCGATATCGACGGCCAGCTACGCATCATCGACGGCTGTGTGGACATCGGCGCGGATGAGTTTCATGCCCCATGAACGTCTTATGCTGTTTCGTCACTGCACAGGCACGTCTCCGCGTACATGCCGCTACATGGAGACTCTCTGTTTGCGCTGGTGACTTCAACCTGGCTGGGAGTTCCGAAATTGCCTGGACAAACATGCTTGCCGCCGGCAACGAATAACCATGTTTATCCGCAATACAATCTTTCAAAACGTTGTTTTTTATGCTCGATTTTTGTTTTGGCCAATCGTAACTTTTTTATTTGTAGCATTTTACGAAGCATTTTCTACAAGACGAACTTTTTGGTTGCGGCCAAAGGCGAAGCCCAAGCCCGCGCTGGGTTAATCTGCGGTTAATTCACCTTTCCTTTAGATCATCTTGCAATCAGTGCCGTCTCACGGAGATTTTTCTAAAATTTGCCCGCTTTTTCGTGAAATGGTTCGTAGAATAGATAACAAATTGAATATAGAAAGCATATTCAAGTAAAAAGGCAAAAGGGAAAAGGCAAAAAAAGAGAATACAGTAGACAGAATGACAGGATAAACAATGTAAGTTGATTTGTGAATTGAAGAATTAGTCGTGGATTCCCGCCTTCGCGGGAATGACAAACAAAAAATATCAGTGTTAATCGGTGTAAATTCTATCTAAATGGAATGCTATTTGAAAAAACAAACCCAATTTGCAACGGAGTCAAATGAACATAAATTCAATTATAACAAGGAGATACGAGAAATATATTGGATTGGACACTTGGTGAAAACAAACCCAATCAAACCCAATATTATTTAGCCCCCAGATCTTCTGGGGGTTGAAAATCCAAGTTGAAAAAACAAACCCAATTTTGGGGAAAGTCAAAAGTAAAAAGGCAAAAGGAAAAATGAGGTGTCCAGTCCTGAGATAGCTTGTTCGTTTGGGGGCAAAACAGGGTAAATCTGCAGTTTAATATAGAATTTTCGTTACAATATGATATCCATCGACACAATATTGATTAGTCAGGTACAATTTTAACCGATAATAAGGATATTCTCATCTGTATAAGCGGGCTTTAATTTGGAGAACAAAAATGAAAAGATTACGAAGAGCTTACCAGAGACAAGCCGCCAAACGCAGCAAGTTCCGACAGCGTGCTATCGCGGCCGGCACCGCGGCGGCAATCACTCTTGGAGCGGGTGCAGGTCTGAACAAGGCTCTCGCCAAAGACAAACCAGTGGCAGACGCACACCAACAGACGGTCAGCCGGGATGCGGATGCGGATTTGCTTGCCGACGCTGAAGAAACCGCAATAGGGTATCGCCCCTTCATTACCGACCAGAATCTCAACCAGGTCGCGGACGGCGTGGATCTGGCCCAGCACTGCGCTGCCGTGATAAATGAATTGCCCATCTACATTCCCGGCACTATGATGCCGATACCGAACGAGACGCATAAAGTAGTGCACGCGCTTTTTGGTATCGAACGATGTGACATTTGCGGCCAGGAGGTCAATATGGGCGGCGTTGAAATCGTCAATCCGAATCTCGGTTTGTCGTATCCCGATCCCAACGATCCTTTAGAAGGGGCGTTCCTGCCCGAACTGGCATTGCACTATATGGAACACGGCTCATTCGACTGCTTCGGCGATGTTCACAGCGGCAGGGTCGATATTGCTCGGTTACTGAGAACCCTCGAACTGCGGTATCCTGAAGAATCGAACGAGCATCAGTTGGCTGTCACCGGTGACCTCGACGGCGATTTAATGACCGATAGCGAAGAATTAGCCGCGGGCTTCAACCTGTACGATGCAGACCAGGACAATGACCTTACTGACGACGGGATTGAGCTGGCCAGGCAATGTGCGGAGGTGGTGGATGCCCTGCCGGTTTTCGACCCGAACGGACCCGAAGTAAATGCAATATATAAGGTAAACTATCTGCAGCGGGGACTTGAGAATTGCGATACATGCGGCACAACGGTCAATATGGGTTACTGGGAGATTACAAACCTCAGGCTCGGCCTTTCTATGGATATTCCGGTACTGTCGCTGCATTATATGGAGCACGGCTCGTTCAGCTTTGCCGGCGATGTTCACGGAAAAGGCAGGACTGATTTGGCTCTGTTGGTAAAGATTCTGGAAATGCCCAGTCGATGCGGCGATTTGGGGACTATCTATCGGCCGGCGGATTTGAACAGAGACTGCCAGGTCGATTCTGACGACTTCGCTATTTTTACAGAGCAATGGCTGCAAAACACCGATTCGAACCAGGACGAATAAGATGAGCAATCAGTGCCGCCAGGGCGATCTGCGTCCCGAGACACCTGAATTTCACAGATCCCTCTGTGCACTCAAAGAAATCGATTTCGAATTGGCATATCTGGCCATGCTAACGCGCGAAGGATTGAAGCCCCTGAGCCGATGGGAAAAAGACTTGGCCGAGGGCGATTTGAAATTATTTCAGCGAACAGGTCTGATAACAAAACAAGTTCGGCGAATCGTCAAGACCGGCAGGGAAATCGTCGAGACGATCTTCAGCCGAACGCCCGCTTACATTGAATTGTACGAACATGCCTTCAGTAATACTCCAATAGATAAATCCGCCGGGACACAGCAATTCGAGGGCTTCCTCTTCGGTTACCCGCCCTGCTGCGTAAACCAGTATATTCGCAAGCCCTACGCCCCAAATAACCTGACGCAGCAGCAGCAAAAAATCCTGTTCCATTGGGCCTGCCGGGACTGCAAAATTACAGCTTCGCTGCTGCCGGCTTACAAAAGAATATATGATTCACTCGATCGTTGCTAAAGCCCAACCACGAATTTTCATAGGAGTACATAGCGATAACTTCGAGTTCGTCACACGAATTTACAGAGAGGATCACACACTATTACAACCTGGACTTTACGAAGTCAAGCAAGGTCTCTGCTCGTTTAGACCATGTATATTTTTCAGTCAAGTCAGCAAATGCATTACTTGTCAACCGGTCCGCCAATTCCCGGTCGCTCAGCAATCTGCGTAGTCCTGCCCGCCAGGTCTCAGTATCATCCGGATCACAAAGAATAGAGTTTTCTTCGTGAACTAAAACCTCTCTCAACACCTCAATGTTCGATGCCAGTATAGGCTTTTTCGCAGCCATATATTCAAACAGCTTGAGTGGAGATGTCCACTTTCCAATATCGTTGACTCCACCATATCCCTTCATAGAAGTCAAATTCGGAGCCAAAAGAACATCCATTTTTTTCATGATAGAAAAAATCTGTGCGTGAGGATAAAAGCCGTGAAAAAAAATGTTTGTCAGGCTAACCGCTTTAGCTTTCCATCGCTCAATATCATGCTCCTGTCCTCCGATAATATGAAAATTCACATCCGGGCAGTTATGAGCAAGCGGCAAAATTATCTCCATGCCCTTGCCTTCATATAACGCCCCCACATATGCAACATTATGCTCCGCTTCAGATAGATCCGGCATATCAATATTATCATGTAAATCGTATGGAGAGGAAGGGATATCTGCTCCGTCGGCAGCCACAAACACCTTTTCTTGAGGTAGTTGGAAATGCTTTATATACCAATCCTTCAGTGCTTTTGTAACAACAACGAGACCCAGAAAAGATTTATTCTTAATTAGTTGCTTGAATAGAACGGTGTGGCGAAGACCAAAATCTGATATTGGCTGATGAAACTCAAATACTGTCGGAAAACCTGCATAAACAGCAAATAAACTACCGAAGAAAGACCTGCCGAAGACAACATTCGGCCGAATTCGAAATAAATGACGATAACATTTTATACCGTAAGAAAATGAGGGGCCAAGCAAAGGAATTATATCAACCCTAGCCAAGGTAAAGGAGGGAGCAACTCCGTAGAACTCGAATAAATCATAATCGGAATCTTCTTGATTGCGGATCTGTGGCACCAACAAATCCAACTTACACCCTTGTTCGGAAAATGCTTTACACATTTTCATCACGTGTATACTGTTGGCTGCTTTTGAAGGAATCAAGGACTCTGCCAGATAAGCTATTTTCATCATCAGTGCCAGTTCAATATTTTCAAATAATTTACACTAAAAACCAGAATTAACCGCAATCGTATATGCCCGCTCAAAATCATTTGCATCAAGCGCAGAGCCAATCAATCTTAGCCTCCATGACTCATTTATAAAACCCTTTCCGATTCCACTGTTTAAGTGGGTCTCCGCATTTCCTGGGAAGTCTTTCAAAAAGGAATTTCTTCTATCCAGAATCCAGCCGCGACCAACTCCTAATAGCTCATTATCTATAACAACAAATCGCCCGGTTTTATTCTCCCGTAGGATATTCGCCTCTGAAAGATCGGGGTGCGACAACCGTACTTCAATGTTATCTTTGACTCTTTCATAAGCATCTTGCCAAGACAGAATAAACTCCTGAACAAAGTCAAGCACATGCCATGGCTCAAGACGTTTAATGAGATAATCTTGAAAATAACAGAATGCCCCTCCATGATGAGCCGCCACCTGGATCAACTCTTTACTGTTCCGGCATTCAGATAAGAATCTTTCAATTTCTTCGGTAGCTCGCTCAAACCCGGAACGATCAAGTTTTTTTAATGGTAGACCGTCGATCCATTCCTCCACCATATGATTTTTATCAGACACAACAAGCCTTGGAAAGAACTGCCGCCCAAGATCAGTCGACTCAATGCTTGCCCTCAGCTTAGCTTGATCCGCAGAATATACGCTATATACTTTAATCCTTTTGCCTTCGAATAATCCGGAAAATGATACTCTGCCTGCTTTTGTGATCCCAAGCTGCCGATATCCACCAAGCGGCACCAAATCAGTAATCACTTTACCGTTAACCGTTATTTTTCCAGGGCAATGCGGCTCATTCATACTTTGACCAAGATTACTAAGCTTCCGGCCTGTGCGAAGGAAGCCCTGAGAAATCTGTGACATCAAGCTCATTGCATTAACTCTATAAAAGTTACACGCTTAAAAAATTTTATAATTTAAGACTGTTTACCAGCAAATTTACATTCAACACTTCAAGGGATCCGATACAGCACCTGCTTAATCTACATGTTCCACAAAGAACGGTCTACAATGAAAGAAAAAACAGATGCATTTATTTGAATTTAACGCCTGGTCAGATGCAGCGCTGTTCTTTTCAGCAATGTAGTCATAGCTCGATAAAGTTCTTTTAGCCGCATTTCCCTCCAGTGCTTACGAATAAACATCCAGTTTCCTTTTACCTGATTCATCCGAACCCGCCCACCGGTATGGTCACATAATATCGCTATCGCTTTGGGCTCACAGGCAATACTTTTTCCCGCAGCAATCAATCTGGCAGCGAGGTCACGATCAACAGAGGCCGGCATACACTCATCAAAGCCCCCTACTTCAATGAAAACCTCTTTTTTCATTGCAATATTCTGTCCGCCAAAGCCTGGATTTGAAAAAAATACCTTACGCTGCAAGTCCGGGCTATCTGGAAATAACTTATAGTCCTTCATGCTACCGTCTTTGCCATTCCGCTTGAGCTGTCCAACGACGACGTCCGCATCCGTATCTTCAAATTTCTTGATGGTGTTCTCTATGTAGCCTGAATCCCACCAGTCATCATCATCCAGAAATGCAATATATTTAGTACCAGCACTCTGGACACCTATGTTACGTGATCTGCCCGGGCCAATCCGTGGCGCAGTTCTGACAATTACTACTCTGGGATCATCGAATTGGATATTTATTTCGTTGACTCCATTGTCCACAACTATAATTTTTGATGGCGACATACTTTGCTTTAAAACCGAATCAACCGCCCTGTGAAGCAACTGTTCTCTATCGGCTGTGGGAATGATAACTGAGAGATCAATGATATTATCTTTATCACTCATAGATAGTTTCTAAACATCCGGACACTTAAAATAGATGTGAAAAAGCCGGAATATGTAATAGGACTTCACATTATGTCCATGTTATCCTCAGGGTGTTTTTTCGCTAAATCTCGCAGTTCTTTTCGAAATTCGTTCAACGCCGAAAAACGTATTGGCAAATAATAAAAGTACTGCCCAAAAGAAGCGATAAAGACAAAAGGTGTTAAAATCAATTTAATCAGCAAAGGCGGGAAATAACGAGATATATTATAATATCGTTTTGATTTATAATAGCTGTATCTTTCAGGATAGTAGTGTACCAACTGGGCATGTCCTCTCGCAATCCTTTTATATTTCATTAACATTGAAGCATATGTTAACCTTGACGGATGATATAAAGCCAGGTCATGATCATAATGCTGTTTGAATCCAGCCGCATGTACCCTCTGTCCGAATTCCTTATCCCCGCCTGATTCCAATCGATCATCGAAATAACCGATCTGTTCGAATATATTTCTCCGTACAGACAAACACCCCGCCCCGATAAAATTGCTATTTTCGAAGTACTGTTTCATTTTAAAACCAGAGTTACGGTTCATCTTAGCCGAAACCGTACTGGCCGTTTTCAAGATTTTAACATTGCATCCGAAATACATCAATTCTTCATCTCTATTGAAGTAGCCTGAGACTTTTGAAAGATAGTCAACATCCGCTGTCATATCAGCGTCAATAAAGCAGCAAATATCCCCTTTTGCCGCTTTCACACCGGCATTTCGGGTAGCATACGAACTTTGTACCTGGTCCTGATGGACCACTTTTATCAGGTCAGGATGTGCATTCTGCAGTTCCATTGCTGTCTGCTTTGTGCTGTCTTGAGAGTTGTTGTCGGCGATGATGATCTCATATTGATCTTTCGGAAAATCCTGAGCACGCAGAGAAGTTATCGTATCAATCAAGCCCTCTTTGTCCTGATAGACAGGGATTATAACTGAAATATAATTCTTATGTTTATTCTGCATAGAAATTTATACTTTCCGTGATGGGTAATGTCGATACCCATGCTTTTTCAATATATAAGTTCGTGCGGAAAAAGACTTGTTTTTTTTCTCTTCCGCATAAGATACATTTCCAAAATGATGTATATAACTGTTCTGTGTCCAGACTACCCGCCAGCCGGATTTCAAAAGACGTATGCATAATTCCGACTCGTTTCCGTAATCCGGCAGATTCTCATCGAATCCCCCGAAAGTCTCCCATACATCCCTCCTGATAAAGAATGCCAAACCACTTATCTCAGTCAGGTCGACTAATTCCGAATCCTTGTGCTCATTAACATATTTTTGGGCAAAGGCAAATATCTGACAATCATTCCAGTAGTGGCGGTAATCTTTTGCCTTGGCAACGACCTGTCTGGTAATCGCCCAGCTTGACGAGGGGCCGGTAACCGCAATCTTCGGATCAGATTCAAAAGCTTGTTTGGCAGCCGACCAACTCCACGGCGTCACAACAGTATCCGAGTTCAAAAAGCATAAGTAAGGGCGTGTAGCCAAACGAGCGCCAGCCTCACAAGCCCGACTATGCCCCACAGACTTTTCATTGCGAATAAGCGGCCAATTCTTCCTGTTATGAAAGTCATCGAGGATATCCAACGTTTCTCGCATAACGGATCCATCATCTATAAGAATGACTTCTGCACGTGTGGCGTACATTTCAAGACTGCGAAGGCAACGAATCACAAACTCAGGAGAGTCCAAAATAGGAACGATAACAGACATATCCCCGCTTGCCCCTACTTCTTCTATAGGCTGCTCGAACGTTCCAGAACGAGCTAATCCAATACTCAACCTGGCAGATATGAGTAGATACTGTTTCTTAATAGATTCTGAGATATATTTTCTTTTCATCTGCAACTGGTTGTTCAAAACCACTCCGGAAAACAGGTACATCAATATCATTCAATAACACCTTTTAAGGATTTTAGTTAATGAGTTTACTCTACCGAAACAATTATATGAAAAAATCAGGTGTTAGGATTGAGATATTCACCAGTTATCACCTTTAACACAAATTGCCCTCAAGCATGGTTCATCCTTTGTATGATAATCCAGAGGCTTCTTTTCTTCAATATCTTTGAATCCCGCTTCTTCTAAAGCTTTTTTCAACCTTTTGAAGTTGTATCCGAATTGATGAACATCTCCGGGAAACCTTTGTAGACCAAAAATATTATCTATTCGTTTTTCATTTCCCTCTATATAACTTTTTACGGCTTCGTCAAAATCAGGACACTCAATAATGAGTTTTCCTCCAACGGCCAGCACTCTGTGCCATTCCTTCAAAGCTATTGGTAAATCGTGTCTATTTAAATGCTCTATGACATGGTAAGTTTCAATCAAGTCCACAGAGCCGGCCGGATACGGCAACTTCCGTATATCACAAACTAAATCCGTAGCCGAGGTGTTTCTATGGTCAATATTTACATAACCATCGAAATGTTTATTCCCGCAACCAAGGTGTAACTTTAATCGAGTGTTTTTATATACACCGGTTTTATACCCCAATGCAATCAATGCCGGATTTATTTTACGCCGGAATCTATCGAGAATGCCCGAACTATACCGGGTGTTTTTGAGTCTTATTATATTTCCACTCAGAGCAGCCCCCAAAAAGTTGCCAAATATATTCGTTGTCTTTTTGGATAATGTCTTTACATTAGTCCCGGTGTTCATATCGCTAAACCTTATACATTGCACATAGGCGAATTATCCTGCTGGAAATCATTTAGAAGCTTGTCTATTACTGTTTTAAGTTTTTCCTGTTTAGCACCATGTTGATTCTCGAATTTGACGAGTGCCGCGGCATAAATCGAGTTCATAAAGGCGCGTTTCCTGATAATTTCCATTTGGAATTTTAATATCTCTTTAATCTTCCCCCTTTGATCCCATACCTGGTTTATTTTTTCAATGAGAAGCTCATAGGTCAGGTCGTGTATATTAATAACGTAGTTCTCTAATTTTGCCGCACGCATAATACCAAGTGATTTATGTTCGTAAGCCAAACAAATTGTGGGGACTTCCGCCTTTAATGCAAATATCGCGGAGTGATAGCGATTGCCAATCATGAAATCCATTTGTGAAATAACGGCTTGCTGTATTTCCGAATCCCATTTATTTGAGAGAATCCTAATGTCATCTTTTCTGCGTACCAGTTCTATAATCTGATTTATTAAAGGTACATCATCACTCTTGCCATAGAGTTGAGGGAAAAATACGATCCTTGCATCAAACTTATCAACCAAATAATCTATCGTATCAGCTACTATCTTATTATATCTTTTCTGATCTTCTTCCGGATTCGCTGAATCTCTAAAATTCCAATTTGGACCTGTAGGTGTTATTCCAACCAGAGGCTTTCGATTGGGATTTGTATTTTGATGGTCGATAATCCTTTCAGCAAACATTATGGACTCTATTTTATCTTTTTCTAAATTTATCGTGTCCTGGAAGGCCGAATCAGCAGTAACATAAATTAAAGGTTTGGTCAATTTTAAGTCGTCTAAATATTCTTTAGAAATACTGTCTCTTAATGTAATTATTTCCACTTTATTTAATAAATATCTTCGTAGAATATTCCTCTTACGCGAGTTAAATGGTCCCATGGACGGAGCATATATCATTACCGGTTTTCGCATAATCTGGGACAGGAAGATATGGAATAAATGTTCTCGTATCTCATGGGAACTATATATGTCGCCGATATAGGGGCCACCAGGCGAAGAGATAACCATATCGGCCCCGGCTATTGCTTCTATTGCCTGGAGCGACCTTCTTCCATGCGTGGACAACGGGATACCCAACGACCTGATTAGTGCCCAAAGCACAATCGGAATCGCTCCCTTCCTGGTTACAGAGAAGGTCTTGAGGACTCTCACGTCATCCTGAAGATCGAGACCTTTAGGAGAAATAGTCAATACTGTAAACCTGGCTCCGGGCAGCAACTGCCTGAGAGAGTTTATCATACTTCTTTGCGCGGCTTCATCTCCCCTGTTATCAGCGTGAGAATTAGTAATAACAATCTTAGGCATGTCTTTCCCTGAGTTGCCGGATTCATTCGGATACTCGATTGCTTCCACTGCCTTGTGCATTAGAAGTCTTTTGAACCATGCTCTGTAGCATCTGATTATACCCAACGGAGTTCGCTCGAGAATTCTCGAAAGCCATCTATTCCCTGATATGCGATTGTTGATATATGGAACCGGAGATATGATATAATCCCTGAATGTGGGCTTTAGAAATTTACTCAAGTTACCATCCAAGCTGCGCGGTACAGGCCTCCTGAACATTTTTAGCAATTTAATCCGTGCTTTGATGTTGCGTTTTTTGAAAAGAAGCGGCCATAACTGCGATTGTAGCACTTCTCTGTATTTTACACTGGAAACCTGTACCCTCCCGTCAGCTACGGCATCATCCAGCAACTTCGCTCCCGCCGGGGTCCGTGTCACTATGAGTGAGGTTCCATTCTTGTCTTCTTTAACAATCCTCGATATCCACGCATCAGCAAAACTTATATCTGCAAACTCATTCAAGTGGTCATAACATAAAGTGCAACAGAAGGGAGCAAAAAAGTGACCACCGAATATTTCGCTCCATAATGAACGTTGATTAGAGAGTTTTTTGCTCTTACCTCCTTTGAGTAATACTCTAATATTACCAGGCCAGCCTTCACCTCTGTATTTTAGTTCAGCGACGTCGTTCGTAGAAACACCTATCTTACGAAGGATATACTCCACGCCCCGGCGGCTCATTGTCCGTGAGCAAACTAAACCGAAGTGATAGATTATCTTATCTCGGAGACCGGCTACTTTCAATTCTGCTCTCCTGATTCCTTGTATGTGGCAAGGAAGGCCAACCACAGCAAATTTGCCTCCTTCAGACAAGATTTTACTAAGCAACTGATTCAGTGCTACCGGCACATACTTTGAACCCATAGCCGAAAGTATATCATCTTCCGTACGTGCCAGAAAAGGCTCGGCGATTAGGGGATTATCCATGCTCGTTCTTGTTAAGAGAGCTCCATTAATTAACTTGTTTCTTATAAGGTAAATTAGCAAAGATGTTATTATTCCGCCGGAAGTCGCCTTCCATCTAATATCTGAATCGGTTGAATATCCCGTATAACAATCAATGAAATTTCCCATCAGAAAGTTGTCAGGCATCTTATTAAATATGAATTGATTGAGCTCCGTGAGATTCTCATTGTTAACAGGGCATACCTCAGTGCATGCGTCACACGCTTTACAATTACTTGCTGCGATCTGGGGAATGTACGTACCTTCCGGTGTCATTTCCATTACTAACGTATTATTAGGACAGACGCCGACACAGGTGCCGCATCCCGTACATAGATTACTATTAACGGCATTCTTAATCGGAACAATTATGTTCTTTTTCACTTTCATCGGTAAATCCCGCCGTATCTGTCAACAATCTTCAATCTTGATTTGAATATTAACTCGTCAGTATTTCAGGGGCACGCCATTCCGAGTTTATCTGTACTACGCCATATTGATGAGCCTCATCCTCCTTTATCGATGCCGGCAGAACCTTAAAAGAGATATTCCTGACCTGATCGATTGCCATGTCGGATTTGTCCCTTGCCGTTACTATAATCTTGTGATTTCCGGCGAGAAAAACATTATTCACTTTGACTGTTATGGTATATACATCATCTTTGTTTCCAGTCATCCGAGCCATTTTATCTGGAGTAGCAATCCGCCCGAGCAATGTGCCATTCGCATCCCAAAATGAGACAGTTATCGTAAAAGAACATGGCTTAATAAATTTAAAGAATATTTTCAGATAAAAGTCCTGATTCATTTTCGGGGCGCTAATCATCCGTCCATCCGTATCCAGCATTTCAATTCTGTATATTTCCAGTTCCGTATTATCATAATAGTGCATCCGGGGCAGAATATCCTCATTTACATTCTGATCTGATGAAGATGAAGCGAGGTATTTATCAACTACTTCATCTATTGGGCCGCGATGAACGATCTTGCCGGCCTCCAGCAGTATTCCACTTTGGCATAATTCCCTGATCGCGGACATTCTGTGGGACACGAACAAGACCGTCCGTCCGCCATCTGATACATCCTGCATCTTCCCCATACATTTCTGACGAAACTCCACATCTCCCACAGCCAAGACTTCGTCAACAATAAGAATCTCGGGCTCCAGATGAGCTGCAACCGCGAATCCCAGCCGCACATTCATCCCGCTGGAGTAACGTTTAACCGGCGTATCGATAAATCTTTCGATCCCGGAAAAATCGACAATTTCATCAAACTTATTTTTTATCTCGGCCTTTGTCATACCATGAATCATGCCATTCAAATAGACATTTTCTCGTCCCGTCAGCTCGGGATGAAAACCCGTTCCCACTTCCAGCAGGGAAGAAATCCTGCCCCGAATCTTTATTTGCCCTTCAGTCGGCGTCGTTACACGTGATAATATCTTAAGAAGCGTTGATTTGCCCGCTCCATTGCGGCCAATGATTCCAAGAACCTGGCCTTCTTTAACATCAAAAGAAATGTCTTTCAACGCCCAGAAACGTTCGCCGGTTAAAGCAGGACTACTTTGTAAACTGTGTAAAGTGACCTTAGAATTAGGATCTTCTTTTCCCCTGATCCGTGCACACCAGCTTTGCACGTCTTTATATAACGTTCCGTGACCGATAACCCCGAAACGATATTCCTTGGAAAGATTTTCGACTTTGATTACACTTTTGTGCATGCTTAAACTGTGTCCATAAAAGTCTTATCGACTCGGTTAAAAAGAATAATTCCTGAAAAAAGCAGGAGCATAGTTACTCCCCAACTGATCAAAATTTCAACGCCATTCACCATGCCGGTGCCGAGAAAAGCGTGGCGGAAAGTCTCCACAATAGAAGCTATGGGATTAAGCATATAAAAAAAACGAAATCTTTCCGGCACTACGGAAACCGGATACACGACCGGGGTTGCATACATCCAAAGCTGTAGTCCAAATCCCACCAAAAATTTAATATCTCGATATTTTGTTGTCATAGAGGATATGAGTATACCCGCACCTAAACTCAATATCGCCATCTGGAGCAGAAGTACAGGAAGTAAAAGGATATAAAGATTTGGTTTTGGTTTTACTGGCGCACTACCTGCAATGAAATAAACAAGAAAACCGAGAAAAAGCAGAAATTGTATCCCAAACTTCACCATATTGATAATGACAACTGATAGCGGCACTGTTAATCGTGGGAAATACACTTTGCCGAAAATCTTGGAATTTGTTATAAATGTATCGGACGTCTCTTTTAGACAATTTGAAAAATATCCCCAGGCAACTGTTCCTGAAAGATAAAAAATAAAAGGCGGGATATTATCTGTAGGGATGCGGGCAACTTTACCGAAAATAACCGTAAATACAAGTGTCGTCAATAGAGGCTGAATAATATACCATAACGGCCCTAAAATAGTCTGTTTGTAAAAAGCAACGAAATCCCGCCTGACAAAATGAAATACCAGGTCTCTGTAAAGCCAAATATCTTTGAGCCTTAAGTCGAACCATCCCCTCTTAGGCCCAATGACCAAATCCCATTTTTCGCTGTCTTCGTATCTTTCTGTCATAAGATATACCACTTGGTTATCCCTTGATTGCAAATTTTATCGAACGATCCATGCTCATCCAGAAACTCAAACGCCGAATTATTCACAAACTCAGTCCCCGTCGGTCACATTGAAAAACTTAATGTAACTCCCCGTAATAACACAACTTGCGCAACTATCTCAATGTCGATTTTTATCTCTATTGGGCTAGTCTATTTCAAAACATTGTTAATGATATTGTTATATTCCACCGCCCGATGACTAACGTCAACGATAAATTCCCTCTGGCGACAGTTTTCTACTGTTCTTTCCTAACACTTCCATTACTAAGGTCAGGAAGAGATAATTCTATCTGCCTAAAGTGTTGTCTTGTTTACACGTTTCTATTTATGATGACATTAACTCCTCTTTTTGTCTTATCAACATATTCATATTCTGCTCAGCTTAGCATCTCCATCAAGGCTGTTTCGTCTTTCTGATTCCTCGATATTCTGACAATATAATACATTGGCGGGAATATTTCAATCTTCATCTACAACTCCTGTTCGTTGAGCAGAAAACTTATGCTTTAGTCAGGTACTGCTACGATGTCTGCCCTATCAGTATTGGCTTTAGGCTTTAAACTATTGTGCTGACGCTCTGTATCCTTGTTTTTCCAGGCGAAATGATCTGAATAATCTGGGAGCACATATACAAATCCCAATTACAAATAAAACCTGAACCAAAACCGATCGTTGCGATTTATCTCAGAAGAGCGTTCGGCTTTTTTAGAAAATCTCAACACACCCTAATTACAATTGGTATAATCACGTTTTTTACGTGTTGAGGTAAAAAGAATGGCGAAACTTGAAATTTCGAGAGAATTTTGGTTGAATTATTGATGTAGAAAGAGTGAATTATGCTTTTTTAGCGTTTAAATGGGAATTGTCAGTATACATAAATTTGAGGTTTGTGAGTTCATATCAGATTCAGAAAGGAGCCTGTATAGATAGCAAATTCACAAAATGACATTCCTAAAAAGCCAGGTTCCGGGCTCGTAGAAGCTTTTAATCCCATTTACAAATGAATTGACTGATTGTTTCTTCTTACCTGTTAATAGGGATAGTACGCTTGAGGGTTGCAGCAATTTTTGCTTAGTTCCTTTCCGCAAAAATATCTAATTGCAACCCACAGGGACGGAGTCTGTCCGGACCATACATTACGATATGCAGACGGCCAGGAAAGACCTTTCCACTTTAAGAGCGGTAACAGCAAAAATGGAAAGATCTTTTTTTATAAATCTTTTCCGGCATTATCGATAACCTGATAATACAAAATGAAAAGCAGCAAGCGAAGAATATTGCATGTTATTGCCTCCTTAGAGGGCGGTGGGGCTGAGCGGCAACTGCAAATCCTGGCAAACAATACAGACCCGGATAGTTATCACGTTTCTATTATCTTTCTGCATAAGGGAACGGGCCAGTATGTTTTTAATGAAGGAATAGACCTGCTTCAAATTCCCAGGGGTCGCAAATGGAATATTCTCTCATTGTGGTTCAGGATATACAAGGCGGTTAAAGCTTATCAACCCGATATTCTGCAGCTTTGGATGCC
>Ga0114918_10000869_pt1 | contig 26644 bp, 24 predicted proteins | sample LantaG_FD_87015 | JGI IMG/M metagenome (GOLD analysis project Ga0114918, IMG submission 87015) | Deep subsurface microbial communities from Baltic Sea to uncover new lineages of life (NeLLi) - Landsort_02402 metaG | ecosystem: Environmental > Aquatic > Marine > Oceanic > Sediment | place...
GCACCAGTTCCGGCCTGATCGCCTCCCGAGCGCCCAATAGCACTTCGAGCCGCTGCAACATCCCCGATCCTGCATCCTTGAACGAGAGATCGGTGACGGTGCTATCCTCGTTGAGCGCCGCGTCGAAGACGGCCCGCTTGGCGGCCAGTGTGTCGAGCATGCGCTCCTCGATGGTGCCTTTGGCGATCAGGTTGACGACGTTGACGGTGTGCAGTTGGCCGTGGCGGTGTGCGCGGGCGATGCGCTGCTCGAGCACGGCCGGGTTCCAGGGCAGGTCGAGGTTGACTACCATGCTGGCGGCCTGCAGGTTCAGTCCCACGCCGCCGGCATCGGTGGAGAGGAACACCTTGCACCGGGGGTCCTCAAAGAATTGCTCGATCAGCGCGCCGCGCTTCCTGGAGGGCACGTCGCCGGTGAATTTGACCCAGCCCAGTTTGAGCCTCTCCAGCGCTGGCTCGGTCAGGTCGAGCATGCGCGTCCATTGGCTGAAGATGATGGCCTTGTGCCCGTTGTTGGCGACCTCCTCGTCGAGTATCTCGCGCAGTTCGCGCAACTTGGGGGCGGTCTTTTCTCGGTCCTGGGGTTTGATCTCTGGATCGTGGAGCGCCAGGGCGTTGCAGATCAGGCGCATTTTGACCAGAGAGCCCAGGAGAATCTTGTGCTCCTCTGGCGTAAGCGGACGCCGGCGTGCTCGCGCCATCAACTGGGCGACCCTTTGCTCGTATTCAGCGTAGGCAGCCCACTGGGGACCGGTCATTTCCACGAAAAAGTTGCTGTCAATGCGCTCCGGCAGGTCGAGCAGCACCTCGTCGCGCACGCGGCGCAGCACGTAAGGCGCGATGCGGTGGCGCAGTTCGTCCAGGTTCTTGTAGCCCAGCACTTTGTAGGAGCCGGAGGGCCGCCGCTCGGTCTCGTAGTAACGCTGGTTGAAGCGCCACAGTGGGCCGAGGATGGTGGGGTCAATGAACTGAAAGACCGAGTAGAGTTCGTCCAGCCGGTTTTCCAGCGGGGTGCCGGTCAGGACGAAGGCGTAGGGGCTGCGCAGTCGCTTGACCTTGTCGGCGGTTTTCGTGCGCCAGTTTTTGATCCTCTGCGCTTCGTCGAGAATCACCAGGTCGAACTCGCGCCGGGTGATCTCTTCCTCGTCGAAGCGCACCAGTTCGTAGTTGATGACGTTGAAGAATTGGGGGTCGCGATAAAGACTGCGGCGCTGAATCGGATTGCCTTCGATGACCTGGACGGAGAGCGAGGTGAAGCGGCGGATCTCGCGTGCCCACTGGTGCTTGAGCGAGGCGGGGCAGACGATCAAGATGTGTTGGATGTCACGCAGTTGCTTGAGCAGGGCGGCGGCGGCGATGGCCTGCACTGTCTTGCCCAGGCCCATGTCGTCGGCCAGCAGCGTGCGGCGGCCAAAGGTCAGGTGGAGCACGCCCTCTTCCTGATAACCGTAAAGTGGCGTCGAGAGGACACTGAGCGAGCGGTTGCCCTGCTCCACCTGGTCGAGGAACCATCGCTTTTGCTGCTGGACCGCTTCGACGTCCCGTTGGTTTTTCAGGTAGTCGTGGACGGCCTGGTCCACGTGAATCTGCTCGCGGTCCCGTTTGGGCAGCCGGTTCAGTTCGCTGAGCAATGCGGGCAGACTTCGTGTGATCTTGCCCTGCAAGACGCCCTCGGTGTCAAAGTAACGGGTCAGCAGCGCGTGTAGTTTCTTGCCTTTCTCCTGGGGGAAAGGCAACGTGACGCGGACCGTGGTTCGCTCGGCGTGGTGGACGTACATCTGGGCGATGGGTGGAGCCTGGGCGACGAATTCCTCCCACTGGTCGGCGAACTCTTTTTCCAGGTTGGCCAATACACCTTCAATGTGCTTGCATGTGCCGATGGTGTTGGTGCGGTAGTCGGGGCAGGTGCAGGTGTTGAGTCGCTCGGTGAGCGAGCGAATCTGGACGGTATAGACCCGTTCGGACGTCGAGCTCACCTTAAAGGTGCTGTAGACCGGGTGCCGGCCCTGGTTGACGATTCTGACCAGTTCCTCCATGCCGCGCTTGCGGCGGCGCTCGATCTGTTCCTGAAGCATGTCCGCCTGTTGTTTGGTCTGGTTCATCTGGTTCTCCCCTTGGATGTTACGGGATGCGCTCGAATCCCTGTTCAGAAAAGTGCCGGTCGAACGTGAAAGCCGCCTTGATACCAAGTCGGCGCATGGTGTCGAAACTGACGCAGTCAACCAGGCTGAGTTGTCTACGGGCAGCGATGAGCAGAGCAGTGACGCCAGCGTGATGTGCGCTCTCATCCACCCACTCGACGCGCAATACTGGCACCACGTCCTCTCGCAAGACCCTGACAGCCTCCAGCCCCAGCCGGTGTTGCACTAAAGCAAAGGCCTCAACCAGCACGTAGTTCGTGCAAACCAACTCTATCTCCTGGGTGATCAGATCAGCCCATGCTTGCCTGGCCCGCCCGTGGTTCTGATCGTCGGCGTCCAGAACGGCAAAGAGGGCTGATGTGTCCGCGAATACGCTCATCCTTGATATGCCTCCGCCAGGTGACGATCGTGTTCGGTTGAGACATTGGATTGCCCGGAGTGAAAGCGTCCGGCAGCGGCAATGGCCCGCCGTCGTCTTTCCTCCACGTCAATGCTGCCTGATTGCCGGATCAGGTGATCTACACTCTGACGAATCAACTCGGCGACGGAACTCCGACGGGCTGCGGCCATGGCTTTGAGTGTCTGGGCCTGTGCTTCGGTCAGTTGTATTTGGGTGCGAATCACGGCTTACTCCTTTCGAGGTAATGATTACATTGACGCTGTAATGATAACACGGAATTTGCAAATAATCAAGCCTCAGGTACGATCACCCGCAGCCGGCCTGGCAGAATCGCGTATTCGATGTGGGTCGCAGATAACTCAAACAGTTCGCCGTCAGCGTGGATGGGGGTGGGTGGGTTACACTCGACGGTCAGGTGGGTGGTGCGGACATACTGCACCCGTGGATCCTCGACGTGACTGCCATCGAAGGTCTTGGGGAGCAGACGCAGGATCGCCAGCCGCCCCATACCCCCGCTGAAGATGAAGTCCAGGTAGCCGTCGTCCACCTCAGCGCGGGGAGTCATCCAGAACATACCTCCGGTGCGGCGGGTGTTGCCTATTGAAACCAGCGTGGCAGGCCCATTGTACTCCCCATCGTCCCAGGCGATCCGCATGTGCCAGGGCTTATGAGTGAGGATGGTCTTGAGTGTGGCCAGGACGTAGCGCGGGATGCCTTTGACCCGCTTCATCGCCGCCTGGGTAAGGGTCACCATTGGCTCCAGCCCTACCGCCGAGTTGTTGTCGAAGTAGCGGCCGTTGACGCACCCCACGTCAATAGTGCGCGTGTGTCCCGCCAGGATGGTCTGGCAGGCCGCCTCGACTTCTTTCTCCATGCCGAGCATGTCGGCAAAGTCGTCGGCTGAGCCGAGCGGGATGACACCCAGCGGGCCGGCCACCCCGCTACCTGCGGCCTGCATCAGGCCGTTGACCACTTCACTGATGCTCCCGTCACCACCGGCGGAGACGATAGGAGAGAAGCCTGCCAGCACTGCCTCCCGCGCCAGTTCGATGCCGTGGTTGGGGCCCTCAGTGACCACCAATTCGTAGTCCAGCCCGATCTTGTGGCACGCCCGCTCGACGTTGGGGATGGCCGCCCTGGCTTTCCAGCGGCCCGCATACGGGTTGACGATGATTTTGGTTGTGTTCATATCTTTTGTGCTCCTGGTGCCTATGATAGCGAAGATTGCCATTCTGCGCAAGTTCCGGTTGGCCGCAGGGCCTTCCCAAAGTCGGCCACCCTCCCGCAGGTTATGGCAAATTTGCTCCAGGGAGATGGGTTTTCTTGGGTTGAGAAAGGCTCGCCGCCAGCAAATCTTAACCTGCGGGAGGGTCTGGCATCCATCCTTTTACTTTGGGACAGCCCTGGGTTGGCCGAGACCGTGCTTGACGAAAGCGATGGTTTGCGCTACAATAATGCAGCCGTGCGGGCGGGCCAAGCCCCGCCCGTTTGGTTGCAAGATATTTATTTCGCCATCAGGCGAGGCAGATGCTCGGGAGGTGATGAATGAATCAACAGGCAGAGCAGGTTGAGTTGATAGCCGAGAAGCGGACAGTGCTGGGCAAGCAGGTGAAGCAACTGCGACGGCAGGGGTGGGTGCCGGGCGTGATGTATGGACGTGGCTTCGACCCGGTGCCCCTGCAATTCGAGGAGCGGGGGTTGAGACAAGTACTCTCGCAGACCGGCGGTAGCCAACTCATCGGCATCAAGGTCAGAGGACAGAAACAACCCGAGACGGCCCTCGTGCGCGATGTGCAGCGCGATCCTATCAAGGGTAAGTTATTGCACGTGGACTTTTACCGTGTGATGATGACCGAACGTCTCACCGCTGAGGTGCCGTTGGTGATAGTGGGAGAGTCGCCAGTATTGGAACAGAAAGAGGGTATTCTGCTGTACGGTATCTCCGCCGTCGAGGTTGAATGTCTGCCTGGCGACCTGGTGGATGCCATTGAGGTGGACCTGGCCGACTTGACGGAGGTAGACCAAGCGTTGTATTTGCGTGATCTGGCCGTCCCTGCTGGCATGGAGATCCTCACCAGTCTGGACGAGATGATTGTACACGTGATTCCGTTGGTAGAGGAGGAGGAGGAAGAAGAGGTACTCCCCGAGGCCGAAGAAGTCGAGGTCATCACGGAAGCCCAGGCTGCGGAGGCGGCTGGCGGAGAGGATTAGTGACGGGCAGGACGAGAAGCGAAGCGGAGACAGGGGAACAAGCCTATCTCCGCTTTATTGATTGGGGAGCGGCTGTGTTGATCTGCTTTCTTGACAGAGAGGAAATTAAGGTATAGAATGATTCGGGGTGCGAAGCAGGTTGTTGGGAGTGGTGTGAATGGAGTACAAGGATTACTACCAGGTTCTGGGTGTGGATCGAAACGCGAGCGAGAAGGATATTAAGCGGGCCTACCATCGGTTGGCCCGTCAATTTCATCCCGACGTTAACCCGGGCGATAAACAGGCTGAGGAGAAGTTCAAAGGGATTAACGAGGCCTACGAGGTCCTGGGTGATCCGGAGAAACGGGCCAAGTACGACCGGCTGGGTGCCAGTTGGCAGCAGTGGCAGCGTATGGGTTACGACCCGGGGCAGTTTGATTGGTCCCAGTGGTTCGCTGGTGCGCCGCGAGGGACGCGAGTAGAGTGGAGTGGCGATCTGGGTGATCTCTTTGGCGGCGCGGGTGCTGATGTGTTTTCGGACTTCTTCCGCGTCATCTTTGGCGGGATGGGCGGTGCAGGGCGCACGCGCACCACCGGGGATCCCTTCCGCCGCACGACGCGCCAGCGCACGCTGCGCGGACAGGACATGGAAGCCTCGGTGGAGATCGCGTTGGAGGAGGCGTCCCGTGGCACCAGCCGCGTGTTGGAGCAGGATGAGCGCCGGATTCGGATAAAGATCCCACCGGGAGTACGGAATGGGTCGAAGGTGCGGGTCGCTGGCAAAGGCAATCCCGGCTATGGCGGTGGTCCGCCCGGCGACCTTTACCTCAATATCAAAGTCAAGTCGCACCCGGTCTTCAGGCGTGAGAGAAATAACCTGCGCTGCGACGTTGACCTGGACCTGTACACCGCTGTGTTAGGTGGTCAGGTGCGGGTCTTGACATTGAACGGCGACGTATCGCTGAAGATTCCTCCAGGCACCAACAGTGGTAAAACCTTCCGTCTGCGTGGCAAGGGCATGCCCAACCCGCGCAATCCGAAGCGGCGTGGTGACCTGCTGGCTACAGTGCAGGTACAAGTTCCCCAAAGGCTGAACGCCCGCGAGCGGGAACTGTTCGAGGAACTGGCCCGTCTCCGGGGGAGGAAGTGAAGTGACCTCACAAAAGCGTTTGGTGTTCGTCGCGTTGCCTCTGCTGTTGGTGGTGCTGGCCTGTACCTGCAGCAGCCAGGAGTTCTTCTTTGTGCCCACTCCGACTGTGCCATCTACTCCTGTGCCTGTGCCTCTGCCATCTATTCCTGTGCCTGTACTCATCGCTACCCCCACTGCCCTGCCAGAAGAAGTCATCGCCGAGGTGGATGCAGAAGACGCCTTGCTGATCAACATCTACCAGCGGGCCAACCCTGCCGTGGTCTACATCGAGGTGCTGGCGGAACACGGAGGGACGCAGGTGCCGTTTGCCACCGGGTCCGGCTTCGTGATAGATACGGCAGGACACATCGTCACCAATGACCACGTCGTTGAGGAAGCCCAGGCTGTCCGGGTCACCTTCTCCGACGGCAGTGTGACCGACGCCCAGATCCTGGGTCAGGACCCGTACTCTGATCTGGCGGTGATCCTTGTGGATGTCGCTCCCGAACGATTGGTGCCGCTGGAACTGGGCGATTCGAGCGCACTCCAGGTGGGACAGCGGGTCATTGCCATCGGCAATCCCTTTGGGCTGAAGGGCACGATGACTGTTGGTGTCATAAGTGCAGTGGGCCGTACACTGCCAGCCCAGGTGACCCAGGTCACTGGCTTCTCTAACCCCGAGATCGTCCAGACCGACGCGGCCATCAACCCGGGCAACTCCGGCGGGCCGCTGCTGGATACTCGCGGGCGGGTGGTTGGTGTCAACTGGGCCATCCGCTCAACGACAGGCACCAACGCTGGCATTGGTTTCGCCGTGCCGGTCAACGCCGTCAAACGCGTCGTGCCCTCTCTGATTGAGGAGGGTACCTACCACTATCCTTACCTGGGCATCGTTTCTAAGAGTCGCCCCACTGTGGCAGAACTGGCAGGCCCATTAGAGTTATCGGTGATGCGCGGGGTGCTTATTCTCGAGGTTCAGCCTGGGACTGCCGCAGCCCGGGCTGGCCTGCGGGGCGGCGACCGCGAGGTCGAGGTCATGGGGGTGACGATTATGGCTGGCGGTGACATCATCGTCGCCATTGACGGGTACGAACTGCATGACTTCGATGACTTGGTCGCCTATCTGGTGCGCGAAACTGAAGTGGGGCAGGAGGTCGTGTTGACGGTTATTCGCGATGGGGAGGAGTTGGAGATCCCGGTGACGTTGGGAGAGAGACCGGGTCAATGAACAATGAACAATGAACAATGAACAATGAACAATGAACAATGACCAATGACCAATGAACAATGACTAATGAACAATGAACAATGACTAATGAACAATGGACAAACTTCAGGGATCGGGGAAGGGGGCTGCTGACCGGCTATCCGCTAACTGCTAACTGCTAACCGCTAACTGCTAACCTGCTAACTGCTAGTGGCTAACAACTCAGGAAGGGGGTAAGAGAATGTTCAAACAAGAGGACTTGCGCGAACTGGCAGTGCATCAGGCTCAGACGCCGATATTGAGCGTCTACCTGAACGTGGACCCAACGGAATGCACGACGGATGAGTATAAACTATCGCTGCGGCAAATGCTGAAGCAAGCGGAGGGATTGGCCGCATCCGAGGATATGGCAGCCGTGGAGCGGTTTTTTGACCACGAGTATGATTGGTCAGGACGTGGGGTGGTCATCTTCTCTTGTGCCAAAGAGGGGTTCTGGCGCACGTATTCCCTGGCCGTTCCTGTTGTTTCTGGGGTGACGGTGGCCCGCAAACCCTATATCTGGCCGCTGGCGGCGTTGGTGGATGCCTACGGCAGTTACGCGGTGGCACTGGTGGATCGGCGGGAAGTGCGGCTGTTACTTTTTGAGATGGGCGAGTTGCAGATCAGTGATGGATATGTGGGAGAGGAAGTGCGCAAGTTAAAGAAAGGACGTGGCTCGTCGGGCGGGCCGGGGCGCCGAGGGGGAGCCCCTGTCTCGAGCCGGCGCGAGGAGGAGGTAGCGCAGCGCAACGTCCGCGAGGCGGTCAAAGTGACAGAGCGCTTCTGCCGCAAGCACAAGCCCCAGCGCCTGATTATCGCTGGCGCTGAGCCGACGGTCGCCCGCTTCCGTGAGGCCTTGTCAAAACCGTTGCAGGAGAAGATGATCGGCTCGTTCAGCGCCGATATGAACGCACTGGAGCCGGAAATACGTGAGCGCTCGCTGGAGATCTTGCAGCGAGTGGAGAAGGAACGAGAGGCAGCCCTGGTGGAGGCGGTGTTCACGGCAGCGGCGAAGGGGCGCGGCGGCGTCATCCGCCTGGCCGATACGCTCGGCGCGGCCCACGAGGGCCGCATCCAGACACTGCTGGTCGCCCGTGACTACCATCAGCCGGGTTATCAGTGCCGCAACTGTGCCTACATCACTGACCAGTCATTGGGGGTTTGCCCCTTCTGTGGCGGTGAGTTCGCAGAGATTCCCGATGCGGCCGAGGCGCTGGTGACGAAGGTGATCGAAGATGGTGGCAAGGTGGAGGTAGTGGACGATCACCCCAAGGTTGCGGAGTTCGGCGTAGGTGCGTTGCTGCGGTATTAGGGGTCTTCCTTTTCGTCGTGTCGGCATTGCAGGTGCTGCGCATCGTTTTGATCGGCTTGGTCTACGTCCTGGCCTGGGTGGCGCGGATCTCCGAAACCTTCGTCGCTGTACACTACGGGGAAGTGCCCGAACGACCTGGGATTCTGACAGAGGTCCAGGCTGCGTGGGAGCGTATTCGTGAGGCGGTGGCCGTAGAGCCCCGCCAGCGCCGGTGTGTACCGGATTCTCCTGCAACCGACGCCTGGCCGGTGACGGCGACAGGGTTATTTGACACTGCGCGGAACTTGTGATATAGTGCATTTGTATTTGGTTACAGTAATGTTGTCCTGGCAGCATTTTCCTGCCAGTTGAGGCAGGCCCAGTGAGTGCGCAAAAGGAGACGGGGATGGCAAAGTCACGCACGGAACTGTTGGTAGATCGCCTGCGAGACCTGCAGGCCAGCACGCCCGACGTTGAGGCCTCAGCCATTGTCAGCGTGGATGGGTTGATTATGGCTTCCGCACTCCCGACCAGCGTGGAGGAGGATCGGGTATCTGCAATGTCGGCCGCGATGCTCTCCCTGGGCGAGCGCATCGCCAGCGAGCTGGGACGCGGCGTGTTGAACCAGGTCTACATCAAGGGCAACGATGGCTACGTCATCCTGATGTCGGTGGGCGAGGAGGCGGTACTCACAGTGCTGGCGCGCAAAGAGGCTAAATTGGGCCTCATCTTCCTAGACATGCGCCGGGCAGCCGAGGCCCTGGCTGCCTTTCTGTAGATATTTTGTAGCCTGGGTGAGGGAAGTAGAGTCAACCAGGGCTGTCGTCGTGGGCTCAACAGAGGTTACAAATCCGTTTCGTTCCTGTGTGGGGAGAGTCGCCCCCGAGCGACCCTCCCCACTTCTCTTGAGCGTCGGGTGAGGAGAGATGCGTAAGTACATTTTCTGCACCGGCGGCGTGATCAGCAGCGTGGGCAAAGGGGTAACGGCTGCTTCCGTCGGCCGGGTGTTGAAGGCGCGGGGTGTGCGTGTCTCCATCCAGAAACTCGACCCCTACATCAACGTGGATCCGGGGACGATGTCCCCCTACCAGCATGGTGAGGTCTTCGTCACCGATGATGGCGCTGAGACCGACCTGGACCTGGGGCACTACGAGCGTTTCATTGACGAGAACCTGACCAGGGCCAGCAACGTTACCACCGGCCAGGTCTACGCAGAGGTTATCGGCCGGGAGCGCCAGGGTGACTTCCTGGGTGGCACTATCCAGGTCATCCCGCACATCACCAACGAGATCAAGCGCTGCATCGTGTTGGTCGGCGAGCAGAGCGGAGCCGACGTGGTGATCGTCGAGGTCGGCGGTACGGTCGGCGACATCGAGGGGTTGCCTTTCCTGGAGGCGTTGCGGCAGATGCGCCGGGATGTGGGTCCTGAAAACACACTCTATATCCACGTCACCTTTCTGCCCCACGTCGGCGCAACCGGCGAATTGAAAACCAAACCCACGCAGCACAGCGTGCGCGAACTGCGCTCCATCGGCATCCAGCCCGACGTCATCGTCGCTCGCGCTGACTACCCGGTGGATGACGCGCTCTGTGACAAAATCGCGCTTTTCTGCGACGTCGAGCGGCGAGCGGTCGTCCCGCTCGTGACTACGCCAGTGTTGTACGAGGTGCCGTTGATCCTGGAGGATGCCGGGCTGGGGGACTTCGTCGTCGAGCGGCTGCGGCTGAATGTGGGAATCCCTGATCTGAGGGAGTGGCGCGGACTCGTGGATCGCATCCGCGCTCCCAAGCCCTCGCTGCCCATCGCCATCGTTGGCAAATACGTCGAACTCCACGACGCCTATATCAGCGTGCGCGAAGCGCTGTGCCACGCAGCCCTGGCGCACGGGTGGGACGTTGACGTGCACTACGTCAGTTCTGAAGCACTGGAGCGCGGCCGGGGTTGGGATGAACTGGAAAAGGTGGTCGCTGTGGTCGTGCCAGGTGGCTTTGGCGAACGGGGCATCGAGGGGAAGGTTGCTACGGCGGGTTGGGCGCGGGAGAACCGGCTGCCCTACCTGGGGCTGTGCCTGGGTTTGCAAGTGATGATCGTTGAACTGGCTCGTCACGCCCTGGGCAGCGAGGAGCCTAACAGCACTGAGTTTGATCTTCACACCAGGTATCCTGTGATTGATCTACTGCCCGATCAGCGGACGATCGTGAAGATGGGCGGCACGATGAGGCTGGGCTTGTATCCCTGCCACCTGGTGTCCGGAACGAAGGCAGCCGCGGCCTACGGTGTGCCAGAGGTCCAGGAACGGCACCGCCACCGCTTCGAGATTAACAACGCCTATCGTGACTTGCTGATGGAGGCGGGGCTTGTGTTCAGTGGGCTTTCACCCGATGGACGGCTGGTCGAGATCGCTGAATTGGCTGATCATCCCTTTATGCTGGGCAGTCAGTTTCATCCAGAGTTCAAGTCCCGTCCTACCCGACCTCATCCTCTTTTCAAAGCCTTCATCGCTGCGGCCATCGCCCGGTATGAGGGCACGCTAGTCAGCAGTCAGCCCTTAGCGGCTGTCTGCTAACGGCTGTCGGCTAACTGCGCACATGCTTGGCGCACGTTCGTATCTGTGCTATAATCTCCCGGCATCTGTGAAATGGAGGGAACCCTTTGCGGCGTAGAACCGGATGTATTGCCTGGCTCGTTATCATCGCTGCTGTCGTTGCACTCTTCCTCACGTGGCAGTACTTCGACTATCTTTCGACCAACCGCACCCTGCCCGCGGGGATGACGATGGTCGGTATGTCGGTGGAGGGAATGACGCGCGAACAGGTGCTAAACACCCTCGAAGTGGCCTTTGCCACCCCCGTGGAACTTACGTATCAGGAGCAGCGGCTGTCTCTATTTCCCGACAGTGTCGAGTTGTGCTACAATGCCGAGGAGACGGCAGCCAATCTGGACGCGGTGTTGGAGGCACAGGGCGGGCTTGATGGCTTCATTGCCCACATTCTGCGCCGTCCTGCTGACCCTGTTGATGTCCCCGTGGCGGTCAATTACTCGGATGAGCGGCTCGATGGCTTCCTGGCTCGCATCGCCAGGCAGTACGACCGGCTGCCGCAGGAGCCAGTCCCGCTCCCGGCCAGTCTGACCTTCCGCCCTGGTCAGCCGGGCTGCGCACTGGACGTCGAGGCATCTCGTGTCCGGCTCGCTGCAGCCCTCGTCTCGCCTACCGACCGGCAGGTTGAATTGGTCGTGCAGACGGAGGAAGCACCGCCGCTGGAGATAGAGGTACTGGGCCAGTTGCTCCAATCCCTCCTGAATGATCACGAGGGCCTGATAGCAGGCATCTTCGTCAAGTACCTGCAAACCGGGGACGAATTGGAGATCAATGCCGACGTCGCCTACGCTGGATTGAGCGTACTCAAAATCGCCATTCTGGAGGAGACCTACCGCGTCCTCGACCATGATCCAGATGTCGAAATGACCAGACTGCTCAGCGAGACGATGACGCTCAGCGAGAATGTCACCGCCAACTTGTTGCTGCGTGATGTCATTGGCGATGGCGATGGGAACCAGGGGGCCAGGAATCTCACCGACTCGATGCTTCGCCTGGGGTTGGTTAACACTTTTATGGCGACTCCCTACGACGAGGAGAGCGTCCCGCCGACTATCGTCACCCCGGCCAATTCGCGTACCGACATCACGACCGATCCTGATCCCTATATGCAGACTACACCGCTGGACGTGGGGTTGCTGTTGGAGATGATCTATCAGTGCAGCCACGGAGGCGGTGCGCTGATGGTTACTTACCCCGGCGCCTTTACTGCTGATGAGTGCGGTCAGATGATCGAATGGATGAGTATGAACCGTATTGATAGCCTCATCGAGGCCGGGGTTCCAGTAGGAGTCAGCGTGGCACACAAACACGGCTGGACGGGCGATACTCACGCCGATGCGGCGATCGTATTCGGCCCAGGCGGCGATTTTGTGCTGGTTGTCTTTCTTTATCGCCCTGAGTGGCTGGAATGGGAGGAAGGTGCGCCTCTGATTGCCGACATCGCCGCAGCGACCTACAACTACTTCAATCCCTCGCAATAGATCTTGACTGCGCCTGTTTCGTTGCTGCGAACGCGAATCGCCAGACTGTGGCCCACTGATTGCATGTTTACCCATTTGGCTTATAATTACATTAGCCACACTTGAGATTCGCGAAATGGGCACAGCCGGGCATACGCAAAACGTGGGGGAGTATTAGCGTAGTCACGATGTGAAAATGAGTCCGAGCATGAAATCCCTTGAAACCCGTTATGTTCCGGTACCCGGTTCTTCTTCCAGCGCACCTGCCGCGCGGGAGCCGGGGCCCTCGGCGGGAACGCAGGCCTCAGCCCATCCGAAGGGGCCGGATGCGCAGCATATCTCCTCCTCACCCCAGCCGCCTGAATCTATGGGGGGCCAACTCTCCGACGGTCACTTGCTTCAGAATCGCTACCGCATTCTTGGTGTATTGGCCATTGGTGGTATGAGCGCCGTTTACAAGGCCCAGGACCTGCGTTTCTCTAGCGTTATTCGACTGTGTGCCGTCAAGGAGATGCTCAACACCGCTACTGATCCCCAGGTACGGGCTATGATCGTGCGCAATTTCGAGCGCGAAGCCAATATCCTCGCTACCCTCAGTCATCCGGCTATCGTTAAGGTTTACGACTACTTTACCGAAGGTGATCGTAGTTACCTTGTCCTCGAATACGTGGAAGGCAAAGATCTGGAAGCCGTCCTGGCCGAGACTGAGGGCTTCTTGCCGGAGGCACAGGTGGTGCATTGGGCCATCCAGGTTTGCGAGGTGCTAAGTTATCTTCATAGCCACGAGCCCCGGCCGATTATCTTCCGCGACGTCAAACCCTCCAACATCATGCTCGATGGGCACGGCCGTATCAGGTTGGTGGATTTCGGCATTGCCAAGATGTTCCAGAGCGGTCAGAAGGGCACGATGATCGGCACCGAGGGCTACTCACCGCCAGAGCAGTATCGAGGCAGCGCCGAACCGCGGGTAGACGTCTACGCCCTGGGGGCTACGATGCATCACCTGCTCAGCAAGCAGGACCCGCGACTGGAGCCACCGTTCTCCTTTCACGAACGCCCTATCCACAAGACGAATCCCCTCGTCTCCCGTGAACTGGCGGAGGTTGTCAACCGGGCGCTGGAATATGACATCAACAATCGCTACGGCTCGACCGAAGAGATGCAGCGTGCATTGATGAACCTGAGCTCGGCCCGTGGCATAAGCGGAACGGCCCCCTTCGGTGTTCCGGCCTTCATAAGCGGCGACGTTCTGGCCCTGTGGCGTTTCGCCTGTGAGGACGAGGTCCGCTCCTCGCCGGCGGTGCATAACGACGTCGTTTACGTAGGCGCTTACGACAACAACCTCTATGCCATCAGTGCCGATAATGGGAAGTTCCTATGGAAGTACCCCACCGGAGGTGGTATCGCTTCGTCCCCCTGTGTGCACGAAGGGCGTGTGTTCGTCGGCTCAGCAGACCGGGTGCTCTATGCGATCAACGCGGATACGGGGCGCATCTCGTGGACCTGCCCCACCCAGGGCGGCGTGTGGTCATCACCTCGCGCTGCGTTTGGTCACGTATTCTTTGGCTCAGACGACCGGCATCTCTATGCGACCAATGTCCATAGCGGCCGCGTTGCCTGGGCTTTTGAGGCGGAGGGGCCGGTGCGCTCTTCGCCAGCCATCGGAAATGATACCGTCTACGTGGGATGTGAGGGGGGAATAGTCCATGCTGTGGACATCAGCGGTCAATTGCGCTGGCGTTTTCGTGCCCGGCGTGGCGTGACTTCCTCTCCTGCCCTCACTGAGGAGATGGTCTACGTGGGCTGCCAGGATTGGCACGTCTACGGCCTGGACATCCGCTCAGGTTGGTCGGCGTGGCGCTATCGCACTGGCGGAGCAGTTGTGTCCTCACCTGCTATCAGCGAGGACCTGGTCTTCGTTGGCTCGGTAGATGGTTACCTTTATGCGCTGGATGCTGAAGGCGGGCATCTCGTCTGGCGCTATGCTACGGATGGTCAGGTGACCTCCTCTCCAGCCGTAGCCGAGGGGGTGGTATACTTTGGCTCAGTGGACGGGGCTATCTACAGCCTGGATGCTCAAATGGGCGCTTTGCGCTGGCGCTTTCAGACTGACGGGCCGGTGACGTCGTCACCCACGGTGGTGGACGGCGTGGTCTACATCGGGTCAACAGACCGTTACGTCTATGCGCTCCCTGCCTGAGGCTTGTCCTGAGTTTGTCGAAGGGCTGTACCCGTTTGGCGGTTAAAACTGTTTTCTGAAATGGTATTTTGGGGTTGCATTTGGCCTCATTTTGTGATACATTAAATGAAAGTCACGCAATTCGTACGCAACCTTCTAGGACCAGGGAAGGCATCTATGTCTCCTGCAAGCCCCTCGCCTCCGCCTGTGGCGGCGTCCGCTCAGCCCAGGCTCGAGGTCGGATGGGCTACTGACGTGGGTGAGGTGCGTCGCCACAATGAGGATACAGCGCTGGTCATCACAGCCGCCCACGAGGGCGACGCTTCAGTGTCAGCGTATGGTCTCTTCGTCATGGCCGACGGCATGGGAGGACAGCAAGCCGGAGAGGTTGCCAGTTCGCTGGCAGCACGCACCGTGGCTCATCACATCGTGAGCCAATTCTATCTGCCGGTCCTCATCAGTCACGAGCATGACGCCGACCAACCTGCCCTAAAAGAGGTGCTCGTGGACGCAGTGCGGGCGGCCAACAGTGCTGTGGCGGATCGGGTACCCGGTGGGGGGACGACCCTGACCTGCGCGCTGGTGCTTGGCTCACGAGCCTACGTCGCCCACGTAGGTGACAGCCGGGCCTACATTGTCACGGAGGAAGGACTGGATCAGATCACCCACGATCATTCACTCGTGGACCGTCTGGTCGAGTTGGGACAACTTACGCGCGATGAAGCCGCTGTTCATCCGCAGAAGAACGTGCTATATCGCGCCGTCGGCCAGAGTGGTGTGTTGGAAGTGGACACCTACGTGCGAACTATTCCCCGGGGGGGGCGTCTGCTGCTGTGCAGTGACGGAATGTGGAACATGGTGAGTGAGGCAGAGATAGCCAGCATTATCATGACCTCCTCCTCGCTTCAGGCAGCGTGCGAGAGTCTGATCGCTGCCGCGAATCGGGCTGGAGGATGTGACAACATCACTGCCATCCTGGTAGAACCGCCACCGAGTTAGGACATGTGAGCATGGACGTCGAGAAGGATTACTACGCCATATTGGGGGTGACCCAGTCTGCGACCGACGAGGAGATCAAGCATGCCTATCATGCCCTGGCGCGCCGTTATCATCCCGACAGCCGGGTAGAGGATGTCTCAACGTCATTGTTCCGCGAGATCCAGATAGCCTACGCCGTCTTGAGCGATCTGCATCGCCGCCGTGCCTACGACCGGCGACGGGCCGAGTCAGGGTTGGGTGAGGAGGCAGTGCTTTCCTGGGAGATCCTGTTGAGTCAGAACCAACTCTGTTCTCTCCACGAGGAGCAGGTTATCTATCTCCTGATAGAGATACAGCCGGTTTCAGCCGCACGGGGCGAACGTCTCCCGCTTAATTTGTGCCTGGTGATTGATCGCAGCACCTCGATGCAGGGAGCGCGGCTGGAACACGTCAAGGGAGCGGCACACCAGATCATTGATGAACTGCACGACGATGACGCTCTGGCGGTGGTCACTTTTCACGACCGGGCCGAGGTCGTGCTGCCCAGCCAGTTGGGCGTCAACCGTGCCCGTGCCAAGGCCAAGATCTCCACCATCTGGGCCAGCGGCGGGACCGAGATTCTGCAAGGTATACGGGCCGGACTGGCGGAACTCGAAAAGCGCCATAGCAAGCAGATCACCAGTCACCTGATCCTGCTCACCGATGGTCAGACCTACGGTGATGAGGAAGATTGCGTAGCCGAGGCCCGGCAGGCAGGGGCACGACGCATTGGCATCACAGCCATGGGCATAGGCGAGGATTGGAACGATGCCCTGCTCGATGAGATCGCAGCCCAGAGCGGAGGGGTCTCTGCTTACATCGCATCGCCTGGTCAGGTGCGTACGCTGTTGCAGCAGAGGGTGCGTGGCCTGGGGGCTGTTTTCGCTCAAGGATTGACGCTGGAGACCCGCTGCGCTGAAGGAGTGAGGATAGAAAACGCCTTTCGCGTCTCGCCCTACCTGGAATATCTCACTCCGGCTGGCGGCGTGGTCAGTCTGGGTGCACTGCAAGCCGACGCACTATTTGCTATCGTGTTGGAGGTGGGTGTGGCCCAAAAGCCGGCCGGAGACCATCGGCTATTGCAACTTGAACTCACAGCTGACATCCCGTCCCTGGGTCGCCAGGGAGATAAACTGCGGTGCGATGTTCGCTGCACTTTCACATCTACCGAGCCACCGCCTCAACCGGTGCCGACGGCCATTCTGAGCGCGTTGAGCAAGATCACCCTCTATCGTATGCAAGAGCGGGCCTGGGATGCGCTGGAGAGTGGGGACGTCAACACGGCAACTCGCCAACTGGAGATGGTGGCCACGCGCTTGTTCGATCTGGGAGAGGTCCAGTTGGCCCGGTCGGCAATGCTGGAGGCTGGACGCATTGCTAAAGGTGGCGATCCAACAGCCAGAGGACGCAAAGAACTCAAGTACGGCACACGCAGTCTGACTATTGCTTCACGGAGAAAGACTCATGATTGAATGTCCATCTTGCGGACGTAAACACCGTCCTGGCACCTTGTTCTGCAGCGAGTGCGGGGTGTATTTGCCCACCGGTGGCCCTCTGCGGACTGAACCTCTCCCCGAGGAGGAGTTGCCTATCTCGCGAGCAAATCCGTGGGCCAGTGAGCCCGTGGAAGAGGCCGGCGAGATCGCTCCCGTATCATTGTGCATCAAGGTGCTATCCACTGACCGCCAGATCCAACTGCCAGCCACTGCCGAGGTGCACATTGGGCGTCTCGACGCGGCTCACGGCATCTTCCCCGATCTGGATCTCACCCCCGATGGAGGGCTGGATGGTGGCGTCTCCCGCCGCCATTGCAAGATCCATCGGCGAGGCTCGAGTTACCTGGTCGAGGATGTCGGCAGCGCCAACGGCACCTTTCTGGATGGGCAGCGTCTGACTCCCTACCTGCCTCACGTGCTTAAGGACGGGGATGCACTTCAGTTGGGCCGCATCGAACTGGAAGTCATCATTCGGCAATGAGCGGTGGATAGTATCAGTAAGGATAACGTATGCCCCACACTGTGATGATCCATCTGTTGAACGAGGATGCTGTTGTGGCGGAGATAGAGCGCATTCCTGAGCCCAGCGATCAGGTGCTGATTGTAAGCAACGTTCGGCGACGCGATGGACGCGCTGTCTCCTATGTTCTTCCCGAAACCAATATGGTAGTCTACTCCTGGACGCGCATCCACTGCGTGGAGATCCTGCCCAGCGAGAAGGAAGAGAAAATCGTCGGTTTCGTCCGCGAGTGACGTGCGCTGAAATTGCTAGTTATGCCTGCTCGCCGTGAACTTGTTCTGGTCGTAGATGACGAACCCCGCATGACCCGGTTCATCCGTATGAACCTGGAACTTGAGGGATACCGGGTGATAGAAGCCCACAAGGGCGTGGAGGCACTCGACAAAGTGCGCGCGGACCTGCCCGATCTGGTCATCCTCGACGTGATGATGCCCGAACTGGATGGCTTCGAGACGCTGGAGATGCTGCGCGAGGTCTCCAACGTCCCGGTAATTATGCTGACAGTCCGGGCCGACGAGGATGACAAGGTGCGCGGGCTGGAACTGGGGGCTGACGATTACGTGACCAAGCCCTTTGGTGCCCGTGAACTTGCCAGCCGTGTCAAGGCGGTGCTGCGCCGCACCCGAGGCCCAGTGACGTCGGAAAAGGCCATTCTCCGCATTGACGACCGGCTGAGTGTAGACTTCAACAACCACGAGGTCGTCGTCGAGGGCCAGCGCATCAAGTTGCGCCCCACCGAATTCCGCCTGCTCTACCACCTGATTGAAAACGCGGGTTGGGTGATGCCCCACGAGACGTTGCTGGCCAAGGTCTGGGGCTACGAGTACCGCGAGGAGGTCCACTACCTGCGCCTGTACGTTGCCTACCTGCGGCAGAAGATCGAGCCCGATCCCTCTCACCCCCGATATATTTTTACTGAGCGCGGTGTAGGGTATCGCTTCGTAGACTTCCGCAAAGAGCAGTCAGCAGTTAGCAATTAGCGGCTGGCGGCTATCTGTGGCGCGGTGGCTGAAACCACCTGCTTTCTTTGCCGTTGCCTTGTTGCCGCCCCTGCGATGTGTGCCGGGGCGTTCTCTTTTTCTAGCATATTTCTAATGCGACTCTTGCGCCAATCTAATGGAGCAGTGTAAGAATATGGGCGATGTGAGGTCCCAAAACCAATCATAATCTTAGGGGGTGCAGAGATGACACATCTGGTGCGTTGGGAGCCCTTCCGTGACTTGATCAGCCTGCGGGAGGCGATGGACCGGCTCTTCGAGGAGAGTTTTGTGCGGCCACAGGCCAGGTGGCGGGCCCCGGTTGGGGCGGAAGCACTCGCCGTGGACATGTACGAGACCGATGACGCCATCGTCGTCAAGATGGCCATTCCCGGCGTCAGGCCCGAAGACCTGGACGTCAGCGTCGCTGGCGATACCCTGACCATCAAGGGCGAGACCAGGGCCGAGGAAGAGGTCAAAGAGGAGAATTACATCCGCCGTGAGCGTCGCTATGGCTCCTTCTGCCGTTCACTGGTCATCCCGGTCCCGGTGATGCACGATAAGGCCGCGGCTGAGTTCGAGAACGGTGTTCTGATCCTCACCCTGCCCAAGGCCGAAGAGGTCAAGCCCAAGGCGATCAAGGTCAAGGCTAAGGGGAGGGAGTAGGGAGTAGGGAGTAGGGAGTAAGAAGTAGGGAGTAGAGAGGGGGGGGTAGAATCTCCCCCCCACGATGTTCTTGTTCAACAGGGAGGTGATAAAATGACTGTTACACGCTGGATGCCGTTGCGCGAGATGATGACCTTGCGCGATGCAATGGATCGGCTCTTTGAGGAAAGTTTCGTTCGCCCGGCACGGGGTTGGGGTGAAGGCGTGCAGGAGCGCCCGTCCCGGCTTCCACTGGACGTGTACACGACCCCGGAGGAAATCGTCATTGTCGTGTCATTGCCAGGGCTGACCCCTGATGAGGTAGATATTCACATCGAAGGTGACACTCTGACCATCCGGGGCGAGTTGCGGCCGCCGTTGGAGAACGTCGAATACCTGTTCCAGGAGCGGCTTTGCGGTGCGTTCTCGCGCACGCTGACACTCAACGTGCCCGTGGACGCGGATAAGGCCGAGGCGGTCTTTGAGAACGGCGTGCTGACGCTTACCTTGCCCAAAGCCGAGGAGACCAGACCCAGGGTCATCAAGGTCAGGAGCAAGTAGACCGGGCAGACAAATGGACGGGGCAGGGCCGCATGGCCCTGCCCTGTGTTGTTTTGCCTTCAGGGGCACTTTGCCGGGATTTCAGAATGACTCCCAAAAGGGTGTCGTGACCTATCAGCCCATTGGGGCTCTACAGATTGTAGATGCGCGGACGGGCCTGGCAATCCTGGCAGGCGTTTACGCCAACACGGGCTTAACCATTGGTGGTCTGCCCTCTGGCCGGGGCTCGACGATCACAGGCTGGCGGTCAGGCGCTGGGGCAGCCTTTGCCCGCATAGGCAGGATTGGCTGCATACCTGTCAGAATGTTGAGGAATCCATCTATGTCGCCCAGAATGGCCTGCACCAGGCTCTCGCGCAAACGGCTCATCAATTCCTGAGATTGGGACTCTACCACGGCCATCACGACCTCGGCCAGCATTATCGCGTCGGTGGCCGAGAGCTTGATCCAATCCCAGCCCCCCACATCCTCCGCGAAGATTGGGCGCAGTTCGCCGTTTTGCTTGAGAAAACTGAAGTTGCTATAGCAGGGATCACGATAGTCGGTGATCTTCCCCGTGGCGAAAGCGTCAATGATCTCCTGAATCCCATCGCGGACGGTGTATCGCGGCTGGAAGTTGAGCACATTGCAAATCTTGTCGAACCGAACCCGGTAGTTGCGGTTATCTTCCTTGGGCTGGGTCACGACGCGAGCGGTGGGCACGATCTCCTTGATGATCAGGCCCAGGTCGGCAATCTGGTAGTTCTGCTCGTTGGAGCCAACGTTAAAGACCTGCCCGCGCACGTTGTACGGCGGGGCTTGCAGGGTGAGGATGATAGCCTCGGCCACGTCTCTCACGTGCACCAGCGGTCGCCATTGCTTGCCCCCGAAGATGCCCACTTCTCCATCCTGGATGGCCTTGGCCGCCAGGAGATTGACCACCAGATCGAAGCGCGGCCGGCCGGAGAGGCCGTAAACTGTGCCGAAGCGCAAAATCGTGGGCGCAAAAGTACCGTCGGTCAGGCTCAGCAACACCTTTTCAGACTCCATCTTGGTGCGTGCATAGAGCGAGATTGGACAGAGAGTCGACCGCTCGTCGAGGATCTCGTCGCTGGCGCCGTAGACACTGCACGTGGAGGCAAAGACAAATCGCTTGACGCCAAATCCCTTGCCCACTTCCGCGATGTTCCAGGTCGCCCGCAGGTTGATTTCGATGGTCAGGTCCTGGTCAATGGAACAGGCCGAATCACCCACAATGGCTCCCAGGTGGACGATGGCGTCCATACCTTTGGTGGCACTGACCACGGTGTCAATGTTGCGAAAATCCCCCTGGACAAGTTCGAAATCCGGATGGTCGTAGAATTCAGAGATGGGAGCATTGCCATATAGGAGGAGATCGAGCACCCGAACCTTGTTTCCCAACTCCAGCAGCCGCTGGACCAGCGCCGAGCCGATGTAGCCGGCGCCGCCGATGACCAGCACATTTCTGATTTCGCTATCCGTGGAATGAGAGGGCAAGAGGCGGCGTTCTGCCTGGGCAAACGCTCGCCAAAACGTGGCCCATAAGCGAGCGCCGATCAAAAACACCAACGTCAAGAACCAGGCCAGGAACAGCGCACTGCGAGGGAACGATACTATGTCCCAGAGGAGAAAAACCAAAAGACTAAAAACCAGATGACTCAAACTGACGGCCTGAGCGATCACGAGCACCTTATAACGTCCCCGGTAGATTCGGCCATAAGTGTAGAAGCCACTGCAATAGAAAACGATGAGGCTAACCAGCGTCAACAACCAGAAAGTACTCAGATAGGCCTGTACGTAACTGTGGAAAGCAGCCTGAGCCGAGACGACACCGCTTTCGACACCAACCAGCCACAGGTAGCGCAAGACCAGAGCAATCAGCAAGGCGGCATTTACCATCAACGCATCGGCGATGATGCGCACAGCCATCTCACGGGTAAAGCGTAAGCGGGAAGATAGTTTCACATCCTCACCTACGGTTCTTGGTGACAATATGGCGAACAGCCCGAATCACGTCATGCACATCGGCCTCGGTCATACGGGGGTAGAGTGGCAGCGATACGATACGGTCGTAGATCACCGCAGCCTGTGGGAGATCACCCCGCCGGTAGCCGAAGCGTTCCTGGTAGAAGGGGTGGAGATGGACCGGGATGAAATGCACGCTAGTGCCGATATTGTGCGCCCTGAGCGCCTCGATGAACTGGGCCCGGTCAATCGTCAGGCGGTCCAGGTCCAGGCGGATGACATAGATATAGTAGACGTGATTACGGTCGGAGTGGCGCACTGGCGTTTCAACTTCCTGCAGGTCGGCAAAGGTCTCGTCGTACAGTCGTACGTAGCGTTGACGGATCCTGATGAAACTATCCAACCGGCGCAGTTGATGGATGCCCAGGGCGGCCTGGATGTCGGTCATGTTGTCCTTGTAGCCGGCCATCACCACTTCGTAGTACCATGATCCGGCGCTGGTGTAGCGCTTCCAGGCATCGCGGCTCATGCCATGCAAGGTGAGCAAGCGCATGTGTTCAGCCAGGGCGTCGTCGGTGGTGGTGATCATGCCGCCTTCGCCAGTGGTCATGTTTTTGGTGGCGTAGAAGGAGAAGACGGTTACTACCCTCACCCCCCGGCCCCCTCTCCCTACCAGGGAGAGGGGGAGGGCGTCGGAACCGATTTTACCCTGGCCCCCTGTCCCTGCCGGGGAGAGGGGGAGGGCGTCGGAACCGATTTTGTGGCCGTGGTAGGTGGCACCGACGGCGTGGGCGGCGTCTTCGACGACGGGCAGGTTGTAGCGGGCGGCGAGTGCGTAGATGGCATCCAGATCACAGGCCTGACCACCGTAGTGAACCGGTATGATAACCTTGGTGCGGGGAGTGATGGCGGCCTCAACGGCTTCCGGTGTGACGTTGAAGTCCTCGCCGACATCCACCAGCACCGGGCGGGCGCCCAGGTGAACGACGACGTTGGCGGTGGAGCAGAAAGTGAGAGTGGGAACAATCACCTCGTCGCCCGGGCCCACCCCTAATGCGGTCAGAGCAATGTGCAAACCAGCCGTGCAGGAGTTGACGGCGATGGCGTGCCTGGAACCGATGTACTCCCGGAACTGGTCTTCGAAGCGTTTGGTCTTCGGGCCGGTGGTGATCCACCCGGACCTGAGGCTGTCGGCTACCTCGGCGATTTCCTCTTCACCGATAGATGGGACAGAAAAGGGCAAGAAACTCTCCCGTATCGCTTTTTCGTCGGGGTCCGTGGTATTCACTTGCTTACTCCTTCCTTGACTAGCTCTCTGATCAAAACAAACGCTTCAGCGGCCTGCATGCCAACGGTGATGCCCCTCTGTTGGGCATAGATGCGCACGGCTTCAGGTGACCTTGGATGAGGAAAGGGCTTTACCTCGCTCTGGAAGGCTTCCCGGTAGGCCTCAACTGCTTTCAGCTTGGCTTCCAGAGTAGTGCTGATGTCAACAAAGACGTTGGGGAGAAACGCCCACTCAGTGAAGGGTGGCCCCCATTCCGTAGATGAGGCCACTTCGTAGGACAATATCCGCTTCACCGGATTGCTATCAAGAGGGCGGACCGCTACCAGCGTAGCCGCAAGGACCGTGCGATGATCCTGGTTGACGTCGCCCCGATGGTGGGTGTACACAATCTCCGGGGTAAGTTCACGCACGGCGGCGTGTATCGGGCGAATGACCTCCAACAGCGGCAGACTGTCCAGACGTTGGTCGGGCAGCCCGGCGAAACGAACATCGGTTATGCCCAAGCGTTCGCACGCCCGCCTGGCTGCCGCTTTCTGCATCTCCACTTCGTTATGACGTGCGGTTACGCCATCGGTCAGAATCAATACCGACACAGCATCCCCTCTCGTCGTATGTTTGAGAATCGTTCCACCTACCCCGTATGTCTCATCATCTGGATGAGCACCGACAATTAGAACTCGTTTCATTGCATTCTCTCCAATGTTCCATGCAGATCCTGATGCTATGAGAGCAAGACTGCTCCTAAGACCTTTCCGCCCACCGCCTCCAGAATCTTCACTGTTTCCTGGGTAGCCTTGATCCGGGTTTTGCCTACACCCAGTACAAGTAGAATGCCGTCTACCCTTGAGGCCAAGACTGCCGTGTTGGGCGTCGCTAGAACTGGTGGACCATCTACGATCACTACGTCCGCCTGTCTGGATAGATCATCTAACACATCATCATCTAATGCGTCACGTTGTTGGCGGGAAGCCGCAGGTGTTGAACTCTTGGAAGACAAGGGAGGGGCGTTAACGAGAACGACCTTTTGGCCAGTCTCTGCCCAGGCGGTAGTCAGCCCGGCTGCCAGGGTTGACTGACCTTCCAAAACATCTGGACTGGTGATGAGTAGTTTTTGCGGCGCCCCGTTTTCCAAATGGCAGAGCCTGAAGCAGATCCATCGGTGAGTTTCTGAGACAGAAGGGGGTAAGGTGGTAGATATTTCCTGGGTCTTTTCTTCCCCCCCCTCTGGTTGCCTCTGTTTTCGATATCGTCGTAACAGCCTGAAAACAGGACCTCGCCTGGTACTACTGGGATATTCGACCGTCCCCAGGACTGTCAGCCGAAGGCTCCGTTCCACATCCTGTGGGGTCCGAATCTTGCCGCCGAGATATTCGATTAGAATGACCGCACCAGTAGCCAGGCTAAATCCCGTAATCCCGGCAATGAGGGTGCCGATGTATGGATCCAAGCCAGGATGAGTGGGGACCTGGGCTTCTGCTATGGTTCGAACAAGGGGCGTCTGCGAGGAAGAGGAGGTCAGGCCGAGTTGTCGAGCGACTTCATTGGCAATGGTTGCCGCTTGTTGAGCATTGTTGTATGTCACCGAGATTTCCAGCAATCGTGTATAACCAACGGGGTTGACCTTGACAAGTTTTTCCAGGTCATCAGCCGACATGGGTAGTCCCAAAGTGTCTATGACAGCCTGGCTGACAGGTCGCCGCCCGGCTAACTCGGCGTAAGTTGCTCTAATCGCCTGCACAGTGTCAAGGCCCAGCGTATCATCGCCAATCATAACTGTGGCTGTGGCCTCATAGGGGGGCCATGGCGTATAGTAGCGGAAAACCAGGTAACTGGAGACCATTGCGGCTAACGTACCTAGTACCAGGAGCCAACCCCCCCTATAAAGGACTGGCAAGTATTCCTTTAATTCCATGCTGGCACTCCTTAACTACGCCGGGAGCCTTTCGCAATTCAGACCGTCAGACTTCCGAAGTCTTATCGAATTGTGAAAGGGTCTCTGAGCCTTCTGATAATCAATTACCTAATAACAGCATCTTGGCCGTTTGCACCAGGATTTGACAATCATAAACCAAAGATTGCTTACGTATATACTCCATCTCCACGGCCAGCTTGGGCGGCAATATGACCGTCATATATTCATCATCCAATGTCGCTGGGTTTGAGAGATGCTCTTCTTCATCCAGGAATGCGATCTGCATCGGACCGGTTACACCCGGCTTCGCTTTCAGGATTTCTTGCTGCTCGGGTGTGTACCTGTCCACGTATTCGGGCGATTCTGGCCTCGGTCCTACCAGACTCATCTCTCCCTTAAGCACATTGATTAGTTGAGGTAGTTCGTCCAGCCTCTTTTGGCGCAACTTGGCGCCAAGCCTGGTGATACGGGGATCATCTCTATAGGTAACAATCGGACCTATTCTGTCTGCTCCGGCGACCATTGTCCGAAACTTGTACATCCAGAATAGCCGCCCATCTTTGCCAACCCGTGGAGCCCGGTAGAAGCCGGGACCCCGCGAGTCCAACTTGATCAAGATCAGCACCACGATAAAGAGCGGGCTGAGCAGAAGCAACCCAATTGAGGCGACCATAATGTCAAAGGCTCGCTTGATCATCGCTCTCACCCTGAAATAAAGGTTTCCTCAGTTCAGTACCCGATACACTCTGGCGATAGTCTCGACCTTACACGCTCCCAAGCACTTCTTCAGACCGAATTGCAGGGGAATTGGCTTGAGCAATTATCTCCAGGCTGGCTCCCCCGCAGTTGAAAAGCAAATCTATGACAGACATGTGAGACAGAAAGTCTCCCCATAGTTGTGGGTAGACAGGGTGTTGAAAGTCCTGATACCTGACCTTTATGCTGTGTTCCGCGAATTGGGTTTCGTCCAAATACTGTTTGCCGTATTTGCCGGAGAGATACTCATCAGCCCTGAGCAAGCGACAGATGGTTAAATTCACGTTGGTGGAGCCTCGTTCGTAGACCGCTAACTCTGAGGCCATCACTAACTTTGTCTTCAATCCCAGTTGCTCTGCCAGATACCGAATGATGGTTATATTGAGTTCAACCAGCCTGGACCACTTCCGGGCATATAACCCTTCGAAGAATTGCTTGTGTTCAGCAAAGTATGGGGCGTCCTTGTAATTCTGGTAGATCAGGCTCCAGCACTGGTTTCGCCAGTTGCGGTCGTTGCATATCTCGACATCTATGATCAACTGCTCAGATTGCCCCTTTTTGAAGACCGGGACCGTCAGCCAGACCGAGCCCTTTGCCGACTTTATCCTGTTCCGGTTTTGAAAGTCATCCTTGGCAAACTGGGTGGTATCTAGTAGCACAAATACGTCAGCCTGTCTCATTTTGTCAAAGAACCCCAACCACGGTAGATGTTCCGGCTGGTGAATTGTGACGATCATTTTATCGCCTTCCTTAGAGCATGTCTGAAAATTGATGGATCGCGGTTTTTCGAGTAAACTTGGCCATTATGGCCGAACAGAATAACACGAGACAGTCATATCCGAGCGATTTGACAGACACCGAATGGCAAAAGA
>Ga0114918_10000870_pt1 | contig 26635 bp, 62 predicted proteins | sample LantaG_FD_87015 | JGI IMG/M metagenome (GOLD analysis project Ga0114918, IMG submission 87015) | Deep subsurface microbial communities from Baltic Sea to uncover new lineages of life (NeLLi) - Landsort_02402 metaG | ecosystem: Environmental > Aquatic > Marine > Oceanic > Sediment | place...
CAAATATGCGTTTGGAACACGTGCTTCAGAAATTCCCAGAAGGTACTGGTATGGAGTCAATGGGTGACATCATCAAAGCCATGATTGAAGACGTTTACCGTGAAGGCAGGGATGAAATCGTGGAGAGTAAAGCCGTTGGTAAAGCCATTGGTGGTGTGACAGTTAAACTCATGAAAGCCAAACTTCAAAGCACGTTGAAATAATGAATTACGAAGAATCAAAACGAGAATTAATTGCGAATTTAAAATCAATGCCACAGAGTAATGATGTAATATTCTTATGGGGTAGTAAAAGTTTTACTGCTGAGACTCTTCGTAAAGAAATTGAAGACGAAACTAAAATCGGTAAAGAACATATTAAATTACTCATTCAAACAACGGATTTAATTCAAAAACTTTTAGCCGAACGAAAAGTAAAAAAAGAACGTAGATGGGGTTGGATTAAGAAACTAAAATTTTGGTAATGAAAATAGCAATTAAAATCAAGGATTGTAGTGAATGTCCTAACTTTCAAAGTAAAAGGGTTTATACTGCGGATAGTTTTGAAAATGTGTTTACTTGGAAATGCACACCAGAAAAACGAATAATTAGAAAATACGTGGAAACATTTGATAAAGTTCCAATACCTGAATGGTGTCCACTTAAAATTGAAGAATAATGGGACGTTACAGCCGTAAAGACATGATTGAGTTTGCGAAGTTCGCAAAGAGCTATCAGTCTTCAAGAAGTGTTGAAGAAGCATATGATGATTATTTGATGGGCGTGAGACTCATACCACCAAATAACAACACACCTTCATGGTATATGTTATTTATGGGAGCGAATATTGTGTATGCTGATGATAAACTCGTAAAGGTTAGATACACAAGTGACGAACCTGTTCATGGGTTCAATATACAGGAGAATAGATACAGAAAGAAGTCTTGGGATAAAGACAGGAGAATTTTACATTTAATAAGAATACAATGAGAGACGAACTTGGTGACCGCATGAAGCGGAATTATGAAAACAGGACAAGAATCCTGTTACCACGTAGGACATATACGTTAATTCGGGTTGATGGTAAGGCATTCCACACATATACTCGTGGATGTGAAAGACCATTTGATGCTGGTTTGATTGAGGATATGAACAGTACTGCCGAGTATCTGTGTAAGAATATTCAGGGAGCCAAGATTGGTTTCGTACAGAGTGATGAAATTAGTATCCTTATGACTGATTTCGATAAACTCGATACCGATGCTTGGTTTGATGGCAACATTCAGAAAATCGTGAGTGTGGCTTCAAGTATGGCGACTGCTAAGTTCAATCAATTGAGAATGTTACGTTACAGTAGAAATAGGTTTACGGAGGATGGTGAGAATCGTCTTAGTTTAGAAACTGCGGTACAATTTGATAACTGGCTGCTGGAACTGGCTAAACTCAAACTCGCTGAGTTTGATGCACGTACATATACTATCCCTTCAAAGACTGAGGTAATGAATTACTTCATTTGGAGACAGCAAGATACTGTTCGCAATTCAATATCAAGTGTCGCTCAAAGTCTTTATAGTGCTAAAGAACTACATGGGAAGAACATGAATGAGCAGCAGGAAATGATACATGAGAAAGGTCAGAATTGGAATGATTACGCACCCACTGAGAAGCGTGGAAGGTTCGTTTATAAGCAGAGTTATGATATTAGTGAAAACATAACAGGTGGGGAAAAAGTCACGAGAAGTCGTTGGGTTACCGTTGCGTGTCCAACATTTACACAGGAACCCGAATTTCTTGATAACTTTATTCCAGAAATGGATTAGATTGTAAGAAATTTGTATTATTTTCGTAGAGATAAAAACTTTAATAGAAGGGATAATAAATATGCAAAAAGATTTCATTAGGAGAATCGGAGAAAGGAAAGAAAAGTTAGAGTTTATTAAAAAAGAATTAAAGAAGAAGTTCATTGGAATTGACGAGGTAATTGATAAAATCATCGACACCATATCGTTATGGTATCTCACCCCGGAAATCCAGTTCAGACCTCTAATTGTTAGTCTCTGGGGAATAACCGGGGTGGGCAAAACCGACTTGGTACGAACACTGGTAAGGCTCTTGGAGTTTACCGACAAGTTCATCGAAATCCAAATGGATATCCAACACGACTATACCAGAAACATCGAGGATTATCTGGAGAATAGTGGAGTCAATAGTACCGAACCCGCAATCTTACTTCTCGATGAAATTCAGAGATTCAGAACCATTGACGAACATGGTCATCTCATTAATAACAAACACTTCAATGATATTTGGATGCTACTTAGTGATGGTAGATTCCAAAATAACTCTCAAAGAAAAAGAGAGATTGTGGAAATGCTTCTTGATGAAATGTATTGGGAAGACCAGAGAGCGAATTCAGATGAATTACAGGAGGGTGAATCAAATGGTCCATCGGATACTCCGGTAGAAGCCAGTCTTGGTAACACCACCAATAAAAGGAAGAAAAAGAAAAATTATCGATTTAAAACCTCGCACTGGACAGCCAATAGATTTAAGAAAATATTGAATCTTCAGGTGAGTGTTGAAGAGATTATGATGATGAGTCTGGATGAGCGCATGCAGATGTTGGAAACTAGTCTGAAAGCAGGTAATGTAAATGAGGGGAAATCTTATGAAAAACTCTTGATATTCGTCAGTGGAAACCTTGATGAAGCCTTTAAGATGGCTGATGATGTTGAGGATAGTGAGAGTGATGCCGACATCATGCACGAACTTTCGAAACGAATTAATTTGATTCATATCAAACATGCGCTGCTGAAGAAGTTCAAACCCGAACAGATTGCGAGGTTTGGAAATAATCACATCATCTACCCCTGTTTGGATAAGAAGGCATATGAGACAATTATTCATATGAATTGTCAGGAAATCCTTGATAGAATAAAGAAAGAACATGGTGTTAAAATCGCATTATCTCAGGACATCTATGATATTATCTACAGAAACGGTGTATTCCCCACACAGGAGATGCGTCCAGCCATTTCTACAGTGTTTAACCTACTTGGTAGTAACTTACCCCACTTTTTATACCATGCCTTAATTACGCAGCAAAAGGAGATTCTCATCCAATATGAGAAAAAGAAACTTAGTAGTAGGATTGGTGTAGAAACCGTGGAAAAGGAAATTGTATTGGAAATCGATAATATCCGTAACGATAAGAGTGTTGATGAAGTCATGTTGGTGACTGTTCATGAACTTGGACACGCACTGGTTTACGCCAGTTTATTTAATACCCCACCGAAGCAAATTAATGTTAATAGCTCCGGTCTGTCGAATGGGTTTGTTGTTAATCACAACAGTGTTGATAATAAGTCGTTCATTAAAAACAAGTTGGCAATTTATCTTGCCGGAATGGTTGCGGAAGAACTGGTGTTTGGGGAAGACTTTAGGTCAAGTGGTTGTCATATGGATATTATTTTTGCAACCGATGCTGCCGGGGATTATGTGAGAAGTTATGGGATGAACTCTACAATTTCTAAAATCACGAGAATAACGAGTCAAGCACCATATGAGGTTAACTTTGATGTTGACAAAACCAATACCACTATTGAGGGTTTACTGAGTAATGAAAAGAAAAGAGCCAAGGATATACTAAATGAGAAGATGTGGTTGTTTAAGAAACTCGTGCAATATTCAATAAACAATAAAGGAATAAAAGTGGAAGAGTTTCTTAGGATATGCAACGAAAACGGAATGGGTTTGGTTCAGTTGGAGATTAACGACAAACTAATTTATAGCTACGAAGATAAGGTAAACCAATTTTTAAATCAGATATGATGAAAAACGACAACTTGAAATACGAATTAAAGAAGGTTTGGAAAGTAATAACCAAAGGTCAGTTGGTTCGGGATTGGATGAATTGGGGAACTTATGGAAAATCAGGAAAAGAATCATTGAAGTGGGTTATTCTAAAGGACATGAGTGATGAACATATTCAGGCAATCCTTGATACCCAACCCCAAATTTGTAGTTTCTATCGCAAGGAATTTCAGAAGGAATTAGAGTATAGGAAAGAGTACCCAACACTTTCAATAAAAGAAGATGAGGAAACCAAAAAATAGAAGTTACTGGAACTTCCTAAGTGCAGGTACAACTGGAAAGAAAACCAAATGGTGGTTTACGATAGTACCGGGAGTTGGGTATGCGGGAATTAGTCTTGGAAAGACAAGGAAAAGATGGTTTAATAGATATGTTGAGTATCTAATTATGTATCGGACATATAAAAATAATATATGTTTCGATTGGATAGAAGAAAATTTATTAATAAAAAGAGATTAGATATGGAAGAAAAAGAATTTGAAAATTTCGAAGATGAAAAGGTATTGGAAGTAAGGATGTATTTCTTTGTTCCATATAACATAAGTGAGATTCAAAAGGGTATCCAAGCAGGACACGCTGCACTGCGTTATGCCAGAGCATTCAGTGCCGATAATCCAGAGGTCTGGGATTTTGTTGATAACCACGAGACATGGATTGTCTTGAATGGTGGAACTATGAATGACCAAAGAGATTTTGATGGTATTCCAGCAGGTAGCATGAATCAAATAGGTGACCAGTTATTGGAAGCCGATATTAATTTCTCTTACTTCCTTGAACCCGACCTCAATAACGGACTCAGTGCTCTATGTTTCCTTTGTGATGAGCGAGTATTTAATAAAGAGGATTATCCAGATTTCATTGATTTTGTTTTCAATAAAATGAGTCCAGAAGCATTAGCTATTATGCCCTATGAGAACGAAATGTTATTGAGAAGTCAAAGCACTCAAAATTTAAAGGAACAATTTCCTGAATATTATAAGGAATGGGTGCGTTCTCTTGGTGGTGTTAAGAACGTGTTCCTGAGAGAAATAACAAAAGATAAAAAGAAGGCATAAATGAATTGGCGAAAGATATTTTATTTACCAACTCTTGAACAGAAGAAGCAAATCTTTGTCGAGACCGAACTCATTATGGAGAGGTGTTCTGAAATTGCTGATGCTGAACGAAAAGAACAACAAGAATCTCAGAAGACTCATGATAGTAAGTGTCCGAGATGCAGGATGAGTGGGGAAAATGTTGTTGATAGATTTGCACTGGTGGAAAGTGTTGTAAATGCAATTGAAACCAAACCCGTTAATCACTGCAAGAATTGTGACCACGAATGGGTTAAGTTTAGGGCGAAGAGCATTACTAACCTATCGGTAATGAGAGTGATGTTAAAATATGTTAAGGATATCATAACTGCCCCGGAACTCAGCAAGAGATATTCATGGAAACTTGAAGCCGTTAAAATTTTTGATGATTGTCATGCTGAAGCAGTAAAAGCCGTGCTCAAACCTTATATGAGCAGGAGTAGAGTTCATCTCACACTTAGAGAGTTAAGGACTAGATATGAATCAATTTTTGACGAGCAATGAAACTTATAATAATTGCAGCCGTCAGTACCGATGGTGTTATTGGCGTTGGTGATTACATACCTTGGCGTATACCTGAAGATTTCAGGCATTACCGGGATACCACTATGGGTAATATGTTGGTGGTAGGAGCTACGACATTCAAGACTCTCCCAAAGAAAGCTCACGAAGGTAGGGAATTTATGATATTAAATAGTGGGGAACCTATCGACTTGGATGGAGCCAATTATTATCAATTCAGTAAATTAGATACCGTATTGGATTTATTACATCACCCAAATGTGATGTTAGATGAGGTATATGTTATTGGTGGGTCATCAATTTACTATCTCATGATTGACTATTGTGATGAAGCAATTATCACATGGGTTGATAAAACTTACCCCGAAGGCGATAAAATGTTTCCGATTGATAAATTATTTACTAACTTTACAGAAGTTAATGCCCCGTCATGGAAAACAAGTGAAACCGGAATTAGATATAAAGTCAATCGATATGAAAGAATTACAAATAATAGTAGCGGGACAAGCCAACACAGGTAAATCCACAGTGCTTGTGATGATTGAGCGATTCCTTAAAGAGAAGGGATTTACCGTAGAAATGAATCTCGAAACCGAATTAATGGATTATGGGACTGAAGATAATTTCCGCAGGGCAATGGGGAGATTTGAAGATAAGCGTGAGAAAAGTCTGAAACATAATACGAAGATAATTTTAACCACAAAACAAACCCATCGTGACGGTCAAGAGAAATAAAAAAATACCTATGGTGACAACTGCTGAAATGGAAGTTGCTATAGCCAAATATTTTGGTATTAGAAAACATATTATAGTGCCCAATCTATCTTGGGGTTTTTTTAGTCACGAATGTGATTTGTTTTTAATTAGAACGTCTGGATTTGGATTTGAGGTTGAAATTAAAAGAAGTAAGTCCGACATGCTTGCTGATTTTACAAAAAAACATGGGCATCGGGATAGGGGAAATCGTATCGTGCAATTATATTACGCATTCCCTGAAGAATTACTCCCAAAAGTAGAAGACCTTGTTCCAGAAGAATGCGGAATACTTACAGTAAAAAAATATAAAAGTACTGGTTATGAATACCGAGCACAAGCCAGTATGCATCGGGAAGCTAAACGCAAGAAGGGTGCAAAACGATTAACAGAAAAAGAACAATTAAAAATTGCTAGACTTGGCACACTTAGAATCTGGAGTTTAAAAGAAAAATTGAACCTATCAAAATATAAGAAATGAAAACAATAACAGAAGCAGACCTATTGCGTCTAGGATTTAATCGAGTTGATGTACCAAAAGAAGAAAGTGGTGACGAAGATTTTTTTTACTTCACATTCAGACTTTATGATAAATATGGATACCCATTATTAATCACAGGTGACGATGATAATGAAAATGACACATATACTGTAGAAATTAATGAGTTGGAGGATGTTATTGTAATCAAAGACCTTGTTGACCTTGAGTCTTTAATCGATATAATAAACAGAAATGTAAAGAATGACTGACAATCAATTAAAGCTCCCTAGCGGGAAAATAATAACATTTAACCCCGAACAGTTTGATGGATTGAAAAAAATCAGGCACTGGTTAAAAAACGGGGAGACCTTCTTCACGTTGGCGGGATATGCCGGAACCGGGAAGACAACTATTATAAAAAAAATTCTGGATGAGTATCGTTATGGTGTGGTAGTCAGTGCTCCAACGCATAAAGCCAAAAAAGTCGTGATAAATACCACGGGTAAAGACGGTAAAACCTTACACTCCTTACTTGGTCTCAGACCTGATGTTGACCTTGATAACTTCAACCCAAATGACCCGAAGTTTAATCCCATTGCTATTCCAAAAATTACTGATTATAACTTCGTTATTATTGACGAGGCATCTATGATTAATCAGGAACTCTATGACCTCATTATTGAGAAGACCAAAGGTAGTCGTACCAAGACCCTATTCATGGGAGACCCGGCACAGATTCCTCCCGTTGGGGAGAAAGAGAGTGTGGTGTTCATGCAGGACCAGACCAAGGAGTTCCATCAACTAACAAAGATTGAGAGGCAGAATGACACCAACCCCCTAGCATTTGTTTACAGCGACTTAAGGAATAATTTGTTGCGACTTGATGGTGGGTTTCAAAGGGTTTCCAACATAAATGAATTTGGTGAGGGTGTCATATTTACTGTTGATAAGCAAGAATTCCGTCAAGCCGTTCTCGATAAATATCGCTCTGATGAATTCCAGAAAGACACGGACTTTGCAAAAGTAATTGGTTGGAGGAACGAAACAGTAATGAAGAGTAACAAAGTAATTAGGGAACAACTTATTGGAAGAAATATCGATGTTGTAGAGGTTGGTGATATACTAATGGGATATCGAAGCGTTAGTTCAGAGAATCAGAGATTCAATATAATCGAGAATAGTGCTGATTATAGAGTCACCAGAAAGTCTGGATTAGAAGAGAATGAGTATGGGATTCTGGGTTATCGGGTGCAGCTTCGAGAGGATGTAGCGAGGGGTCAATTTAAATTCCAAGACGTATTTATTATCGATACGAAAAATCATGATAATCTACATCTTTATGGTGATATGCATGACTTCTTCAGGGACATGGGAGTCTCAAATAAAAAGAATTGGAAGAAATATTACGAGTTCAGACGTAGCAATATCCTGATGAAAACCATCAAAAAATATAAAAATGGTTTATTGAGAGGAAGCGGAGATGTAATTGCGAAAGATTTAGATTATGGCTACGCCATTACCTGTCACAAATGTCAGGGAAGTACTTATTCACACGTGTTTGTGATGGAGAATGATATTAATGAGAATTGGGTGTTAAAGGAAAGGAATCAGTTGAAATATACTGCATTAACTCGACCAATAATAAGTGCAGTTGTTTTAACGAATAGAATTGATGAATGAAGAAGTCTGGAATCTATAAAATAACATCACCAACCAGTAAAATATATATTGGTCAATCTCGAAACATATTGAAGAGAATTAATCATTATAAAAATCTTAAATGTATTGGTCAACCTAAGTTATATGCATCGATTAAAAAATATGGGTGGAATAATCATAATTTAGAAATAATATGTGAATGTGGAATTAATGAGTTGATTAGTTTGGAGAAACACTACATTAAAGAATATGATAGTTTTAATAGTGAACATGGGATGAATTTGACTTCAGGTGGTGATGGATTTTGTTTTACTGAAGACACGAGAAAAAAATTGAGTGAAGCACATAAGGGAAAGAAACATTCTAAGGAAACTAAACGAAGAATGAGTGAAGCACATAAAGGGAAAACACACACAAGAGAACACAATATAAATCAAGGGAATAGTCTTAGAGGAATTAAACGTTCTGATGAAACTAAAAGAAAAATTAGTACTGCGAGTAAAGGAAAAATTTGTTCTGATGAATTTAAGAAAAAAATCAGTAATACTCTCAAAGGAATTAAACGTTCTAAGGAAACTAAAAGAAAAATTGGACTTGCGAAAAAGGGCAATAAATATTGTATTGGACTAACACATTCTGATGAAACTAAAAAGAAAATTAGTGAAAGTTTAAGAAAGTATCATGAGGCACGCAAATTAAAAGAAAACAACAAAATTAGATTGATATGAAGATAACGATAAAAAATATAGACCCTACAGGTACAGTAGTGGAATCCGAAGAATTTAACACTACTGTCATTGTAGAACATACCCCGAAGAACGGCTACGAAAAAGTGGTAGAAGAAGACGGAACGGTTGTTAGTTATGAACCTGCGAAACAGAATAGATATTTTCTGCATTTCCTTGGTTATATCTATCTACTAAATCAAAGAACAGGTGAACTGGTTTTAATTAAAAAGGGAGAGAATCAATTATAGATGGTGATGGGAGTCTTAAAAATCTGGAGGGTAAAGAACCTAAACTTGTGGGACTTAGAATCTCAGACACTAAAATTATATGGTAATGGAAAAATTTACACACGGAATAATGGTAATTGACCCCAAGAATCCAAATGATGACGGTAGTGTACCTGTTATTCATTTCGTTGGATATTGGGAAGAACCCAGTGATAACGATGTTTATGGATTATATAATGAATTCAAAACCGATGAAGATTTGGGATTAGTTGATAAAATCGATGAACTTGAAATGGTAAAAGCAACACCCGATGTTCTTGAACACTTTAACAGTTTAAATTTCGAAGACCATGAAAATTAAAGATTGTAGAATTACAGACAACTACGTATTTTTCTGGGGGTCAGTGTTTTCAAACTGGTATCCATGCATTTTTATGTGTGAAGATAAGAGGTTCAATAATAGTGAACAAGCATTTATGTGGATGAAAGCAAAATTCTTTAAGGATGATGAAATTGCTGCTGCCATACTTGCTGAAACCAATCCCAGATATGCTAAAGCACTTGGACGCAAGGTCAAAGGATTTCAAGCCGAACCTTGGATGGTTAATGGTTACCTTTTTATGATTGAAGCTAACCACGCCAAGTTCACACAGAATGAAGACCTCAAAGAAATTTTATTAAGTACTGGTGATAAAACACTTGTGGAAGCCAGTCCTTATGATAAAATCTGGGGTATTGGTCTGCATTGGGATAATGATGACGTATTGGATGAATCCAAATGGCAGGGCATGAACCTATTAGGGAGAGCATTAATGGAAGTAAGAAACGTAATAAAAAAAGAATAAAATGATTAAGAAAATTATTCACTGGATTATCGACCAACAAATGAAATCTTTAGATGATTATCCACAGTTGGTGAACCCTATGGCTGAAGAATTCGGTCTTGAAGTAAGTTGTACGCAATCAATTATTGATACTGTCGTGAAATGGGAGACTGACCCAAACACAATTGATAGCCTTGAAGAACTTCTAAATAAAACATTTCCTGACATAGTGTAACAAATCTGATTTATTTTCGTATAAGTAGGGATAACATAAAACAAATTAATGGAAATATTGAGATTTTACAGGGAAAGAAAAAAGAGGTCGTATACATGGTATGCGGATATCCCAAGTTGGACTGGTAGGAAATCTGCACTACGTATGGTTGCAGGTGCTGATGACCTACTGGATATGGTTGCCAAGGGAATGGATGAAGTATATCTGCACTTCAGCAAAGAAGAGATTGAGGGCGGTGACGTTCTGTATTTCAAAAAGAAGTCCATAATTAATGGTGCGACCTACAGACTTAAGAAGTTCAAGGGAAACAACGTGAAGATGAAAGTCTGGTTATGTGATGTAACACTTCACGTCCTTAATGAATTCCCAAAAAGAATTTATTTTAAGGAAATTGAATATAACGAATAATTTTAGTAATATTGTAACATGGAAAAAATATTAATCATAGTACGTGGCATACCTGGTTCTGGAAAGACAAGTTTTGCTTCATTCCTTGGCAAAGCAATTTGTTGTGCCGATGACTATTTCACTACCCGTGACGGTAAATACGTCTGGAAGGCTGAAAAGGTTGGAACTGCTCATGAATGGTGTCAGCGTAAGTGTAGACGTTTCATGAAGAAGCAAATCGAAACGGTAATTGTGGCTAACACCAGCACAACTGAAAGAGAAATGCAGCCATATATGGACTTAGCACGTCAGTTCAGTTACAAAGTATTCTCAATTATTGTTGAGAATCGTCACGGTAATGTAAGTGTACACGGTGTACCAGAAGTTACTCTCGATAAAATGAAAGAACGTTTTAACGTAAAACTTTAAGACGATGTGTTATAGTGGAAAATGTAGATGGGAAGGGTACATGGGTGATTGTGCCTTTCCTCACAATAAAAAGGTGAGGGAAAAGTACCCCTACCCTGTCTGCGATATTCCAGAAGACGAAGTTGAAGCGGAGCGTCTTGATGAAATTCAGAAAGACATTCAAGAAATATTAAGAAATGAAGAACATTAAACAAATAGTAAAGCAAATAATTAAACCTGAAAACGGCATCGAAACGGCAATTGCCGAAGATGAAGATTTTCTTGAAGGCGCAGCCTATGGGAAACCACGTAGTGGTCATCCAGAAGGTGCAGTAATTTATCACGTCAAAGAAGTGCTGGAAAACGTTGATAAGTATTATGGTGATGACCCAGACCGCACTGACCTGAGATTCATAGCATTAGTGCATGATACCTTCAAACATAAGGTAGACCGAAACAAACCTAAAGTCGGTGATAATCATCATGGCACTATTGCCAGAGTTTTTGCACAAAAATTTACTGAAGACCACAAGGTATTGAAAATCATTGAACTCCATGATGAAGCCTATAATTCTTGGGGTAAGGGTGGAAGACGTGGTGACTGGTATGGTGCTGAAAGACGAGCAAAGAAACTCATTGACGAACTCATTGAAATCGGTGGATTAGGACTCTATATTAAATTTTATAAGTGTGATAATGCCACTGGTGATAAGGAACAAGAAAACTACGATTGGTTTATTAACCTCATAAAGTAAATTTATGGAAAATTTCCTCAACAAATTTTTTGGTTTCGTAAAACAAAAGAAAAGTACTCCAAATCAGTACCAACGTTTTGATGTTGGTGATGACTTCGGTGATGATTTTAAAGCACTAGCTAAGAAAAACAGAGAACTTCTTACTTTGAATGGTGTGAATCTAAATAAAATCAAATTCATATTTACTCCAACGTTTCATTATGATTTAGATAATAATGTTGTGAATCCTCAATTTACTATGATGATTCCTTTACGAAATGATGGTAGTAATTTATTTGATAATAATGCACCAGTAGTTGAAATAGGAAAGCCAAAGAATCTTGTAATGGATAGTGTTCGTAGTTATAAAGTTGATGATAACTATGTCTTTCTTAAGGAATTAACAAAGAAAAGTAAAAGAGGAATTGTGATATATATTATCGAACATCAAGATGCAGTAAAACTTGATGGAACTTTATTTAGTTATGAGTTTGGTGTGGATAGTGAAGAACTGAGACTTCGTGACCTAGATGAACTTGGTGTTGAAACCGAAGATTGTGAGCAAATTTTGTAACAATAATTATTAATATTCGTATAACAAAATAAAAACAATTATGAAACAACACATTTTACTTACCCCCGAAATTAAAAGGGCGATGCCCGACACAATTAAAGAACTTCATAACTTCGGAAGAATTGAAGTGGTGTTCCCAGCTATTGACGAGAAGGAAAAACCTTTGATTCTCAATGGAGAGAACGCTATTGTTGAGGGTGAGCAAGATGAAATAGTTAAATGGTTAAAACCGTTTGATGGTGTGCCTGTTGGTGACGGATTTCCTCAAGGTGAACAGTTTACGATTATGCACATAAAAGATGAGGTGTAATGGCGGTTAAAAGCATAACATACGAAGAAGGGACTGATGCCGGATATGAATATGTCGAAATCAGTTATGGTGATAATGAAGTCAAAAAATTTGATTCCGGGAATTTTGTGAGGGATTGGTTTGCTTGCATGAAATTCATTATCTTCTCAAATATTAGTGAGAACGAACCAATCTTGAATTCATCAAGCATTGACCATTTCATTATGGATGGTGCACCATATGATAGTGCATACCTAATTCCTGCCGAGGGTAACACCCAACTTTCATACGAGTATGTTGAAGATAGACTGGAATTTTTTGTACCCAAAGGCACGAAGCCCACATGGAAAGAACTAAAAGAAATGTGTGATGGGAAGGAATAGAAAACAATATTTTATGTATGGGGTTTTGATATCCTTCAAAAGCTATTTGGATACTAAAACGAATCAAACACTCGAAGACGTGTTGAAAGATGATGATTATATCCAAGGCATATTTACTGGTCGTGATGGTGATTTTATGATTGTTGGTCAAGTACTGGAAATCGTTGAAGATAATGATGAACCTCTTATCGTACCGCAATTATTGAGTGCCGAAGAAAAACATACCAGAGTAACTGTTGAGGAAAGATATGGTATATATGGTGATTTCCACTATTATTTCATAAAAAAATAAGCTATGATAACACTATCAGAACCGGAAAGGCAATGGATTAAACTTTGTAAAGGTCATTACAAAGATGTGTATCCATACACTGGAAGTTGGGTTAGAACCCTAAAACCATTATTTACTGAAATATATGGTTGGAATCCTAATGAGGATAATAACTACAGAGACTATTTGAACTGCATCTTCAATAAACTTCTGGAAATTCATTTGAAAATTCAAGACGATAGGTCTGGAAACAACGTCCAGATGCGTGGAATCTTCGAAGCTGCATTCTATAAGGGAATCAGTAGAACAGAAAGACGACCAATCGAAAGAGCTATTGCTGAACTCTGTGGATTGATTCAGAACAATACCGTCATCGAAGATGGTAAACCAAGATATAGTCTTTAATTATGGCAAAGATAACTATTCAGTACGAACCGGGTGATATCGTGATATTACCTTTTGGAGAAAGAGGTGAGTTGGTTAAATTCTATGACCTGCCGTGGGCAAGTCGATGGGATGTGAAAATCTTAACATCTACGGGTTTCAATGAAGTCGGAGAAATCTGCGATTTTTTCGAAAAAGATTTTGAATTAGAAGATAAATCACTATATTTGTAAAAACAAATTATATTATGAAAGTAGACGTATATTCACCAGTGGAAGATAAGAAAATCAAGACTAACTTCAATGAGTCACCGATTTGGAAAGATAAGAATGGTAAGAGTGCAGCTTATACAGAAGAAGAGTACTTGGAGAACCCCAAGAGATTTCCGTACTGGTTCAAGTACACGTTTAAATTCGATGGCTTGAAAATAATCATGTACACCAAAACCCAAAAAATTGCAAACTAATGTGTTATAGCGGTAAGTGTATGTGGGAAGACCATATGGGTAACTGTCGGTTTCCCACAACTAAAGCCGTGAGAGAGAAATATCCATTTCCGGTATGCGAACTCGGTGATGAAACTGAAGCCGAGCAGAAAAGAACACAGGAAATAAATGCTGAAATCAAGAAAATGATAGAGCAATGAAATTCTTTAAGGACGAAAAGCAACGTAATCTCTGGCTACGCCTAAATGCCGAACACATTCGTTTCACCAACTATTATGTTAGGAAATGTAACGTTGAGGATTTAGGTGGAGACGTTGAAGAGATTGAGATGGAAGACTTGGGTGATTTTGATACGGTTTACAGTCCATATTGGGTTTCAAAGAACCAGTTGGAGTATGACGAGAAGAACAGGGATGCTCCACGTCTGAGCCTCGAAGAACTATCAGCACTGAGTCAGGAAGAGATTCTAGCCATTACCCAGAGAAGAAATGGTGAACTCCTTAAGGAAATATTTCAGGACATGTTAAATAATGACGAAGAACTGTAACAATTTTAATTCATTTTCGTATAAGAAATCATGAGAACAATTTACGTAATCAAGAACAACGAGACCGGGAAATTCATCGCAGTTGACCAACCAAGTGGGGGATATCCCTACGATGTTGATATCGAGTATGCTCATATATTCACAAAACCGGAAGCCCAGAGATATTGGGGTGTTATGAAAGCTGATTGGAGTCTGCATGAGTTAACTATGACAACAACCGAAACACCTTGGGAGGACTGATATGAAACCAACGGGAAAAATAAATCCGATTACCGGAGACGAAATCCTTACGGCAGAATCATTTGATGTGCCTTGGGAAAAGACATGGGACGAACTAACTGATGAAGATAAAGTCATGTTCCTCTCATATAAAAGAATCGGCTTCCTTTCCCCTGATAATGAGTTCATGGTAATGGGTGCGTATTTGCGAGAAAGAAAAATAAATTTAAAAAATACTTGAAAAATAGTTGTAAGTCTAAAAAACTTATCATATATTTGCAATCTCAAACGTTTAATCAATAACTTTTAACTAAATCTTTTTATTATGAAGAAGCATAGTCTTACCCCGAATAAAGGTCTTAGCCTTTCACAAGCAACATCTATCTCTAATCTCTGCAACCAGAGAGCAAATGAGATTAATGCGAAGTTGAATGGTGTTAACAACTACAGCAAGTCTGTGGATATCTACAACAATGGGCAAATGAAGACCCACGTTATTGTTGTGGGAAAGGAGCTTCCAACCAATGTGGTTGAATTGCTCAAGGAAAAGTCCAAGCTCAATGCTTGTCAGGCGTTTCTCGTGGAGAATATTAAAGCCAAGGAGTTTCTTTTGGATGATGCAAGAATTGCCACTCCAGACATCTCCGATATCGAAGTACCTGAGAGACCAAAGCTCGTTCATCCCGAAGTCAACATGCTCTCCGAAGTCAGAGAAGAGTGGGGTTGGGAACAACTCACTGCTGCTGAGACCAATGATTATTGGGAAGCTGAAGCATATGCTGCACAGATTGGTAAATTTATCCACAACGGTGGACCTCTTGATAAACTCAGGAAAGAGCTTCCTAGTGTTGAAGCCGTGGAATGGATGGTTATTAAGGAAGGTGAGAAGACTCCAGTTACAGTGACGACTCACCACACTTCAGAGGAATTATTGAAGACTCATGAAGAACTTGCTGCTCTCCACAGGGAGTATGAGCAAAGGGTGAATTACTTCAAGGCAAAGGTGAAGAACCTTGTGACCAAGGAGAATGCCCGTATTGCCAACGTTAATGCTGATGCTCAATCAGCAGCCGAAGCAACCAACAATGAGTTGCAGAGCACATATGATACCGCAGTCAAAGCCTACGGTGAAAAGGTGAAAACCATCCGTACCAACTTTGAGAAAGAGCGTCAAGCTAAGATTAGTGAGATTGCCGGAATGCGTATCGAAGTCGCTCCGAGGTTCCAAGACACCATTGATGTGTTCTTGACCCAACTCAAGGAAGAGGAATAAAATCTAAGGTGAAGGGTAGACAAAGCACAAGCCGAGTTTACCCTTCTTTGCGCTTAGTGGTGGAGTTCTTTAATATATATTTACAGAAACGTGTATTAAACGTTTTTCTGTCGGGCAAGCACCTCCGGGTGTTACTGACTGAAAAATTCATATGGATTATACCGCTTCTCTACAAAATGATTAGTCTTTTTGGCTTCCTATAAAGAAGACCATGACGTGTCCTAAGTTACTTGTTCGCATGATAATTAGGCACATAGACTTAGATTTTGCCTTTGACTTTGTTGTAGAGAAGGTCTTTGCCATTGACGTTGACATTGACTGTGACTATATATCTTTGCCACTAAGCGACTTTTTATTTTTTAAATCATGATACCAAGGAAAATACTAGCAAAACTAAGAAAAGCAAAAACTCCGGTCAAACCCGAACGTACTCTGGCTGTAGTCGAAGGCGAACTTAAAGTTGCTCGTGAAGAAACGAGGGAATTGGAGAAGAGTGAGCCACCTTATAACCGTGAAAATCCCGGTGCATCATGGGATGCATATTCTAAACACATGAGACCTGCATGGGATAAACAACAGAAACTTGATAGAGAACTGCGGTTGCTTATGATACCTGAATTCACCAGAGACGTAGAAGAGGGTGACCACGTTATGAAACTCAAAGACTTTATTCTTCACGTCAAACACGGGATGTTTATTGATTATGATGGCTTCGGGCACTATGTTAGGGATGGTAAAGTGAGTAATATTGATATCTACCCTAGCGATATTGATTATGATTCGATACGAGACGATTTTGATACGATAGTTTGGTTCAACAAATAAAAAGCAAATGAAAATTCAATCCTTATCAATTCACGTACCAACTAATGGTTGTGTAAACAATTGTAAATTTTGTGTGTCAAGAATGCACGAATCACCATTTGAAAATAGGATGGATGTGTTATATCCTTACGAAAATAAACTCCCAGTTGAAGCACAAATCGCACACGAGGATTATCTTCGTAGACTCAAATTTTGTAAGAATAATGGAGTCAACACCGTGATTTTCACAGGAGATGGTGAACCCATGCAGAACAAAAAGTTCTTACAATGGTTTGCTGGGGTGAATGAGGATATTGGTTTTGAATGGTTGGAACTACAGACTTCCGGCAACATGCTTGTTGTGGATAGGAGTAATGAACCCACATACGATACGAGCAATCTCCATTTCTTGAAAAGATTTGTTGGCGTTTCAACCATCTCACTTTCGGTATCCAATATATTTGATGATGAAAACAATTGGGAGGTTCAGAATACGCCTGAGAAACACAGGGTTCCTCTCAGTCAACTTTGTGGAATGATTAAGGCACACTATTTTAATCTTCGTATCTCAATGAACATGACGAATGTCTACGAGAATCATACACCTGCTGATATTTTTTTCAAATTAAAGCAATTGGGTGCTGACCAAGTTACGTTCAGGAAACTATATATATCGGAAGACACCATTAGTGAACAGAACGCTTGGATTGAGGAAAATAGGTTTGATAATGACCTTTTAGATGAGATTCAAAGGGGCGTGATGAAGGAAGGAACGTTCTTAGGTGTACTGCCTTTTGGTGCTGAGAAGTACAGCATTAATAAAATTACCACAGTTGTTGACAATAATTGTATGGATAATCCACGTGCACGGGTTGAACCCGACACATATAAGTATTTGATTCTACGTCCCAATTGCAAGTTGTATTCGTCTTGGGATGATAACGGTAGTTTAATCTTTTAGCCATGACAACAGAACAATTCAAAGAATTTGTGGACGAAGTTATTCCACAACAATTATTTCATGTCGAACCCCAAGATATCGATGATAAAACCGGGGCACAGCTTGATGAGGTAATATTGGTTAAATTAATAGCTCAAGACCCAAGCTGTTTGAAGCACAAACCCCTGCAATGGTTTCTCGACCACTTCTTAATTAAAACCGATTTCGAGAAGGAGTTATTCTGTCAAATAATTAAGGATGAACGAGAAGGTGAAGTCTGTCCTAATTGTAACGGAGCCGGAGAACATGTCTTTGGTGGTTCATTTGGTGGTGCAACTCATCATACTCCATGTTATAGTTGCAAAGGAACTGGACGTAAAAAATAATTTTAATTTGTAACAATTTTTTCTTATCTTCGTATAATTAGTTATGAAAAACTTTATCTGTACAGCAAAAGGATTTGTGATGGGCAAGAGGTTTGACCCGGATACTTTGGAAACCGAAGTTCTCTATACCGAGAAGGTCAGGGATGCACAGGGGTTTAAGACTAGCGGAGCCGTGAAGTTCATGGCTAGTCATGACATCAAGGGGTTCGTTTGGAAACCCTATGAACAAGATGCTGTGCGTAACATGTACGAAGTCAGGAAAATTCGTAAGAGTTGGTGTGAGGGAGAAGGAGAGAAGATTGAAGAGTGGCAACCAGTAAGAGCTATTATGAGAAGCCACAGTGATATCGCATTTCTAACACATAAAGAAGCCGATTTAGAGGGACTCATGACTTTTGAGGAAGCCAAAGCCGAAGCACTCAGGCGTAACATAGAAATGGTTAGTGAACTCAATGCGAAAATTAACGAATTAACAACAAAAACCGAGGAATTGTGACAGATAGAGTAAAAGGATTTACGGTAACTCTTGATAAAGATTACCGCATAGATGATGTCGAAGCCATACTGAATGCCGTCAGGATGATTCATGGTGTGGCACATGTTGAACCAAGTCTTGTTACTATGGACGACCATATGAATCGACAGGTGGTTAAGAGTCAATTATTGACTAAATTGTTTAGGATATTACACGAAGATGAATGAAAATTAAAATGGAAATAGAATCAAATAAAGTGGTTGATGCCAGAATGGAATTTGTCGCCAAAGCAAGTCTTTGCGAGTTCAATCACCTCTGGACGTGCTTGCATCCAGCAAACGATAGGAAGCGATGTACTTCAATCTGCAACAAATATAATGCTTATAAAGAAGAGTAAAATGAAAGAACTCGACACATGGGAAGCCATAAAATGGGCATTCGAATACTACAAGAAGGACTCCATCACTATTGGGGAATTAAGTAAGTGGTGTGATAAATATGGGGATGAGCATCCCGATACCTATACATATATATGTCGTGACGATATCCACTATGAACATGGGTGTAATCGAATCTGGTTGGAAATCAACCATAGTGGACCAGATGTTATTCATCGTCAAAAAAGTATTCAGTGTCCTTGTGGGACTAGACACTATAAGTACCCGGATGTTGAGAAGTTTGAAGAACTAAAACAAAAAATAGAAAAATGGGAAGCTATTTCTTAGCATTAAATAAATATGAGGTGCTTAAGAGTTTTAACGTACCCCCTGCTCATGCCCCGCACGCTCATGCGATTTGTTTGGAAGTCGGTGATGTTATAATTGCAATTGAGGGTGATATTTATGTGAAGATGGATTCCACACAAAGGGAACTGTGTAGCAAGTCTAATGATAACTACGTCAAGGCAGTTTTCGATGAGAAATTTGTTGAGTTTAATCCAAAATTTTTTAAACTACTGTAATTATGCTAGAAAGAAAAGACATAAAAGACGGAACACTTGTATGTGATGAAGATAGAAATCTATATGGTATTATCGATGATGTTGGAAATGCGAGAGAAAAGGGTGATAGGGGCGAATCTACAACACCTGATGATGAGTTATCATATACAGTTGTTGATATATTAACTACCGAAAGGAATGAAGGGATTTGTGAACACTCTGCCATGACATCTGATTATCTCAGTGTTATAACTAAAAAAGATGTTGAAATATATTTGGATATGCTTGAAGCCGATGCAATGCTGAGACTTGCACAGGTAAAAAAAGAAATTGCGAACATCAATGACGCAATAAATAGATTCTCAAAAATAAAATAAATGGAATTTAAAGTCATACCTAACGAGCAGACACCGAGAGTACCTGAAATGATTGAGGGTCATGAACTCTTTATGATTCGGAACATCGATAAACTCGTGGCATTCAAAGAATATGCAGAAACTCGCACGGATGCCGTGGGACTCGCAGCAAACCAATGCAGTCTTGATGGTGAACGTTTTATGGCACGAGTCTTTGCTCTCCGTGATTTAAAAACTCGTGAGTGGAGACTTATTATCGACCCCTACATAACAGAATACGTTGGGATTAAGGAAATCAAAGCCGAAGGTTGTTTGACTTGGAAAGGTCAGGTAATCGTGGCTGAACGCAGTCGTGGGGTCATGGTTAATTATTATGATGAAGAAGGGAAACCACATCGTGAACTTCATAAGGGTTTTGAAGGTCAGATTTGGCAACACGAAATCAATCATCTGAACGGCATAGAAGAAGAAGTTCGTGAGAATTTCGTTGAACCACCACCAATTGAAGTTGGAAGAAATGAACCCTGCCCTTGTGGAAGTAATCTTAAGTATAAGCGTTGCTGTTTATTATTATTAGATTAATATGGATTTTAAAGAAAACAATAAGAATCAATGGAATGTGTGGTCTCTTCATCGACTATATGAAGAAGGAGAAACGTTACAAGGGTTGGGTTTGTTAATTAATAAAAGTGGAAAAACAATTGGGCGAATGTTTAAAAAACACACTCTGCATATTCGAACTAAATCCGAAAATCAGTTAGGTGAAAAAAATAATTCATTCAATCCCAATCCAATATATAATAAAGATGGTTATGTTGAAATTTGGGATGGTGAAAAAAGAGTATTAGAGCATCGTTGGGTGATGGAACAACACTTAGGTCGGAAATTATTGGATTGTGAAATTGTTCATCATAAAAATGGAATAAAAGACGATAATAATATTAAGAATCTTAAAATCGTTACATATTCAACCCACATGAAAGAACATAAATTACCACAAAATCAATGGACAAAAAATTATGAACGGTGCATAAAATGTGGTACAACCGATAAAAAACATGCAGGTAATGGCTATTGCACTAAATGTTATATGTATGTAAGGACTGTTGAAAAACGAGGTTATGAGTGTGAATATAATGAAAATGGTACTCGGCTGTTTTCTGAAGAGCATATCAAAAACCTAAAAAAATCAGCAACTATTAGAGAAAGAATAAATAAATTAAAATTATGAAAATTACAAGATTAAATAATGTTTTTGAAGAAGATGGACAGAATATGTTAAATCTTTCAAAGGATGTACGGAAATCAGTAGTAGGAAAACTCAAAAAGATGTTAATAATTGAGTTACCCAATGGTGATGAAGTAATATATCCCAAAAATATGATTGTGGAAGTTAGTAGTGAAGAAGAATATGGTCAAACATATGGTGTTGATGAATTCGGTGAAGCATTTTCATTTGCTAATAGAGATAAAAGTGAACCTAATCCATTAACAGGTGAAATCGAAAATTAATGATGAAAGTTGGTGACACAGTATTGGTCGATGTTGGTTACCGCAATGGTGGCTATGAAGCCGAAGTAGTGTGGCTTGGTAAATATTTTGCCAGAATAACTTCCGGGGGTGAAACTTGGGATATAATGAAAAAAAGATTAACTTTAAAAAAATCATGAGAAAGCAAGACATACCTAAGTGGGTGCTAATTCTTTTCGTTGTTTGCATGGGAATGTTTTTTCTTGTAAGATTCGACAGGTCGGATGAGAAGAAAGCCGAGAATGCCAAGCGTATGGAACTCGTGGGTGAATACGTGGTGGTTGCGGGGCGAGATACTTTGGAAATCGTCAAATATAATGTTTGGCATAAAGAGTATGTTCTGGAAGACGGACACCGAGCAAGTCCAGAAATGGTGAGCGTTTTATTAATAAGGAATTAAAAATAGAAGATATGAATTGGGAAGACAGGCAAAAAGAAGATTTAGCTTTATTAGAAGCCAATGGTTGGGAGGTGGAGTGTCACTCACCATTTGAAATCAGAACTAAAGATGGGAGCTTTGCCAGTGGTGAAGCAGCAGAAATCGTATTAGCGAACCTCAAATATAAAAGGGATATTGCTTTCAGTGAACAAGATATGCACGATTGTTTCAATGCAGGGATGAACCGAGGTGTAACCATTGCAGCCATCATTACCCGACATGATATCGGAGAAGAGTTTCCAAATTATCAGGAATACATGAAAAGATTTGATTTAGAATAATTAAGAAAATTATGTACTGTACCTTTTGCGGAAGCCACAATCATACCATCACAAATTGTCCCAAGACATGGAATGGTCAGGGAAATAGAGCAAAAATGCGTTGCAGTTATTGTGGTAGTCGTAAACATAACATAAATGCATGTCCTAAAACCCATAACGGAAGTGCTAAAAGAACGTGGGATAAAGATAGTATTAAAGACGATTATATTACCGATTAATATGTTAATGGAAACAAAACGAGCAATAAAAAGGAAATATTGGTACTTTACCGAGGTCTGGTGTTGTGTGCTTTGTGGGAGAGAAAAACGATATAAGGAACGCAGGTACACTCCGAAACCAAAAGACCCATCAAAACGAACCATATGGCATGATGATGCATGCCATACACACTTTATATAAATATGATGAGCCACAAACTTAAAGGTAAAGCCAGTACCAGACAAATTTGGCTAGACGACAAATTGCTTGACCCCACAGAGAGTCAGGCATATAGGAATCATAGTCCCGATGGGTTCGCATGGGGATATGGTGGAAGCGGTCCCGCTCAATTAGCACTGGCGGTCACCCTTGAAGTCACTGGAAGTGCAGAGGGTTACCAGCAATTCAAATGGGATGTTATTGCAGGTCTACCCCAAGGTGAGGATTTTGAAATCGAATTTAATTAACTATTTTTGTAACAATTTTAGTTAGATATCGTATAAGAAGTATGTTTAACTAAAATTTGAAATGATGAAAAAATTATTTAATTTCTTACTGGTACTTGCACTTGGTATCATTGTTGGATGGGTTTTCCAACCTACAATTGACAAAAAAGTGAGCGAGAAATCCCCGAAAACCAAGGAGTTTCTGGAAAAACGTCAAAGTAAATGGAATGACGCTGCCCAACAAAAGATTGCGCAGTTTGAAGAAAATCGTAAAGAAAAATCCGAATAATGGAAGCCAACGTAGACGTGAAAAGCACAGCCACTCATGAGGTGGTAATGAAAGCTGATGAAGCAATCGCCTTTCAAGGTACTGGACAGGAATGTGCCGATTTTCAGTATCAACACAATGGAAATCGAAGCGGGATGTTCGTTAGACGTAAAACTCAGAATTAATGAAGCGGAAACCCGAAAATTGGAAAGACCTTGACATCCGAAGACAAATTGATTTCGTGATGGGTCGCAGTACTGGTGTATGTAATTGCACCCCTACTCTTGGTGAGAGTTGTAAAAGGTGTGAAGCACTTCCTGACCTCAAACATGAGGAACGCAACTACCACGAAGAAATGCTATTGATGCTCCGAGACATGGAGAACAACAGTCGTCAACCTGAAGCCTATTCAATCCTTCGCACTCTCTATGAAATAGATGATGAAGAAAGTTTCAATGCTGCGGTTGATGAGTTTGTTGGTAATATCAGACTTGCAGGTGATGAGGATGATGCAATGGAAAATGCATTTCGTTTATATCACAAGACCCTCAGACAGTATGACCATTACAACCACTTGCAAATCACCGATACCAATAAGAAGGATTTCGTGAGCAGTGGATGTTTTCAGTCAATACTTTATGACTTCATTTACATATCGGAAGTACCCTATAATATGATGAAAAAACTAATAACACTATAATGAAAGCAGGAGATATATTAACAGTTAGGTGCGAAATAGTTTCAGAAGGTGGTCAAATCATTATGGAAGGAGGTGACAAAGTTACTGTACGCAAGGTAGAAATCGAAGAAGGTCACTATTCCCGATTATGTCCTGATATCTGGCATCCACCAAAAATCACTGGCTTCCTATTGGAAGAGCTTCAAGGTGTTTGGTCACCAACAACATTTTATGAAGACCTTATTGGGGCGAAAGTCGTGAAGACTAACCGCAAAAAAGGTATTGAGATTTTCAATAAAAAGAAATTCAAATCGGGTAGCTATATCAATACAGTTAAAGGTGTCATAACACACCCCAAACTAGGCATCCCGGCATACACTTTCGAAGAGGACGATAGCTACGTGGAATGTAGGAGATGTCGAAGACTTGATGATTTAAATAAATTTTTTAATTAAAATGAAAGAAAAAGAATTGCACCTTGATTTTTGTGAAGTATGCTTTCAAATGACAAATCACTTAGATGATGAATGTCAAAAATGTAAAGCTAAAGAAATGAAAACCAGTCGTTATGACTTAGACCTTGAAGAAGATGAAGACATCAGAAACTACTAATAAAACCCAAGAAGAATTATATTACATTCAGAACGGATGGGTTGGTGATGCCAGACTCTGGTGGAGACCCAACAGTAAAGGTTATACCATTCGTATCAACGAAGCTGGTAAATACACCAAGGAAGAAGCACTGAAGATTATAAACAACAGACCAATTGAAGACTGTGCTTGGTTATGTTCATATGTAGATGGTGCAAAAGAACACCACATATTATCTGTTGGGAATGGTTTAGATATTACTCACAGAATAACAGGAGAAAAAAAATAACATGAAAAATTTAGCAGGTGATAGAGACGCAGACCAGTTCATTACTGAAGAACTATATCTAGCAAGCATCGAACCGATTCCGGTACTGTCTGATGGTGAGGTTACTACCACTATTGCAGGACGCATAGGGAACTGGAAACTCTATAGAGCATGGACCTATTGGGTTGCAACAACCGAGAATATTACCGATGGCTTACCCCTCAAGTACGCACTGGAGCTTCACAACATCCCGTGCCCCACAGAACCCCGACACATAATGGGAACCTTTATTCGTAGTGGTGGACACGCAGATGCTCCAAGTCCTGATAAGTATGGAGCAAACCCCGATTATGACAACCCGAACTTCAACAATCAACTCAAAGCTCTGGGGTACAAGGAAGAGTATTGGAAGGTCTTGGATAAAAGTGCAATTAACATCACAGTAGGTGAGGTGGCACAACTATGTAAAGAAGGTAAACTCAATGTTGAACGTTATGTTACCACATACCATATCGACACCCAAGTCGGATTGAATGAATTCGCTAAATATCTAAGAGCGTGTTATGAATGAAAGACAAGAACTCTGGTGTCATGAATGTCAGCAATACGTACAGTTTGATATTGACGTAAGCCTGAACGGTAACCACGTCATCGTATGTCCTAGCTGCAAGCACGAACACTGCCGGGTAGTGAAGGATGGTATTGTGACTGAGGTTAGATGGGACAGTAGAAATCGTGGTGGTTGGAGTGGAAGCACCTACATGGCAACAGGCATGACATCAAGTGGTACGAGTACATATGCTACCTATACTGCAAATAGTGGTACTAATACTGCCAGTACCGCATACACTTATGGTGCATGGATGAACTTAAATACATATAGTTAGGAATTGTAACAATTTAGTGTTATTTTCGTATAATAATTATGAGATATAGCCCAGAAATAGGATTTGAAAATGTGGTTGAAGCCGACCCTACCTTGAAATACTTCTTGAGAGAAGCCACTATGGATTATGATAAGCTAGACCATCAAGCCAATGTAGTGAGCAGTGTTATTGTGATTGCTATTCGTAATTGGCTGGACTTAAAATATAGGTAATGATAAGAGACGAAGCACTACAAGCAATGAAATATGGGTGCAAAGTAACTCATAAGTATTTCACAGATGACGAATTCATCTATATGAAAGACCATAATATCTTCAGTGAAGAGGGATATGATTTTGGTAGCGTATTCGGGGAGTTTTGGCAGGAGAAGTCACGTAATGAAAATTTCGATGATGGCTGGAGTATTTACTTCAAATCTAAAGACCAGTACGAAGTCACAGCAGTTTATAATGGTGACTATTATCATCACTTTGGCATTCATCCCATGACAGCAAGTCTGTATGGTGATAACCCGGAGGATATCGAAACAATTGTCTTCCGAATTCACGAAGACCAAATCATACCAGAGACTCATAAACAGGAAGCCGATTATTGGGGATGGTATGATTATATAAGTGAGAGATTCACAATGATGATATATCCTCAAAGATTTTTACTGGATATGTGTTTCACTGCGGGAATTGGGGGTGCTGAAGATGCGTATCATGGAAAAGCATACCGTTTGGAAATTGTTGAAACCAAAAAATAAATTCATTATTATGCATTTCAAAAAGAAAATAAGAAACAGGGTTTACAAACTCTATCTGAATGGTACGAGTCTCGAAATTATTGGATTCGAAACCAATCTCAGTGACCAAAACGTTGACGAAATAATTGATTA
>Ga0114918_10000871_pt1 | contig 26635 bp, 19 predicted proteins | sample LantaG_FD_87015 | JGI IMG/M metagenome (GOLD analysis project Ga0114918, IMG submission 87015) | Deep subsurface microbial communities from Baltic Sea to uncover new lineages of life (NeLLi) - Landsort_02402 metaG | ecosystem: Environmental > Aquatic > Marine > Oceanic > Sediment | place...
CGGCGTAGAAGCCGATGAGTTCCATTTTGCTTATAAGGTACTCACCGGCGCCGGCTCGATTATCGCAAAGGTCGAGAGCTTACAGAACACAAACGACTGGGCCAAGGCCGGCGTGATGATTCGTGAGACGCTTGATCCAGAGTCCGCGCATGCGATGGCTGTCGTGACGCCTAATCAGGGTGTTGCGTTCCAGCGACGTCCCGCAACAGGCGATGTCAGTATCGGCGATACCGTCACTGGAATAGCCGCTCCGCAATGGGTAAAGATTGAACGCACCATATCTGGCCTCTTCACCGCGTCCCATTCCACTAATGGCACTACATGGCAAACGATGGGAACACCGCAGAATATCCAGATGAGTGCGAATGTCTATATAGGCTTGGCGTTAACATCACACGATGCAGCTCTAACATGTCAGGCTGTGTTCTCCAACGTCACAACTTCCGGAACGGTTAACGGGCAATGGACGAACCAGGACATCGGCATCGCCAGCAATGCTGCTGAGCCGCTTTACGTGGCGGTCTCCAACAGTGCCGGCCAGCCGGCTGTGGTGGTCAACGATAATCCCAACGCGGCACAGACCAACGCCTGGACCAAATGGGTGATTCCGCTGCAAGACCTGGCTGATCAGGGCATCAACCTGACAAATGTTGACAGGATTGCTGTCGGCCTGGGCACAAAAGGCAATGCGACGATCCCGGGCGGTTCCGGCAAGATGTTCTTCGACAACATTAAGCTCGAACGTTCCGCACCTGCCGTTAATATGCTGACTAACGGCGGCTTTGAGGATGGTGTCCTTGATCCGTGGTACATATACGACAATACCGAAAGCGGCGCTACCGCAGAAGTCGTCGGAGACGATCCGGTCGAAGGCGGTTCCTGCCTGCATGTTGTGGTTCCCACAGCAGGTGCAAATTTCTGGGACGTTGGCCTTAGTCAGCCCGGATATGTTTTCCAGGCAGGCAAGAGTTATACTATTTCAGCCTTTTTCAAGTGCAAAGAAGGTACACTGGATATCAATGTCAAGCCTGAACACGCAGCAGATCCGTGGGAAGGTTATGGTGAGCAGGTCATTACGATAAGCGACCAATGGGTGGAATACAGCGTAACAACTCCTGTTTTTGCCGTGGACACAAGTCCGGCGAGCGCTACATTCCACATAGGTTTTGCAGCAGGTGAATTCTGGATGGATAATGTAAGATTCTACGAAGGCGACTATACTCCGCCGGAATAAGCAGATTGATATGAGGCTGTTTTGATTCCCGCTTTGACGGGAATGACATCAGGACTTGAATAACATCGGGGCCTATGCCGAATCAATTGGCATAGGCCCCTTTTGCATCCCATATTTTCATGCCGTAGCCCGGTTGTGATATATCTGACTCTCTCTACGTTCCTTCTGCAATTATCACTTTATATTTGACAGCAAGGCAGATGATTTGGTATATATAATTGTAGATAGATCGTTTTCATATGAACTTAGCTGCGAACATCTTGGACCGGCTATAGCGTTTTAAGCAGAAAACTTATGCTTTCTGGCAGATTTTTATATGAATGAGCGATTTATATCCCGATTTAGTAGGAAGCAGGTGATGTTAAACCGCAAGGAGTTATACTAAGCAGACGCCGGTTAGAACGTAGCCATATCAAGATTTATTATCGGTCATTACTATTCCAACTCTCTTATTTAAGGAACACTATGATGTCTAAAAAATTAATGTATTTGCTTTCTTTAATTATTATGCTGGGCACGGTCTCACCAAATCACGCCGCGGTGTTAGGTGATTTTGAAGGAGGACTTGACGGCTGGGCGCCGGCGGATGCCACCTTGTCGCAGAGCCCAACGGGCGCGACACTCGGCACTCAGGCGCTGCAGGTCGACGGTCCCGGAGGCTGGCACATTAACGCCCTGCTGGACATCAAGCCTCACCGCGAATCAATGGGTACCCCGGGCGGAACAATCACAGCGGACGTTACCGCATTCGATGCCGACATGACCACAGGATGGATGCAGATTGAGTTGGTCATCAACGGACAGAACAATGATGATGCGGGTGCAAACAACAACATCGGCTGGCAATCGATCGACTCACAGGACGTTGCACGGGATGGACAGACCCAAACTTTTACATGGGAGATTCCTGAATCACTAATTTCAGCAATTGCCGGTACCGATGAGAACATCGGGTGGTTCGAGTTGGCGCTGGTCACGAACCTGGACGAAGCTTCGATAACTAAATTTTACATCGACAACATCCAACTGAACTCCGGTGATGTCCAGCCCCCTGCCGACACAAGTAAGAGCACAGATACTATAATAGGTAACTGGGAGCAGGATTTGGACGGCTGGGTAGTCGGCGGAGGCGCCGATGCTCTCTTCAACGACCATAACGGCGTGACGCTGGGTAACTACAGTCTCGATGTTTATATCCCAAACGGTGATTGGAACCAGGATGTCCTCACATTGGACGTCATTGGTAATGGGCTTCTTGACATCTTTAAGATAAACCAGGAAATTTCCGTTGATGTAACACGCCTGGTAGCAGACTGGCCCACCGACCAGATTCCCGGCTGGAATGGAATTCACATGGTCATCAATGCCGGCGGCGACGGATGGAGCCTGTGGGAGAACATGGGTTATCAGGCGGGCTGGCAGCAAACTAACGGTGACCGGACACAGACGGCAACATGGGATTACGGACAATATTTCCCGGATATGGATCTGGACAATGTTACATGGCTTGAGCTCAGGATCGTCAGCAACGCCAATGATCCGGCGTATACGGGCTGGGTTTGGTTCTACCTGGATAATATGAAGCTGTTCGGTGGCGGAGCGAGTCTTGATCCACAGCCGGCCAGCGGAGTTGCAGATGTGCCCATAGACTCAACGTTGAGCTGGGCACCAGGAGCGTTTGCCACATCCCATCACGTGTATTTTGGGATGAATGCTGCCAGAGTTCGCAACGCCGATATGGACAGCGACCCGGAAGTAACGTTCGCCGCACTCGATGAAGCCAGCTTTGATCCGAACGGCATGGAATTCAAAACCCAATACTTCTGGCGAGTCGATGAAGTAAATGAATCCAATCCGGACAGCCCGTGGAAAGGCCTTGTATGGAACTTCACCACGGCTAATTTCATTGTCGTGGATGATTTCGAGTACTATAACGATATTAATCCAAGCGAACCCGGGAGCAACAGGATACTCGATACGTGGATAGATGGCTATCAAATTGAGTCTAATGGAGCTCTCGTTGGTAACGACTTTCCTCCTTATGCCGAGCAGACTACTGTTCGCAATGGCGTACAGTCAATGCCTGTGTACTATGATAACACCGGTGCGGCTCTGCAATCCGAAGTCCACCGCGTTTGGGACGAACCGCAAGACTGGACGACTAATAACTTCAACGCTTTGAAGCTCTACACTCACGGCGATCCTCTGAACGTAGCCGGCGAGTTGTATGTCATAATTGAAGACAACGCCGGAGTCTCCGCTAAAGTGACGAATCCAGATGCGGCAATTTTTGCTGCTGAAGAATGGAAGGAATGGGCGATTCCGCTCGACGAAGTCGCCGCTGCCGGCGTAAACCCAACGGCTATCGCGAAACTGGTTATTGGTATCGCGGATAAGAGCGGCCAAGTCGAGGCGAACGGGAAACTTTACATCGACGATGTCCGGGTCGGCTTCGAGCCGATTGGTCTGGTAGCCAGCTACGCACTCGAAAACAACGTCGAAGACAGTTCCGGCAACGGTCATCATGGCACCCTGGCGGGCGATCCGAACTTCCCTGTATCGTATGTGAACGGCCCTGCCGGTTTAGGTCAGGCCATGCTCTTCGATGGTACGATCGGACACCAGTACGTGGATATGGGAACCTTCAATCCTTCCGCGGCTACAGATCAGCTCTCCGTCGCCCTGTGGGCCAAGTGGGATGGCTTCAGCAACGCATGGCAAGGTCTTATCGGCAAGAGAATCGGCGGATGGGACCGCAGTGAGATGATGTGGCAAATCGAAGCCGATCAGAGCACCGGGTTGATAAAATTCCAGAGAGAAGGCAACGACGTAACGACAGATAGAGTGCTGCTGGTCGGCGAGTGGGCTCATGTCGCTGCTACGTTTGACGGGACGACAGCGAAGGTTTATCTCAACGGCGAGATGGTCCAGGAAGGTAATTTCTCGTTTGGTACCGACACGGAGGCCCCCATCCAGATTGGCTCATCCACTAGTGGCGGCGGGAACGCCTTCAACGGCGCGCTGGATGAAATCCGGATATATGACATTGTTTTATCCGATGCTGAGATTCTCGAACTCGCAGGTAAGTAATATCGCCGTTCTTGATTGGACATGAATCGGAACAGTTAATACGAGCCTGGTTTGATTCTCGCTTTGGCGGCAGTTACATCAGGACTTAAATAACATCGGGGCCTATGCCGAATTGATTGGCATAGGCCCTTTTTGTATTCCATATTTTTATGACGTCGTCCGGCTAAGCTCTGCCTGACTTACCGTGAAATTTACCCTCCGCTCGGAAATAGATTGACCGAAAAGAGCAAATCTGCGATTATGTGTCGGGGTATAGCTTTATTATTGCTGTGCTTTCTTTAGGAACTTTTTGTGATTATATTGGTCTAATAGAGGAGAAAAACTGTGACGGAAGCGGCAAATCCGGATATCCGCAGCCGACAGGTTTCTAATATGCGTGTTATTAATAATGATGCGATGCTGATTGAGCAGTATCGAAAGGGTGATTCTGCAGCTATGGAGCGGCTTGTACTCAAGTACCAGAATCGCATCTACAACGTTATCCTGAAAATATGCGCAGATCCCGACGATGCTGCGGAACTAACACAGGAAACGTTTGTCAAAGTAATAGAGAATCTGAATAAGTTCGAAGGCAGAAGCGGCTTTTATACATGGACATTCAGAATAGCCGTCAACCTGACCTTGAATTACTGCCAAAGGAATTCGAGGCTGGCGTTCAGATCGCTCGATGCTGAGCAGCAACAAGACGACAGCCAGGTTAAACATGTATTGAAAGATTTTCTTAGCGATGACAGTGCACCTGATCCTGCGACCGAAGTACAGAACAAGGAGCTGTACAAAATAACGGCCAGAACCCTGATGGGATTGGACGAAGCACATAGAGCCGTAATTGTTTTACGGGACATTGAAGGGATGAGTTATGCCCGAATTGCAGAAGTTCTGGATATCGAACTGGGAACCGTAAGGAGCAGATTGAGTCGAGCCAGAAGCAAGATGAGGGATATTTTGGAGGCCATTTTGCGATGAAAGAAAATCCGGATATGGATACGAACGCTTCTAATGAGCGTATTGACGAATTGCTCAATAGTTATATTGATGATGAGTTGACGGTCGAGCGGCAGGCTGAAGTTGAACGCCTTATCGATCAAGATACGAAAATAGCACAACGCCTGCGACAACTCCAGAAATGCCAGATATTAGTCGCTTCCATGCCTTATGCCGAAGCACCGGCCAGTGTTTTGGAGGGCGTCAGAGCTGTGATGGTCGGCGGTTCAGTGTCGAGCCAGAAGCAGCCGGCTTATGAAGAACAGGCCGGAAGGAAATATGTGCTTCTTCGCAAAGTTTTAGCGGCAGCCGCCATGATCACTCTGGCAGCCGTCTTGTCAGTAGTAATTCACAGGATTGTACCTCCCCGGAATACTCCGGAAGGATCCGTAGCTGTCGAGAATCGAACCGCCGAGTCGATCAAACCCGCACGGATGCTAGCCACATCGGGATTCAGCGGCAGGCTTGAACTGAAAACAAGCGCCCTGAATGCCGTCGATGCTTTCATTAAAAGTGCAATTGACGACAATAACGACCTGTCCGCTTCCATCAATCCGGAACGCCGGCAGTCTCGACGCATCTATTCGGTCAGTTGCACTAGGGAAGGCTTAAACTCACTTTTAGACGACCTCGATAATATATGGACCGAACTCGATTCTGCAACGTTGTTCGTTAATACGGAAACCTTCGGCACCCAGACAGTAGTTGGCGCTGTGACGACTAAGCAAATAGCGGAGATTGCCGGCCAGGAAAGTTCCGAACGACGTATCGAACTGGCAAAGGATTTCGCCGTCTTGAACAATCTGGCCGAGAATTTGCCGGACAAGGAAATTCAAGTCGCCATCGAAGCCGGAGACTCGAGCCTGACTCAGCAATGGCGGATATTCAAGCCGGTCCTGACCAGTAACCAGAAAGCAGTTAAAAAACCGGCGGAACCGGCACAAGAAAAGCAAACAGTTCGTCTGACGATTATTTTAGATTGGTAGGGATGCTTGATATACAACAGTGCTGTCTGACGGTCGTTGACGTCCAGGGCAAGCTGGCGCAGTTGATGCACGGCAGGGAAGCTTTATTTAAGAACATTCAAATTCTGGTTCAGGCCGCTAAAATCCTTGAGATTCCAATCCTATGGTGCCAGCAGTGTCCCGATGCTCTGGGGCCTACGGTTCCTGAGATAGCACAGCACCTTGCAGATAATGAGCCGATCAACAAGTCTTCTTTCAGTTGCTGCGGCGTCGAGCAGTTCAACGCCAGGCTGAAAGATTTGGCACGAAATCAAATCCTGCTGTGCGGCATCGAAACGCACGTCTGCATCTATCAAACAGCCGTTGATTTGCTCGGCAAAGGTTTGAACGTCAATGTCATAGCGGACGCAGTTTCTTCAAGAACTCTGGAAAATAAACAGATCGCAATAAGCCGCCTGGCCACCGAAGGAGCCAAAATCACTTGCACCGAGATGGCTCTGTTCGAGCTGCTAAAGACCGCCGAACATCCCAAATTCAGACAAATCGCCAAGTTGATAAAGTAAGCTATATTCTCTTTTTTCATATTTTCCCAATCTTTTTGTGCGTTTTTCTCCTCTAAAAGCAGGTTATTAAAAAAAATGTGAAAATATACGAATTTTATTATTGACAGATACGACACATATCGAATATATTCTATAGCAATAGAATAAGGAGACAAAGAGATGCCAAAGACGAGAAAAAACACCAGATTAAATCCAGAAAATAATGCCGTGGAACTCACCGAAGCCGAATGGGAAATCATGAAGGTCGTTTGGGAGAAGGAGCCCTGTGCGGCGGGCACCGTTCAGGAAACACTGGCTCAAACCAGGAGTCGCGCCTACAGCACCGTGAAGACTACAATGGACAGGATGGTTGAGAAGGGCTTTCTTCAAATCGAGAGAATCCGCAACCTGCAGCTTTTCAAATCCTGTATAAGTGAAGTTGATGCCAAACGAGGCGAATTTCGCAAAATGCTCAAGCGAGCCTTTGACGGGGCATTAACTCCTATGATGCAGTTTCTGATTGAACATGAAGGTCTTTCAAAAGAAGAAGCGTCCCAGCTTCGCAAACTCGTTGACATTACAGAATCGAAAAAGGCCAACCGTAAATAAATCCAGTAATATTTTGGGAGGTCAAAAAAATGAATCAGCTAATTAATACGTGCATAACAGGTTTGAACGATATAGGCCAAGGATTTTGGGATTATGCGGCGGGCGTATTTATCCAGACCAGTTTGCTGATTATTTTATTGCTGATTGTTGATTATATGCTGCGAAAGCGTGTGCGGGCAGTATTCCGCTATTGTCTGTGGATGCTGCTATTTGTAAAACTTATTCTGCCGTCTTCGTTCACATTACCTACAGGAATTGGATACTGGCTGGGCGATTATTTTCCAACTGAAGTTTCGATAGCGAAATTCATGCCGCTGACAGAAGAGGCTGTGCCAATGATTACTTATATACCACAAGGGTATATTTTAGGAACGCCCGCCATGGACGAAACGGTAACTACAGGAGTTGGACTTGAATCTATTAGTTGGCAGGGCTTTGTGTTTTCAGGCTGGCTGGTGGGAATGTTAGTTCTTTTAGGATTACTCGTTCGACGGATTTATTTTGTCAGAGGGCTGATTGCTAAAAGCATACCTGCAAATGAGCGATCACTTGAGATGCTGGAGGAATGTCGCTGCCGGATGGGTATCAGCAGAGATATCGAATTGAGATTAACCGGCGAGAAGCTCAGTCCTGCTGTTTGCGGATTGTCTAAACCGGTCATTTTAATGCCGTCTGCTCTTCTTAGAAAGCTATCGCGAGAGAAACTAATGGCCGTTTTGATTCACGAACTTGCTCATATTAAGCGGGGCGATGCCTGGGTAAACCTGCTGCAGACTGTCTTGCAGATTGTGTATTTCTACAATCCGCTTTTATGGATTGCAAACGCGATGATTCGCAGAGCCAGAGAGCAGGCGGTCGACGAAATGGTACTTGTTACGCTCAGTCCGGAAACGAAAAATTACAGCAATATGCTGATTGATATAGCGGAAATGGCGTTTTGGAAGCCGAACTTTAGTGTACGTATTATTGGCGTAGTAGAGTCGAAAAAAGCGTTAGAAAGGAGAATTAATCACATGTTAACCAGACCTGTACCAAAAAATTCAAAACTCGGATGTCTCGGATTAATCGCAATTGTTGTTATCGGCGCGATATTATTACCGATGGGCAGAAATTCCATTGCCGAAGCTGCCAACACACAGGAAATTTCTCGTGTGAATTCCGAGACTAAAATAATCATACCCGGCCTGCGAGTTGGTGATTATACGTTTAACATGAGTAAAGACGATGTGTTGGAAAGTTTGGGAAAACCGGGGGGGATTTTCTACGGAGATAATAAATACACTTTCGACAATCTTCCGGAAAAATATTACATGCCTTATGAAGATATTTCCTTTCTGATAGTTAACGATTCGGTCAAAGGGATTACTGCGCTAAGCCCTTCTTACAAATTCCCCAATGGATTGGGAGTTGGCGACTCGGAGCAGAAAACCAAACAAGCCTTTGGCAGAGACTTCCAGTTAGACGAAACCGAGCGGAAAGTTTATCTCACCTTTAAGGACAAAGGCCTCATGTTTGAAATCAACAAACAGGATCGAACGGTCATGGAGATCAATGTTTCGCCCCTGCCGGGCTCAGAATCTTACAAAAAAGCAGATATCCCTCCGACAAGTACTATAAACGAACAGGGACGTATCGTTGACAAGACCGATTATCCATTTGTTAATGACCCGAAAGTTATCGGCGGATGGAAAAGTGTTGATTTTGTCCGTGAGATAAAGCAGTTCAATCCCGCTGAGAAAAACTGGAAAGGTGATTTTTACCTCAATCATCTTATTTTTGAAGAAGGCGGTAATATTACCGGCAAAATCCTGACCTGGACAAAAGGTCTGATACTTAGTAATGATACTGCATGCAAATATATCATCAGGGAAATGGATGGTTCAACTTATATGTTCTTCGAGTGGAAAAGCGGTGACTATACAATTCGATATATGAAACCCTTTTATTATGTTCTGAAGAAAGTCTCCGCTGAAAGCTTAAAGCACGAGCCAATGTTCGGTAAAAAAGCAGACATTCCCCCGACCAGTACCATCAACGAGGAGGGCCGCATTGTTGACAAAATCGATTACCCCTTCGTAAATGACCCGCAACTCATAGGAACCTGGAATAGTGTGGATTTTGTCGGTGAGATGGAAGAATTCGAGGCCGGCCAGAAACAGTGGAAAGGAGACCTATATCTCAAAGGACTTATCTTCAAGCCGAATGGCAAAACGTTTAAGCCCTGGTGGACCTGGACAAAAGGGCTTGTATTCCATTCTGGTGATAAAACTGCCGCCAAATACACCATTAAGGATATTGAAGGTTCGACCTACATGTTCTATGAATGGAAGAGCGGCGATTATAAAATTCGCTATAGCAAACCCTCATATTATGTTCTGAAGAAAGTCTCATCGAAAACTTCAGGACCACTCGACAAAGTTTGGATTTCTAAGCAGGAAGATGAGGAAGATGATGAATTTACCAGACAACTTCCATCAAGAATTCGACAATTGGATATTGATACGGCAGATATTGAACGAGTGAAAGAAATTTTCGGTAAACCCCTTAAATATATCTGGGGCGAAAAAACCTTAACGGAAGATAACCTGCCCAAACGGTATGTCCTGGTTTATCCGAGCAACTTTCATATATACATGCGTGAAAACAAGATTGTTGAGCTTCGACACGAACATGATTTCAGCTATGTCTTCCATAACAAACTACGGTGCGGCTCAACCCTTGATGAAGTTTTCGAGGTAATAGGACATCCTGAAAAAATTGTCGAGGGTGAAAAAAACTCGTTTGAAGATGGTGTTCTGTACAAAGATATCGCTGGCAGAAAGGGGCATTGTTATTATGCCCGCTCTGACCAGGACGTTCGCTTATGGTTCTTAGATTACAAAATAATCGCTATCTATATGACTCGCAGCGACTACTAATCATGGGCATTGCGGAAAAAGGGATATCTCGGGCTTGAGCTTAACAACAAGCACCTTCATTAAGCGATGATGATTTTATGCTGATTTCTTTTTGTCTTTAGCTGCGGGCTCGGCTGTGTCTGCTGATTTTGAATCTATGGCTTTGGTTTCGGTTTTCTTTTTTGTGGTGTCTTTATCTTTGCTGCTCTTTTTCTCGCTCTCGGCGGCTTTCTTGTAACCTTCGCTTCTGTAGTCGGTTTGATAGAACCCGGAGCCCTTGAAGATTATGCCGGCACCGGCGCCGATTAGCCGCTGCACGTTTCGCTTGCCGCACTCCGGGCATTTACGAATGGGCCGGGCTTTCATGCTCTGGAATTGCTCGAACTCATGTTGACAATTATTACATATATACTCGTAAGTGGGCATAGCATTTACTCCGTATCTGTAATTTCATCCCCGTCAGCCGCATCATATTCATCTTCAGGCTGCTCCGGCGACTCAGCTTCCCGCCCATCACCCGGTTTTTCTTCGGGCAATTTATTGACAATCACCCTGCTTGGCCGAATGACCCGGCCGTTAAGTCTGTATCCCTTCTGGAATTCTTCCAGCACACTGTTTTCTTCCTTTTCAGGATTGCTCTGCTGTGTCATCGCCTGGTGCATCGCGGGATCGAATTGTTCGCCCATTGCCTCTATTTGCTCGACATTATGAGATTTCAGGATATCGAGCAATTGGTCGTAAATAATTCGAATGCCCTTGACGAGCACGTCAAAATTTTCCGCCGAGTTTGCATTTTGCAGCGTATGCTCAAAGTTATCCAGTGCCGGCAGCAGCGTCTTTATGATTCTTTCCTTTTCATAGCCGGTCGTATCGCTGATTTGTTTGGGCACACGCTTTTGGAAATTCGCATAGTCGGCGCTGACCCGCTGGAGCTTGGCAAAAAGCTCATCCTTCTCTTTTTGAAGAGACTCTATTATTTCGTGCAACTCTTCCAATTCGCTTTCCTGTGCCTTTTGCTCTTTATTATCCGCTTGGTGCAAATCTTCAGCCTTTGATTTATCTTTCCTTCGCTTCATCAGTGATTACCAAAGTGTGTTTTCAGTGTCTCGAAAAAGCCTACTGATTTTGGAGAAACATGTTTATTCTCGGTTTTTGCAAATTCTCTCAGCAAATCCTGTTGCTGCTTGTTCAGTCTCGCTGGTGTTTCGACCGTAATCTGAACGAGCTGGTCGCCTGTTCGATGCGCTCGCATATCCGGCAGGCCCTGGCCCTTTATCCTGAAGATGCTGCCGTACTGGGTCCCGGGTGGAATTTTCAAACCCTTGGTCCCGTTAATGCTCGGCACGTCAATAGTTGTTCCCAGAGCGGCCTGCGTAAAGCTGATGGGGACAACTGCGATCAGGTCATTGCCGTCGCGATGAAGGAACTCGTGCGGTTTGACCCTGACATAGCAATACAAATCGCCTCTCGGTCCCCCGCTTCGGCCGGGCTCACCTTCACTTGTAACTCGAATACCCTGCCCTTCGTGAACGCCGGCCGGGATTTTGATATTGACGGTCCTCTTCTTGGGCACTCTGCCGGCACCTTTACATTTCTTGCAGGGATTGGTGATAATCTGCCCACTGCCGCCGCATTGTCCGCAGGAAGAAACCATCTGGAAGAAACCGCCGCCCCTTGCGACTTGGCCGGACCCTTTGCAGGCCGGACATTGGCCGGGCTTGCTTCCTTTGGCGCAGCGGCTGCCGCTGCATTCACTGCATAAATCCTGCCGGGTGAATTCAATAGTTTTCTCAACACCTTTTGCGATGTCGTTCAATGACAGCTCGACAGCGGTTTCCAGATCGTACCCGCGCGTTGGCCCGGCCCGTCGGCTTGAGCGTCTACCCCGGCCGCCCCCGAAGATGCCGCCGAAGAAATCGTCGAAGCCGAACATGCTGAAGATATCTTCGACGTTCATCCGGGAGAAGTCGTGCATACCGGAGCCACGAAGACCTTCGTGCCCTAACTGGTCGTAGCGCTGACGCTTGGTGGCGTCGCTCAAGACTTCGTAGGCCTCGGCACATTCTTTGAATTTGGCTTCTGCTTCTTTATCATTCGGGTTCTTGTCCGGATGATACTTCATCGCCATGCGCCGGTAAGCGCGCTTTATATCATCGGCGGAAGCTGTCTTGCCCACGCCCAAAACTTCATAGTAATCCCGTTTGTCCATAATATCGTATTGCGTCGCGCGTACAGCGTGTTATGTTAAAGTTTCTTAAGCAAATACGCACGACGAGTCTTATCTTACGGATCCGGCTATCGGCTCCTGGTCCTTGTCTTTCAATTCTGTAATCAACACACTGGTCGTCAGCATCAGTCCTGCTACCGAGGCGGCCATTTCCAGTGCTGTTCGAGCGACTTTTGCCGGGTCGATAATTCCGGCTTTGAACATATCGACGAACTGGCCGGTATTGGCATCATAGCCGATTTTCTTGCCCTTTTCCAGAAGTTGAGCGACAATCACATCGCCCTTCTCACCGCAGTTTTCAACGATTTGCATTGTGGGCGCTTTAAGAGCTTCTATAACAATGTCAAAGCCGATTTTTTCATCGCCTCTTGCTTTGGCTCTGGCTTTTTCCACATCGGAAATCGCACGCAGGAAAACAACGCCGCCACCTGCGACAACGCCCTGCTCGGCTGCGGCTCTCGTGGCGTGCAGCGCATCGTCCAGCAGGTCCTTGCGTTCCTTCATTTCCGCTTCGGTTGCAGCGCCGGCTTTGATAACGGCAATGCCGCCTGTAAGTTTGGCCAGTCTTTCCTGCAATTTTTCGCGGTCGTAGTCACTGGTTGTCTTTGCGATCTGATTGCGGATTTGATCACAGCGAGCAGTAACGTCTTTCTTCTTGCCGGCCCCTTCGATAATCGTAGTCGATTCTTTGTTCACGACGACTTTCTTCGCCTGGCCCAACTGCGAAAGCTCGACGCTTTCGAGCTTGATACCCAAATCTTCGGTGATGACCTGTCCGCCGGTCGAGATGCCGATATCAGCCAGCATCGCTTTCCTGCGGTCGCCAAAGCCCGGAGCCTTGATCGCGCAGACTCTTAATATCCCCTGCAGGCGGTTAATAACAAGGGCAGCCAATGCCTCGCCCTCGACGTCTTCGGCGATAATCAATAGCGGTTTGCCTACCTGGGACACTTTCTCAAGCAGCGGGATAAGCTCGCGAACGTTCGATATTTTCTTTTCCTGCAGCAGAATATAGACATCTTCGAGAACCGCTTCGAGCGTTTCGGGATTGGTCATAAAGTACGGGGATATATAACCCTTCTCGAACTGCATGCCTTCGACGACGTGCAACTCGGTCTCCATGCCTTTGCCCTCTTCGACCTCGATAACGCCTTCTCTACCGACTGCGTCCATGGCTTCAGCGAGCTTTTCCCCGACGTACGGGTTGTTGTTCGCACTGATTGTCGCCACCTTTGCAATGTCATCGTGGCCTTTTACAGGAACGCTGGCCGACTTGATGTAATTTGACGCTGCTTCCACCGCTTTGGCGATTCCCCGCTTAATGGCCATCGGGTTGGCGCCGGCAGTGACATGCCTTAAGCCGCCTGCGTAGATTGCCTCTGCCAGAACGGTCGAAGTTGTCGTGCCGTCACCGACGACGTCGGAGGTTTTGCTGGCGACCTCGTTGACCATCTTTGCGCCCATGTTCTTGAACGGATCGGGAAGCTCGATTTCCTTACTGACGGAAACGCCGTCCTTTGTCACCTTCGGGGAGCCCCAGCTTTTCTGGAGGATAACGTTCTTACCGGTCGGTCCGAGTGTTACCTTAACTGCTTCAGCTAATTGCGACAGACCGTCTTTGAGCTGTGCTCGTGCCGCATCGTTAAACATTAATTGTTTTGCCATTTTTATTTCCTTTTCCCAATTATTGGCTGTTGTCCTTTTGCCCTATCCTTTGTTTTTTCGCGTATAATTGAATGCTTTATCTTTCGACAATTCCGAGAACGTCACTTTCTCTGAGAATAACATATTTTTCCCTGTCGATTTCGATATCGCTGCCGACGTATTTTCCGTAGATCACTTCGTCGTCTTTCTTCACCGACATGCTGGCCCGTTTGCCGTCATCGAGCAGTTTGCCCGAACCGATAGCAACGACCGTGCCGATCAGCGGTTTTTCCTTAGCTGAATCCGGCAGAATAATCCCGCCTGTGGTTTTCTCTTCAGCTTCTAACTGTTTGATTACAATTCTATCATCCAGAGGTTTAAGGTTCATAACTCACTCCTTATCTTTTCATTTCCATTTATTGATTATTTATTTGTTATTGATTTCCAGAACGATAACTGTATTAACAGGATCCGCCGCCTTAGACGGAACCGTAATAACAACCTTTTCCGCGCTCGTACGCGTCAAGAGCAGTTTTGCTCGCTTCTCATCAGCCAGCAGGTAAGCTTTTTTGACCTTGTTTTTAAGGCCGGGCACTTCAAGCTTGCCGTTTGTCGGCCAATCGAAAACGTGCAGATACAACTTGCCGGGCTTTGCAGTGCATCGGCCCCAGGGGACCTCGCCAAGCGGGCTCGCCATAGTTCCGTAAATGCTCTCGCTGTTGACTTTCATCCATTCACCGATGGCGGCCAAACGTTCGACACTTGGGCCGGGAATAAGACCCTCGGCCGTCGGTCCGACGTTCAGCAGGAAGTTGCCGCCCTTGCTGGCAATATCAACCAGCTTATGAAGCAAATCCTCGCGAGACTTCCAATTATTATCGTAGGATTTGTATCCCCACGTGTCGTTCATGGTCATACAGGTTTCCCAGTCGACACCAGGCAAACCGGTCGCGGGTATCTCCTGTTCGGGAGTCCCGTAGTCGCCGGCAAATTCGTCGCTCTTGCTGAGACCTCGCATTCCCTGACGGCCGTTGCCCACGCGGTTGTTAACGATAATATCCGGCTGGAGGCTAAGGCAGTAATCAAACATGTCCCAGCCATTTTCCCGGGTCCAGTCTTTGACCCATTCGCCGTCGAACCAGAGTATTCCAAGCGGTCCATAATTCTGAACCAGTTCTTTTAGCTGGCCCTTAAGGTAGTACTCGACGTACCGGTCAAAATTCGGATTGGATTTGCTCGTGTCGTTATATTTCGGATAAAAAGGCGCCTGCGCATCGGGATGGTGCCAGTCCATTATCGAATGATAGAAGCAAAGTCTGATCCCCTGCTTCCGGCATTCCTGAGCCAGCTCGCCCAGGATGTCACGCTTGAACGGCGTGGCATCTATCACATCATAGTCGGTATATTTCGTATCCCAAAGGCAAAAGCCGTCGTGATGCTTGCTGGTAATGACTATATACTTCATCCCTGCATTCTTAGCGATTTGTACCCACTGTTCGGCGTCAAACTTGACCGGATTGAACTGCTTGGCGAGTGGCTCATATTCGGAGACAGGTATTTGGCCCTTCTCCATAATCCATTCTCCGATACCGGAGACTTTCTCGCCTTTCCACTCGCCTGCCGGCACTGCATAAAGACCCCAATGGATGAACATGCCGAATCTGTCATTACGCCACCAATCCATACGGCCGTCTTTACTAAGCGTGTTTTTTCCGCCGGTTGAATCGAAAACAGATGCTTTGGCTCCTTCACGCCGGCAGCCCGCAATCAATAGAACGCATATTGCAGCAATCATTAGTGCCGGATATATTCGGCGGCAGATCGAACCGGCTCCATTGCATCTTCGGGTCATCTTCTCTTTCATTTTTTGCCTCTTTGTTCCATTTGACGTTTTAACGTTTTTCTGTCCTGGCAAAACTGGGCAGCCTGCTTTTTCTTTATTCGGACAGCGTCGAAACGATTCTCATTTCTCGCCGGCTTACATCATGCCGCCCATACCTCCCATGCCACCCATACCACCCATGCCGCCCATTCCGCCCATGCCTGGGTCTCCGGAACCGCCACCGTGCATTTCTGCCTTATCTGACGGTTTTTCGGTGACAAGGCAATCGGTTGTCAAAAGCAGTCCGGCAATACTCACGGCGTTCTGCAGGGCAATGCGGGCAACCTTTACCGGATCAATAATGCCGGCTTCCAGCAGGTCCTCGTATTTGTCCATGTTGGCATTGTAGCCGAAGCCGCCTTTGCCTTCCATTACAGTATTGACCACGATATTTGGAGTTGTTCCGGCGTTAAATGCGATACAGTAACAGGGCATCGAAAGTGCCTTTCTCAGGATATCGGCACCGGTTTGCTCATCACCTTCAAGTTTCAGTTTCTCCACGGCATCGATACAGCGGATCAGAGCAACACCACCGCCCGGCACGATTCCCTCTTCAATAGCCGCCCTCGTGGCGTGCAGAGCGTCTTCGATTCGGGCTTTTCTTTCTTTCATTTCCGCTTCGGTTGCGGCCCCGACATTGATTTGTGCAACACCACCGGTGAGTTTGGCTAACCGTTCCTGGAGTTTCTCGCGATCGTAATCACTGGTTGTAATTTCAATTTCATCTCTGATCTGCTTGATTCTGCCCTTGATTGCTTCCTGGCTGCCCGCTCCTTCGACGATGATTGTGTTGTCGTTGTCGATAGTCACCTTTTTGGCCTGGCCGAGCTGTTTGATGCTGATATTCTCCATCTCGATTCCGAGGTCTTTGAAAATCGGCTCTGCTCCTGTCAGGATCGCTACATCCTGCAGCATCGCCCTTCTGCGGTCGCCATAACCGGGAGCCTTTACGGCTACTACTTCCAGGATACCTCTGAGCTTATTGACAACCAGAGTCGCCAACGCTTCGCTATCAACATCTTCTGCAATGATCAGCAGCGGCTTCTTTGCCTTTGCGACCTTCTCAAGCAGCGGTATCAGCTTGGCCACATTGCTGATTTTTTCCTCGTAAACAAGGATTAATGGTTTTGACAACTCGCAGACCATCTTATCGGTATCGGTTGCGAAATGCGGCGAAAGATAGCCACGGTCGAACTGCATACCTTCGACGAACTCTACGGTTGTCTCGAAACTCTTGCCCTCTTCAACGGTGATAACGCCGTCTTTGCCGACCCGCTGGAAGGCTTCTGCCATAATCTTGCCGATTTCCACGTCATTATTGGCGGATACCGAAGCGATATTTATGATATCGTTGGCTTTGGTAATGTCGATTGGTTTGGCCAATGACTGGAGTTTCTTTGTTACGGCCTCGGCGGCTTTCTGCATGCCGCGGTTCAGCGACATGGCATCTGCGCCTGCCGCAAGGTTCTTGTAGGCCTCTTTGAACAGTGCCTCGGTTAGAAGGGTCGCCGTTGTTGTGCCGTCGCCGGCGATTTTCGACGTTTTGCTTGCAGCTTCTTTGACTAATTTTGCGCCGAGATTCTCGTTTTTGTCGAGAAGGTCAATCTCCTCGGCAACGGTTACGCCATCCTTGGTTACAGTTGGGCCGCCCCAGCTCTTATCGATAACGGCGTTTCGGCCTCGCGGGCCTAATGTTGGCTTGACGGCTGCGGCGAGCTTTTCAACTCCGGCTAAAAGCCCCGCTCGCGCTTCAGATTCAAATGCCAATTCTTTAACTGCCATAATTACTTGCCTCCAATTGTCTGCTTGATAAAAGATTCAATCGTTAATCCTTTGTTAATTCGTCACTTACGTTGCCATCGCATATGGCATATCTATTTTGAACCTGCATCTATCGATACAATTCATATAAGACATGCAAATGATATACCAGCTTTAGTACCGCGATAATGCTATTTTGCCTTCCCTTCTGATAAATCCTTTATTGACAAGCAATTATGCAACGTGAAAATCGCGATTTCATGCATTTTTGCCGGATTTCAGCCAGCGAGAATATGCCATTTATGGTATTGATATCGCCCTTCTTACGCCAAGTTGACAGTCTAAACAAATTGCATTTTAAGGTTCATTACGGCTCTGCTGGCTAACCAGGCTACTTCGATATCCAAAAAATATTGGAATATCAGGTTCACAGCTACGATTTATGGTCACACTGTAGATTACGTTTACGTGGATGCTGCTTGAAAAAAACGACAAAATTTGATAAAATTGCATTTACTATAGAACAATATTATTAGCAAGAGACAAACAATGAAATGCTCACCGAATTCTGTTCTTCAAGCTAAAAAGCCAGGAAGTTTGCTACGTAAAAGATTCATGCTGGATTTGGTTTGCTTCTTATGCCTTTTTACATTAGCCAGTTCCGGACTGGCACAGATTTCCATCGATGGCGTTTTAGATAAGGGAGTTTACAATAATACAGTTTCCTTCACAATCAGGCCTGACAGGGGTTACGATTATACGGCCGAGTTAAACGGCAATCCGATTGGAACGGGTGTCTCCATAGAAGTCGATGAACCGGAGTATTACGAATTGTACGTGTATCGTAGCGAGCGGTTCTCTGGCGTGGGGGAGAGCAAGTTGGTTCGCTTTATAGTCCGTGCAACGGAACGCGGGAATTCGGAGTGGGGACTGCCACGGTGGAGTCCGTATCCACCGATCAATTCAGCAATAGCCGAGTTCGCCGGTGCAAAACTAAAGATCATCGCTCCAGCGGAATATCCCATGGGGCTTGAAATCCCGGTAGTTGCTCGAATGGAGAACGATTTAGGCAATCGCCTCGGTATTAATGGTGTTATTTCGGCTATCGGTTTTCAAGATCATCCATTACAACTTCTGCGCGGGGTCGGATCTGTTTTTCTACCGGCTGCTGCCGAACCGGATATTATTTCATACGTTGCAGAAATTCAGTCTCTTCAGACTACGAGGCAAATTACAATTGAAGCCTACACAACATGGCAAACAGTTACCGAGGATATTACCACTTCCACTTACTGGGGAGAAAATGCTCGGATTCACATTAGTAGTGTCAGTGTAGATTTGCTGACAATAGTACCAGGTGCAACTCTGACTATAGGTGCCGGAAGTGTAATCATAATCGATCCTGATATCGAGATTGCTGTGCAGGGTAATTTAGTCGTCAACGGTACTATGGAACAACCCGTTGTCTTCACCACCCAGGACAGGGCCGTTCCCTGGGGAGGTTTGCTTTTTGAGTCAAACTTATCTCGAGGGGACCTAACATGCGCCATTTTTACAGGAAGCGGTGCCGATTCCAAGTGGTTCAACAACAATCCGGGCCACGGCGGCAGTCACCGCAAAGACCGGTGCGTGTTTTACCTCTCCAACGGTGCTCATGTAACCTTAACCGATTGTTATCTTGTGGACAATTATGGTCAGGCCGGGCATGGTGAGAATTCCTATTTGACTATGACAGGCTGTCTTGTTCAAAAATGTACAACCATAGGTCAGTTCAATGGCGGTGCTGTAATTTTTGAAGATTGCGCACTGATCGAATTCCCCTCTGCTGCTGCTTCCTATGTCGACGGTGACAACGACGCCATGTATCTGACAAACGGGACGCATTCTATGACTGATTGCCTCATCGGCTGGGCACTGGACGACGGCATCGATGCTGGAGGCAGTTCAAGAGGTTCCGTAACTGTCAATCACTGCTGGTTCGAATCATGCTATCATGAAGGTATGGCCCTGTCAGGGCCAAAAAATATTTATATTAATGACTCAGTCTTCTTGAACTGCGGACAGGGAATCGAATGTGGCTACGATGCCCCGGACGTGAATGCAGTTCGCTGCCTGAGCACATCTAATATGGTAGGCGCCCGCTTCGGCGACAATTACGACTGGAACTATGACAACGGCTTTTTGACAGTAGCCGATTCGTTTCTTCTATTCAACAACAGGGATGTCTGGGGCCGCGCCTGGGACTACTGGACAGTGCACCTGGATCAAATGGATGTCCAGAGCAACTACCTGAGTGCAGCTAACACCAATTATCCCGACAATTGGATCTGGGATCCCCAGGGTGATCCGAATCAGGGGAACCTGCTGCAGCCATTTCTATCCACACCTACCGCCGCAGTTGGAATCGGCCTGGCAACACCTGTAGATACGTTCGATCTGGCGCATATTTCAAACAAGCTTCCTGTTCGTCTCAGCACATTCACCACCATTTCTGTAGATGTAGACTACACTATTGAAACAGAGGATGGACTTCTTGGCAGCGGCTCATTGCATTTCATTCCCGGCGAAACAGTCAAATACATTGAGTTCGAAATTCCTCCGATCGAGGACTTTGAGAAGCTTAGTGTAATACTCAGTAATCCGGTCAATGCCGAATTAACAGGATATCGGCAGATAACCTATATGACCCCATAAAATTCATGCCGGCCTCTCATCCTGGAAGGTGGTCAATAGCGGTACTTCAAAAGGAACCCGAGGGAATTAAAGGCATACCGTACATTTTTTTATCGCCCTTCTCATGATGTATACCTCGGCACGGATAAAGAGGCCGTACGTAACGCCACAAAAAGTTCGCCCGAATACAAGGGTAACAAGCCGCTGTGCTCCGAGAGCCTTGATCCCGGAAAACTCGCCTGGAATACGACTAACTACTGGCGTGCCGATGGGATTCATAGTCTTAATTCCAAGAGCCCTCGACAGGCAACGTCTGGAGCTTCACGACGGCCAACTTCATTTTGATCGATGATTTTGAAGATTACGACGTAGGCGATAACCAGATATGGTACTCATGGCATAATAGTCTTGGCTACGGCGCGTCGAGCTTCCCGCCATATTCCGCCGGTAACGACACCGGCGCCGTTGTAGGCGATGAGACTACCAATTCTTATTGTGAAGAATTCATAGTCCATGGCGGCACAAAATCAATGCCGATGCTCTATGACAATAATAAGTCGGGCTTCTCGATGTATTCGGAAGTAGAGTTCGCGTTGACCGATGCTCGCGACTGGACCGACGGAGGCGTTAGTGATTTATCACTTTGGTTCCGCGGTCTTACGGCAAATGCGAGAAAATATTCCCGTATGGCAACGGATTAAATATGTTTACTATCATATCAGCTAATGATAATATTATCCCATAGGTAGAGAGAAGCTGCATTTGACGAAAATAAGTACAGTAGAGCAAAAAACAGCCGAAATATTGTGTAAGATCGAATCGTTATGGATGATAAGCAGATTAAATTAGGAGATATCAGATGAAGCGGAATGTTTTGATGAGTATTTTGTTGGTGAGCATGTTCGTTTGCCCGGCGGTTATCTCTCAGGAACTCGAGCCGGAGGATATGGAAATCCGGATGAAAATGCGGGAACGGGACATAGAACTGCAGCAGCGCGAAGCAAAAATGGACATGGAGCGAGAGATGCAAAATCTTGAGCTCGAGCAGCGCAGGCAGGAACTGGAACGTGCAACCGAAGTTGACGATGATGACGACGATAAAGAGGGCGCACTGGCTCTTCTACTGCTGATATGCACTATTGTCCATATTCTCGTAGCTGTTTGGGTTTATATGGATATACGCCAATTGAACAGCGGTTCCGGAATATGGATTGTTATCGCGCTTCTGACCGGGCTGCCCGGAGTGCTTGTTTACGCTATCGTCCGTCTTGGAGATGGTCGCCAAAAGAAATCCTGACCGGCACTGATTTAGCCATAGGATGATGCTATCTGAGGTTTTGCCCTAACTTAAGTCGGGAGGCGTCCATCCTCAGAAGACAGGCTTTATGGCCGTACCTGTGAAGGCTAAAGCATATGTTGCGCTAACAAAACAAACATTTCCTAAAAAAATGATTATGCCACAAGAAAAATAGAGTATAATGTTCATGTTTTAGTTTATTGTATATTGTTCTTAGTTCATATTATTAGTCAGGAGCAGATATGTCAGGTCATTCACACTGGGCTGGTATAAAATATAAGAAAGCGGCTTTGGACGCAAAACGCGGCAAGGCCTGGAGCAAAATCTCTCGAATGATCATCGTGGCGGCCAAACAGGGCGGCGGGGATCCATCTGCCAACCTGACCTTGCGGTATGCAATCGACAAGGCCAAAGGGGCAAATATGCCCAAGGATACGATCGAGAAGGCGATCAAAAAAGGTACCGGCAAACTGGAAGGGACGAGTTTTGAAGAAGTGCTGTATGAGGGCTACGGACTGAACGGAATCGCGATTATGGTCGAAGCACTGACGGACAACCGCAATCGAACCGGGCCGGAAGTTAAGAGAATATTCGAAAAACACGGCGGCTCGCTGGGAACAAGCGGGTGCGTCAACTGGATGTTTACGAAGAAGGGATTGATCACAGTGAACGCTGCCAACGCCAACGAGGAGCAGCTTCTGGAAATCGCTTTAGGAGCCGGTGCGGACGATATGCAGGCCGAGGAAGAAGTTTTCGAGATAACCTGCGATCCGGGCGCTTACGAAGAATTGAAAAAGGCCCTGCAGGAGAAGGAAATACCGATCGAGGTCGCTGAAATTTCGATGGTACCTCAGAGCACGATCGACATTTCCGACGAGCACACGGCAAGGAGAATAATTTCGCTGATGGAGGCTTTTGAAGACCACGAAGATGTGCAAAACACATACGCGAACTTCAATATATCGGAGGAAATAATCGCTCAGATATCGTAGTATATATCCCACCTTTCGCCGCCTTGCCGACGGTGGCCATTAAACGTTGCTTAAAACGGCGTTCAATTGCCGGATTTCTTAGAAAGTTCTTCCAATCGTTCTTTGGAAAAAAGATACTCATTCTTGTCGAGTCGGCTCACGACATCCTCTCGTTCGGGGTACATCTGCCTGAATTGGACACGATATTCATCTTCGATCTCGATTGCTTTTCTGTAGTGCTCGATTGCGATGCCGGCGTTGCCCATTTTGTCGGCAACTTGAGCCTGGTTGAAATGCAGCCGGCCGCACCCGGGATAACGCTCGACCGCTTGAGATGCAGTTTCATATGCCTTCTTCAGCCATTCAGTCTTTTCCTGCTGTGTAGAGATTTCCGCAAGTTGACGATATATGTCAGTTAGCCGCTCGAAATTTTTGAAAGCGGCGTTGTTTCGCCCGATTGCACTTTGCAGGTATGTTTCAGCATTCAGCAATAAATCCCGATTTTTATCCAGTGTCATCTCATAATGTTCCAGGTACAGCTGGCCGTTAAGGTACAGCGCCGAGGAACTCAGAACATCATCTTTTGCAGCCTTTTCCAGAAGTTTGTGAGCGTATTCGAATCGTCCCGAGGACATAGCCATATTGGCCTGTCTTATCCGAGAGGTACTTGCGGCTACGGGAACAAAAACGTAACTCAAATAAACCAGGCTTGTCACCAGGGCCGCGGCAACTGTCAGTATCTTTACAAATGGCTTAGGCTTCAGTACAAGCAAAGGGCGTGATTTCGTATGCAAGTCGATAGCGATAAGACACGCGATTAAAGCCCAGAATACGGTAAAAACGCCCGGTTCGAAAATGGCAAAGTCAAACAAGTTGTGCACAATCACGCCCAGCACGGCACAAAAAATAGCAACGGCGGTATATGTACTGCGTATCTCAGATTTCGAATCTCTTGTTTTGAGCAGTGGGCCTGCGAAAAGTACGAATGCGATTATAAAAACCGCCGCGGGCGCAACGTACATCGTGACCATTATATAGATTATAACATCAAGCGTCTCGGCAAACATTTCGGGCATAAGAATCGGACGGATAAGCAGCAGCGCGGCCGATACGGCAATCATGAAAATTATGGCCTGGGTTCTGAATGCCGGCTTGAGCGGATTAATTGCTATAGAAGGGGCAGTGGATTTAGCAGCAACCATTCTCCATAACGGCACGAAAAGCATTGCCAAAAACCCGAGAAGTCCGAGCGGGCCGTATTGAGTCAGAATACTGAGCGGAAAATTATGCGGATCGGCAACGGATTCCAATGCGGCGGCCGGTTTGTAATGCGGATAGAAATCTCCGAAATTTCCTGGTCCGACGCCGGTAAAAGGATGGTCGGCGTACATTTTCCCGGATGCATGCCAGTACTGCCACCTGACGAGCATCGAGCCTCCCCCCGGCAGCCGGCCGTGATTCAATCCGTACGAAACAGCCGCCCAACCGCCTGCGGCGGCCAGCAACAGGCAGACCGCCAGGACGACTCGTTTGTGAGCTTTCATCCAGTTGCCAAATAACAGGAACATGCAAAACGCCGCCGCGGCAAAGAACAAGCCGATGACCGCACCTTTGCTGCGCGTCAGGCCGAGACTGAACAAAATGACCGCAATTCCTAAACCGCAGCCAAAAAGGTACCAGAGACCCGATTTATCGGAATGGCGATCTTTCAACTTTTTGAGATTTATCAACTTGTCGATTAACAAAGCAATGGCAGCAAACAACGCCATCAAGGCGAACGAACCGGCGGAATTACGAGTCGTGAAGAAACCGCGGACACCTTTGGAATACAGGCGATGCTCAAAAAGAAACTGTTGAAAGGAGCCGGGCTTAATGCCGAGCTGGTCGAGCAGGCTTTGCGGGTCCTGCTGGTACTGCTCAATCGTCATCTGGTTGCTAACGAAAAACTGCTCGGCGCATTGATAGGCTGATATAACGCCCAGGGCGGCAATTACGGCAAGCATCAGCTTGATTTTCGACTGTGAATCAAGTATCTGGGCCAGCAAAATAGCCGTAAGCAGCGGCGCCAGAAATACAGCTATATCTGTTATTGCCAGCCGCTTGTCTGCTGCCGCCAGGCCGGCAACGAGAGCACCTGCGAAGAATATGCCCAGACCGATTTCCATGCCGGTACGCCTGTAGATAAAATTCCTGCCGCAGAAGCTCCATACAACCCACATGACAAAGGCCAGTATCAGCACGGTAGATACCGATAAGCTGTAAAGGCTGTCGTTGAGATTAGCCGCAGAAGTAGTAGATTGCGTAGCCGGGCCCTCAGTAAACGTTGTGCGTAGTGCAATGACCGCCAGACAAAGAGCAAGCAGCACATATTCAAAGTACGCCAGGGCTTTACTCTTGGTCGGATTCGGATTAGGCGGCTTCTTTGTCATTTTTAACGGTGGTCTCAAAGACCGCAATAATTGATAATACTAAAATTGTCTGTACAAAAATCAGAATAGCGCCGGTCAAATTGACCTGGGACAAAAAAGTCGCTCCGAGGCCGGTACAGAGCGTCGCCAGATACAACGTCAGAACCGTCTGGGTATCGGTCAGGCCGTGCCTCTTCAATCGGTGAGAAAAATGTTGAGTGTCACCGACAAACGGGCTATTGCCCTGGCTGATACGCAGCAGAGTTACACTGATGAAATCATAAAGCGGCACAGCCATTGCAACCAGCGGCATAAACACCGGATACCACTGGCCGCTTTGTGCTTCGTGATAATAAGTTATACGCATACTCAGCAGTGCCACAAAAAAGCCTACGACAAGCGAGCCGGCGTCACCCATGAATATTCTGGCGGGCGGGAAATTAAAGACTAGAAATCCCAGCAATGTCCCGATAAAGACAAGTGCCAGGCCGCCGACGAGAATCTGGCCGCTGAACGCGGCGGCGATAAACAGGATGGAACTCGTGATGGCCGCAATGCCGGCAGAGGCACCGTCCATATTATCAAGAAAGTTAAAGGCATTGATAATCAGGACGATCCAAAAGGCCGACAGAACAGAAGCGATAATCCGGCTCTCGATAAAAAGCTCGACCCTGATTTCCGCAAAAGCCGCGGCGATGAACGCAACCGCGAACTGAACGCCAAGTTTGAAGGACGGACCAAGATGCCTCTTGTCATCCCACAGGCCCAGCGCAAACAGAATGACAATACAGAGCAATATCACAAGAAGCTCATCGATTCTTGCTAAAAAATCGGCGGGATCGATCTTTGCATGCTCGGCAAGCCATCCGAAATGGCCCGGAGCAACGAGAAACTTTACAACCATTATGGCGGCAAGAATCACTATAAAGATTGTGGCAAATATAGCGATTCCACCGCCGAGCGGGATAATATTCCGGTGGTACCTGTCAGCGGCCGGGCGTGCGACAAAACCGGTCCGAACGACCATCTTTCTTACGACGGCAGTTAGAACAGCAGACAGAGCAAACGTACCTGTCAACAAAGCTATCGCCAATATAACCAAACTGACAACTCCCTACGGATAAAATTCAATGACTCCTGGACGGGCCTGGACGCCACACTAGGCTTATTTGCGACGAGACGATTTCAACTGCTCCAGCAGCCGGGTTCTGACTTTTTCAAAGAAATCGAAGTAACATTGCTGCTTGTAGTCCGGGTAAGTATGATCCAAAGGCCTCCAACCGCCCTTGTCAAAAATCAATGTTACTTCGGCGTACATTTTGCTGCCGATATATATACGATGCGAATAGTTTTTTGTTGTGGCTAAAACCAGCTTTGAAGGCTCGATAATCCCGGGATCCAGGTTGACCGGTCTTGGCAAAGGGATGCCGAGAACTTTGGCCAATTTTTGC
>Ga0114918_10000872_pt1 | contig 26630 bp, 41 predicted proteins | sample LantaG_FD_87015 | JGI IMG/M metagenome (GOLD analysis project Ga0114918, IMG submission 87015) | Deep subsurface microbial communities from Baltic Sea to uncover new lineages of life (NeLLi) - Landsort_02402 metaG | ecosystem: Environmental > Aquatic > Marine > Oceanic > Sediment | place...
GCGCAGCAGCAGCAGCAGCAGCAGCAGCAGCAGCAGCAGCAGCGACCACAAAGTCCGTTGCCTCCACTGGGCCCCGTAGATCCAGAGACACAACAACTTAACGATTACAAGTTGCTGCAAACAACCGCTGCACTGGAGTACCTCACGAAAGAGGAGTCTGCGGCGCGGGACCGTGGAGACTACCTGGCAGCGGAGCAAGCCCGTAATATGACGAACCGCCTTACCGCGGGCTATGATGTAACCCGGGTGCCAAAAGAAAAAGGTCGTCACCCGGCGTTAGCGAAACTGATGTCCAATCTAGGACTGGAAAAAATAAAACCGGTCACGATTCCATGGGGTGGTTCTAACTGGATGTTCGCCGCAACAAACGCTCGCTTAGACATGTGGGTTAATGACCGCATGCGCGACGACGGCAACAACTTCTCAGCACTGATAGTTGCAGTAGGAACAGTTGGTATAGATGAGGTTCCAATCTACGATGTACTCGGGATCCCACTAGAAACGCAACTCGTTATTACCGACCACGCTAATAACACCACTAGAAAAGTGGACGTCGCGCTTTACAGAAAACATTGTGACTGCGGCTACGAGCTCGCTGTATCCGACGACACGTGCCCTACTTGCCAGATGACACACAATAAGTTTGAGATTCCTTCCGACCTTAGACAAAAATGTGCTGAGGTGTTTTACGCGTTAATGGAAGATAAGTTTGGAGCGTACGAAGAGCTAGCGTTTCTTGTTAGTGAAAAGAACAAGATTATGAAAGACCGAGTGTCGGACAAAGAGGTGCTCTACCCTTTAGCGATGCCGTCCCCAGAACAAAAGAGGATGATCACCTCGCCATCTGGGGACGAGTAATAGCGCGTGCTGGAATTCTACCTACGGAGCCGCGCGCGAAAGTGGCGTACCATAACATGGCAGCGCTCATGTTCATGGATTTTTGGCAGGAACAAGTAGAGCTAGATAGGTTTGATCGACTAGCAAAAGACCTTGGCGTCCTTTGGACAAAAGAAGAGGTACAAGCACAAGCTGAGGCTAAAGAAAAACCATCTACGCGTATACCAGAAGAGATCCGTATCCCGTTGGCGGTGTCAATAGAGTCGGCGTTACCAGAAACGATACGTAACATGTTTGGTAGAAAATCGGGCATCCTGCCTCCTCAGTGGGCAAAGGGCGAAGAAGTAGTGGAGCTCTTTGATAAAGATCCAGAAGAATTCTTAAACTTTGTCCGCACCTTCGTTAGGCCGAAAGTCGTTGGAAAATAAGTGACCTTATAGAGGTCAGTTACTAACTGAGGAAACTACAATGGCGGATAGCGGCGACTCCAGCAATTTTAATGTAGACGACATTACTAAGGGAACCAAGGAAGCCACAAAGAAGGTTAAAGGCTTCAGCGTATCTCTTACTGAAGAACGCGATAGCATTAGAGCGCTCAACCCAGAATTGATCACACACAGAGACCACATGAAAAATGTGGAGCAGGGCGCTAAGGACGCGGCCAAGGCGAATGAAACTCTAGTAGAAGTTTTACAAAAACAAGCAATAGCGTTGAGGGAGGCTTACCGTGAGTACACGTCACTAAGCGGGATTGTACGGTCGGCGGGAACTGAAGTTGGACGTTACGGAAAGAAACTGATGGAGCTGGCCAGCATCAAAGGCCATTACCTACGACAGCTAGAGTATATCAGAGAAGCTCAGGATCTAAATTCCAAGTCTATGACGAATTACTCGTCCGCAGTTGGAAAAGCTAGCAGCAACATGCAGCGGCAGCTGGATAACATAACCGCGTCTAACCTACGCGCAGCTAAGGTGGCCGGAGAATTCAATGCTAGCTTAAAGGAGATAGAAGAAACGCAGAAGGATGTACGCAACAGATTCGCCACCCAGATGGCCGCGTATAAAGATCTGAACGCCACGTCGGAACATCTAGTTAAGTCGACTCTTATCCTATCAAGGACGATGGGCATCAGCGCTTCTCAAGCCGCACAGGACATGGAAGAACGGATGCAGGTCACCAACAAGACATTGAAGGAAGTAGAGAAAGAATCCTTCTTGGTGGCCAAGGCCGTAGATAAGTACACCGAGGCTCTCAGCAAAAATGGTGAGGAAGCGCTGCGTACCGCGAAGTTTACTAAGCAGCAACTCTGGAAAGCTATTCACGACGCAAACAAAGAGTTCCAGTCCGGTCAGCTTGACATGGCGGCGTACGCTGAAGCACTGGCGCCGCTTGCTGCCAAGATGGAAGCAATGGGGCGCACGCCTGCAGAAATCATGAAGGCCACCAAGGATTTCGCAAAAGCAATGAGCGGGATGCAGGCCGCAGACTTATCTAACCTATTCGGTATCCAGGGAGCTGACGCGTTAATTAACAAACTGGAAAGCAGCCGCCAAGATATGGATGATGGTACTCGGAAAAGATTTGACCAGACGTTAGAATTAGTTAAGTCAACCCCCGACATCTCTAACGTACGCCGTATGGAAATGATAATTGAAGCAGTTCGCGGTAGCCGTGTGTACACGCGTGAGGTAGTCAAGTCAGCCGCTGAAGTTGGGAATCAAGAAGTACTGGCTAGAATTTTACAACAGAGTAGTGGAAATAGTATGTCTGCTACCGACTCACAACTTATGGCAAAAGAGATGCAAGCCGGAGGGGTCATCGATCAAGCCTACTCGAATAGCCCAGACAAACAAAATCTGGATAAACAATCTGTTGAGTGGCGCAAGAAGATGGAGGACCTTGCAAAGAAAGTCGTGACTCCCACAGACAAAGCTGCACTTGCTACCCTTAAAATAGAAAGAACCCTGAACAGCATAGAAGTGTGGTTGAAACGATCCTTGTACGCTGCTCTCGGGCTTATCGCGGCACGCTTGCTCATCGGAGGTTTCCGCGGTATCAGAGGTATTCAAGCTAACCGAGCCGCTGGTACAGGCTGGCACGGGCTGCGCACACCGCCTACTGCTGCAGCCACGACAGCCGCTACTACAGCCACGACAGCCGCTACTACAGCCACGACAGCCGCTACTACAGCTACTAAGGCTACCGTAGAAGCTACAAAGGCCGTAAACACAGCTACGACAACCGCTACTGCTATCACTAAAGCTGCCCCAGCAGCTACGCGCATGGGACGCGCTGGCCAAGCGCTACGCGGTGCCGGGAGTCGGTTACGCGCGCTTCCCGGACAAGCGGCTAACCTTGTGAATAGCACCGGAGCCTTGGGATTTGGTCTGGCGAGTCTTGGTATAGGTACAGCACTCTACAAAGGACTAACTACCAAGGGGGGCACCAGCGACAAAATGACGGCGACTGGCGAAGGACTCCTAAACGTAAGCACTGCTGGGCTGTACGAACTGATTGGTAAGCCAGTGGAAAAAGCAATTTATAATGGTTTGTCAGATAGCAATAAACGTTCTATGGGGGGCGATGTTTCGTATTCTAGGATGGTCGCAGAAGGTGCACGCGGTCTTATTGGATCAGGTAAGGAACAAAAAATAATAGAAGAGATGGACAGAGTACGTGTAACGCGGCGCACTATGCTCAGCAAAAAAGAAGTTGAGCAGTATAACGTGTACTCGGAGATGCTGAAAAAATTAAAGATCGGAAAGCACCTGCTTTCCGAAGAAGAGCAAAAGCAGGTAGAAGCAGCAAAGAAGTACACCAAAAAGTATAAACGTTGGGTAGAGTTAAGAACAGAAGGATTCAAGAAGTCCATCGCTGCGACATCCGCCGGACAGTACACGGACACAGTAGCTGAAGCTGAGAAAGTAAACCGCGGGAGTTTCGCGCACATTCAAGACCCTAAAGAAAAAACCAGAGCAATTATGGATCGCATTATTAAACAAAGTGGACGCTTGTACAGATATGGAGGAGGTCAGCAAGCCCTGCATGATTTATTGGGTGGGCAAGGAGACTCTGGAAAAGCATTCCTGGCTAAGCTAAAAGATCTTGGTGCAGACGTAGACTATGCAAAAGAAGTATCTCCGAAAATACTAGACCGCTACAAGCTTCAAGCTAGATACCATGGACGCGTTGGCAGCGAAATGGGCGGGAAGTTCAACGCTGAAGAGTTAAGGACATACGAAAGCATAAAACAGGCGCGCATGAAAAAAGGAATGGACACAAACGCAGACGCTATCTTCGAGGAATTAAGACAGCGTAAGCAAGGTTCAGAAGCATCAATGCAAGCGCGCAGCACCTCCCTAAAGATAAGCACCGACGTTGGAGCGGGCAGCGAGGGAGGAGATTCCGCTACTAAGTATGACGCCTCTACTAACAAGTTGACTATTATGCTACCAGGGAGACCCTTGGTACTTGATATCAACCCGATTGCCGCAGGGGTTACCGACAGCACTCAAAAATCTAATATGATCGACAACAGTACGTCTGGATAACTCAGACGCACGGAGGACTCTACATGAGCAAGGTAAGCAAGAAATTGGCCCGCGCTATCACCGAGGGTAAAGTAGTGGTAGCAAACGCAACCGCCGGAGAAGTAGGTGTCTGGCTACCGTCCAGGGATGGGGAAGAGAAAAGAATCTTCATCTCTCCTTATGGAAGTGCAGAGCTCGCACCAAAGCATACAGACGCTGAGCTACTTCGGCGCTCCAGAAACTTACACACGCTCCTCTACAATGGGTCAGTCCGCATCAAGTAGCCCCCTCTATACAAAATCGTCGGTAGCGTTATGGCAACGAATAGAATCCAGACGGCTCAATGTCATGTACACAAGGGAGCTACCGTCTCCGTTCAACTGCTCCACGAGCATCACGAACATCCCAAAGGATACGGTGGAACGGACGATCCAGGGAACCTTGTGTGGCTGTGTGGCTCATGCCATGACGTACTTCATCGACTTGCGCACTTCCTAAACTCCGGCAAACAGGGGTTAGCAAGTGACCTAGCGATGCAGTATCAAACAATGCAAAACCTGTCGCCCGCGGGACGCCATAGACTACTAGCTCTGTCGCGTACAGTTGCCGAAGCCATGAAAAGCTTTGTACCAGATGCGGATAGCTTAGAGGAAAAATCTGACGACACTGTTATAATTCAACTGCACATTCAACGGAACTTACACAAAGCGCTCAAGCTAGAAGCGTCCAAGTACACAAATCCGAAGAGCGGGCGTCAGATGGGACTCTACAACTACATTAACCGCGTCCTAGAGAACCACATTCGTGTTGCAGCAACCTCCCCGATGCACCGCAAGGACGACGCCAAGTTCTTCGGCGCTAACCTGGTCCCCACCCCTACTGAAGCGGGGAAGCTTGCCCCCGAAACCACCGAGGTAGAAGCTCCACGTAGTCCTCAACGACGGCTAAAACCTATTGGATAACAAATGTCATTTATTCTCAGCACACTCATGCTCATTACTATGGGTGCTCCAGCTACCCCCCTCTATACAAAATCGAGCACGCCCTACGGGATCCCTTGCTACAAGTACACGATTCAGTCTAAACAGCACACGATCTGCTGGACCATCGATGACCACCCCCGTAAAAATACACTCCAGCTGTTACAGCTTCTACGTGCGCGAAAACTGAAAGCAACCTTCTTTATTGTAAGCGACATGCTGCGCTACTATGCAAAGGCGCACACAACCTCTACTACAAGATACTACCGCGCCTTTATGAAGGTCTACACCGACGGTCACACGCTTGGTAATCACAGCGTGACGCATAGGATCATTTGCTCCCTTCCGTATAAAGAGGTGTACTGGGAGCTCAACACCACGCAAAAACTAATCAAACGCTACTCCGGGGTGACCCCAACCTTATTTCGTCCCCCACATGCACTGCGTTGTTGGAAGCAAAGAAAGGCCGCGCGTGCCTTGAAGTTACGTACAGTGATGTACCATATCAGCGACTACCGTAGATCAGCCAACCACATGTGGCGTAAGCTACGCTGGAGGGTACGTCGCAACAAGCCATACACCATTATACTGATTCACCACAAGCTCAAGCGTTTCCGGCAGCTCCTCCGCTACATCGACCGCAATCCATAACTCCGCTATTTTTATCGGTTCTTCTATCCGGTACTTGACAAAGACACACCGCGGGCTCATACTGTACCTAAGCAACGGAGGTGCAGTACACAATGAACGCAACACCAGAACAGCTGAAGCAGATTTTCCCGGGGCGCATAGTCAGTAAAGCGATCGTCCGGGACGCCGGGCTTCCGCGACTTCCTTTGTTTGTGGTGGAACATCTGGTGGCTAACTACGTCGAAGGTGCTGCGAATATCGCTAAAAAACTGGTAGCAGTACGCGAAGGCATCGCCTCAAAGCTACCGGAAGCGGATAACCGCGAACGAGTGAAATCGCAGCTTCTTCAGGATGGTGAGATAGTTCTGGTAGACAAGCTGGGGGTAGAAGTAAACCTGCGCACCGGAAAGCTTGTGGGTAACCTAACGTTCCTCGGTGAGAACAAAGTCGACGTGCTTACAGATATTGTAAACGAGAACCCGCGCCTGCTTACGGGAGGTATGTGGGGGTCGTTCCGCGTACGCTACGTAACCACTTCAACCAAGAAGGGTACCGAGCGAAAGCTTCTTGTGGTGGGCGTAATGCCCTTCCAGTCCAATGAACCTGATCTGGAGGAGTTTGCACACGCGCGCTCTAAGTTCACGCTTACTCAATGGGTAGACTTGTTGCTGTCCTCGGTAGGCTATGAGCCGTCACTCCACAGCGCCGCTACCAAGCTAACACTGCTTCTTCGGCTGCTCCCTGTCCTTGAGGCCAACGTAAATATTATTGAGCTTGGCCCACGGCAAACAGGTAAAACCTATTTGCTGCGTAACGTTTCGCCCAGCGTGTACACAGCCTCTGGAGCTAACGTGTCCGCGGCAGCATTGTTTGCCAACGCTTCTACAGGTGCCTTGGGTATTCTATCCAGCTATAAGGTAGTGGTGTTGGATGAGGTATCGCATACGCGCTTCGACGACGTGTCTACTATCTCGATGCTCAAAGACTACATGGAGAGCGGACAGTTTTCTAGGGCGGGTAAGATGTACTCTTCCGACGCTTCGATGGTGCTTACGGGAAACCTCGATGTAGAGGGTAAGGTCCCGGCAGCCCATTACCGACACTTGTTTGAAGCGCTTCCGCAAGAGCTGCAGGACACTGCATTTCTCGACCGCATACATGCGTACATTCCTGGTTGGAAAGTACCGAAGGTCGGCGCGCATTCCATTAGCATGGGGTCTGGTCTTATCGTTGATTACCTGGGGCAGGTATTCGGTAAGCTACGGAATAAGAGTAGGCGGAACGTAGTACGTGACTTTACGCTTCCGTCCACGTTTACGCGACGGGACATCGTAGCCGTGGAGAAAATCACCTCGGCCTTAGTCAAGCTGCTGTACCCACATGACCACTACAGTAAAGAAGAACTGCAGCATGTCGTGCAAACTGCCGCGGACCTTCGGAAACGCGTTAACGATCAACTCGCAGTCATGGCTCCCGGAGAGTTCCAGCGCAAAGATTTTACAGTGACCACTAAACGTAAGGTGGCGGTCTACAGTTGAAAAGGAGACACGATGCGCTTTCAAGGAATGGAAATAGAAAACGGAGACACCCTGAAGCCAGGACATCGTTACTACCTGGTAGAAACAGACGCACGCATCATCCATAAACGCGATGGTACGAAACAAGCCCAACCAAGAGTCACGGCGGTTAAGCGCAAATAAAACGCTAGTGTACGGGTGAGAGTGTTTTGTGACCGTACTGGGCGGCGGTGCGTAGAGGAAGTGAGCTAACCCGATGGCTAAGAACAAGCCAGGGTTTCGGGAAGCCATGAGAGCAATGTGCTTTAGCTGCTGCGGGGATATGCTGGATGGGCGCACCGATTGCGAAATCACCGACTGTCCCCTTTACCATTGGCAACCCTACCGCAAGAAGCCAACAGACTTCTCGTGGAGAGAAAACGGAAGCCATCTGCAAAAGAATCGCCGGGCGTTGCGTGAAGCTATGAAAATGGTGCGAACGCCCGACGACCAGGAGGACGACGATGAGTAACAAAGTGGACGAGTTTCTTCCGCTGGCTAGAGTAGGCACGGGTGTGACCCTTTCCTCTTCCCCGGCAAAAGACAAGTACTACCTGGTAAATGCCAATGGGGCTGTAGAAAAAATCCCGTTGAACCGCGCCAGCTACTTGTACATTCAGGCAAAGGAAAAAGGGACTCTGCTGTGGAATCGGGTCCCAAAGAAACGCAAGAGCAAGTCTGCGGAACCCACCCAGGGTGAAGCATGGAGAAAAGAGTTGCGCGAAAAACTTGGCTACAAAGACGAACCGTAGTAGATTTCCCTCCACGCGTTGTAAAAATAGGTAGGAAGCACGAAACAACAACTGGAGGTGTAATGTGGATAAGACACAGTTTGTAGTAATTGATTTTGTAGTGGAGCCTCATCCTGATAAGTTTGTCGTGAAGACCGGAGTTACGGTTGACAAGGATGGTCTAAGTTGGGATGAGCTCATCGAGCGTGTAGTAGACCGCGTTAGCGCGATGCTCGTCAAGTCGCTACGATCTTCTGAGAAACAACCAGTATCCACCAAAGTAGAGTTAGTGGGGGAAGTCGATAACAAATACTCTCGCTTGGCCTCCATGATCTTACACAACCCAACGACTGAGCAAGTGATGCGCATTGAGGACTTCTTACGTCCGTATGCCCCGGAAGATACGGGGCGCGCTTTTACCGAAGATATTCAGCCTATGATTACGGTTAAGGTAAAGGACCATGAGGGAAGGTTCCTGAATTTCCAGGCCACCGACTTCATCTTGTCGGGACCAAAGGGCGGTAACTGGAAACCATTTACCCAGTGGTACAGTGCCACCAAAACGCTAGTACTTCCACTACGTTAAACACTGGATTATTATGACAAAGAAAAAATCCACTAATACTGAAACTAGACGCGCCACTGACGAGGTTCCCGACGATGTGCCGCGGCTTCCCCTCAATGGTGAGCCTTGGGTGGGCTACGACAGCGCCCACTGGATTGATCTGGCCCTGGACTCCCGGTGCCCTAGCGTTCTCTTATGGCTGCGAAAGAGGGTCATAAGCGGGCAGTATTTCCTCATCTCGTCCTGTGTAGGCGGCCACGTTATGAAAAAGGAAGTCACCCGTGAAGAGGCCACTTACGTGTACGCGCAACTACCGGATCGAGCGGGGTACGCCGTAGGGTTCCCAGAGGAGCCAGTAAAGAAAGTGGATAAGCAGGCTCCTAAAAGTACAGCTAAAATAAAGCCCAAGCCTAAACCAAAACCCAAACCAAAACGTAAGTCTTAACGTAGTACGCTGGAAATGTGTTTTATCCGTCTATGCCCCGACCTGTTGTTGGTCAACCTATTAGTTTCGTTATACGCTGACAACGATCCGGTATCTAATACTCTAGCACGCTTCATACGTAACGAGCTGGACCGCCGCTTCGACGCTCACCGTGAAATCTTCGGCATCGGTTAGTTTTGGTTACGCATCATTACTTGACAACGCAACATCGCTGACTATACTGAAAGGAGAACAACGCTCCCCTAGTAATGAAAAGGAGGCGCTCTTGCATAATTATTTGATCAGCTTCTTCGTAACGCTTAGCCTGCTGTGCTCTTGCAACGCAGACCCAGGTGAAAACGGAAACGACAACAACACCAACCAGAATAATAGTAACGGCATCCCGGTCTGCGGTAACAGTATTATTGAAACAGGAGAGGGTTGCGACCAGGGCGCGGCGAACAGTGACGTGCTACCCAACGCCTGCCGCACCGACTGCCGAGAAGCGTACTGTGGCGATGACGTGATCGACTCCGGTGAAGGCTGCGATACGGACAATTTAGCTGCCAACAGTTGCGGTGGGCTCGGATACACGAAGGGGACCTTGGCCTGCTCAAACGAGTGCACATACGATACCAGCGATTGCAGTACGTGCGGTGACGGGGTTGCGGAGGGTACCGACACGGAGAGCGTGGGCTACGAGACATGCGACGGTACAGATCTCCGACTGCAAAACTGTCTCTCCATCGGGCAGGCCTCAGGATTTCTCGCGTGTAACTCAAATTGCCAGTGGGACATCTCGGGATGCACAGGGGGTGGGCCTGTCTGTGGTAACGGAGTCGTAGAGGGCGCCGAGGAGTGCGACGACGGCAACAACGAGGTCACGGATAGCTGCCCGGATGGGCCTGCTGGTACATGCATGTACGCTCGGTGTGGAGATGGCTTTGTGTGGGCCGGGGTTGAAGGTTGCGACGACGGCAACGGCCTCAATGAAGACCTGTGCCCAGACGGGGTGGGTGGTACGTGCCAGCTGGCTACGTGCGGTGATGGTTTCCGATTCGCATCGACGGAGGAGTGCGACGACGGTACCGCTAACAGCGATACTGAAATCAATGCGTGCCGCACAGACTGCCGGGTAGCTCATTGTGGCGATGGAATAAAAGATAGTACGGAGGAGTGTGACGGGACGGACGTCGGTGGGGTGGCGTGCAGCGACGTTGAACCAGAGTGGAATAACGGCTGGACGACCTGTCAAAACAATTGCACTTTGGATTACGGATGCTGTAGCATTTGTGGAGACGACTCCTGCTACAACAATTTGTGCCCAAACGGTCTTGTAGTGGAAACGCAAGCCAACTGCCCCGCGGATTGCGGAGTCTGCGGCGATGGTATATGCAACTATAATGGTGGCGAAACAATTACCTGCCCACAGGACTGCACGTAGTAACTCTTCTCATACTTGACATTGATAGATACCCGACTTACACTAAAGCCGTAAGCAACGGAGGTACAAAATGAGCAGAGCGTACAAAGGAAAATCCATCGAGAACGGTGCGACATCCATCAAGGGACAGGGACCTTCCCCTGCCCTCAAGTGGCTGGTTAAGAAGGGGCACCTCCGCAAAGGCATGCGCGTCCTCGACTATGGTGCAGGGAAGTTTGCCCGCAACGCTGACTACCTTCGATCCCTGGGCTGCAAGGTCTACGCCTACGACCCCTACAACTTCAACACGACGGGCAGCGGGTTCCTGAAAGGGAAGGTCACCAAGCGCAAGCCAACTGGAAGGTTCGACGTGGCGTTCACCTGCTTTGTACTCAACGTGGTCCCGGCGAAGGTGGAGCTGCAGATCGTCCGAGAGGTCAAGACCTACTCCGACTGCGTGTTCCACGTCACCCGGAACCTGGACATCGTGACAATGGCGAACAAGGCTATCCTCGGTGAGACCAACAACACCTGGATTACCGACTGGTATTACGACAAGTTCATGCAGGCCCCACGCGTTGTAGCCGAGTCCATGACCGAGTACGAGAAGCGGCGCACGCTCGGAAACTTTGTTCACTACGGCTTCCAGACCGGTAAAGGGAAGTTCCAGCGACTGCCCAAGGAAACGGCAATGACACACCGCGGCTACCTGATGCTCCAGGAACAAGCGGGACGCATCCTCTGGGCCGATAAAGAAACCTATAAGGAGGTGACGCGTGAGTAATATAATACGGTACACACATATCCCTGATAAATCGTGGTCACGTCATGAGCTTTGCCTAGACGTAAGCGGGTCCGCGATCTGCCAGGTGAGCGTTATAGAAGATGAGCCACCTACGTACGAAAACATGGGCTCCGGTAAAGGCGGAATTAACGTTTCGTCTACGGGGACGGTATCCCCACAAAAGGCGCGTCAGATCATTAAGATGATCGAGTTGGCTCTCGACTTGTACGAAGGCAACATTACGGTGACCTCGCTGCACCGTACGCAGAAACAAAAAGGTAAAGCCGATGCCTGAGAATAACAAAGGAGAAGGGATTACGATCACCGTGTTGGACGACGATTGGTCTCCGATACAACTAGAAACAGCCGGAGGAAGTAATCTCAGTGTCTGTGTCGAGGTAAACGTAGATCGCTTTTCATCAACTGGAAAACTACGTGCGGGTGGTATCAACGTATCATCAATGGGTTTGCTGGACCGCGCACACATGGAGCGCTGTGTCATGATGATGCAACTCGGTATGCATTTCTACGAGCACGGGTGTAAGCTAACCAAAGAGATGGTGGATGAGCTGAAAGCGGTAGGCGTTGCGTTCAAATTTTACGTGGACGAGCCAAAATAAATTAACCGGTACTTGACAACGACACAAGGCTGACTATACTGCATCCAGAGGAAACATAAACCAACCTCAATAGGAGGAACACAACATGGCACGACTAACTGATCTGGACGGAGTTCACAAGTCTCAGAGCTACACGGTAAGTAACCCGGGACTCATTCAAGTGGTGAAAGGGTTCAACGCACGTAGCACCTTCAATATCACGGAGCTGGCATCTGATATCGACCGTTCCGGGCTGTTGCAGCCCCTCTGGGTGCGCCGTGACCTCGCCAACAATGAGCAGCCGTTCATCCTGATCGACGGCGAGCGTCGTCTGCGCGCTCTCCGAAAGCTGTTCGATAAGGACCCCAAACGCGAGGAGCGGATCCCGGTCATCATCTTTGACGTCGACGAGGAAGAGGCCGAAGACCTGATGGCCAAGGCCAACCTGGAGCGCGAGGATTTCACGCTGGCCGAGCGCATTGGCCTGGTGCAGCGGTACCTGAAGCGCGGGCTCGACGTGGAGACCATCGGGGCTCGATTGAACCGCAGCGTTCCGTGGGTCAACCAATTGGTGACGCTCAAGGATGCGTCCGCGAAGCTCAAAGCTGCGGTAGACAGCGACAAGGTCACCATGAGTGCGGCGCTGATGATGGCGCGTAAGACCAAGGTGGCCCAGCAGGAGGCGGCGTTGGCGCGTGTGATTGCGGCGTCTGGGGGAAACAAGAAGGCGACGACGCGCATTGCCGCTCGCCTGACTGGTACGTCCATGCGCCCCGGCAAGAAGGAGATCATGAAGGTCCTGTCTGCCCTGGAGACCAAAGAGGTCGAGGGTGCGGAGATCGAGGCCACTGCGGCGCGTGCCCTCATCTTGATGGCGCTGAGTTTCGCTGCCGGAGAGGGTGACCGCACCGCCCTGTTGAACGCCTGCGCGGAGCAGCTGGGGCTGGCGAAGCCCGCGGAGCCGGAGGCTCAGGAAGCCCAGGGGGCCGAGGAGTCCGAGGAGGACGACGGAAAAAAGTCCGGGGAGGCCATGGAGGGGCTCTTGGACGACGAGAACGACTAACCGACACCGGGGAGGGCAGCACGCCCTCCCCGGTTCCCAACCGTCGGCTAGAGGTGGTGAACAAGAAACGGTTGCTACACCACTTCCTCATCACCCAAGGTGATCGTGTAAAGCTTGACGACGTAAACAAAGCGTACAGTCGGGTACGCGCAGAGCGCCCTAACGAGTGTCGTTTTTGGTATGGTGACGTTGAAGTTGTATTACATGAAACGACTAGTGATTATAGCGAGGTGCGCGTTAAGCAGAATGGTTTACTCCTGTCCCAAGCTGCTACCATTGTCAAAGTTGCTTGACAACGCGCCGCCTATGCTTATCATAGTCAATGTACGGCTGTCGTACACATAACAGGAGAAACCGATGCCAGCAGGACCAAACCTATCCACGTTGTCAATTAGAGTTCCGAAACAGTTACGCGATATAATCTCCGCCGCCTGCTACGAAACAGAAAAAAGTCGTGCAGAGTTCATCTCTTCTACCGGAGCGATGGCTGCTAAAGGCGTTGTAGGTCGCGGCAAAAACCTAAAACTCATACCAGAGTGGTTCGAGCTACAAAGTGACAACCGTAAGATGATGACGATTACCATCTATCCAGACGACCTGGAGCTTACGAAGAAAGCCGCCAGCCGTATGATGATTCCACATACCCGCTTCATCTTGTGGGCAGTGGTGCTTCAATCCCTGCATATCCTCGGGGAAAAGAAAGTTAGACAGATCAGCCGTAAAGCGTAACACGCACCGATATTCAAGCCATACTTGACAACGACTGTCAGCTGTTTATACTAGGGGCCAAGAACGGAGGCCCCTAATGACCAATGTAGATATCCTGGACAAGGTACGTAAGCTTCGCGCGATGGCGGCAGATAACGCCAACGTGAACGAGGCCGCGCTTGCCGCTGCTAAAGCACAGGAGCTTATCGAGCGCCACCGGTTAGCTGAAGCAGACCTGTGCGCGGTCGATGACGTAGACATCATTCAAGATGTTCTGGAAGAAGAACAAGGGTGCTCTTTCCGTCATTGGAAAATATCTCTCGCGGGCGCGCTCGCTAGCGCGAATAACTGCCGCTTGTTTGTAACAAAGGGTAAGCGCGGGGGAGGCTATAGAGCAACGGTTAACGCGCAACTCAAGCTGGTAGGATCCCCACCTAACATCGCTGCCACACGTTACCTGTTTCAGGCTCTGTCACGAGACATCGAGCGTTTATGCAAAGAGGCAATTAAGCGCGGAGAAGGAGCAGGTAAAAGCTGGGCTAATAGTTTCCGCATTGGGGCGGTTGCCACGCTCAAGCAACGGCTTAAAGAGGCCAAAGAGAACGCTCGCGTTGGCGCCACCTCCACCGCTATTATCAAGGTGGACAACGAGCTTAATCTTGTTGCGGCTTGGATGAAAGAAAACATCGATTTAAAGAGGGGAACGCAACACAGTGTTGCCTTAGACCACGGGGGATACTGTTCTGGGCAACAGGCTGGGCGTCGGATGAACCTGTACGACTCCCGGAAAACTCCCCTGGGGGCGCCGCAGAAAGCGTTACGCTGGCGCGGTTAAGGGAGCTGCTGGAGCAGTGGGAGCCGGTGCTGTAGGAGCTGGAGCGGGCACAGCAGGTAACGTATTGAGTAGCTGAACTATGTTATCAATACCCTCCGGGTTTAGCGGCTTCAAAATCTCCGTAGTAAGCGCTTTGCGCGTCTCATCCATTACAGGCTTTAGCGCTACTAAATCTGCTTGAGCCTTATTGAAGTTTGGCTGAGCACCCATCAATCCCTTGATTATGTTGGTGAGCCCTCCGGTTAGCTTCGCTACCTGTTGCTGCACAACTGCCTGTTGCTCAGGAGCGACAGCTTGCGGGATAGTACCTAACTGTTTGTTAAGCGCTGCTACAGCATCCTGTAGCGGCGTAAACATAGATCGTGCGTCCAGCGCGGTACGCACACGACGACTGCTGGGAGCTCGCTTGTATAAAACATCAGCGATACGGATGTACTCAGGGACTTCGGTGGGCATAGTATTCCTCTGTGGTTTGTAATGAGTTGTCGTAATATTATAACTTACCCGACCCCCCTCTATACAAAAACACACAACTAAGATGGGAGAATAATACTGCAAGGGACTAGCAGTATTATTATGAGGATATAAGGGCTATAACCTGTGCCTGCGTATTTTCTTTCACGTCAACCTTGACAATGAAAGTACCACGACTCATACTACAGCTAGCAACGCATCTGCAAAAAGGAGCACCCAATGGCATGTGAAGCGATACTGAGGCGGTTAGAGGCGGCGGCGCGTAAGATTGAGGAAGAGAAGCGGCGCAAAGCTATCCGTGAGATTGAAACGGCTCTCGCTACGGGACAAGCACGCATCGTGAAACAACCGGGGGGCTGTATGATGATCGTCGGCGTACCGCTCCCCTCGGGAATGATGGACACCTGTGTACTTGCAAAGCTACAGGAAAGAAACTCGGTTGGTTTCAAAAAAGCGGTTGCTCAAGCTAACGCGCAGGGAATGAATTTCGTGCACATGCATAACCTGACCCACCAGGGCGGCGGGGGCCACGGGCACTAAAAATAGTGCGTCAACCTTGACAACGTAGTACCTCTGCTTATACTGTGACCAATAACGAAACATCGAGACCCTCAGGAGGACTTCCAATGTGCCAAAAGTTCAATACTACGATGAGCAAACTGATCAGGGCACGTTCCGGTCTTATTTGGGTACGCACTAATGAAGAGAAGCGTGCCGAGTCCCACATCATGGGTATCGCCACGGCGCTCAACTTCCGAAAACTCTTTATCTGGCGCAGCACTTCGGGACTCGCGGAAGTTGCCGAAGACGCGAAACCGCGCGATGATCTGGCCACGCTATGCAAAAACCCGGCATACGGTCCCCTGAGTCAACAGGCCGATGGTATCCTGGAAAATCTTATGACGTTCACAGATGGTCCGGCGATGGTCATCATGGAGGACCTTAGTGCCCACGTCGGGGACAACTCACCGAATCGAGTTCAGGGACTACGGTTACTCAAAGACCTGGGTAGGCGTTCACAGTCCAGTAAAAAAGGAGCGTGGGTACAGATTATTGTCGTCGACAAAAACCCACCTAGCGAGGGCTTCATCGAAGTGGAGCTGGAGCTGCCCAACCGTGGCGAGCTGCGCTCCATCGTAGAAGGCATGACCAAGGCGCCTCGTATGGCTGAGGTCAGCAAGGAGCTAGCTAAGGACGGGCGCATGGACGAAGTGTTGGACGCCTTGATCGGCTTAGAGAGTCAACAAGCTCAGCAAGCGCTCGCAATCTCAGTGGCAGAATCGGGAACGATCAAGCCCTCTATCCTCGTGCGGTCCAAGAAGGCACTCATCAAATCGGAAGCGCTGGAGTGGATCGAGCCCGAGGCAAAGGGCATGGACGCTATCGGTGGTCTGGATATGCTCAAACAATATTTCCAGATCATCTTGACTAGCTTCCGTATGGCACAACGCGAAGCCCACACCCCTCGCCCCCGCGGAGCGCTCATTGCTGATATCCCGGGGTCCGGTAAATCGCTAGCCGCCAAGTGCGTTGGTACCATGTGGGGTATCCCTCTGATTCGACTTAACATCGGAGCGCTGTTTGGTAAATTCGTTGGAGAATCGGAGGGTAAGTGGAGACAGGCGAAAGCTGTGATCGAAGCTCTGGCCCCTTGTATCCTCTGGATCGACGAAATCGAAAAGGGTATTCAGGGCTTCGGCGGTAGCGGTTCATCTACGGATGGCGGTACCTCGGCACGTATGGGTAGTGACTTCCTTACGTGGCTTAACGAGTGTGAGAAGCCCGTTTACGTAATGGCCACGGCTAACGATCCGTTGAAGGTTCCGGCAGAGTTCTTTCGGGCCGGGCGTTTCGACGTGCGCTTCTGGGTGGACGTACCCAACCATAAGGATCGCGTCTCTGTGTTGGAAGTGGTGGGAGCCAAGTGGCGGTCTGCGCCAGCCGACAAGTTTGTCTCGGAGCTTGCGCTGGACTACAACAAAATCGCAGCGGGGCTCGCAGGGTTTGCGGGTGCGGAGATCGAGCAGGCAATGACCGACGCCATCATGCTGGCCAACTATGAAGAACGCCCCGTGAACACGGATGACGTGGTCACTGCATCAAAAATGATCCAGCCCGTGATCAAGGGGTGGGAAAGCGACGGCACTTTGCAACGTGCGCGCGACTGGGGTTCCAAACAACGCCGAGCCAATGACCCAAAGGACCCGGAAACAGACAGTGATAAAACCATACAAGTTGGCGACGGTGGGTTCCGTGAGGTGGTAATGGGTACGGACACCCAAGCCGCCGATCTGGACGACGTCTTAGACGACCTCCTTCCCATCGTTCCTAAAAGGAAAGGGGCTAACTGATAGTGTATAACGCGTCAACCTTGACAATGCATTACCTTGAACTCATACTAGAGGTGTAACAGAGACTCAGCAACGGAGGTGAAACGATGCCCCTTGACTTTAGTGAACTTCGATCCTGTTTGTTGGTGTGGTATCCCATAGGTGTTACCGGTGGCTGCAGCTACAAGCGGGAAGACGTCTCGGTGGAAACTTTTGAGAAGCGAGAAGAGTCCACCTGGCAGACGGGCAAAGTCATCGATGACGTCGAGGAGTACAAAGCGGCGCAAGCTTTGCGTAACAAAGCCAAGCGATACCTGCGTAAGTTGGGAGCTCCGGCGGCTTCAGCCATCGTGATCGTACCTCTTGATAAAGAAGACGAGGTTGACGCGGTGCGCCGTGATCTCAAACGGGAAGTGGTAGCCTTCAATAGCGCTGCCAACTTTTCCCAGGTCAACTTCCGCTGCTACAAGTACCGTATTGCGGGAGAGAACGAGGACCTGCTCAAGGACATGCTCGTGGACCTGCGGGACATCTTGGTGGAGCTACGCCAAGCGGAACAGGCGGCAGACTTCAAAGGTATCCGCTCGGTGGTGCAGCGCCTGGCTGGGTTCGACACGGTGCTCCCGGAGCGTGCGGCAGATTATCTGCAGCGCGCCATTGCGGACGCTAAAGCGCAGGCCAATGATATTGAGAAATCGCTGAACGCCAAGAGCAAAACGTTGGCAGAAGTCAAACGACAAATCAGTACCTCGTCGGTAGATTTCGCCCGCTTCGCCGTGATGGAACCCGGTAGCGAACTCCCCGACGTAGACAATGAGCTGGTACAGCGCATGGTGGCAGCGCAGGCGCAAGAGCGCGGCGCTACCATCGAGTTCAGGACCGACATTGATGCGGACACTCCCGACTTTTCCAAGTTCGCCAACGGTTGGGAGGGTTAGATGATACCGGTGTCAAAAGTTAAAAGCTACTCTCCTGAACTACTACGCGGATCTATCATGGTGGTGTCCAACGAAGACAAACCGATCTTAGTAGGAAACATCATTGGCTTTGAAGAAGTATCGCAATCCAAACGGTTAATCCCCATAGTCGATGTGGACGGTGAACGTTATATGTGCATGGGTATCCTACTGCCCTACGATGGGCGGCTTAAAGCTCTACTGGATGACTTGTCTGGGGCAGCACGCTTCGAGCTGCTGCGCAAGATCTTCTGGCTGCGGGAAGACCTGAACCATATCGCAGACGGCCACGCTCAACTTGACATTGACCCATAGATGATTACACTAAGTGTGTAACCAACGGAGGTTAAAACATGTTCAAGCTGCTCGCGATTTTACTATTGTCTCTTTTCCCGGGTCCTGGTGTTGGTCCTACCCCGGAATGTACAATACGCTGTGATCGCCCAGAGGGGTCTATACTGGAAGATCCCACGGTGGACCTGGACCAACTGATAGAAGACGGAGTAGTAGACGAAGACGCGTTGTTCCCTAAGTGTTTTTAGCTTGGCAGTAATTATTAACTGGTTACACTAACCGCAGGAGTAGCAAATGGAACTTGACGTAAGGATAGAAGCAGTAGCCAGAAGGTTCGCCAGCGTAGACGTAGCGGTAATCAACGTAATGTTTCCCCCGCATCCCGTCTCGGTGGCCGAGGTAATGGCCTTTTCCCCCGACTACATGCGTATCGTAGAAGCGGAGGCAACGGGTAGCCTGAAACTGATTGTGGACCGCGTTAACGTGGTCGCTACTCTGAGCCCCGACAATGGGGACCTTGACGACTTCCGTAGGTTGCTGGATGAGCACGGGATCTTCGCGGTCAATCTACTGACCAGGGAAACCAAAGACGGTACGGAACGCATCGTGGCGCGCACGCTGATGGCTGAGAACAATGCGGGCCGCGTGATCTCAGACTCGGGAGTAGTTTACGCATCTGCATCCGAAGCCTACGCACTCCAAGAGGGGGCGGGTCACGCAGAAGAGTGTTACCATGGCACCGTGCTAGAGGATCAAGCGGCGCTGGCAGCGTTCTTGGATAACGGAAGCCGCGCAGAAGCGCGCACAGTGGATCCTTCTTCCGCTAACTAGCTGGTTACCTCCGGGCGCGGTCCCTACCCCTATACCTCCGGGGTGGGGACCGCACTTTTTATTTTACCCCTCCACGGTTTATTTTGCACGCACTTGACAATGCTACTTTTCTGTTTATAATAATCTCAGATAACACACGGAGGTAAGCATTACATGGCACTCACCATTACGACAACAAAAGTTAAAAAGGTGACGGAAACAAAGGCACTCGACGTACCTCAACGTTGGGGAATGTTTACGGCCAAAGGGAACAGGCGCCTGACCACTATCGCGCAACGTGCCTACAGCAAGGTCGAAAAGCTGTGCGCAGACTCCCAGCCGCTCGGTAATGAGGTGCGCGCGGTGCTACTGCAATACCTAGTGGACTGGGTAAAGCTGTGGAGCGTCCAGTCTTACCAGGAAGCTAGCGATACAGATGTCCGCGAGCAAGTAGGAGACTTCCACGACACTCTGTGGTATGCCGCGGGTATGCAGGGTGACGCCCCCTGGGACGAGCACTACAACGACGCCTGTATCTTAGGGAGGCGGGCTAAGTCATGAAAAACTTCAACTGCCCCAAGTGTGGAGGAAACACCTTCACGGTTAACCCAGAAGCGTTCGCTATGGCGCGTGGACAGAATGTTCACAACCTTCCTGTGAAGTGCAAGGGCTGTGGTTTTGAGGCGAAGCCTTCGGACTTCAGGAAACACAAAAAGGAAGCGCCCAAATCATGAGCCTCAGGTCGCAATGGTGCGTAGCTTGGATCCCGGATGACAAACGTCTTACGTTCACGTCCTCCGATATTGAGTGGTGTGCGTGTAGAGCACAGCCGCATGGAACCAAGCACTACCAAGACAGCATACTGACCAAGTGTGGACAAGTAGTAGTGTGCACCGTTGGTATCCAGCGCCGAAAACCTACGTGTCCAGAGTGTATCGAAAAGCTGAGTCGTACTTGACATTGATATCCGTATGGTTACACTAAGGGCACGAGACAACGGAGGTAACAGCATGGCGCACAATAAACTTGTCAAGATCAGCTCAGACCCCATCGTCTACACTTGGACCGATGGCGACGACGTCTGGGAGCTTGAGAAATGGATGCGGGAATACCGGGTCACAAACCACGAACGGGGTTGGTGCTTCAAAGTAGGTACGCTAAAAGAAGCGAAGGACCAGCTTCCCAAGATCAATGGAGACCTCAAGAACGAAGGTTTTGTCCACGCGTGTCTGCAGAAGACAGCGGCGCGTGCCGAGGCGGACAGGAAAGCGCGCCCGTACAATGAGAGGCTACACGCGGCCGACAAGTTTGTCGTGGAGACGCTAACCCGCCACGTAGAGGATATGCAGCAAGTTTGCACATCGTTCAAGGAAGACATTGCGAAGTGTACGCTTATGCAGCTTTCTTCTCGCGTTCAGTGGGCAGCTTCGGCAGTACGTGGAAGTTATATCCTCCGCGACTTGGTCCCTTTGCTTGACGAGCTTAATGCCGGTGAGCGACGCGCTAAGATTATCAAACTCTACAACCGTCGGACGGAGGAGTTGATTGAAGGCAACTTCCTTTCCGATAGCACTGGCGCCTTCTACCGGGCAAACCAGGTAGAGCAGCACGAGGCCGCCATAAAAGTGGTGCGCACGTTAAAGCAAGCGCTGGAAGTCTACGAGTACGAGTACGTTACCGACGTACCCGAGGAGGGGTAAACATGAACCAGAAGAGAATCAAGCGTGTCGCCCGTGACCTGCAGCAACTAACTGCCCGCGAAATGATGGCAGTGGTGGGGCACATCAATAATAACAGCGGAACCACGGTGACGGAGTCTATCAGTCTCATGTTCATCGCTGCGATCCAAGCCCCAGAAGAGGCCGCCAGTATCGCTAAGGGTAAGCTGCGTCTGGTTACTAAGGGGGCCACCCCAATCCTGGTAATCAAAGTGCTGCGGGAATACTTCAACCTTCCGCTAAAAACGGCTAAGGATCTATCCGACAGCGCTCCCGCAGTGCTGGAAGGTACGTTCCAGAATTGCCACCTGGATCTCAACGACGAAAGGAAAAAAGCAGCAGCAACAGCCCTCCGCGAAGCCGGAGCAACCGTGGGCTACTTCTAAGGAGCTTCACATGAGTCACTTTTATTTAATAACGCTGATTCCCGATAACGTCTTGCTCCCGGTTGACCCTACCGATAGCACGCAGTGGACCGAGGAAGGCACGCGCTACGCCACAACATTTATCCAAGACCAGATGGCCCGCTACTGCGAGGGACGTGACGTGGACGAGTATGACCGTACATGTTCCTGTGTCAATTGGGCGGCCAGTATGGCCGCTAGGCAAAGGGCTAACGAAGTGCTGAGCATGGACGAAGCCCGGAGTCTTCTGCAGCAACGTACGGCCAAGGAACTTCCAGAGGTACACGCACACCTCGAAAAAGAGGGGCACACCTTCAACTTGTCCGAGGAGCTTTCGGAAAAATACGAGGCGCTATGGAGCGAGATTCTTCGGCCACAAGAAGAAGCGCAAGAGGTCTTCTGTAAAGCACACCCTCTACACAACAAACCGGATACAGAATGCGAAGAATGTAAAGGAAGTGGGACAGTACGCTCAACCTACAACCCAGAATCCAAATGGGACTGGTACCGTATCGGGGGGCGTTGGGCGGGAGAGATTCAGAAGAAGCGCCTGACCAGCGTCGACCATGGCTTCAATTTCGATGCGGCCTGCGAAGCGTTACACCGTAACGCCATGACGGTGTCCGCCGTGCTGACGCAATGGGAGCCCACCGACGCACCTCTAGCAATCTTGACCCCTGATGGTGAATGGCACGAGAAGGGCGCTATGGGTTGGTTTGGGGTGTTCAAGTGCAGTCCACATGACACGCTGCAATGGCGAGAAGCCGCCAAGAAAATACTGGAGCTACACCCCAACTGTTTGGCGGTAGGCATCGATTGTCACGTCTAACGAAAGGAACAACATCATGACGCTACTGTTAACCTTAATCATCATCATCGCGGTGGTTATCTTCGAGCCACTGCTCGCAATTTGGTCGGTCAACACTTTGTTTCATGTTGGAATTGAGTACACCTTGGCAACGTGGTTCGCTGCGGCGGTACTGTCCGCAATTCTTTACGGAGCTTCTTCGAGCAGCAGCTCATCCAGCTAAAAAGGAGAACATAAGATGGCATCGGAACCAAGTAAAGACCTCATGGATCTTCTGTACACCGTGGATAAATGCGGCAAGATTGCTAAGCGGCTGATCGCGCAAGGAGTGTCAGCCAACGACATTAAGCTCGCGGTGAAACATAAGTTCGGAGTTCGGATCTCCAACGCTACCGCACTCAAGATCATCTCCGCGATCCTCACGGTTTGGTAAGCGTATAAACTACGACCACGCTACCACCCCGGAAGGGTACGTGTGCGCCAAGTGTGGGGCGGCCAACGTCAAACTGTGGCGACAGTATTCAACGTTCCTCAACCACATCGAGCTCCACTGCGCCCGTTGCGCAGGAGCCGCTCAGAAAAAAGACGTCAGCGACATCGACAAAGATGGGAAACGCACCTGTGATGTCATGGGGCATCCTGCGCGTACCGATAGTATCGGCTGGTTGGTCCCCGCAGTGCCCACCGAGGAAGAAGATACCTACTGGGGTTACACGTCGGTACCCGAAGAGGGTGTCCAGTGGTGGAAAAAGCTACCCACGCTACCCTAACCCCTCTATACAAAATCGTGTTGCGGCTGCTTACCGCTTTTACTAACCGCTACTTGTGACCCTCTTACAGGGTATTACCCTCACGCGCGCCACCCGCGACCCCTGGTCCTGCTGCTTTTTCTACCGTAATACTTGACAATGCTTTACCTGCGATTTAGACTGTTTGCGTGAACGAAACAAACGGAGGTAATGCACATGGCAAAACGCAAGACAGTCACGCTCAGCGTTACCTTTGAAGCGGTAATGGAGGTTGACGCGTTGGTGTGGGAGCGCGCTCGTCGCCTTGAAGATGGAATCCAGATCGCGCTTATGCTTTCGGAGCACCCTACTACTAAAATGGAGTCACTGATCCCAGAGTGTGCGCAAGTTTTAAACGTCGAGGATGTTAATGAATAGCGCGCCAAGAAGGTTGTGTTGTAGCGTATGACCTGAGGAGGATGACATGGAGTGGAAATATGCCGGACGCTGGGAGCGCGTAGTACAAAGGGAACTGGGTAGGCGGCTGGTGTGGCGTCAGGATCATTGGCACCGTGGCGACCAAATCTGTATCGACTCCTATAAGGTCTGGCTCACCGATTCATGTGAGGCAACCTGTGAACCAGAGACAATGGAGGATGAATGATAAATTGGAACTATTCTACCAAATCTCGAAACTACGCCTGTACAGGAAGCCCTCTAGCGTGGCTCGCGTGTCACCCCGAATGGGCACAAGTCCTAAACGTGGAGGACGTTAATGGATAGCGCGGAGATCAAACGCGAAGCATTGGTAAGGCTGGATGCGGCGGTGCGCGCTATCGGCGCACTACTGGTGGTAGACGATCACGCTTACCCATTGCTACCGTGGGGAATGCGGGTAGAAGATAGGCGACCAGTCCCAGAAATGACAGATCGTGATTCTCTACTGATGCTCACCGTATGCCGTAAGTGCGGACAACCTTTCGTGTTCATTACGACGGAGCGCGATACCTGCAACTACTCTACCACCTGCGGTAAATGTCGTACTTGACATTGAAGTAACTCTGCCTATACTGAGTACAACAAGGAGACCTCGTTTCATGCCACACGATTATACGTACAAGATCATGATCTCCGATCCAGAAGGCAACGTCGTTGACGTCTGGGAGATTGTTTGGGACGTGAAAGAGGAAGTATGGGGGCATCCGGCGCGCGAGTACGAGGGCATTCCTACTTATGCTGAGCTGGAAGCGGTACTGAACCGTCACCGCAAGCGCAAGGCACGGGGAGAGGGGGGAAACTAATGTACGGAAAAGCAAAACAGGCATCTAAGGAAACGCGAAAGGCAGCCCAGGAACGCCGCAAGCATTCCTACAAGAGCTTGATGCGTGCTTTTTTCGACATGCGTTCCAAAGGGCTCCTGGCGTATCAGCACATTGGGGGTAACTCCACGTATGCGGTCACCAAAATTACGGAAAACGCCGTAAAAGATATTCAGGCAGACCCGCGCAACCAGAAACGCATCAAGGGCTACTGCTACTACGGTAAGCAGGCAGCGGAGGAAAGGAACGAGGGCCTCCCCTTCTATCTACGTTACGGGATCTTGCGTACACGGGATCTTGGAACAATCGGCACAAGTGAGCTGTTGGTGGGTGAGCTTGTGTGTCGCTGCCTCAAAGACGCGGGAGTTACCTATCACTGGAGTGGCAACCCGACCGACTGTATTGAAGTGGTGGACTGGTAACCACGGATAGGAGAAAAAGCATGGACCATAGATCAGAGTTGATTAAGGAGTTCCAGTGTTCCGGTTGTGTGGGAGGACCGGACCCCGATAGCTGCGAGAGGTATGACCTGGAAGTAGCTGAACATTTTCGTTGCACTAACCATTGCCCCGGAACGCGCATGATGGGGATTCGATCTGGTCTTTTGTGTCTGGGCCTACCCAAGGGATTCTGTCGGGTATCCGGCCACAAGGACAAAAGCGAGGCGCACGTCCGCATTTTCCTGAAGGAAGGCTACGACGCTCACTGGGACAACCGCTTCAACATTCCGGTGTGGGCGATGGAGCAGGACGGGTTCCTGTTCGTTCGGACGTTCATGCCGCGCGTTGACATAACGGTGGTAGACGTGATCGAGGGCGGTACGCTGGCGTTGGTTCCGGGCGCTGTCAACGTGGGTGAGTTCATAGACGAGATTGATTGATCGTCAACCTTGACAACGACGTACCGCTGCTTATACTAGGTGTACAAACAACGAACCCACGGAGGTACACACTATGGGATACTGCATGGACCAACGCGCATCGAAATTCTTCATCAAAGCGGAGAACAAGGCGGGGGCTATTGCCGCGGTGAGGGCACTGGACGGGGCAGAGGAAGAGAACGGAGCTAACGGTTTTTCTAGCCGTGGAGGCGTCGTTCAATCCCGTCACTACGCTTGGGTGCGCGCAGGATTCAGCAAAGAGCACTACACACTAACGGGCCTCATGGATGAATGGCGTTGGAATATCGACGTTGACGAGGAAACCGGGGACGTTACCGACATTTCCTTCGACGGTGAAAAAGCGGGGGACGACAGTATCCTGTTCAATGCAATCGCCCCTTTCGTAGAGCCCGGTAGTTTCATCGAGATGGTGGGGGAGGACGGGGCTCTGTGGCGCTGGTACTTCGACGGTAAGACCTGCGAAGAACAAGATGGCTCTCCCGCGTACAAAGAGACACCCGGGTACGAAGCCAAGTTCAAGGTGCTGATCGAGGACCTGAGTAACTTGGCGCAGCGTTACGAGAAAGAGGCGGTTGACTTCGGTAATGAAATGAGCTGCACAAAAGCGGCGCGTCACCTTACCGAGCTGATCGAAAAGCACGTTCGTTGGGGTTGATCGAAAGGAACGCCTAGTGGCTGTGTGGCTAAAAATAGGCGTCAACCACCTGGGTTGGGAGACGGATGGTGAACCGAGAGGCGTCTTTAGATGTAAAGTCTGCGGAAAGCGCGCCCCGGTTCACTTCTATGACTTTACCAGTCTACACAAGTGCGCACGTTGCGGGTTGCTGTACAAAGGTGCGGGTACGGCTGTCCTAGTAGACAAAGACTCTGTGGATAAACTAGGTCCCCTACGCCGACGTAAAGCGAATAAAATGCTGCAACGTGAAGCCAGTGACTACGCAGCGTGGCAACGTACAATCGTTAGTCAACCGGTTAGTGCGTCACGCTCCGTTGTCTACCCTGTAACGGTACCTGCACAAGAATCTAAGCTGGTTCGCATAATGAATCCCAAAGACGAAGACGCCGCTCGTTGGGAAGAGATTGAGCTGCCGGACAAGGAGGGCGACCCACAATGAGACGCCGTGTGCTTAGCATAGACTGGGATTACTTCACCGAGGATAATCAGTTATGTGAACCCTGTAAGATCTGCCGGTGGGATTGCTGGGACTTCACAGACTGCCGA
>Ga0114918_10000873_pt1 | contig 26619 bp, 21 predicted proteins | sample LantaG_FD_87015 | JGI IMG/M metagenome (GOLD analysis project Ga0114918, IMG submission 87015) | Deep subsurface microbial communities from Baltic Sea to uncover new lineages of life (NeLLi) - Landsort_02402 metaG | ecosystem: Environmental > Aquatic > Marine > Oceanic > Sediment | place...
CTCTCTCTCTCTCTCTCTCTCTCTCTCTCTCTCTCTCTCTCTCTCTCTCTCTCTCTCTCTCTCTCTCTCTCTCTCTCTCTCTCTCTCTCTCTCTCTCTCTCTCTCTCTCTCTCTCTCTCTCACGCAGGCACGTCCGCGGCCTTGGGAGGCTTCTTACCCCCCCCTTTCCCCGAAGAAGAGCTCGAGGGAGCCACCTCATCTACTCTAGGCACGGCCTCGAACAGGAGCTTGGTCGCCTCGGCCCCCCCCGGAGCGCTCACCACGACGGTGTCCTCCTCGCCAAAGTCCTCGCGCAGCAGGGCCTTGGCCAAGCCGGTCTCGAGCTCCCTCTGCACGGCGCGCTTGACGGGGCGGGCGCCGAAGACGGGGTCGTAGCCGATGGCGCTGAGATACTCCACGGCGGAGTCCTCCAGAGACAGAGTGATCTTCTTCGGGGCGAGCCGCTCCTGGACCCGCTTCACCTGAAGGCGGACGATCGCGGCGACCTGGTCCCTCTTCAAAGCTTCGAAGACGACGAACTCGTCGATCCGGTTGACGAACTCGGGCCTGAAGTGCGACCGCACCATGCCCATGACCTCGTCCTTGAGGTCCTCGGACTGCAGGTCGGGCCTGTCGAGCGCGTCCAGGATCGCGCCGGAACCCAGGTTGGAAGTCAGGATGATGAGCGTGTTCTTAAAGTTGACGACGCGGCCCTGCGAGTCCGTGACGCGGCCGTCGTCGAGGATCTGCAGCAGCACGTTGAAGACGTCGGCGTGGGCCTTCTCGACCTCGTCGAAGAGCACGACGGAGTAAGGGCGGCGGCGGACGGCCTCGGTGAGCTGGCCGCCTTCCTCGTAGCCGACGTAGCTGTTTTTTGAAGTTTTTTTTTTTGAAAGTTTTTTGGTGAGATTTTGAAGTCTGAGAAAAAGCGGAGCGCGAAAAGAAAGAAAGAAAGAAAGAAAGAAAGAAGAAAAGTTCAAAAAAAAACTCTTTTCCCCCAAAAAAACTCACCCTGGAGGGCTCCCGATCAGCCTCGTGGTCGAGAACTTCTCCCCGTACTCGCTCATGTCCAGCCTGACCATCGCGTCCTCGGTGTTGAACAGCTGCTGCGCCAAGGCTTTCGCCAGCTCGGTCTTGCCGACTCCCGTGGGCCCGAGGAACATGAAGCTGGCGATCGGCCTGTTGGGGTCCGAGAGGCCCGCGCGGGAGCGCTGGATCGCGTCTGCGACGACGTCGACGGCCTCGTCCTGGCCGACCACGCGCTTGTGGAGCTCGTCTGAGTAAGTTTAATGGTGGTGGAGTTGAGGAAAGAAAAGGGAAGAAAAGAAGTTAGTAAAAAAGAAAAAACTCTCTCTCTCTCTTCTCTTTCGCGCGAAACGGGGGGAAAAATGTCAAAAAATCAAAACCGCTCACCTGCCAGCCGCAGCAGCTTGTCCCTCTCCGACGCCACCAGCCGCGTCACCGGGATGCCCGTCCACTTGGACACGATCTCCGCGATGTCGGCCTCGGTCACGACCTCGTGCACGAGCCTCGAGGAATTCGTCTTCCCTTCCCCCTCGGCGTCGCTCGCGGCCGCGGCTTCTTCCAGGGCCGCTTCCGCTGCTTTCAGCTGGCGGTCGAGCTCGAGTAAGGTGCCGTATTTCAGCTCGGCTGTAAGGTTGAGTGGTTGAGTGGATTTGAGAGGGAGAAGAATGGAGAGGAGAAAAGATTGAGTAAAAAAATTGTCTGCCGCGAAGAGAAAAAATCTTTTTTCTCCTCGAGAAAAAAAAACGAATTCGAAAGAAAAAAATCAGAACGTGTTCTCCAACAACTCACCTGCCCTGTTCAGGTCGTAGTCCCTCTCCGCGGCCTGCACCTCCAGGTTCACGCGCTCGATCTCCGCCTTGACTGAGCTCAGCCTGTCCATCTGCGCCCTCTCCCCCTCCCACTGCGAAGAGAGCTGCGCCTGCTGCTGCTTCAGCTGAGTCACCTGCGCCTCGAGGGCCGCCAGGCGCGCCGCGGCCGCGCGGTCCGAGGGCGCGGCCTTGGCCAGAGACAGCCGCTCCATCTCCAGCTGCAGGACTTTGCGGTCCACTTCATCTAGGGCGAGAGGTTTCGATGTCATCTCCATCTTGAGCTTGGCGGCGGCCTCGTCGACCAAATCGATCGCCTTGTCCGGCAGGAACCGATCCGCGATGTACCTGTCGGCGAGGACAGCGGCATCCACCAATGCGGAGTCCGAGATGCGAACCCCGTGGTGCAGCTCGTAGCGCTCCCTCAAACCCCTCAAGATCGAGATTGTGTCCTCGACGGAGGGCTGGTCGACATAGACCTGCTGGAAGCGCCTCTCCAGGGCCGGATCCTTCTCGATATACTTGCGGTACTCGTCGAGCGTCGTCGTGCCGATGCAGCGGAGCTCGCCTCGGCCGAGCATGGGTTTCAGCAGGTTTCCGGCGTCCATCGCGCCGCTGGTCGCGCCGGCGCCGACGACCGTGTAGATTTCGTCGATGAACAGCACGATCTTGCCGTTGGAGTCGGTGACTTCGCGGATCACTGCTTTCAGCCTGTCCTCGAACTCGCCGCGGTACTTTGCGCCCGCGACCAAGGCACCCAAATCCAGCGACATCAGCGACCTCCCTTGCAGCGCGCTGGGCACATCCCCGGCCACGATGCGCTGCGCCAGGCCCTCGGCCACGGCGGTCTTGCCCACGCCCGGCTCGCCGATCAAGACGGGGTTGTTCTTGGTGCGGCGGGACAGGATCTGGATGCAGCGCCGGATCTGGTCGTCGCGGCCGATGACGGGGTCGAGCTTCCCTTCCCTCGCGGCCTGCGTGAGGTCGCGAGCGTATTTCGACAGCGCCTCGAGCTTGGACTCTGGGTCCTGGTCGGTGACCTTGGACGAGCCTGAAGGAAGAAAGAAGGAGAGGGAGGAAAGGAGGGAGGGGGGGGAGGAGGGGAACAAAGAAAGGTGAGTTTCTGAGCCTTTTCTTTGCTCCCTTGCCGCTCTCGCTCTCGAAAAATAAGAAGAAGAAAAAAAAAACTCTTTCTCCTTACCCCTGATCTGCTTGACCGCCTCCTCCAGCTTCGCCTTCGGGAGGGCCAAGGCCGTCAGCAGCTGCGCCCCGCACCTCTGGTCGTCGCAGCAGGCCAGCAAGAGGTGGTCGATAGAAACAAAGTCGTCCCCCATCCTGGCTTTGACCTCCTCGGCCCTCGTGACCAGCGCCTCGAGGTTGCGACCCAAGACTTGACCGGAGTCGCCGCTGACGCGCGGCTGCCTCTTGATGAAGGCGTCGACGCGCTCCAGCAGCAGCGTCGGATCCCCTCCGGCCGCGGCGACGCACCTGCGCGCCAGGCCGTTGGGCTGCTCGAGCATGGCTTTCAGCAGATGCTCCGTTTCCACGATCTGGTTGGAGGCGGCCTTTGCGACGTCCGGAGCCGCGACGACGGCCTGCCACGCCTTCTCGGTGAACTCGTTCTGGGAGATCCGCTTTCCCCCGCCGGCGCCAGAGGGTCCGGCCTCGGCGCGGGCTGCCAGGGAGCGGCGGGAGGAAGGGAGGAGGGCGGTGGAGGTGGGGAGGCTGTGGAGTTGAGGTTGTTGTTTGAGAGAGAGAGAGAGAGAGAGAGAGAGAGAGAGAGAGAGAGAGAGAGAGAGAGAGAGAGAGAGAGAGAGAGAGGGGAAAAAATTTGAGAGGGTTGAGGTCGGAAGAGAAAGGTCCGGGCTGCGCCGGAAGGAGAAGATCGGCGATGCTGGTTGGAAACTGCGGAAAGGAGGGCAGGTTTTCTAGCATTCAACTTACCGCTTCGCCGGGCGGGGAGAAGAGGACGACAACAGGGCCCTCGGGGCCGGGAGGCGGCGCGCCGAAGAAGAAGAAGAAGAAGAAGCGGCGGTCGCCGCGAAGCCCCGAGCGGGGGAGGCTAAACGAGACGAAGAAGACGAAGACATTGCCGACGACGACGCAGCAGCGGCCAGCGAAGCGGCGACGACGGGAGAAGAACGAGGAGCGGGAGCGGTCCTCGGGCCCATCGACCCGCCAATCGCCATCGCGGTGCGCGTGGCCGCAGGTGCGACCCTGCGGGACGTCAAGCGAGAGCCTGAGAAAGAGGAAGAGAGAAGGGGGTGGAGAGGAGAGAGAGACAAGATAGAAGAAGAGGTGAGCGAAATAAGACGACGACAAAGACGAGTTCGATCTCTCTCTCTCTCTTCTCTTGTCTCTTCTCTCTTCCTCTCTAGCTCTCACCGACAGACAGCATGCTCGTGTCGCTCGTGGCGAGAGCAGCGGTCATCAGAGAGCCCCGCAGGAAGGTTGTTGAGAAAGGCAAAGGGGGCGGGTTCGAGCAGCAGCAGACACAGGAAGGAGCGGCTGTCAAAGGCAAAGAAGGCAGAAAAAAAAGCAAGAGCGAGAAGATCGAAAGGTGTGAAAAAAGTTGATGGAATTTCAGGGAAAAAAACACTTTTTTTTTCGCTCGCTCTCTTCTCTCCTTCGCCCTCGCGCGCGCTTCCGGAGAGCGACTCCCGGTGCTCCTCTCGTCTTGATTCCTCGCTCAGCTCTCAGAATGCACTATCGCGCCACCAGCCACGCATCGGCGGGGCCCAGAGGCGCCGTCGTCGGCGCTGGAAGGAGCGGCAGGAGGGCTCATCTTCCTCCGAAGGTCGTCGCTGTCGCCGCCGCCGCCACCGCCGCATCTGCATCTTCATCCCCCGGCGAGCGCCCCCTCGACCCTTACCTCGCCGCGGCGGCACAGGGGCAAGCATCCTCGTCATCGCAGCGATACCCACGCCCGCCTTCGGCCGTCGCTACGAGCCCCTCGGACTCTGCGAGAGCTTCTTCTTCTTCAAGCGATGATGCCATCAAAATCGACGACGAAAGCGATGTCGTCCTCGTCGCCCCAGAGGATTTCACGCTTCCCGCCGGCGTCCTGGGACCCATGGCGGACAAATCGAGGCCGCTGCACCCTGCCGACGTCTTCAGGTGCTCGGGCTGTACGAGGCCGGAGTGCCAGGTGAGAGGCTTTCTTCTTTTTTTCTTGCTGTTCCGAATTCGACGAATTGCTGACGGCGGCTCCATCTCAATCTCTCGACCTCTTCTTCTCAACCTCTTTCATCAACCTCATCACCAACAACAGACCTCGACCGGCTGCGCCAAGTCCCAGTGGCGCTTCGACCACCCCACGGGCTACCTCCGCAAGATCCTGACGGCGCGCGTTTACGACGTCGCGAGCGTGACGCCGCTCGAGAGGGCCCCCAGGCTCTCGGAGAGGATCAGCCAGGGCAGCTGGGGTGGAAATGGAAGCGGAAGCAGCGACAAAAGCTCTCCGTCTTCCTCTCCCTCTTCTCCCTCTTCTTCTCCCCCGCCTCGTTCTCGGCAAAAGGTAGAGATCTGGCTCAAGCGCGAGGACCTCCAGCCCGTGTTTTCCTTCAAACTCAGGGGCGCGTACAACAAGATGGCGCGGCTGAGCCCCGAGGAGAGGAGCCGCGGCGTCGTCTGCTCGTCGGCGGGCAACCACGCCCAGGGGGTCGCCCTGGCAGCTGCCCGCCTCGGTTGCGAGGCGACGATCTGCATGCCGACGCCCACGCCCGAGATCAAGGTCGCGGCGGTGAAGAGGCTGGGCGGGAAGGTGGTGCTTGTCGGCGACAGCTACACCGAGACGCAGGCCGCGGCGCAGAAGCTCGCTTTAGAGAAAGATTTGGCGTTCGTGGCTCCCTACGACGACCCCTACACCATCGCGGGCCAGGGGACGGTGGGCGCTGAGATCCTGAGGCAGCTGCCGACGCTGCCCGAGGGGGAGGGGGAGAATGAGAGCAGCAGCGGAGGCAACGGAGGCGGGAACGGCAACGGCAACGGCGCGTCGGCGGCGGTTGCACCGAGCGACAACGAAAGTTCCTCTTCTTCCCTCGGCGCGCTCGACAGGCTCCACGCCGTCTTCGTCCCCATCGGCGGCGGAGGGCTCGCCGCGGGAATCGCGGCCTACATCAAGGCCCTGCGCCCCGAGGTCCTGGTCATCGGCGTGGAACCCGCGGGGGCCAATTGCATGAGCATCTCGTTCGTCAAGGGCCGCAGGGCGACGCTCAGCAAGGTCGACGCCTTTGCAGACGGCGTCGCGGTCAAGACCGTCGGCGCCGAGACCTTCCGCCTCTGCCGCGAGTACCTCGACGGCGTCCTTCTCGTTTCTAATTCTGCGATCTCGGCGGCGATCAAGGACGTGTTCAACGACACGAGGTCGATCTTGGAGCCTGCCGGGGCCGTGGCCGTCGCCGGAGCGAAAGCTTATTTGAAGAGGAAGCTCGCCGAAAACTCGAGTTCTGATTCTGTCGATTCCGCCGCTTCTTCTGCCGACCCCCTGACGGTCGTCGCCATCACCTCGGGCGCCAACATGAACTTCGACACGCTGCGGCTGGTGGCCGAGCTCGCCGACGTGGGGGCCGCCACCGAGGCGACGCTCGCGACGACGATGCCCAAGGAGCCCGGGTCGTTTTTGAAGTTCGTCGAGGCAGCGCTCTCTGGCGGGACAAAGAGCAGCAGCAAAGCCGGAAGCGAGGGTAACGGTACTAACGCGATCGGCGACGCCACTGATGTGCAGATCACCGAGGTGAAGTACCGCGCGGGGGGAAGCAGGGCCGGGCTCGCGCACGTGCTGTGGTCCGCCGAGGCCGCGACCCCGGGGGAGGCGTCGAAGCTCGCGCAACGCGTCAGGGACGTCGCCGGGTTCGAGACGGTCGACCTGTCCAACCTCGACGCGGCGCAGGTGCACCTGAGGCACCTGGTCGGGGGCAGGAGGAGGACCGAGAACGGGAACGGAACGACGGAAAGTGAAAACGAAAACGAGGTCATCATGACGGTCGACTTCCCCGAGCGGAAGGGGGCCCTCCGCGCATTCCTGCGCGCCGTGTCCCCCACCTGGAACGTCACGCTGTTCCACTACAGGGCTGCCGGGTCGACGGCGACGCAGGCGCTGCTGGGGGTGCAGATCCCCAGGGGCCAGGAGCGGGAGTTCGAGGTCGCGACGGGCGCGCTGGGCCCGGAGTTTTCGTTCACGCCGCTCGAGGGGGAGGCCAGAGCGGCGTTTGAGATGTTCCTCGGTTGATTTAATCAGCTTTTTCTCTCTTTCTTTCTCTCTCTTCCGTGTAAGTGACTCCGTCTTCTCTGATGGCGTGAGGAAGTTGATAATTTGTGAAAGGGAAATTACAAAGCGACAAAAATGGTACAAAGGAGAGAAAGAAAGAAAGAAAGAAAGAAAGAAAGAAAGAAAGAGAATGAAGAAAAAAAAAACCGAATCTCGGAACGGAAAAAAAAGAAAAAATCTTTTTCATTTCAAAACCTTGAAGACGTCGGGGAACAGCCTCGGCACCTCCCGCTTCCACCTCCGGTACTCCGCGTCGCTCCCGTACTTCTTCTCGTGCGCCTCCTCCAGCGGCGGGATGCCGCTGCCGTGCGCGAGCAAAGCGTAAGTAAAGAGTGGCGACGCCACGACGGCGAGCGGGGCAGAGGCAAGGACTCCCGGGGCAGAGGCCGCCGCGGCTGCGATCGAGGTCCACACCCCGATCTCCGCTGCGTAGTTCGGGAACCGCACGACCGAGTAGAGCCCCTCAGTGCACGGTTTCCCCTTTTTTGAAGGGTCCTTGTAGTGCCGGTTCTTCTGGCTGTCGGCGACAGCCTCGACGGCGACGAATCCCAGGGCGGCGGCGACGCAGGCAGCGCCCAAGAAGCCGAGCTTGCCCCTCGCTGCCGTGGGGTTGCCGTGCAGCACGGTCACGGGCAGAAGGCACACCCACGCCCAGGCGCCCTGCGCTGTCCAGAACCCCGCGAGCTTGAGCGGGAACATCGAGGAACCCCCAACGAGGAGCCCGGGCTCGTTTTCAGCGGGAAATAAGAAATCCAGTCTCTCGTCCTTGCCCAGCTTCAGGACGCGGGTGAAGAGGTGCGCGCTGAGTCGCGCGCCCCAGGCGGAGACGACGCAGGCGAGGGCAAAGCCCCTGGTGGGCTTGAAGAGCGTCGAGGCGAGAGAAGAGGAAGAGGAAAGAGAGGAAGAAGCTGCGGCGGCGTGCGTTGCCCAGGCAGAGGCGATGAATGCGCTGGTTCCCGTCAGGTCGGTCAGCTTGTGGCTCCTGGAAAGCGCGGTGAGTGTGAAGCCGGCGGCGTTGACCGCGGCGATGACGGCGGCGGAGAGGCGGAGCGCCGAGCCTATGGTCGGGGCGGCGAGCATATGGTCGATGAGGAGGAGGAGTGGGTTGAGGTTGAGGTTGAGGTTGAAGAGGAGGTCGATGATGAAGCCGAGCGAACGAACGAGTTTTTTTGCTTTTTGTTTTTTCCGTCGTCGCCGTTCTTTCTTCGGGTGATTGGCCTCTGCTTTCTCGACAGATCGAGGACGGAGCTGGCCGATGGGGAATTGGCGCGATCGGAAGAGAGGGGCGCGTGGACGAGAGACGGAGCGATGAAGAAGAAGAGGAGAAGAAGAAAGAGAAAATTTTTAAGTGATTTGCTTTTTCTTCATTTTTCTTCTTGCTCGCTCGATCAATCGAAAACACGGCCACGCCTTTTTCGAGCTCGCGATGGAGCGCGTCCGCCTCGCAGTCTACGACCTCAGCAACGGCATGGCCGCCCAGCTGAGTCCTCTCCTTCTGGGCAAGCAGGTAAGAGCGATTCGGTAGAAAGGAAACGAGCGAGAGAAAAAAAGGAAACGCTTCGCTGTCTTTGGCTAGGAGAAGAAGATTCAAGAATCTCTCTTCTCCCTCGACCTCAACCTTTCTTTCTCAATAAAAAAAAAAAAAAAAAAAAACAGCTCGAGGCCATCTACCACTCAGCGGTCCTCCTCCGCGGCGAGGAGATCTACTTCGGCGCCGGGATCTCCCGCGTCAGGGATGGCGTGTCGCGCTTCGGGAGCAACCGCCTCCGGGTGCTTGACCTGGGAGAGACCTCCAAGACCAGAGAGGAGGTCGAAGGTTTTCTCAAACGCGCCGCTGCGACTTCCTTCTCCGCGACCTCTTACAACCTCCTCACGCGCAACTGCAACCATTTTTCTGACGAGTTCGCCACCTTCCTGACGGGCGTCTCGAACTGCGTCCCGCGAGAGATCGTCAGCCTGCCTTAGGAAGTTCTCAACTCGCCCTTCGGGGAAGCGCTGAGGCCGATGCTGTCGACGTTCGAGGCGTCCCTTGCGGTCCGCGAAGGGGAAGGAATTACCGTCGCTGCTGCTCCGTCTCCCTCCGCTGCTCTCGAGGCCGCGACGGGGCGCGCGGCGGTGGCCGACGCGCGAGCAGCGGAGGCCCGCCGCGCCGCGCCGGCGACGGCGGCGCTGCCGAGCCTGAGCGAGCAAGAGAAGGCGGTCGCCGCCGACGTCGCCGCTGCCGCTGCTGCTGTTTCCGCTCCCGCTCCTCCCTCCTCCGAGACCCTCAAGGCCGAGTTCGAGGCGCTGGTCAGGGCCGAGTTCGACGCGGTGCGCTCGGCGGCGCCGGCGCTGTCGGCGAACGAGGCCGCGGCGGTGGCGCTCGAGCGGGCCGCGGCGGCGGTGAGGGGGAAGGCCTAGGAGAAAGAAGAAAGAGATATAGAATTAGAAGAAGAAAAAATCATGAGTGCAAATCGAAATTACATTTTTACAATCACTTCGAATCAATCAGAGAGCAAGAGCTGGCGCGCGGGGGCGAAGGAGGGAAGAGAGAAGGGAAAAAGAGAGAGGAAAGAGTTTTTTCATTTTTTTCATTTCTTTTTCTTTTCCCTCTGACCGATGCCTCCCTCCTGGTCTCTCCTCGCCAGCCCGCGCGGCGGCGACTCGCTGCGGGCCGCCAAGTGGTCCCCACCCTCCTCGGCGCGGCTGTCGGCCGTGCTGGTGTTCCACCACGGCTACGGGGAGCACGTGCAGCGCTACGACAGAGGTGAAAAGAGCAGGAGAGAGAAGGGATGGAGAGAGATCGATCGAATCGGTGGTCGATTATGAAAGAAGGAGGAGGCGCGCCCGGGAGTGGAGCGCTTCCTGTTTCCGATCTGATTTCAATACAGGAGGCCTGGCAGAGGAACACAGCGTGCCCTTGTCGAGAGTAAAAACCTCGAAGCGTGTCGGAAGCTGCTGAAAACGACGAGCATTTCAGTCGATTGCCATTTCCATCAGTTGCTCTTTGTCATCGTCATCGTCCTTCTCTCAACCCCGACTTCTCTCTCTCTCTCTTCCTCTTCCAACCACCATCCACCTCCCTCGCCCTCCTCCCAGTCTTCTCCAAGCTCGCCGAGGCCGGCATCGAGGTCCGAGCCCACGACTGCCTCGGCCACGGCTCCTCCGTCTCCGACGAGCGCGAGAGAGGGCTCGTCCCGAGCTACTCTTTCCTGGTCGACGACCTGCGAGCGTCTGCGGCCCTGGCAGCGGAGGAGCGGCCGGGGTTGCCGCTCTTCCTGGGGGGGCACTCGATGGGAGGGCTGATCGCGACGCTGACGGCGCTGGGTGGTGAGGAAGGAGGAGAGAAGAAGGCGAGCTCGACCTCGACTCCTTCAGCAGCAACAGCTCGCTCTCCCACCCCCACTTCTCAACCTCCTCCTCCCCTCCCCCGCCTGTCCGGCCTCTTCCTCTCCTCCCCGGCCCTCGACATCGAGTGGACGCCCATCCTCCGCGCCCAGGCCCCTATCGGAGGCCTCTTGTCCTTCCTGTTCCCCAGGGCGCGCGTGGTTCCGGCCGTCGACCCCAAGCACCTCTGCCGCGACGCCTCCGTCGTCGAGGCTTACCGCAAGGACCCCCTGAACTTCGTCGGCAACGTGAGGGCCCGCACGGCCAACGAGCTCCTGCGGGGCTTCAGGGCCGTGGCCCCGCTGGCCCCCAAGCTGGCCGTGCCGGCCCTGGTGCTCTTCGGGGACGCGGACAAGATCGCATCGCTTCCTGCGGCAAAGAAATTCGTCGAAACAGCACAAAAGGGTCCCGCGAGGCCCGACGCTGAGCTCGTCGTCTTTCCGGGAGCGTTCCACGAGCTCTTCCACGGGCCCGACAAGGACGAGGCGGTGCGCGTTGTGGTGGAGTGGATAGGGAAGCACGGTAGTGGAGGAGGAGGTGGTGGTGGTGGGGCAGGGGGGAAGGCGAAGATGTGACTTGAGTTCTTTGAGAGAGAGAGAGAGTTTGAGTTTTTAAAAAAAAACGACGAAGAAAAAGTCAAAAAAAATTTGAGTTTTTTTTACATTTTTCTCTCCCTTTCTCTCCCTTCTCTCTCTCTCCCTCTCTCTCAAGCCCTCGCCACCGCCGCGGCCGCCTCCAAGACCTCCAGGCTGTGGATGTTCCCCAGCACCTCGGCGCGGAGCAGGCTCCCCAGCAGAGCGGCCGCCGCCGCGGGCGCCGCCACGGCCATCTGTTTTGTGAAAGTTTTCGGGATTTTTTTGAAAGAAAGTGAGTTTTTTTCCCGTTTGAAAAAAAACCGAGTCTCGACCTCGACCGCAAAAAAAAAAGTTCAAAAAAAAACTTCTTCCTCTTCTCACCTCTTGGAACTTGGCCCTCGACAGAGAGCCGACGACGGCCCCCCTGGGGGGAAGGGCGGCCGCGGAGCCCCTCCGAGGGGCCCCCGGGCCGTCCCCTCCGAAAAAGTCCATGGTCCCAACCACAGCTCCTGGCCCAAAGAAGAACGAGCGGGGCGTCGAAGAGGCCGCGCGGAGCTCCTGCGGCAGCGACAGCATTCTCCTCGAGCTCTCTCCGCTCAGGTAATCGACCCGGAGCTCGACCGCGCCTCGGAGGACGATGAAGATCGCATCTGCGGGTTCCCCGCGGGCGAACAGCGGGTCGCCCGGAGCCAGCGAGAGCGTGGTCAGGAAGGGGGCGGCCGCGGCGGCGTCGGCGTCTCCGCGGGGGAGAAGGCCCTCGGGCGCGGCGCAGACAGCCCGGAGCGCGTTGGCGAGCAAGTCGTCGTCCGACTCCTCTTCTGCCGTTGTTGCTTCTCTGATCCCGCTGCCGGGGCCGCCTCCGATGGAGAGCCTGGACCCGAAGCCTTCGAGGCCCGTCCTGGCCCGCGATCCAACGCCGCCGCCGGAGCCAAAGACGCCGAAGCCGCCGCTGTGCGCGCCGTCGAGCGAGTTCCGACCTCCTCGCCTCCCGTTCACGCCGGTCCCGCTCCCGATCGCCCCTGCCCGCCGCGCCGCGGCCAGGAAGGCCTCCTCGGTGGCGTAGACGGCGTCGTCCATCGAAGGGTAGGCCGTGAGCCCCGAGGGGTTTGCGGAAGAAGAAGAAGAGGGATTCGAAGAAACTCCGCTGCTTTCCTCCTCGGAGAGCGCCGCGGCCGTCGCCGTCGTCGGCGCGCTCCGCAGCTCGAACCCGTGGGCAGCAAGAAGCCTCGTGGCTTTCTTGCTGGTGAGGTGGCAGACGATGAGCGTCACGCGCCGTTTTCCAGCAGCGGACTCGTCCGATTGGTTGGCGAGCCTGCGGGCCAGGGCCGCGAAGGCAGAGGCGGCGGTCGCGTCGACGCCGCGCACGCCGCGGAAGTCGAGCAGCAGGAAGCGAGGGGCGGCGGCCAGGGCCGCCGCGAGCTCCTTGGAGACCGGCGGCGCGTGTTGGCGGTGATGATGAGAAAAACTAGAACTAGAACTAGAATTTAATGCTTCCAGCGCCCCCATGCCCCCGCGGACGCTCCCTCCTTCCTCGGCGTCGAGCGCGGCCTCGTCGGCGTCGGCCGCCAGAGCGGCCGCGACCTCGAGCGCCCGCTCGCTGATGGCGAAGGCCGACCCGAAGAAGATGACGCCCGAAAGGGCGATCGCGGCGCGGTGCCGCGAGAAGTGCGCGAGCAGGTCGCGCTGCGCCGGCGGGCGGGCTGCCCCCGCGCGGGAGGGTGCCACGTGGGAGGCCGTGGCGGAGACGCGGGCGTATGCAAAAGAAAACTGCATGATGCACAGCAGCAAGCCCGCGGCGACGCCCTTCTCCAGTCCCAGAAAGCAGATGGACAAAAAACTTCCCCACAACAAATAATACTCTGCGCCGCCGCCGACCTTCTCTTTTGAGTGGACGAGCCAGTCTAATAGAATTTCGACGCCGAAGAACGTGAGCAGCGAGCCGAAGAGGCAGAGAGGGAAGAGGGGCACGACGGACACCGACGAGAAGAACGCTGCCGCCTCGGCGGCGACGATGACGAGGCCCATCACGCGGGACTTGACGTTATTGCTCATCGAGAAGAGCGTCTGTGTTTTGTTTTTGGGGGGGCGGAGGGAAGAACAGGAGCGCGGATGGGTTAGAGAGAGAAGAAGAAGAAGAAGAGAGAAAAAAGAAAGAAAAAAACGCCTCCAACAACGGAACGAACCTGACTGAAGATGTAGCTGCCCGTGAACCCAGCGCCGATGGCCCCAGCCGCGACGTTGGCCACGCCCACGGTCTTGAGCTCGCGGTCAAAGTCCAGGGGCCCCTCGGAGGAGGAGGCGATGGCGGCGACGTCGAGGCAGCTGTGACAGGATTTTTTTTTCCCCGGGAAAAGAGGTTGAGAATTTTTTGAAGAAGAGAAAAATCTCTCTCTCTCTTTCTTCTTCTTTCTTCTCCGTCTCCGTCTCACCTCCCAAACGCCACGACGGCAAACAGGACCACGAACTTGGGCAGCTGCGAGACACCGGCCGACACCACCACCCCCTTGAGGAACCCTTCTCCTTCCGGGTCGAAGAGCTCGTAGACGCTCCACCACGGCTTGGCTGGAGCAGCGGGCAGAGTCCAGCCCCTCTCGGCCGCGTCGGCCAGAGAGGTTCCCGTCGCCGCCAGCACGGCGTAGAAGGCCACCGGCACGGCGACGATGGCCGCCGGAAGGGCCGCGGGGTGCGAGCTCTTACGTAACACCAGCAGGAACATCGCCGTGCAGGCCAGGCAGGCGGCGAGCTGCGCGACCTTGGTTGGGCTGTGAAGGACGTCGCTCCAACCCGACACCGAGAGGAAGTCGACGTTTACGGAAAGGTTGAGGCCTGCGACCCCGACGAAGAAGCCCACGTAAGAAAGATAGCCTCCGACGCAGGGCAGAGGGAGGTACTGGACGAAGGAGGCGGCCTTGAGGGCTCCGAAGGCGACGAGGGCGAGGCCTGTTTTTTGAAAGTGGGGGGATGGAAAAAAGTGAGCTGTTTTTTGTTTCGATTTTTTTCAAACTCGGGTTTTTTTTCTCTCTCTCTCTCTCAAATTCCTCTCTCTCCCAAAACTCACCGACGGAGAACGTCGCCGCAGCCAGCGTCGCCAGCGCCGTCGCCGCCGTCGCCGCCCCGCTCGCCCCGACCTTGCGGCACTCGTCCGCGACTCCCGCTGCGATCGAGGCCAAAATAATTAAAGGCGTGTCCTGCGCCTGCGCGACCGCGAACGGCAGAGTCGAGAGGGCGCAAAAGACCGCCTGGTGGATCGCGCTCGCCAAAAAGGCGAGCTTGGCGACGTCCGGCAGGTAAGGTCTGTAGACCGGTCGCGTGCCGTAGACGATGATCGAGAAGGATACCAGGGTCGGGAGGCCGACGAGGGCGTTGATCGCTCCGTAGACCAGGGCGGTGACGAGGTCTTTGCTGGAAGAGGAAGAAGAAGCGGCGGCGGAAGGCGAGGAGGCGGTGGTCGTGGTGGTGGTGTTCGTCGCTGCCGCCGCTGCTGGTGTTGTCGCCGCCGCCGTCGCCGGTCGCTGCTGCCGCTGCTGCAGCTGCTCCGCTGCTGCTGGTTCTGCGGCACCTGTCTCGAGATCGGAGGCATCTGTCGAAACTGCTGCTACTGCTTGCGGGAGCTGCTCGCCCGAAAGCAAGGGCTCCTCGAACGACGCCGCCGTCGAGAAAGAGCCCGGCGGCGCGGCAAAGCCGGTCGTCGTCGTCGCCGGCGCGTGCGAGTCTTTTTTATGATGATGCTTCTGCTGCTGTCGGAGCACGAAGGGGAAGGGCGACCCCACGATGGCGTGCTGCATCCTCGGGGTGGACTCTTTGGAGGAGATAGTGCCGGTGGGGTTGAAGATGTTCGGGGTCGAGGTCGTCGTCGAGGTCGGCACAGGTGGCGGTGGCGCATCGACGGCGGCTGAGGCATTCGATGCCGCCGCGTCGCCCGCGCCGGTTCCGCGGGCTCTTTCGCCGCTTCCCGCGCGCAGGAGCGACTCGGCAAGCCCTCCTCGGCGCTGTGACATTGCGTCAGAGGTCTCGCGGAGCGAGCGGAAGGAAGAGAGAGAGGGGCGATTGAGATGGAAGGAGAACCAAAAGACGGGGAAAAAAAACTAGTGACGGTCGACCTAGCCGCCCTCTCTCTCCTTTTTATTCCCCTCTTCGATTTCGCCGCAGGCCCCGCCACCATCACCACCACCGCCGCCACTAACGCCGCCCCTCTTGCCTCAAGAAGATATCAAAATAAACAAAAAAAGGCATTCAAACTTTTACATTTCCATTTATTTCCTTCTTCCTTCTTCCTTCTTCCTTCTCTCTCACCGCTGCAGCGCAAACTCGACCAGCTGCTCTCCAAAAAGCTCCCGGAGCGCCTCCTTCGACCTTTTTGCTTCCGCGACGCCGACGCACCCGCGCACGTCGAGGGCCCTCAGCTTCCTGTGTGGCGACAGCCCGGAGACGAGCGCGTCGAAGCCTTGGTCTGTCAAGTTGCGGTTGCCGTGGAAGGAGAGGCTCTCCAGGGAAGGACAGAAACGCGCCAGAGCCTCGGCGAGCTTGTTCCCGACGTTGGGCACCCAGCCGCAGCCCAGCACCTTCAGGGCGCCGCGGCAGCGCTTCGCGACGAGCTCCGCGGCCGCGGCGTCGGACAGGTCCCTGGCGCCGCAGACGTCGAGGACCTCGAGCCTGGAGAACGAAGGTTCGGTCTCGGTCTTGGTTTTGTCATCGTTTTCGTTTCCTTTGTCGCCGCCGGCGCTTCCGTTTCCGTTTCCGTTTCCGTCTTCGCTCTTTTCTTCGGAAACGCAGAGGGCCCGCGCGGCCTCGTCGCCGAAGCTCTCCACGGCATACAGCCTCAGATCCTGCAGCCTCGGCATCAGCCTGAAGGCCCTGGCCATCCCGGGGTCGGTCAGGAGCTGGCAGCGGGTCAGGTCGAGGCGGCGGAGGCCCCTGCTGCTGCCGCCGCTGCTATTGCCGCCTCTGCTGCCGCTGTTGCCGCTCGCGCTTTCACTCCTCCTTCCTCCACCTCCTCCGCCGCTGCCGCCGAGCGAGGCCGCGAGAGCCAGGAGCGCGTTATCGTCCACAGCCCGGGTGCACCCGGAGAGGTTCAGGCTCGTGAGGTTCCGGCAGGCCGCCGCAACAGCGTAGACGACGTCGCTGGGGAGGCGCGGGATCCAGTAGAGCGAGAGGGAGCGGAGCGTTTTCGAAGAACGGGCGAGGACCGCGGCGAGCTCCGGGGCAGAGTGCTGCTGAGTTTCATCTTTTTCGGCGTCGTCGTCCTTTTCTTCGTCGTCTTTTCGAGTAGATTCTTCTGCTGTCTTAGAGATGCTCGTGACGACGTTCCGGCACCCGTCGAGCCTCAAAGAAGTCAGCCCCCGCGCGTGCGAGCCCAGGCAGGCCAGCGCTTGGCCGTCGATCTCGTCCGAGAAGCGGAGGTCGAGGGTGCGGAGCGGGGGGAGCCTGGCGGCGGAGGCTGCCCAGGTGACAAGAGCAGAGGCGGCCTCTGCGCCCTCGCCGAAGACGCGGGTGCCGTCGAGGGGTGGTTGTTGTTGTCCTTCTTCTTCTTCTTCTTCGGTCGAAGGCGGAGGTGGAGGTGGAAGGGGTTCGGCGTCGGCGTCGACGGCGGGGCTGGCCATCGAAAAAGTAGAAGAAGAAAAAAATCTTTCTCGCGCCTCCCTTCTTTCCTTGCTTGTTTTTTACTTTTCTAAAAAGGCGAGAGTGACCTTGAGAGCTGCTTCTTGTCTCCTGGATAGAAAAAAAGAGGAAACAAAGCGAGAGAGAGAATGGAAAGACGATCACAGGTTGATGCGATCTCGCTTCGATTGGGTTTCTTCGAAAAATGAGCGATTTCATTCGGTTTTTAATTTTTTGTTCACACTTCTTTTCCCCTTGATTTTTTCTTTTCACCCCCTCTCCACCAGCCTGTCGAGCTCGGCGATCAGCGCGTCCACCCTGGCCGTCACGGCAGAGTAGTAGGGCGGGTTCATCGACGCCGTGGACGGGGAGAAGGCCGAGGAGGAAGGAGAATAGAACGAAGAGGTCGCAACAACTTGTGCCGTGGGGCTCTGCGGCACGCGGCCGAACGAAGGGGAGGCGAAGGGCTTGCTGAACAGCTGCTGCTGCTGCTCCTGCTCCTGCTCCTGCTGTCGCTGGCGTGCCCAGCGGGCGGCGGAGGAGGCGACGGGGGCAGCGGGAGGCGGGGGAGCGAGGGCGCCGGCCGCGGCGCGCCAGCCGGTGGCGGCAACGGCGGGAACGCCGCTGCTGCTCGTGCTGCTGCTGCCAATGGTCTCTCGCCCCTTGGTTCCTTTCCTCCCTCGAGAAAGCAGAGAAGAAGCCATCCAGAGCAGCATGAAGGAGACGGAGAGAGCCAGGACGAGTCCCGCCGCGGTCGGAGAGCCGCCACTACTCCTGCTCCTGCTCTTGCTGTTGCTAGCGCTGCTGCTGCTGCTGCTGGTTATCAGCCGAACGAAGAAAGGTCGAGGGCCACTGCTGCTGCCACTGCTGCTGCCACTGCTGCTGCCCACCGCCGGGTTCCACAGCACAGGCATCTCCGGGACCCTCAGCTCGGAGAGGGACTCGACGAGCGCCGTGGCCGCCTTGGAGGCCGCGGCCGCTGCGGCTGCGTGCGGAGGAAGAGCTTCGACGGCGGCGACAGCAACTTCCGACGACGAAGACGACGAAGACGACGAAGAAGAAGAAGCAACCCGAGCGGCGACGAGGAGCGTCGCCGCGACGGCGACCGCGCCCGAGACGGCAGCCGCGGCCAGGGCGTCCCGCGGTGCCTTCTCGAGCGATCTCAGGAGGGCTTCGCCGCGGACCGCCGCCGCCTCGGCGTGCGGGGCGGCCAGGGCGCGGGCTCGCGCGAGCGCGCCGGTGCAGGAGGCAAGAAGCAGGGCCGCGGCTGCTTCGGCCGAGGTCAGCAGCGCTGTCGTCGTCGTTATCGTCGTCATCTTCACCTTCTGCTGTTTCACCTTCTGCTGCAGCTGCCGGTTCTTCGCCGGTGCTTCATCCTGCTCTTTCTTGGGGTAGCTGCGCCCGCTCCGGCGCACGTTGCGCGTGGGCGAGGAGGTCGAGGGAGGAGCTGCTGCTGCTGCTGCGGCCGCCGAGGAGGAGGGCTCGCCGATCTTGGTTCGTCGAGGAGGCATTGCTTGTTTACTATTGGCTAGGCCTTTTTTTTGGTTTTTCAAGGGGTCGTTTTGAGTGGTTTTATTGAGCTTTTTGCTCTTTTTTCCTATTGAACAACAGATATGAACAGTTTCTATGCGGCTTTGTCAAAAGAAAGAGAAGAAAAGGCGAGAAAAGGTGGCAATGGAGGGGGGGGGCATTTGAGGAAAAACGAATTGAAGGCAAGTATAACTGCCGTGGGAGAAAAAGAAATCGGGCTTTCTTCTTCTTCTCTCCGTTCTTCTTCTGCCTCTCTTTTTCTCTCTCTTACCCTCTCTCGCGCGAGTGTTATGAGGGAATTATGGGTCAATAGACGAAAGGTGCGCTCGCGCGTAAGAAAGGCGAGCGCACGCTCTTCGTGTTATTTGGTGTGTGGAGAGAGGCGCGAAGGCGGATGAATTCGAGGAAAGAGAAAGAGAGTGAAAGAGGAGGTCGAAAGAGCGAGAGAGAGCGAGCAAGCGAGAGAGAGCAAGGCTTCGACGGGCGTCGTGGTTGTTTCAATCACTTCAAATTTCCAAAGAGAGCACCTCCCCCCGCTCTTCCTCTCTCTCCTCCTATTTGAGTGCATTGCGATCGGGCTCGATCTCCTCTACCTTTCTCTGCTTAGTGTGCTCTCTCGCGCGCACAGCAAGCATTGAAAAAAGAGGGCAAAAGCTCGGGCCATCTCTCTCCCAGCGACGACGACGGCTTCGACGACGACGGCCAGATCGACGGCGGCGGCGCTGCTGATTCGCGCCCTCTCTGCTTCTTCCTTCCGGGCTTTCACGCCTCTCGGCGCTTCCCCTATGAAGGCCACGATCAAGTGCGGCGCCTCGCGTGGATTCGTGGGAGCGTCGGCGCCCCAGAGCGCCGCAATTCGCGCCGGACGCATTGCTAGGCCGACAACAACGACGACGACGCTTCTTCGTCCTCTGTCGTCGTCGCTCTCGCCGGCCACCAACCTACTCCACCACCACCTCCGCCGGCGCCCGCTCTGGACCTCTTCCGCAGCTGCCGCAGGCGACGACGCGCCCTCAAACAGCAACAACGGTGACAAACAGCAGCAGCCTTCCGGCAAGCAGCAACAGCAACAGCAGCAGAAGCAACAGCAGAAGCAGCAGCAGAAGCAGCAGCAGCAGCGGCAGCAGCAGCAGCCCAAAAAGGAAAAGAAGGAGCAACCCGTCTCCCCTTACAAGGCCACGGTCTTACTCCCCGACACCCCCTTCGGCATGCGCGCCAACGCCGTCGTCCGCGAGCCCGAGATCCAGCAGAAATGGGAGGAAGAGGGCATCTACGAGCTGCTTTTACAAAAAAATCAAGAGGGCAAAACTTTCACGCTCCACGACGGACCTCCCTACGCCAACGGCGACGCCCACCTCGGCCACGCCCTCAACAAGATCTTGAAATCTTTTGTCGTCAACTGGAAGCTGCTGAAGGGGGAGAAGGCACGCTACGTGCCCGGGTGGGACTGCCACGGCTTGCCTATCGAGCTGAAAGTGCTCCAGTCTCTGCCGGAAGCCGAGCGGCGAGCGCTGACGCCCGAGGACCTCCGCACGAAAGCGCGCGAGTTCGCGCAAAAGACGGTCGACGTCCAGCGCTCGCAGTTCCGCCGCTACGGCCTGTTCGGGGACTGGGACCGCCCTTACATGACCCTGGAGCCGCGCTACGAGGCGGCGCAGCTGCGCGTCTTCGGCGCCCTGGCGCTCGGGGGGCACGTCTACCGCGGGCGCAAGCCCGTGCACTGGTCGCCCTCCTCGAGGACCGCGCTGGCCGAGGCAGAGCTAGAATACCCGCCGGGGCACGTCTCTCGGTCCGTTTATGTCGCTTTACCCGTGGAGGAACTGTCCAAGAAGGCGGCAGAGGCGCTGCAGACGGCTGGAGGAGGTGATGGAGGAGGAAGAGGGCTGGCGCTGGCCGTTTGGACCACGACGGCGTGGACGCTCCCGGCCAACGCCGCCGTCGCGGTCAACGAGCGCCTTTCTTATTCTGTGGTCGACCTCAAGGACAATGGCCCGCTGCTGGTCGTCGCGGAGGCGCTGGCAGGGGCCGTGGCGGCCAAGGTGAAGAAGGCCGCCGCGGCAGCAGCAGCAGCAGGAGAAAAGGGAGGAGAAGCAGCAGCAGAAAACAACAAGGACAACGGCTTTGAGACCCTCGCCGCTTTCTCCGGCGCCGCCCTGGAGGGCACAACTTACAAAACCCCTCTCGACGCCGCGGACCCTTCTAACCCCGCCCTGCGCCGCGTCGTCATCGGCGGGGAGTACATCACGACCGAGTCCGGGACCGGGCTCGTCCACACTGCACCGGGCCACGGCCAAGAAGACTACGGTGTGGGTTTGAAGTGCGGGCTGCCGATGCCTGCGCCTGTCGACGACGCCGGCAAGTTTACCGCCGAGGCCGGCGAGGGTTTGGAGGGGCTCGCGGTGCTGAAGGAAGGGACGGCGGCCGTGATCGAGAGGCTGAAGGCGTCGGGGAGCTTGCTGAGCGAGGTGAGGAAGGAGGTGGTGGTGGTGGTAATGGAGAAGAGGAGAGAGGGGAGAAAGAGGTGGAGGTTGTTGTTTTTTTTTAGAGAAAGAAGAAGAAGCGAAAAACTAACCCTTTCCTCTTTCTTTATTTTCTCTTTCTTCTTCCCCCCCCTCCCTTCTTCTTCCCCCCAACACCAACACCAAAAAACAACAACAAAACAGGAAAAGTACGGCCACAAGTACCCCTACGACTGGCGCACCAAGAAGCCAACGATCTTCCGGGCAACTGCCTAGTGGTTCGTCTCGGTCGAACGCTTCCGCGCCGACGCGCTCAAGGCCGCGTCCGAAGTCGAGTGGATCCCGTCCTACGGGGCCCGCAGGCTGTCGAGCATGGTGGAGGGCAGGAGCGACTGGTGCATCTCGAGGCAGAGGACGTGGGGCGTGCCCATCCCGGTGCTCTACTACAAGAAGAAGAAGGGTGGAGAAGAGAATGACGACGAAGAAGCCGGGGAGCCGCTGCTGACGGAGGAGTCGGTGGAGCACCTCGCGAAATTAGTGGAAGCTCACCCGCGCGGCTCCGACGTCTTCTGGTCCGCGAGCGTCGAGGAGCTGCTCCCGCCTTCGCTGAAAGGGAGGGCCGACGAGTTCGAGAAGAGGCAGATCGAGACGATGGACGTCTGGTGAGTCGGGAAGTTTTTTTGAACTTTTTTTTTCGATTTCGGGTTTTTCTTTTTCTTTTCTTTTTCTTTTCGACCCTCTTCTTCTCCTCCACTTCCGACGCTCGAAAAAAGCTCACTCTCTTTTCCCCCTTTCTTCTCTCTTTCTTTCTTTTTTCCTCTACCTGACAAAAACAGGTTCGACTCCGGGACCTCCTGGGCCGGGGTTGTGGAAGCGAGGAAGGACCAGGGCCTCTCTTTCCCGGCCGACCTGTACCTCGAGGGTTCCGACCAGCACCGCGGCTGGTTCCAGAGCAGCCTGCTGACCTCCGTGGCGGCCCGCGGGACGGCCCCTTACAAGGCCGTGCTCACGCACGGCTTCGCGCTCGACGAGAAGGGGGCCAAGATGTCGAAATCGCTGGGAAACGTCCTCGACCCTCGGACGATCATCGAAGGCGGGAAAGACCAGAAGAAGCAGCCTCCCTATGGCGCAGACGTGTTGAGGCTCTGGGCTGCTTCGGTCGATTACACCGGGGATGTCTTGATGGGCCCTACTGTCCTGGCGCAGACGGCGGACTCGTACAGGAGGCTGAGGCTGACGCTGCGGTTCCTGCTGGGCAACCTGCACGACTTTGACCCGAACGCGATTTCTTCTTCTTCGAGTTCTTCGTCTTCGTCGTCGTCGTCGAGCTCTTCTTCTCCTCCTCGAAAGAACGGCCCCGTGCCTTTCAAGGACCTTCCTCTGACGGACCGCTACATGCTCCACCGCCTCGCCAAACTGCAAGAAGAGGTGGCGTCGAGCTACGAGTCCTACTCCTTCGTGCGCGCGTCGGTCGCGCTGATCCTCTTCTGCAACAACGAGCTGTCGAATTGGTATCTCGACGCCGCAAAGGACAGGCTCTACCTCCGCGGCAGGGCCAGCGAGGACCGCAGGGCGTGCCAGACGGTGGTGAGCGAGCTGCTGCTGGGGCTGGTGAGCTGCCTGGCGCCGCTGACGCCGCACCTGGCCGAGGACGCGTGGTCGCACCTGCCGTGGAGGAACGGAAACGGAAACGGAAACGAGAGCAAAAGCGACGACGATGGAATCTCAAAATCTGTCTTCCTCGCCGGGTGGAGGCCGCCTCCCAAGCTCTCCGCCGAGGAGCTGACCCAGGAGGACATCGAGACGATGGACGCGTTCCTGCTGGTGCGCGACGAGGCCAACAGGGCCCTGCAGGCGGCGCAGAGGGTCGGGGACGTCGGCGCCGGCCTCGACGCGCGCGTCTCTGTCTTTGTCGACGAGAAGAGTTCGGAAAACGGCGGAGGAGAAAACAGAAACGCGGGCTTGCGCGCCGCGCTGGAGAGGCTCCAGAGCGCCCCCAACGGCGCCGACCCCTTACGCTACAACCTGATCGTCTCGCAGGCCGACCTGGCCTCCTCGGCCGAGCAGGTGACGTCGATGCCGTTCGTGGCAGAGGCCGAAGTGACGAGGACGAAAGGCGCGCCGCCGGCCAGGGTCGTCGTGGGCATCGGCAAGGCCGATGGGGGCAAGTGCCAGCGGTGCTGGGCCTTTTCTCCGCTTGTCGGAGGGGACGCGGCCTACCCGACGCTTTGCGAGCGGTGCGGACCCGTGGTGAGGGATCTGGGGGTTCCCAGCCCGGTGAGCGGGAGCGGCGCGGCGACGGGAGTGCCGGCGTGAAGAGAAGAAGAGAGAGGAGAGAGAGGAGAGAGGGAGTCGGGGTTGAGGTTTTTTCGGGAGTTTTTTTTTTAGCGAAATTTTCTTTGTCAGATTTCTTTCACTTTTTTTCAATCAAGTTCTTCTCTTTCTCTTTCTCTCCTTCTTCTCTTGCTCAGCGAGCCTTCCAACTCGCTTTCTGTTTGCCTCTAGAGCTCCATCTCTCTCGTGCCTTGCCATCTGCGCGAGAGAGAATAGAAAAAAGGACTGAGAGCAGCCAAGACCCAAGACCAAGAAGGAACGATGGCAACGCAGCCGCCGCCGCCGCCTTCGACCGCCGATGCCTTGCTCGTCCAGCACGCCGACCGCGCCCCGCCGCTGGGCGCCCTGCTCGCGGCGGAGGTCGCAGGCATCGCCGTCGAGACCAAGGTTGACCCCAAGCTCGGGAGGAACGCTGATCCCGTGCTGGTGCTCCCTGGAGGGGGGTGAGTTTGGGAGGAAGTTTTTGATTGCGATCGGGAAGAGTTTCAACAAGCCGTCGCCGCTGACCTTCTTCGACGTTTTCCTCTTCTTCTTCTTCTTCTTCTTCTTCTTCTTCTTCTTCTTCTCACGCGCGCCTCCTCCTCGACTTAAACCACAACCTTTTTCACAGCGGCAAGCTCGAAGGTCTCGCCGCCATCTCCAGGTACATCGCCAAAATCGCCCCTGCGTCCTCAAACCTCTACCCTTCGACCTCGGTCGCGGACGCCGTTCGCGCCGACTCGTTCGTCGACTTTGCCGCGACGCACCTGCGCAACGGCCCGGGGCTCGAGGGGGCCCTGGAGTCGCTCGACGCCTTCCTGGCGCTGCGGACCAGGCTCGTGGGCGACGACGCCGTCGCCGATGGAGAGAGCGGAGCCAATGCAACCTCTTCGTCGTCTTCCTCTTCTTCCTCTCACTCCTCTCTGTCGATCGCAGACTTTGCCGCCTGGGGTGCGCTGCAGTCTTCCGGGATGTGGATCAAACTGAAAAAACAGTTCCGCCACGTGGCGCGCTGGCACGCGCTCGTGGGGGCCACCCCGGGAGCCTACGAGCTCGCCGAGCGCCACGGCCTGGCCTTCAAGTCGTCGTTCCAGATGGCGAAAGAAAAGGGCGCCGCCGGGCTCGGAGGAGGTGACACGGGTTCCTTTGACATCGGCCTCCCCAACGCCGTCAAGGGGAAGGTCGTCACGCGCTTCCCGCCCGAACCCTCTGGCTACCTCCACGTGGGGCACGCCAAGGCCGCTCTCTTGAATGATTTCTTCGCCAAGCATTACGAAGGGAAGATGATCCTGAGGTTTGACGACACCAACCCCGACAAGGAAAGCACGGAGTTTGTCGACGCCATCTTGGCCGATCTGAAGACTCTGGGAGTCGAGTACTGCAAGCTCACTTACACCTCCGATTACTTCCCGCAGCTGCTGGAGCTCGGGGAGGGGTTGCTGAGGATGGGCCTGGCCTACGCCGACGATACGCCCATGGAAGAGATGCAGAGGGAGCGGCGGGAGAAGATCGAGTCGAGGTGTCGGGGGAGGTCTCCCGAAGAAAACCTCGCTCTCTGGAAGGAGATGGTCGCGGGTTCGGAGACGGGGAAGAAAAACTGCATCCGGTTCAAGATGGACATGAGCTCGGCCAACGGCACCCTGAGGGACCCCGTGGCGTACCGGTGCAACGACACGCCGCACTGGAGGACCGGGGACAAGTACAAGGTGAGGAAAAGGTGTGGAGGGGAGTTTTTTTTTTGAGGTCGATGAAGTCGAGAGGTCGAGGGGAAAAAAACATGCGGGCAAAAAAAAACATCCACGCGCGAAGGGAAGCGCCACCGCGGGGCAGGAAGTTATCCTGCCCCTCTGATTTCGATCGGTGGTTTTTGCTTCTTTAACCTACGCGGAGGTAGAACGAAACGCATTGCGGTACGGGTGAAGGTGGCGAGGAAGAAGGGAATTAAAATTTCCTTCTTCTCTCTGAGCTCGCCTTCAATCTGCGGCGCGACACCTTTTTTCGGGTTTTTTTTTCATTTTCGAAATTTCGAAAAAAAAGCTCATTTTTCTCCTCCGAAACCAAAACCAACCAGGTCTACCCCACCTACGACTGCGCCTGCCCCTTCGTCGACTCCTTCGAAGGGGTTACACACGCGCTTCGCACGAGCGAGTACAAGGACCGCGAGGAGCAGACCAAGTGGGCGCTGCGCTTGGAACAACAGGTCTGGAGCTCGCTCCACCCGGAGCAACCCTTGCCCAACTTCGAAATCTGGGACTATTCCCGTCTGGCCTTTGCAGGGACGGTCATGTCCAAGCGCAAGCTGCTCTGGTTCGTGCAGTCGGGGCGCGTTGGGGGCTGGGACGACGCCCGCTTCCCTACGGTGCGCGGCGTCGTCCGCAGGGGCATGACGATCAAGGCCCTGCGCGACTTTATCCTGTCGCAGGGCGCGTCGAAGAACGTCACGCTCCAGGAGTTCGACAAGCTCTGGGCGATGAACAGGGCTATTATTGATCCGGTGGCCCCCAGGCACGTCGCGGTGCGGTCGCTGGGCAAAGTCAGGATCGACCTCGAGGGAGCAGCTCCCGCTTCCGCAGTCGAGGTCGTCGACGTCATGAAACACAAGAAGAACCCTGAGCTCGGCACCAAGAAGTGCTACCGCACCCGCTCCATCTGGCTCGACGCCGCGGACGCCGCCGTGATCTCCAAGGGAGAGGAGGTCACGCTGATGGACTGGGGCAACGCGTTCATCGACGAGGTCGACCTCAGCACGGGAACCGGTAAAGGGAGGCTCCACACCGAAGGGTCGGTCAAGTCGACCAAGCTCAAGCTCACCTGGCTCCCTGCTTCGGATTCCGACTCTTCCGTCCCTCCCCTGACGCCGCTGACGCTGGTCGACCACGGCGACCTGCTGACCAAGAAGAAGCTCGAGGAGGGCGAGGACACCGTCGACTTCGCCAACCCTTGCTCCCGCTGGGAGGAAGAGGCCCTTGGCGACGCGGGCGTTCGATCCTTAGAAAAGGGTCACGTGATCCAGCTCGAGAGGATGGGCTTTTACATCGTCGATTCGGCCTTTGACGAGGCCAGAAACTCGCCCGCCGTGATGATCAGGATTCCGGACGGGAAGAAGGGGCCGGCGCCGCCCCAGGCGTGTTTGGAGAAGGCCGTGGCGGAGGAGAAGGAGAGGAGGGCGAAGGAGAAGGAGGCGGTGTGATTTTCGGGAAAAAAAAGTAAGCAAAGAGCTTTTTTTTTCTTTCTTGTTTTCTTCTTTTTTCTTCTCCACGATCTGCAATTTTTGTTCTTGTTGTTTTACAAAGAGAAAATAAGGAAAAAGTCTTGTTTCTTTTTGGTTGTTGTTGATCGGGAGGTAAAAAGATGAGGGAGAGGAGGGGTAAGAATTTTGGCCAGCGCACCGCGAGAAGTGCGGGAGGCGGCCAGAGAAAAAAGGGAAGATTTTTTGTTTGGGTTTATTCTCTCTCTCTCTCTCTCTCTCTCTGATATCTCTCTCTCATTTCCAACAAGCTCTCTCGTTCGCTCCCTCCCCGTTGTTCTCGTTTTCCGTAATTCGAGAAAAAAGCAGGAGGGTTTTCAGGAAAGCACGTTGCTCTTTTTTTTGTTGTTTGTTATTCCGACCAGCGAAAACGCTTTTTTTCACCAATTTCTCTCTCTCTCTCTCTCTCTCTCTCTCTCTCTCTCTCTCTCTCTCTCTCTCTCTCTCTCTC
>Ga0114918_10000876_pt1 | contig 26603 bp, 30 predicted proteins | sample LantaG_FD_87015 | JGI IMG/M metagenome (GOLD analysis project Ga0114918, IMG submission 87015) | Deep subsurface microbial communities from Baltic Sea to uncover new lineages of life (NeLLi) - Landsort_02402 metaG | ecosystem: Environmental > Aquatic > Marine > Oceanic > Sediment | place...
GATAAAGAAGATGATAAAAAAGATGATAAACAACCAGAAAGTAATTCTGACAAAGACTCTGACAAAGACTCTGACAAGAATTCTGATAAAGATAAACGAATTGAAAGTAAAAAAGCATATTTATCTTTTGAACAAGGCAAGAAAAATCAAGCTGATAAATTAAAAATTGATGCTCCAAGAACTCCAAAGGATTTAAAAGATAAATTATTAAATTTAAAATATCAACCTGATTTGAATATTAAATGTTATCAATTAGGTGAGAAATTTGCATATGGCATCTACAGCAAGCAAACAATGCCCTAAATGTGGCACAAAAAATAAAGAAGAAAGAAGTCATTGTAAAAAATGTAATTGGTCTTTAAATATTAAAGTCAAAAAAGATGACTAAAGAAACTAAAAAAATGTTAGTTCCATCAGATATTCCTGAGCTTTTACAGCCTGGAAAAAGAATTTTATTACCAGGAAAAATTATGTTCAATCCTTACGGAACTATGATTTTAGAAGAAACAAAAAAAGCAATTGTAACTTCTGATAAATTTGCTAAATATATTGATATTCCTATTTATTTAATTGAAGAAGAAAAAGCTTTAGGGATTATTAGATTAAAACCAGCAAAAGAAATTGGATTGAAAAAATTTAAAGAATTAGAAAAATTTCATAAAATATCAGAAGAAGAGCGTGAAAGTTGGTGGCCGATGGAAGAAGTTTTTTATTATTATGATATTGAAATAATATCTAAATTTGATCCTCCTAAGAAGATTATAAAACCAGAAGGTGCTTATTCTTGGTTAGATAGTGTTGTTTTCAAAAATATAGATATTGGAAATCCTACTGAATTTAAAAATGAAGATTTACTTAGAGGACATAAATTAGTTCATAGTTTTTGGAAAAAACTTGAAGCTTCTGATGTGGATTGTATTAAATATCATATTCTTTTAAGAAATGAAATTTTAAAACGGAAACTGAAACATAAAGTTGTAGATACTTTAGATGTAAGATCAAAAGAAATTGAAGATGAATTAGAAGAAAAAGGTTACGAAATTTCATTTGATACAGAAAAAAGTATTATTAAAATTAATGAACTTGAAGTAATATCAAAAGAAACTAAAAAATCTATGCATGAAAAGACAACTAGATGGAATTTAAATCTTTCTGAAGCATTTGATGTAGCTGAAGTGGAAAGTACGCCAGCTTCTTTTGAATATGAAATGTTTAGTAAGTTTTTAGATTGTGATATAAAAAATGTATATCAAAATAGTTATTCAATTCCTAGTCCTTTGCTTGGAACTTGTTTATCTGGATTTAAAAAAATCTTATCTGAATTTGAATTAATTGATATTAGAAATTTTACTTATAATGGAAAAGAGATTCCGTTAGTATATGAAGTGATAGAATTGAATTCTAAAAAGTCAGATGATTTTTTAATCGAAGGAACTAGTTTTTATAAAATAAATGGAGAAAATAAACTTGTAGTTCAATTTCAACCAACTATGACGGGTATGAAAGTTTCTTTATCTAGTACAAGCGAAGAAAAAGTTTGGAATAAAGAATTGTTAAAAAAAGTTCAGCAATGGGTTAAAGAAAATAATTATTTAAGGGGAGAAATTTTTGGATTAAGTGGAGATTTTCTTAAAAAAACAAGTGATACTTATGATGATTTATTTTTAGATAAAGAAATATTGGATTGTATTACAAAATCGGTTAAGCAATTAAATGAAAATAGATCAAATGCATCAAGCAGAGGGATGATGTTTATTGGAAAACCAGGGACAGGTAAAACTAAAACAGGAAAAATATTAATGAATACTTTAAAAGATGTAACTTTTATTTGGGTTTCTAGTAGAGATTTTCATAAAGTTGGATCTAATACTGCTTTGAAAATAGGTTTTGATTTAGCAAGAGATTTAGCACCATCAGTATTATTTATGGAAGATATTGATACATGGTTAGGAGGTTCTTCAATGGATTTATTAAAAACTGAAATGGATGGATTAAAAACAAATAAAGGAGTTATAACTATTTTAACTTCTAATAATCCAGGAGAATTTCCAGATGCTTTGTTAGATAGACCTGGAAGATTTCATGATATATTAGATTTTGCTTTGCCAACTAAAGAAATAAGGGAAAGAATGATTAATAAATGGATAGAAGAAAAGATAGAAAGTGATTTAATGGATACTATATTAAATGAAACAGAGGAATATTCTGGAGCTCATATAAAAGAATTAGTTGATTTTGCTAAAATGATAAAAGATGATGATAAATTAGATATGGGAAAATCTTTATTAAAAAGTTTGAAAAAATTAAAAAAACAAAAAGAATTAATAGGTAGAATTAAAAGGGAAAACAAGAATAACAAAAGAGAAACAAGATTTGAAGAAGATTATTTAGAATAATTTAATACATTTGACCTTATGGAATATTTATATTAAAATAAGAAAATGTTAAAGTCCAAAAATATTGAATTTGAATTTCCACTTTATTTGAGTGAAAAAAAAGAAAAGGAAGGAAAATTTATTTTTGAAAGTTTTGCTGCTGGTAATGATTTTGATTTACAAAATGATATAATTTCAGATGATGCTTTAAAGAATTCTATAATAGCTTTTAAGAAAGAGGGTGAGTTTCGTTTAAATCATACAGAAGAAGTAATTGGAAAAATTCTTGAATGTCGTTTTGAAAAAGGTAAAATTTGGGTAAAAACAGAAGTAACAAAAAAAGAAATAATAAAGAAAGTCAAATCAGGGGAATTGAATTGTCTATCAATAAAAGGATGGGTAAATTTTCAGGAAAAGGTCGAGCTATTACCTGATTTGAGGTTAAGATTAATTAAAGATTTGTATCTTGAGGAAGTATCGCTCGTTCCACAAGGTGCGAATCCAGAAGCGAAAGCTATTCAATGGTATGTAACGAAAGCTATTGAGATAGCTCAAGCTGATAAAAATATGTCAAAAGAAATAAATTTAAATAGTACAGAAGATGAATTCGAGGCAGTAACTGCTGGCGAAGATGAGAAAAAAATAGAAGAGATTAAAGAAGAGAAAATAATCGAAGAGAAAACCGAAGAAGTAAAAGAAGAAAAAACAGAAGAAAATAACGAGAAAGAAGAGGATGATAAAAATCTTTCTGAAAAAAAAGAAAAAAAGATTGTTTATCAAATTATGAATTCTAGTAATATTGAGTTAGAAGATAAGAAAGATCTTTCTGAATTTAAGAAAGAATTATTGAGAGTTGGAAAATGGCAACATAATGCTGCTAAAGATGGAGTATTAGAGATAACAAAAGGAATGTTAAAAACTATTGTTAAAAACTTTAAAGATAAAGTTCTTGATAATGTTTTTGTTCCTCTTGGACATCCTACTACTGATGATCCTTCAAAAAATATTGGTGAGGTTTCTAATTTAGAATTATCAAAGGATAGAGATAAATTAATGGCAACGATTGATGTCAAAGATGAAACTGTAGCTGAAAAAATTAAGAAAGGATTAATTAAAGGAATTTCTGCTAGTTTTGCGGAAGATTATATGAATAAAGATACTGGTGAAAAGATAGGTGCAACTTTATTCCATGCAGCTTTAGTAGGCGAACCTTATATAAAGAAAATGGGTGGTTTTGTACCCCTTTCAGAAGATTATAAAGATAGTACAGTTATTCCAATTATAAATATGGATACATCATTTATGTTAAGTGCAATAGCAGAAAGAATAGCAAATTTAGAAAAAATGGTAAAGTTAAATGAAAATAATAACACTTCAGAAGAAACTTCAGAAGAAAAAGCTTCAGAAGAAACTTTTAAGGAGGAAACTCCCAAAGAAGAGACAACTGAGGAAAATTCTAAAGAGGCGACTAAAGAAGAAGTAGTTTTAGAAGAATCTGAGTCTTCAAAAGTCAGTGAAAAAACTGAGGAAGAAGAGGAAGACAAAACTGAAAAAACTTCAACTGAGGAAACTAAAACTGAAAAAGATTCTGAAGAGGCTAAAGCTAATGATGAAGTTGAGTTAGCTGAAGCTGAGAAAAATTTTGAAGAACTTTTAAGGCAAGGAAGAGTAACTCCTGCTGAGAAAGATCTTCTACTTCCACTTTTAGCTTCGAATGCTCCAGTTGAATTAGCTGACGGAAAGAAAGTCGATATCCGTAAAGCTATGAAAAAGTATTTAGAATCTAAAAGTCCTGTATTTTCTTTAGAAGAATTTGGAACTACAGAAGGTGATAAAAAAAATGAAAAAGTCCCCGAAGATGTAAAAAAAGAAATGGATAAAATGGGACTTAGTGAAGATATTCAGGAAGAAACTTATAAAACTTTCAAAGAGGAAAAAGAAAATAAGGGGAAAACGGAAGAATCAACTCCGTTTTAATTCATTAAAAATTAAATATATTAATTCATGACTGCATTAACAGCAGATTATGAAGATAATCGACAGGACGGACATATAATCTATTATGATATATATGCAGCAGAAAATATTTACAAGGGTGCGATATGTGTAACTCAATCCCCTGGAGATGGATTTCTGCGTGCAGGCACTGATACTGCTCTTCGCATTTTCGCTGGTATCGCCGTTGAGAAATCTACGGCAGTTTCTGGCGAGTCTAGCGGTGATAGAGGTGTTAGGCTGTATAGAAATGGTGTATTTCAACTTGCTGCCGTGGGTGCTACCCAAGGTTGGGTTGGAAGACAAATGTTTCTATCGGACGATAACACGGTAGGACTTCGTCAACAGGTTACCAATGGTGTTGTTGTTGGTACATGTGTTGGCTATATAAGTTCGACTAAGGTTAAAGTTGATATTTGTTGTGCTACAATGAGTGGATGGACAGAAGAGTCATGGAGTTCTTCAAGCTCAAGTTCTAGTTCTTCAAGTTCTAGTTCTTCAAGCTCAAGTTCTTCAAGCTCTAGTTCATTAAGTTCAAGCTCTAGTTCATCTAGCTCTAGTTCTTTTAGTTCTAGCTCTAGCTCTATGAGTTCTAGCTCATCAAGTACATAATAAACTATGTTAGTAAAATCTGATATACCTAATCTATTACTTGCGGGGATTAAAAAAGAGTTCATGAAGAACTTGAAAATGTATGAAGCAGAATGGAATAGAGTTGCTACTCTTATTAAATCAAGTAAATCTAGCGAGACATATGCATGGCTCGGTGGAGTTCCTGGTTTAAGAGAATGGAAAGATGAAAGAATTACAGAAGCATTACTCGAACACGATTTCGCCATTAAAAACTACGATTGGGAAAGTACAATCGCAGTAAGCAGAAATGCTTTAGACGATGAGCAATATGGTCAAATTGGTGTAAGAGTAAGAGATTTAGCTGATAAAGCAAGAAGGTTTTGGGGTCAAATGATCTATACCCTTTTGGGTCAAGGTAATGCGACTTCTGGAACTGGATTGTTTTCAGGTAGAACTATCACATGTTACGATGGTTTACCTTTCTTTTCAGCAGCTCATACTTCTGGTAGTTCTGGAATTCAATCTAATATTGCAACTGGAACAGCTTTCAGTAATACTGCGTTACAAGCCGCTATGACAGCAATGATGCAATTTGTAGATGATAAGGGTAACTTAATGGATATCCGACCAGATTTATTAGTGGTTCATCCTACTAATCAATTCTTGGCTAAGGAAATTCTAAATAGTACTTATTATCCAACACAAATTACAAACGCACAGAGGCTCTCTAACAATGTTATGCAAGGCACTCTTGATTTATATGTCACTCCACATGTACCTACTAATTTCTGGTGCATAATGGATACAACTGGTATAGTTAAGCCACTTATTCTTCAACTTAGAAAGCAAATTACTTTTGATACTCTTCAGGGTAATACCCAAGAAGATTTCATGAGAAAGAAAATTTTCTTCGGAGTTGACTGGCGTGGAAACGTTGGATTCGGAATGTGGCAATATGCTTATGCTGGTAGTTCTGATTTCTAATCGATAATCTTCAAAGTCAATAGATAATAAATAATCCTTGAGTCTTCCATTGGTTGAGAATTATTTCCCTTGCTAATTCATTGAAATCAATGGAATGGAAAGGTCTTAAGGATATGAGACTGGTTGGAGGATCACACCTTTCTAGATCCCCTAACTATTAAAAGAGATTCCCAAAATATGAAAAAAGAGATTTCTTTCCAATATGGTAGAGAATATTGGAATTATATGAAAAAATTAAATATAAGGACAGGAAAGATTATTAATGGAGTAAGATGGAATTTTATTAAAAAAATTAAACCAAAAGTTGTTTTAGATTATGGGGCTGGTCTTAATTTATTAAAAAAATATGCTCCAAAAGATGTAACTGTTGATAGTTTTGATATTGGTAATTTTCCTATTAAATATACTGGGATCAAGCATAATAAATATGACTTGGTTTTTTTATGTGATGTATTAGAACATATTCCAGATTTTAGTGTTTTAGATGATATTTTTAATAAGACAGAATATGTTTTTGTTTCTGTGCCGATTTTACAAGTTGGTCAAAAATTAGAAGGATGGAGACATTTTAAATATGACACTAAAGAACATTTACATTATTTTACAAAAGAAAGTTTAGATTTATTTTTTAAAGTAAGAGGATTTAAAGTAATCAAAACTGGGCATCCTGAAGTTGAATGTGGAGTAAGAAAAGATATTTATAGTGTTCTTTATAAAAAAGAAACAATAGTATTTACCAATGGAGTTTTTGATTTATTACATGCAGGACATATTAGTTTATTAGAAGAATCAAGAAAACTTGGTGATAAATTAATAGTTGGATTAAATTCAGATAAATCAGCTAGTAAAATAAAAAGAAAACCAATCAATAGTCAAGAAAAGAGAAAAAAAGTTCTTGAATCAATTAAATGGATTGATAGAGTTATAATTTTTAATGAGTATAATCCATTAAATTTAATTAAAGATATAAAGCCAAATATTTTAGTAAAGGGCGGAGATTATATTGTACAAACAGTTATTGGTAATAATTTTGTAAAAAGTTATGGAGGAAAAATAGTTATTATTCCAATTGTAAAAGGAAATTCAACAACTAAATTAATTGAAAAAATTCAAAATTCTTTTTTTGAAAAAAATGATAAAAAAGAAGGATATATTATATGAAAAAAGTTGCAATAGTAGGAGATAGTTTTTTAGATAAATATTGTATTGGAGAAGTTAGTAGAATTTCTCCTGAAGCTCCTGTTCCAATTTTAGATGTGACAAAAAAAGAAATGCGTCCAGGTGGTGCTTTAAATGTTGCTAAAAATTTATTTGGATTAGGAATTCAACCTGTTCTTTTTACTATAATAAATGAAAATTATATTAAAGAATTTCCATTTAAAATTAATTCTCCTAAGAATTGTATATCGTTAATAAAGACTAGATTTAATGCATTACATCAACAACTTTTAAGAGTAGATGATCCACAAGCTTATAGACAAAAAGATTTAGATTATATGAAGTATCCATCGTTTTCTGAGTTTGATATTATTGCTTTTGTAGATTATAATAAGGGAATTATTAAAGGTGGCGAGGCAACAATTGTTGATACTAAGAAAAAAGATTTATCTGTTTTTAAAGGAACGCAAATTTTAAAAATTAATAAAGAAGAATATGAAGAGGCAAAAAATAAAAATTTTCCTCAAGCATTTATTACTCAAAGTGAAAAAGGAATTAATTATTATGAAAATGGAGATTTTAAAACAAATGTTCCAGCAAATATAAAGGAAATAATTGATGTTTCTGGTGCTGGCGATACAGTTATGGCAATTTTAATTTATTGTTTATGTATTGGTATAACTAATCCACAGAAAATAATGGAACTTGCCAATAAAGCTGCTGGAATTGTAGTTTCTCGTTTTGGAACTTCTGCTATTACTTTAAAAGATTTAAATTTATAAAAATATGTTAAAATATTTAATAGAACCAAAAATAGTTAAAAAAGTATGGGGGGAAGAAAAATGGATTTGGAATAAAGATTATTGTGGAAAAAAATTGATACTTAAAAGAGGATTTCGTTGTTCCTTACATAAACATCATAAAAAAGATGAAGTTTTCTATTTGATTCGTGGTGAAATTTTAATGGAAGTTGGTGATAAAAAATTTATTATGAAATCAGAAGATTCGGTTCATGTTAAACCGAATATTTTACATCGCTTTACTGGATTAACAGATGCTCAAATTATCGAATTTTCTTCTCATCATAAAGATAGTGATTCTTATAGAAATGAATTATCAGGAAAGGCTAATTTATTTAAAGCTTATGATTATGATGGTGTTGTTACCACTGGAATGAAAATAGAAAAAGGTGCACCAATTATTACAGGTAGGACTATTGATGAAATAGAAAAAGTAAATGAAAAAACTAGAAAGAATCATCCAGTTTATTTTAATCCGATTAGTTTAAATGAAAAAACAATTAAAAAAGAAATTGAATGGAAAGCTCAAATGATTAATAAATTAAGAATTGAAGAATATTTTGAAGATACTGTTGAAGTAATAGTTGCATTAAAAAAACTTTGTAAAAATTGTAATATAATAAAAGTATGAGATATTTAATTTTAGGATCATCTGGGTTTATTGGAACTAATCTTCTTAAGAAATTATTTCAAGATGGAGAAAATGATATTGAATTATATAATTCAGATATTTCTATTGAATTTATTCCTCAAAAAAAACCTGATGTTATTATTCATTTAGCATCAAACACTGATACAACATATCCAAATGATATAGAAATGTATAGAAATAATATTGTTGGTTTTTTAAATGTTTTAGAATATGCAAATAATAATAAAATAAGATTAATTTATGCTTCTTCTGGTGCAATTTATGGTAATGATGGTTTTCCTTTAAATGCTTATGGAGAAACTAAATGGATATGTGATAAGTTAGCTAAAAGATATTTTAATAAAATTCCAATTGTTGGATTACGATTTTTTAATGTTTATGGTCCTTTTGAAAAATTAAAAGGAAAAATGGCTAGTATGGTAACACAATGGAAATATCAAATTGAAAATGGGCAAGATCCTGTTATCTTTCATGGTGAGTTTAAGAGAGATTTTGTTTATGTTAAAGATGTAGTGAAGGCTATATTAATGGCAAAAGATTTAGATAGTGGAATTTATGATGTTGGAACAGGAGTAGCTACTGATTTTAGAGATGTTCTTAAAATTATTATTAAAACTTTACCAGCAAAAGTTAATCCTCAATTTATTGAAAATCCTTATATAGAAAAATATCAAATTTTTACAAAAGCGAATTTGAATTGGGGGTTTAATCCAGATTATACAATTGAATCTGGAATAGAAGATTATTTTAATAATTATAAATAATTTTATGACTAATAAATCATTAATTATAGGATCAGGAGAAATTGGTAAAGCTTTATTTAATATATTGAAACCACATTATGTTACATTTATAAGAGATAGAATCGGAAATAAAACTTCAGCAGAAAGAAATATTGATATTATTCATATTTGTTTTCCATATTCAGATGAATTTATTAAAGATGTGAAAGATTATCAAGAGCAGTATCAACCAAGATATACTATTATTCATTCTACAGTTCCTGTTGGGACTTCTCGGAAATGCGATGCTATTCATTCTCCGATTAGAGGCATGCATCCGAATTTAGAAGATGATATACAACACTTTGTTAAATTTTTAGGAGGAGAACAGGCAAGCCAAGTGGCAGATTATTTTAGAAGAGCCAATATCAAAATTCAATTATGTGAAAAATCAGAAACCACTGAGTTAGCTAAGATTCTTTCTACTACTAGATATGGAATTGATATTGAGTTTTGTAAAGAAGTTGATGAACTTTGTAAAAATAATAATGTGCCATTTTCAGAAGTTTATACTCTTTTTACACAGACTTATAATCAGGGTTATTCAGATAAGGGATACCCAGAATATTGTCGTTCTATTCTTCAACCCATACAAACTAAAATTGGCGGACATTGTGTTTGTCCTAATTTGGAATTATTAAAAAGTAAATTCACTAATTTTCTTAAAAATATATGAAAATTTATATTGATACGGCAAATATTGAAGAAATAAGAGAAATTGCTTCTTGGGGTATTTTAGATGGAGTTACTACTAACCCAAGTTTAATAGCAAAAACAGGTAAAAATTTTAAAGAGGTTATTAAAGAAATTGCTGATATTGTTGATGGTCCGATCAGTGCTGAAGTTTTAAGTGATGATCGTGAAAATATTGTAAAAGAAGCCGTAGATTTATATAATATTCATCGAAATATAGTTATTAAAATTCCAATTACTAAAGAAGGATTGAGGGCTACTTATAAACTAGATAAATTACATATTCCTGTTAATATGACTCTGGTATTTTCTGTTAATCAAGCAGTTTTAGCAGCAAAAGCTGGTGCTAGATACATTAGTCCATTTATTGGTAGGCTTGATGATATTGATGCAGATGGAATTACAATTTTGTCTCAAATTATGAAAGCAACTGAAGGATATGATGTAGAAATTATTGCAGCTAGTATTAGAGATTTGTGGCATACACAGGAAATTGCACTTTTAAATTGTGATATAGCAACAATTCCTTATAAAATTTTAAAACAAATGTTATTACATTCGTTAACTGCTGATGGAATTAAAAAATTTAAAGATGACTGGAAAAAATCTTCTCAAGGAAAAAATTAAAAATGTAAGAAGACAAGTTTTTGATATTTCATTTAATGAACAGTTTTTTCATGTTGGTTGTTGTTTGTCTTGTGTAGAAATTCTTGTTCATATTTTTTTTGATGCAATGAGAAAGAATGATAGGTTCATTTTTTCTAAAGGACATGCTGGATTAGCTTTATATGCTGTATTAGTAGAAAAAGGAATATTAGATAAAATTGATTTTACTAAATTAAAAACACATCCTGAAAAAGATTTAAAACTTGGCATCGAATATACAACTGGAAGTTTAGGACAAGGATTATCAGTAGGATGTGGTTTAGCATTAGCAAATAGAAAAATAAAGATTTATGCTGTTCTAAGTGATGGCGAATGTGACGAAGGATCAACTTGGGAGGCTGCTAAACTTGCTGTTGATAATAAATTAAAAAATCTGAAAGTGGTTATAGATGCGAATAAATGGCAACTTTATAGGAGAGCTGAAAAATCTGATATATTAGCAAAAAAATGGAAAGCGTTTGGTTGGAATGTTGTTAGATTGTCGCAAGAAAATCTAAAAATGAATTTTGGTAGAGACGTATCCTCTCCTACAGTTTTTATAGTTGATACGCTTAAAGGGAAAGGATTGCTTTTTATGGAAGATACATTAGAAAGTCATTATATTAAACTTACGAAGTCGCAATATAGATAATATGAGAAATGCTTTTGTTGAAACATTAATTGATTTGATGAAAAAGGATGATCGTATCTGGATGTTAACAGCTGACGTTGGGTATGGATTTTTTGATAATATTAGAAAAACTTTTCCTGATAGATTTTTAAATTGTGGAATATCTGAACAAGCAATGATTGGTACGGCTGTTGGGTTATCTAATAGTGGTAAAATTCCTTTTGTATTTTCGATGACTCCTTTTGTCTTATATCGTCCGTATGAGTTCATTCGTGTTCTAGTTCATTATGATAAAGCTAATGTAAATATTGTTGCTTCTGGTAGAGGTTCAGATTATGCTGACGATCATAATTATTCACATCATGGCACAGAAGATAAAATTGTTTTAAAATCATTATTTAATATTAAAGGTTTATGGCCAAAAACAGCAAAAGAAGTTTCTTCAATGGTAAAAGAAATGGTTGAAAAAGATGGTCCATATTATTTAAACATAAAAAGGAGATGAAAAATAAATTTAAAATTCTTTTTGTAGTTGGAGCAAGACCTAATTTTGTAAAAATTGCTTCTTTATTAAAAGAATGTAAAAAGAATAAACAGATAGAAACAGTTTTAGTTCATACTGGGCAACATTACAATCATGAGATGTCAAAAGTTTTTTTTGAAGAATTAAATGTTATTGAACCTGATTATCATTTTGAAATTAATGGTAATTCACATATACAACAGATAGCAGAAATTATGTTAAAGATTGAAGTAGCTTTACAAGAAACAAAACCTAATTTAGTTGTTGTTGTTGGTGATGTTAATTCAACACTAGCTGGGGCATTAGCAGCAGTAAAAATGAATATTCCTGTTGCTCATGTTGAAGCTGGTTTAAGAAGTTTTGATATATCAATGCCAGAAGAAATAAATAGAAGATTGGTTGATAATGTTTCTGATTTTTTCTTTATTACTGAGTCTAGTGCTTTTGGAAATTTAGTTAAAGAAGGTGTCGATAAAGAAAAAATTTATTTAGTAGGAAATGTAATGATTGATACTTTGATTAGTTTAAAATCTAAGATTGAAAAATCAGAAATATTGAAAAAATTAAAATTGAAGAAAAAAGATTATGCAGTTTTAACATTGCATCGTCCATCTAATGTTGATGATTTGAAAGAATTGAAAGAATTTATGGATATATTTGGTGAAATTCAGAAAAAAATAAAAATAGTTTTTTTAGTTCACCCTAGGACAAAAATAATGCTTCAGAAATTAAAAGATTATTCTGTGGAAAATCTAGAAATGATTGATTCTTTAGGTTATGTAGATTGCTTATCTTTGATTTCTAACTCTAAACTTGTTTTGACTGATAGTGGCGGAATTCAAGAAGAAACTACGGCATTGAATATTCCTTGTTTAACATTACGAGAAAATACAGAAAGACCTATTACTATTAAATATGGAACTAATATTTTGTGTAATAAAAAAACAAAAATATTAAAAGAAATTGATAAAATTTTAAAAGGAAAACAAAAAAAAGCTAAAATTCCTAAATTTTGGGATGGTAAAACTTCTCAAAGAATTATTAAAATAATTAATAAAAAATATGATTCCACTTTGGTACCAAACAAGAAATTCTGATGGAAGTGATTTTTATACATTAGATTTTTATATAAAAAGGATGAGAAATAATCAGTATTTTTCAAGACCTGTTTTTGGTGATGGAGAATTTAGATGGATGGTAGGAGAAGAAAGATTATCTAGTTTAAGGGGTTGTGTAGCTCCAGATTTAATGGAAGCATTTCTTGAGAGTGCTGAGATTGGGCTAAAGGATGAAAATTATTTTTTAACTTCTAGAGACAAAAAAATATGTAATTTGTATTATGACAGCATAAGACCTCCTCATAATGACAGTCAAGTTATATTTAATTTAATTGAAAAGGCAGGTTTGAAAAATTATAGATGGCATAATGCTCAACTATTTCAAAATGCTGTTTTGGAGGGAAATTTTGGATTATTTTTGAAACAGTTAAATAAAATGAATGTTGTAATAGTTGGAAATGAAAAATTAAAAGTATTGAAAGAAAAAGGTTGAGAGTAATTTTGATTTTATTAATATGAATGAATCTCTTAGAAATGAATATAATAAAAGAAATGTAATTGCTAGTAATACTTTACATCCATTTTTATCTCATTTAAGATATTATGCCAGTCAATGTGAAAGTGTTGTTGAAATAGGTGTAGACACTGGAACTTCTGCGATTGCTATTATGGCTGGTTTGCCTGATAAGTTTATTGGTATTGATATTAGAAAAAAAGATGAAGTTATAGAATTATTATATAAGTTTGCTAGGGAAAATAATATTAAATATGAGTTTATTCAAAAAAGTAGTTTAGAATTAGAAATTGAATCAACTGATATGCTTTTTATAGATTCTCTTCATATGTATGAACAATTAAAACAAGAACTCATTCGTCATCATGCGAAAGTTAATAAATTTATAGTTTTACATGACACAGTTTTATGTGGTGATAGTGGTATGGATTTTCCAGGAAAGCGTTATCCTGGACATGGATTAATGAAAGCAGTACAAGAGTTTTTAAAAGAATATAAAGAATGGTCGATTCTTAAACATTATACTGAACGTTTTGGTTTAATGGTATTAAAAAGAAATAATTAAATTTTAAATTAATATGTATCCAGTTAATTATATAGATTGTAAAACTACTTGGGAGAATTGGGCTAATGCTCATCCTCAGATAGTAAATAGAGAACGAAAAGTTATTTTAAGAAATGGACAATCTCCTGGTGACTTAATTGTTTGGACTAATGCAATTGGAGATTTAGCAAAAAGTTATCCAAATTATAAAATAGGAATAGAATGTCCTGCAATGGAGATTTTTGAAAATTCTCCATATATCACTCAATTAGATAAAAATGATCCAGAAGTAGAAGTATTTAATATTGAATATCAAGAAATTCATGTTTCTGGTTGGAATGGATTACATTTCGCTGATTCGTGGAGGCATGATATGGAAAAGAAACTTGGAATACCAATTAAAAAGACTGGTATTAAACCAGATTTATGGATTTCTGATGAAGAAAAAGGATGGTGGAATCAAATTCATTGTGAATTTGGATGGGATGGTCCTTATTGGATTGCAAATTTTGGGCGTAAACCTGACAATGAATTAAAACAATATCCTTATCCCCAAGAAGTAGTTGATTTATTTAATAAAAGATTTAAAGGAAAAGTAAAATTAGTTCAAATAGGACATCAAGATCATATTCATCCTGAATTAAAAGGAGTGCTTAATCTAGTTGGTAAAACTAATTTACGTCAATTGATTAGATTGGCATTTTGTTCACAGGGCTCAGTTGGTCCGATTAGTCTTCAATTTACTTTATCGGCAGCGTTTGAACAACCTGCTGTGGTGATCGCTGCTGGAAAAGAAGGTCCCAGATGGCATGAGTTTAATTGGATAAGATGGTTAACAACGGTAGGAGAATTGGAATGCTGTCGCTGTGACGGATGTTGGAAAGGTGGGGACAATGGAGAATGTCTTAATCTTGTAGATACAGAGCAAGGTAAAATTCCTAAATGTTTTGAAATGATTAAACCTTATCAAATAGTTGATGCAATATTTTCTTATTATGATGGTGGAATTTTGAAATTACCTAAATAAATTATATGAATAGATTAAAAGATATTTTAAATAAAAAGAAAATTATTAAAGTAATGGAAGCACATTCTGGTATTTCTGCATTAATTGTTGAAAAATTAAAATATTCAGCTATTTGGATTTCATCTTTAACGCATTCAGCAAGTAAAGGACTTCCTGATATAGAATTAGTTTCATTAAATGAAAGAATAGATTTAGTTAAAGAAATAAGGAGAGTAGTACAAAAACCAATAATAGTTGATATAGATACTGGTGGCGATATACGACATTTACCATATTATGTAAAATGGTTTGAGCAAGCAGGTGCTGATGCTATTGTTATAGAGGATAAAAAATATCCGAAGGAAAATAGTTTAGACAATAAAAGTCATAGTTTAGAAGATGTAGATAAATTTGCTAAAAAAATAAAAGTAAGCAAAAAAGCAAGTAAAGATATATTGATAATAGCTAGATTAGAAAGTTTGATAGCGAAACGTAGTGTGTATGATGCTTTATTGCGGGCTAGTGCATTCCAAGAAGCAGGAGCAGACGCTATGTTAATTCATTCTAAATCAGAAATATCTGCAGATGAAGTAATGGAGTTTGCTAAAAAATTCAGAGAAAGATCATGTATTCCATTAGTAGCAATTCCTACAAGTTATATTTTGCCAGAAAAACATCTTTTTAATATAGTAATATATGCAAATCAAATGTTTAGAAGTTCTATATATGCTATGGAACAAACAATAAAAGCAATGGAGGATAATAAAAAGGTCGAAATGTCAAGCGTTAGAGATATTTTTAATCTTATAGGACAATGATATATGGAATTCCAGATAGTGGATTAATAGAATATTTAAAAGATAAAGAATATATTATAGCAACAGATGAAGGCGAAAGTGTAGGTATGGCGGTAGGACATTATTTAGCAACAAAAGAGATACCAACAGTATTTATGTCAGCAGATGGTTTTTGTAATGCCTTGAATCCTTTAACTTCTTTAGTAATTCCTTATGATATTCCTATTAATTTTATTATTAGTTCAGGTAGAAAAGAGCCACAACACAAAGTAATGACTGATACATTAAAAAATTTAATTAAATTATATGAAAACAAGGGAAGAATCAATTTTACAATTATTGAATAAAGAAATAAAAAAAGATGATTTAGTTATAGCGAGTACTGGTAGAATTAGCAGAGAGTTATTTGAGTTAAGAGTAAAAAGGAAAGAACCTACAACAGATTTTCTAATGTTGGGATCTATGGGATGTGCTGTTGGAATAGGACTAGGAGTAGCTTTAAATACTAAAAAGAAAGTATATGTATTAACTGGAGATGGTGCTTTATTAATGAAATTTGGTTCTATCGCAACAGTATTTAAATATAAGTTAAAGAATTTAAAAATAATAGTTTTAAATAATTATTGCCATGATAGTTGTGGAGGACAAGCAACAGCTTTTGAAGAAATAAGAAATTTTATACCTTGTAATATAAAAATAATGAATATAAAAAAAGGAACAAGAAAGAATTTGGGTAGACCGACAATAACACCGATTCAAAATAAAAAAGTTTTTATGGAAAAAATTAAAAATATAGTTGAATAATTTTTTATTTGACCTTATTTGGAAAGTATTATAAAATTATATAAATACAATGAAAATATTTATTCTTGATAGAAGAAAATATGACATACCATCGAATCCTCCTTTAGAATTTGCTAAAAAAATGTTAGAAAAAGTAAGGGGTTATGATAAGATAATATCAATTGGAGGAGGATCTACTATTGATGTAGCAAAATATATTTCTTTTTCTTTAGATATACCACATAAAGCAATTCCGACTACAGCGGGAACTGGAAGTGAGGTAACTAAGTATGCAGTATTTATTGAAAATGGTAAAAAGTTCTCAATGGAAGATGATGCTCTTATTCCTGATGAATATGAACTAAAACCAGAATTACTTATTTCGTTGCCATCGTTGCATACTGTAGCAAGTGGATTAGACGCTCTTTCCCAAGCAATTGAAAGTTATTGGTCTCCTTTATCAACTTATGAAAGTAAAAAATATTCTAGAAAAGTAATACAAATAATAATGAATGGTTTATTGGCTTCTTATAGAGATCCAGAAAATAAAGAATTAAGAAGAGCCATGTTAGTAGCAGCTAATTATTCAGGCAGAGCAATTAATATAACAAGAACATCAATATGCCATGCAATATCTTATCCGCTAACAGTTCATTATAATATTCCACATGGAATAGCATGTGCTTCAACATTACCAATATTTATAAAACTATTTAAGTTTAAAATAGTATCTGCTAAAAAAGTAAAGAAGCTTATAACAGATTTAGGAATAGATAGAATAGATATTCTTAAAAAAATTAATAAAGATATTATAAATGAATCTTTTGAAAGTTCTAGAGTAAATAATACTCCGATTAAATTGACAAAAGAAGAAGTTTATAAAATATTGTTATGATATATTTACCCATGACGGCTGATCTTTTCCATGTTGGTCATTTAAAAGCAATTAGGCAATGTGCTGAGTATGGTGAAGTAATAATCGGTTTATTAAATTGTCCTAATTATAAAATACCAGAAATTTCTTATGCAGAACGTAAGGAAATATTAGAAGCTTTACCAGAGGTTAAAATGGTAGTTGAACAAAAGAGCTTAGATTTTTCTGAAAATTTAAAAGAATTCAAACCAGAATATGTAGCTTCTGGAGATGGATTTGAGGAAGAAGAATTGAAAGCAATAAGAGACAATGATTGTAAAACTTTAGATATTTCTTATTATAAAGAACAAAGCACTACAAAAATTAAAAATTTAATTACAAAACATATGACAGAAACAAATATTAAAATGAATTTTAGAGAAAAGGCAATTTTAGATTTAAAAGAAATAAGAGAAGTATTCCTTAAATTAGGGATTAAATATTTTCTTATAAATGGAACGTTATTAGGAGCTATTCGTGAAAAGAACATTATTTTGACCGATCACGACAATGACTTAGGATTATATGGCGAAGATATTCATAGAAGCATTGATATTTTTAATGCTTTAAAAGCTGCTGGTTTTTCCGTAGGAAGCGGAGAAGCATTCCAATTTCCTTGTGAAGATATAAAAAGACCAATTTGGTTTACTGCTCATCGTAATGTAAAAAATGAGTTTATATTTATGTTTAAAATGAAAGATAAACGAACTATGTGGTTTACTACTAGAAAAGAAGAAAAAACTGGGATAAAAGAATATTGTATTTGGGAAAATGATGCTAAATATTTTGATACATTACAAGAAATAGAAATGCAAGGAAAGAAGTTTCCGATTCCAAATAATTATAAAGAATTATTAGCTTTATGGTATAAAAACTGGGAAGTTCCATCTAATGCTCAAGTATGGAGTCATGAAAGACGTAGACTTTGGACTAAAGACTTTGACCCAAAAAAGAAGATTTGTGATATTAAATGTGAAAAATAAATACATGGCATATGAAAGAATTAAATTAAATTTTAGAGAAAGAGCATTTTTAGATTTAAAAGAGATAAAGAATGTTTATGATAAATTAGGGATTAAATTTTTTTTAATTAATGGAACATTGCTTGGTGCAGTTAGAGAGAAAAATGTTATTTTAACTGACCACGATGTTGATTTAGGATTATATGGGGAAGATAATTTTAGAGGTGATGAAATTTATCAAGCTTTCAAAGATGCAGGATTTTTAGTGGGAAGCGGAGAATCGTTTCAGTGTCCAGATGAAAAATTAAGAAGACCAATTTGGTTTTTGACACATAGGAATGTAAAAATTGAACATATCTTTATGTTTAAGAAAAAAGATAAAAGAGTGATGTGGTATACTACGAGAGGATTTGATGAATCAAAAACAGGAGAACGTTTAATGTGGGAGAATGATGCAAAATTTTTTGAACCATTGGAAGCAACTGAATTATGTGGAGAAAAATTTCCAATACCAAACCATGCTGAAGAATTATTAGATTTATTTTATAAAGAATGGAAAATTCCATCTGGGGCTCAAGTATGGGGTAATCAATGTCCTAGGGAATGGAAAAGCTTTAATCCACTTGAAGAAATTTGTGATTTTTGTTCTAGTCCAACAAAAAATAATTAATTAAATATAAAAAATATGATTGAATCTTGGAAAAAAGATAAATTATTAACAGGTTTTAGTAATCATTTTATGGATGAGGTTAATTCAACTTTGCCTTATTATCCTCCTTTAATGTATGTGTTTGCTAGAGCTCATGATTGTAAAAATATTTTAGAAGTAGGAATTGAAAGAGGTTATGCAATGTATTATTTAGCTTATGCGGCTAAAATGAATGGTGGAATGTATTATGGTGTTGATATTGATCCAAAATCTTGTGAAATGGCAAAAAGAGAATTAACTCAAGCAGGTTTTCCTCATAAAATTATTTGTGCTGATACTAAGAAAATGGAAAAAATTGATTTTATGGAAAAAATTGATTTTGCTTTTTTAGATGGCGAACATACCACAGAAGCAGTTCTTAATGAAGTTGAATTAATTTATCCGTTATTGTCTTCTAATGGTTGGGGATATATATTTATTCATGATATTGTTGATATGGGAAATGCTGGTGCTTGGTTGAAACTTAAAAGTGATAAAAGATTTGAAACTCTTGGTACACATCCAAATTATGGTTTAGGAATTGCTAGAAAAATGGGAGATTTAGATTATGAAGATGTAGCTAGAAAATTTGAAGTTAGAACAAGATGTGCACCAAGGTATGAAACTTTAAAAGATTTAGTTGATCGTAATAAATATAAAAATATTGTTCATATAGGAGTTGATGGAGATGAAACAATAGATTATTTATTAGAAAATTGTGATTTAGATCAATATACATTAATTGATATTTCTCCAAATCAATTGAAAGAGAAAAAGACTGACGGTAAGTTTATTAAAATTAGTCAGACATCTTCGCTTGACGTATCTAAGGAGTATAAAGATGAATCAATTGATTTAGTTTATATTGATGGAAATGCTCAATTTGATTCAGTGTGTGAAGATATATCAACTTGGAAACCAAAAATTAAGAAAGGAGGAATTATTTGTGGACATGATTTTTTAAGATTAGAAGATACTGAAAAGTCTCAAGTAAAATCTGCCATTGCCAAAATGATTGGTTTTGTAAATCTTATTTCTGATGAAACTGAAGGTGGAGATAGATGCGTTTGGTGGCAGTACGTTAATGCTTAAATATATGATAAAAAGATTTGAACATATAAAAAATTATATACCTGGATTAAATATAATAAGAGATATTGATTTAGAAAGTGGAGAAAAATTATTATTATTAATGCAGAAATTTAATATAAAAAGTTTTGCTGAAATTGGAGTGTTGTGTGGGGATATGACAAATTATTTGTGTGAGAATTATAATTTTGATAAATATTATGCTATTGATAGTTGGTTAAGAACGAGTCAAGGGTTACAAAGATTTACTCAAGAAGAAATTAATGTAGCATATAAATTTTGTCAAAATAGATTTAAAAATTTTAGTAATATCGAGATAATCAAAATGGATTCTGTGAGTGCTTCTAAATTATTTGATGATGATTCTATAGATTGCGTTTTTATTGATGCTGGGCACGATTCTAAAAGTGTGACAGAAGATATTAACGCATGGTTACCTAAAGTTAAAAAATTATTGATTGGTCATGATTATGTTATGTGTGCATCTGTCAAAAAGGTAGTTGACTTTCTTCTTCCTCAAAAAGAAATATATAAAAATCTTTGGTATGTAAAAATATGAAATACGCTTATATATCTACAATTAGTCCAGGATATATGTTCGCAATGAATGCTACGTTAAATGCGAATAAATATTATGGCACAAATGCTGATGTACATCTTCTTTATCCAAATTCTGTAGAGAAAGACCCTGTTGAAATGGCTTATATGAAAAGATGTGAAACTGCATTTCCGTTTAAGGTTAAATGGATTCCGAAAGATGATTTTGGTGGTGATTATTTTGATGCGAAATATAAATATGCAGCAACATTAAAAGATGAATATGATTCAATATGTATTATTGATGCAGATTTGTTTATATGTTCTGATACTACAGAATATTTTGAAAAAAGTGCTAAAGAAGATATTTTGATTACAGCAACTCGTGTTCGTTCTGGAATGAAAGATAAAATGTGTATGACATGGGATAATCCAGAAAATATAGATAGTGCTCCGAAAAGTTATTTTGCTGATTTTCCAACTTTTATTAATCCAAAATTTGGCGAGAAATTTCTTAATGATTGGCATAAAGGTACCAATAAAGACTGTAGAGATGTTTCTAAGGATAAAAATTATCCAGCAAATTATTTTCATCCTTTAATGACAATGAATAGATGTATTTGTAAATTATTTAAACCTGAACAAACTATAGCTTTAGATGGTAATTTCTGGGATGCTGATTTTAAAATAGGATGGACTGATTATATCAGAAAGGGAGATATAATGGTAAATGATTTAGGAAAAAGATTTTATGCTATTCATAATAAATGGTGGAAAAATGGTCGAGCTAGATCAGATTTAAAAATGCCATTAAGACATAAAGATAATATTGAAGTTAACAAAAGATTAGATAGATTTACAAAAAATATTAATGCTATAAAAGATTTTATGGTTTGGTTTAATGAAATGACTCCTGAAACAAAAAGAGATGATTATTTAAAAGAAACAATTGATAGAAAAAAATATTTAGAATTAGATGGTTATATGAAAAATTAAAATACGTAGTTAAGAATAAAATATTTTTTATTTAAAATATTGCAGATTAACTCGTAAAAAAAATCAAAATTTTAGTAACAGGTTCTTCTGGAACATTAGGGCAACCATTATTAAAAGCATTAAGAGATAATGGGCATGATGTATGGGGATGTGATATAAATCATAATAAAGATGAAAAGTATTTTAGATGTGATATTGCTGAATTTAGGCAAATAGAAAAAGTTTTATCAGAGAAATTTGATATTGTTTATAATCTTGCTGCTGAATTTGGTAGAATTAATGGAGAAGAATATTATGAAAAAGTTTGGAAATCAAATGTAATTGGTTTAAGAAATATTCTTGAACTTCAAAAAAAACTTGGTTTTAAACTTATTCAAGCTTCATCTTCTGAAATTTATGGAGATATAGTAGCTGAATCTATTAGTGAAGACATGGATCCTGTTCCTCAAGAAAATGATTATGCAATTTCAAAATGGGTTAATGAATTACAATGTAAAAATTTTCAGAAAAGATATGGAAATGAAATAATGGTTCTTAGATTTTTTAATGCTTATGGTCCAGGAGAGCATTATAATAATTATCGTTCGGTAGTATGTCTATTTTGTTATCGAGCATTATTTAATATACCTTATGATGTATATAAAAATTATCATAGAGTTTTTATGTATATTGATGATTTTGTTCCGACACTTGTTAATGCTTGTGAAAACTTTATTTCAGGAGAAATTGTTAATATTGGAGGTCAAGAATATCGTTCAGTTGAAGAATTAAGCAATATTATTTTAAAACAACTTGGAAAGAATGATGATTTTGTAACTTATTTGTCTGAAGATACGCATAATATTGTAAATAAAAGGCCGAATATAGAAAAAGCTAAAAAACTTTTTAATCATAATCCAACCATATCATTAGAGGAAGGCGTTGAGAAAACATTGGGTTGGATGAAAAAAACATATTTTAAAAATTAATTTAAAACTATGAAAATAAATAAAGCATATAAAAAAATATTAACTAGCATAATCTTTCATAACTTGAGGATTTTAAATGGAGTAACTCCTCGTGATACTTATATAAATAATTATCTTTGGCATTTAGAAAAAGAAGGAGATGAATTTTTTGATACCTATCACTTAGGTTTCTGGTGGGGCTCAAAACATAGACCTAAAAAAATAATGGAAATTGGTCCAAGGTCTGGTTTGTCTTTAGTCCAACTTCTTTCTTCATTTATTGAATTTAAAGATATGCGTGTTGTTTTATTTGATACATGGCATGATGGCTTATGTACTCCTGAATTAATTAAAAAACATTTAGAACATTTATCAATTCCAACTAATTTTGTTGAGTTTTATACTGGCGATTCTAAAGTAACAGTGCCTGAATTTAAAGAATCTAATCAAGATAAATTTGATTGGATTTTAGTTGATGGTTCTCATGATATTAATGATGCAACGATTGATTTAGATAATGTAGTTGATTTAGTAGCTGAAGGAGGTGTAATCGTAATGGATGATATTAGACCACAGCCAGAAGAGGGAATGGATCTTCAACCTGTTTGGGAAAATTTTAAGAAAAAACATTTTAATGAATTTGAATGGTACGAAGATTTGCATGGAAAAGGCGTGGGGTGGGGTCAACGAAAAATAACTAATCAAAAAAAGGTCGAAGAAGTATTACTAACTAGTGAAGGAACTTCAATAACTAATAAATAAAATTATGAAATTTATCGAACCGTCTAAGGACGAGCAGAAGTTAAAATATCATTTGGATACTGGTGAATATAAAAAAGTCGCAATATTCTGGGGACATGGAATTGGAGATTCATTAATGTTCCAAGTTATTTTAGCCAAACTTAGAGAATTGTATCCTAGTATTGAATTTAAAATGGCATTTCCAAAAGGACTTGATGAAGAAATAATTTATCCTGATGCAATTTTTGTAAATAGCAGAGAAGAAGCTCAGAAACTTGATGATTTTGATTTAGTCGCTCAAATTAATTTTCCGTTAGAGGCACCAAGTTCAACTAAAAGTGAATTATCATGCATTAATGAAATTGGCATAGACCCTATTAGTGGATATGAAAAAGTACCTGAATTTCCTAGTCCATTAGTAGCAGTTCATTTTTGTTTGACATCATTGCCTGAATTAGTTAGACCAACAAAAGAAGTAGCAGAAAAAATATGGAATGAAATTCGTGATGCTGGACTTATTCCTATTGAGTGCCATTTTCATCATGTTTTTGATAATCCAGAGAATCAGAAAATGGATTTTGTTGACTGTACTGTAAGAGGATGCCAAGCACATCTCACATCTTTATTTGGGCTTTTAAATGTCTCTAGATTTTTCATTGGAGTTGTGAGTGGTCCTTTCCATTCTGCTATGAGTATTTTGCCACATGATAAAATTTTATATTTAGAAAAAGATATTCCAGTTGAGCGTTTTACTCATGAACCAATTAAAACGATTAATTTAAAAGATTATAAAGATGGTTCTATAAAAGAATGGTTAGAAAGTTTTAAAAAAGGTTAAGAATCAAATAATTCAATTTAATAGTATGTAAAAACAATGAAAAAAACAAAATATAGTTATTGCGTGGCATCAGATGCCAAGTATCTTCCAGAACTTACTGCTCTTCTTAATAGTCTCGACTATGTTGGTAATAAATTTGATGTTGATTTAGTAGGTATTAATTTACCTGATAGTTTTATAGAACAGTTACCAAAATTAGATTACAATGTTATACATCACAATATAGATGAGGAAGAAGTTCAAGAAAGTCATGGAATTAGCGAAGTTACTTGCAGAAAAAGATATTGGTATGCTTCTAAATTTGCTCAAGATAGAGTAGCTACTTGTGTTTTGGATGCCGATTTAATTTTTGTCAGAGATCCTTGGCAATTTTTTGAAATAGCTGAGAAGACTGGATTTGTTTTAGGAGTTACTAAAGAACAGAGTGAAAGTTATGGTGATTTACATCATCAATTTAATGGAGAATGGATAATCCCTAAAGGGACACAACCTGAATCAGATTTATGTAATTGTCCTATTTTTGTTGATCCTAAAATATGGGGGAAAGCGTTTGAAGAAAGTTGGAATATATTTAATACTGGTTTTCCAGACACAAATTTTAAAGCTCCAGATATGGCAGCTATGAATATAATGCTTTTAAAATATGGTTCAGCAAAGAAAACAATTGTTTTGCCAAATGTCCAATGGCTTTCTACTAATGAGCAAGCTCTAAAATTATATCAAAGAGCTGTCAACGATAGAGGAAATATAAAAACAGAAACTGGAACTCCTATTTTTTCTTTTCATGGACATTATGGGCATATTAAATGGAGAGAAATTCAGTTAGCAAACAGACATCGTTGTGCTCAAGGATATTTTAAAGCAAGCGGAGACAGCTTGGAGTGTTCTGATAATATAGCAAAAGGATCACTGGATTTGTTATATAAAAGGTTTAAGAAAATGTTTTCTTGGAAAATAACAATACCACCATTGGAGTATAGACATCCAGAAAGAACAGATTATAAGAAAGAATATGGAGATTTATGGGATTAAATAATGTTTGACCTTAATTAAAAAAACAATTAAAATAAAATAAATAACTAAATATTAGACTAATTTCTGGGCAGGACATCCACGTGGGTGAGAAGAATTTTTCTTTCGGGAATCTCTTTTAATTTTTCTTGCCCAGATATTAGTTTAATATTAGTTTAATATTAGTTTAATATTTTAATAAAAAGAGATTCTTATTCCTGGAGAACAGGAGGAGAATCTTTTTGTTGGGCTCCAGGTGAGCCTATTTTTTATTATGAAATTTTCAATTCAAAAACAATGGCATCCAGAATTCTTTGTTCTTTTACCGATTATAATTTATATTATTTATTTATTAAGAGTAATTGCGTATAAATAATTATGGCTTGGTTAACGGGATGGGATAAAAGAATAAAAATTACTGTTGATAGTGGGGTCGTTGATTCAGACCTCACGCATTTTCCTGTTTGTGTTCGCTTAGGAATATCAGTTGGTAAAACAAGTGCTGATGTTTCTGCTGTGTTTGATGAAGTTGGAGCTAATAGCAAAAAAATAGCTATTACAAAAACAGATGGCGAAACAGAGATTTATTGTGAAATAGAACAATGGGATAGTGGAAATGAGTTAGCTGTTTTATGGGTTAGTAAGTCAGATTTAGTAATAACTTCCGCAGGAGATTATGACCTTTATCTTTATTATGATAATGATCACGCTGACAATGATACTTATATTGCTGATGTAGGTAGCAGGACAGAGGTTTGGAACGCTAATTATAAAGCAGTTTATCATTTAAATGATGATGATACCGACACAACAGTTATTGACTCTGTTGGAAATTATAATGGAACAAAAAAAGCAAACGCAGAACCAACACAAGCAGATGCTAAAATAGGCAAAGGTCAAAATTTTGACGGGACAGATGATTACATCAATGTTTCTTCAGCTCTTTCTATCGCAAATCTTACTGCTTATACTATTGAAGCATTTACGAAAATTCCACAAGAAAACAGTAGATATATTTATGGAGAAGGAAGTAATAAAAGTAATACACCAATGTTGTTTTTGGTAACTACAGGAAATAGTACTTGGAAGATATGGCATACTCATAGAGACGATGACGGAACAGAATTAGACGGAGCTGGTAGTGTTACTGTTGCTGATAATACTTGGCATTATGTATCAATGGTAAGAAATGGTGATGATTGGTTAGGTTATGTTGATGAAACAGCCAGTTACAGCAAAACAGTAGCAAATGTTGGTGTCACTACAATGAATGAAATATATATAGGAGCGATGAAAAGAAATACATTTCTTGGTTATGGAAAAGGAATAATAGATGAATTAAGAATATCAACTACTAATCGTTCTGCC
>Ga0114918_10000877_pt1 | contig 26602 bp, 26 predicted proteins | sample LantaG_FD_87015 | JGI IMG/M metagenome (GOLD analysis project Ga0114918, IMG submission 87015) | Deep subsurface microbial communities from Baltic Sea to uncover new lineages of life (NeLLi) - Landsort_02402 metaG | ecosystem: Environmental > Aquatic > Marine > Oceanic > Sediment | place...
AAGGCACTCCGCATTCTCACTGACGATCTTGCATGCCGTCTCTTTCGCTGTCTTTACGGCGTTTCTTATCGCCCCGTTGGTACTGTTCAGATCTCTGTCGAACAGCTGATTGTCATCATTGCTGAGAACGAAACATTCCTTGACGACGCACATTCTCCTGACAAAATAGCCAGCAGTCGAGGTGATCGTCATGAGATCCTGTGTTGCTCCGCCGCCCACGAGAAGATTATCTCCGAATATGAAGCGTTCTGCCTCAAATCCAGCGGCGCCGACTGCCATATTCATCATCATTGCCGATGGACAGCTATTGTCATTACTGGTCATGACAAACCCTTCCGAGTTGAGACCGTTTGCCACTGCCTGCAGCGGGACCAGCCCGAAGAGGGCGGCATAGGATATGATATGACCGGCTTCGTGCACGGAAGTGAGGCGCCTGCCGTTGGGCTGTTTGTCCTTCTCGTCCCTGAGGGTGTCGATGGATCCGTAATAGGCGGATCTGTCAAGCACGTCACCTGTCTCGGACATGATGGAGATCTTCTTGTCTCCGTCGTTGTATTTTACCACAAGCAGCTCTTGTCCGCTATCCGAGCCTGCCTGCACCGCATGCGGAGTGACGTGCCCGATGACGGAACCGATCGTGGTAAATAGAGGCCTCGTGCCCTGAAGGGGGAATACTCCATTGCGATATATCATATCAATCATGGACTCGTGAAATTTCATTCTGATGCCGGTCATTTTAAAAGTCTTTTCGCTCGCGTCATCGACATTCCTCTCGATGATCGTCCTGAATGCCGCAGCGGAAAGTGACCCGTAGATAATATGATTATTACCCAGCCTGGCAATTTGCTCTGGTCTGAACCTCTTGGAGAGGGCAGCCTTGATTGTTGTTATGTCGATTGCCTTGGTGGACTTCCTGATAATGTCGGCGTCGGTATCGCAGTCCTCTACGTTGGCCGCGGACGTGAATGCCTCGTCGAGGTTGCCGCAAACAAAGATGAGCATCTTGGTGTAGTCGTCACCCTCGTAAGTGTCAGGGCAATCAAGGGCGGCCAGTAGAAGCTCTATGACGCCTTCGTCTCCGAGTTTCATGATGTCGTATATGGGAGTCGATATGCCGAGAACGGTCTTTATCCTTCTGGCTTGCCACGCACCGACGGCGGTGACTCCAATAATTTCCTTGGTCTTAAAGTCGACGATCATATTTTCTTCGTCGTAGTCGTAATCACTGTCGCCGTCCGACAGTATCCTATCGATCATCGACCTGCTGGAAGATTTCGACATTGCCTTATCGCCTTCAGCCATCCCCTTCTCGTCCTCTATTTTCCTCTTGGCAAAAGCGGTAACAAGTTCTTGGACGAGATCGTATATGGAGGTTCTTTTGCTGGCGTCCGCCGAGAACTTTCCGTCAGACAGGAGTGTCCACAGGTCGTCGAGGGCTCCGGATGCCAGTTCCTCCCCATTCCTCCCTATAGTTCTGAATCTCTGTATCTCATCTATGAGTACGACTCCGGACTCTCCAACTTCAACGGAGGACATCTGTATCTTTTGCTGTATCCCAGTGTTATTGGCTGCCGAGTCTTTCATGATTGTCTCGACATAGCGATCGCCAAAGCCTATTCCCTTGACGAGTTTTCTCACGAGATCAGTCTTGCCGACACCTGTCATTCCCCACATGTTTATTATGGTGGGCCTGCCGAGAAGCTCCGGCATGACATACCACATCTCTATCTTGGATACGATGTCGTCGATAACGTCGTCAATCCCGACGAAGTGCAACTTGAGCTCTGCGGCAACTTCCGCAAGCTTTTCCTTGCCTTCTTTTATTCTGACCGAAATTTCTTTTAAGGTGTTACTTTCCATATATTCCTCTTAAGTGTTTGTAATCAGTGTATAATTTATCGCACATAAAGGCTTTTGCAAGCCGATATTTGAAAGAAACTTGAAATCAGGAGAAATATTATGAAAATGTACAGAAAAAAGACAGTCTTCGCAAATGGTAAGATTGTCGCATCAAATGAGATCCCGGGTGGGATCGCAGACGGAAAGACTGTTAAGGAAATCGCAGAGAAGCACGACGTGTCCGTCGAGAGCATCGAGAAGCAGATAGAGAAAGGCGTCAAGATAGAGATGGAACACACGAACGACAAGAGCAAGGCTCGTGAAATCTCCATGGACCATCTAGAAGAGATCCCTGACTATTACGACAGGCTTCACGAGATGGAAGAAGAGGCAGGAGGAAAAGATTAAATTTCTCATCCTCACTTGATTATCGCTTTTGGTTAGCTATATTAAGCTGAACCATTGCAATATCAATATAGGAGAGAAATATGGCTCATCCAGAAAAAAAGGTGACCCTGTTCAATTTTGACGGGTCACCGCGCGTAACCTACTTCGTTTCTACGGAAAACGTCGCCAGCGACGCAAGAAAGATCAACAAGAAACTCGGTCACCAGATCATTGTCGTTGACAGGTCAGGTTCCATGTATCACGACATTGACGCCCTCAAGGACACTGTTATTAAGGTCCTCACCCTGAATGAATTTGAAGATTCAGACATGCTAGTGTCGCTCATATCATATTCTTCGCAGGGGGATGTCACGCTTCATTTCGAAAGAACACCCGTGTCTGAAGTAATGATGGCGGGATCAGATCACCTCAAGGAAATCAAGAGGATCGGGGCTACATTCCTAACATGTGCCTCCCAGGCTATGGTGGTTGCTGAAGGCCTCATCAATGACGATGAAATCACTGGTATCATGCTTCACAGTGACGGATACGCAAACGACCCCTCTCCACGCTACGAAAGCGAAGAGCTGGACGAAATTTGCAAACGCCTGCAGAAGCGCGACGTATTCGTCAATACCATCGCCTACTCCAACTACTCGGACTTCGTGCTTCTGTCCCGTGTCGCAAGTAGCGTATCCGGAACTTGCACAAAAGCCACCAGCACAAAGGAAGTCTACAGGGCTCTATCCGAGTCATGCCTGCTCCTTTCTGAAGGTCAGTCGTCGGTAGCTGAAGTGTCGAACGAATTCGCCGATTATACAGTATTCATGTCGAAAGATCCGCAGAAGATCATCGGCAATACCGAATCATTTACCGTCAAGGGAATCGGAGATTCGAACTACATCGTATTCAGGTTCAAGGAAGTCACTCTCGATCCGACAGCTATTGCTACGGAAACTATCGAAAGGACGGCCCTTTATGGCATGGCTCGCGCCAAACTGTCCACGGGGCACATTAATGACGCCAAGATGGCCATGATGTCCTCCATGAACAAGAGTCTCACGGAAGCTAACATCAGGGCACTTACCCCGAATCAGCTTTCCGAGATGGCGGCAGGACTAGAAGATATGATCTTCTCTCCTTCGAGCGAGCCGATCGAGTATTTTGCGGTCTCTGGAGAAGGTGGGGAGGGAAGCAGCATTCTCGATCTCGTTGAAGTCCTCGACAAGAATCGCAACGAGATTCTCCTCAACGTTAATAAGGTAACATCGGGATACAGGCGTCGCGGCCTCAAGAAGACTGCCGGCAAAAGAGAAAAGGACGGAACCGTCACCATTCCCATCGTCGACACCAAGATCGCTGATGCGGGAGATTTCATAAAAATGGGATCATTCGACATCAATCGTGATTCGGCCACCATTAACATGCAGGTTGATCAGCGTACTAACCTGATCGATAGGGTATCCGGAAAAGTCATCCCTGAAGTAGCCGGAGTTCTCCTCGACAACCTTATGGATTACAAGAAATATACGGTAGTCGGAGACGGAGAGCTTAATCTTCAGTCGCTGTTCGTGCGTTTCTCCACGAAGAATGCATTCAAAGCTGTCCAGGCTCTCGGTCTTCTTGAAGGTGAGGCCTATTCGCACTCCACGGAGTACGAACTGGCGCTATCCGAAATGCCCGTCTGCAGCCTATCGTCAGAAGCGACGATATCTCCTGATACGTTCGACACCCTGTCGAAGCTCAACATCATGGGCAGGATCCTCACTGGACTGTCGAAAGGGAGCTCATCGACCTACTCCCCCGAGCAGGTGGAAGAGCTCAAGAAGCATTGTCTCAGCGACGCCCTGTACATCAATATCCCGATGATGAACAAGCACGACAGCCTTGACGATGCCCTAAAAGACGGCATTGTCGACTCGCGTACGTCGTACAAGATCACCATTGGTGATACCAAAGTGATCAACACAGGTGTATTCAAGTCCGCAAATGCGTTCCTCGACAGGATGTATGTGGTAACTTCAGAAGGCGATGTCGACTTCAAGAAGCCTAATATCAACGAAGTGTTCTTCAATCCCAAGGTGGACTTCAAGCATAAGGTATTGTCTGCAAGAACTAAGGTTACGATGGCGGACAATATTCAGAAGGCCATCTACGACGAGGTTCTCGGATTGTCCGATCCTGACTTCCTCATGGAGATCGGAGCACTCATCGGAGTTCCGGAGCTTACAGACCTGAGACGCAGGAAGAGCCTATCAGCTGAAGAGATCCTGAAGATCGTCGAAAGTGCCAAGAGATCCGTAGTTGCTATGGAAAGGCACCTGTGGGCCACTAAGGTCAGTCCGATTGTGTTCCAGATCGGATCTACAGGAATCCTCCCTGAAGGCATGAACTCGGTCGCGATGTCAGCTGAAGAGCTGGTGTCCAAGTATCCGAATCTCACTCTGACCAAAGCGGAGAAGGAAGGCACCTTCTTCGACATTGGAGGAGTTATCCTTTCGGTATATGCCTCAAAGGCGTATTTCACCACCGACAGGGCAAGGCAGGAAGCGGCCACGAATGCCACCGCGGCAACCGTCACGGCATAGGTAACTGATAGTACGAGGGGGCACTTCGGTGCCCCTCTTTTTTTTTTACACAGGAGACGACGAGATGATAAGATACATAACCGACTACGAAGCAGGGAAGTTGCTGGAATGGGAAACGGTAGTGAAATCAGGAATAAGTGCCCCGGTACTTAGCGGCTTGGCAAGGGCCATGGTAGAATCGATAAATGCGGACATGGTGCATATTGTGGAGAGCAGGGCGGAAAAGGACGGAGTTCACAAAGCTGAGGATAGGGTAAAAAAATGCGATGTGGCCGGCGTCACCGTCAATCCAGTTGGTGAGTACCTATCTATACACTACGATATCCTTCTCAGCAGGATATCCCTGAAAGACCTCGAGACCCTGAAAGAAATGGGTTTTATCAGCAGGTCCATCCGCAACTAGAGGATTCGACGCAAAGTTTCTCGAAATTTACCTTCATCAAAAGAGGGTATAATATTCTAATGAGAAACACGACAGACCAGATATTGAACAGGAACCTGAAACGGGCGATGATCGATGGCATAGACGATATGCCCGCCAGCGTCAGCATACAGGGGCCGTTTTTTCACGGCACTTGTGTAAGCCCGGAGGACGGTCCGTTCGAAGAGCTATACAGGGGAATTAATGAGTTTGAAGCTATATGGGTATCCCAAGAAGAGTGGGTCTCTGAGATGTTCGCTAACGACAAATGCGACAATAGGGGGTACAAGGTCGTTTACAAGGTAGAGGCATCCGTCGACAGGGCCGTACCGCTTAGCGAGCCGCTAGTGAACGAATTGCTGGGAATGTTCGATGTGGACGATCCGCGCGATCTCATACCTCACTTGGAGCAGGCTGGATACGACGGATGGACCGCGATGGGGAGCGTCGGGGCCAATTTATACACTGACATAGCAATATTCAAGAATGACCTTGGCATATCTGCGATGAAAATTTTTATTAACGGAGACTGGACAGAATATTTTAGTCCTAGCGACTTCAACGAAAGACTGGACGGGAAGATGGAAAGTGATCATCTCGAAAGATTTACGAGGCCATTATACGTATGAAAATCATAGGAAACAGCGAAGGGTGGGAATTTTCCTCATGTGACAGTGTCGTGGCAAAAAATGCCGCTGAGGCGATCCTCGATTCAATTCCGGACGGAAACCTTGTCAAAACGGCATCAAGCGGCAGCGACAATCTACTCAAGGCTGTTGCCGAAGCACTCGCTGGAATGGGAGTCAAGGCAAATATAGATATAGGTGAACTCCTTAAGAGATTGGCCGCTTCTGCCAATATCGAGAAGACAGCGTCAGAAAAAAACGGCAGCATGGACGACACCGTCAAGATAGCTTCAAAAAGGGTAGAAGACTCGCACTACTTCATAGACGTGTCGAAAGATTCCGTCAACAAGAACGGCAAGTCGCTCATCCTCGTCAGCGCGTATATGAGAGAAGGGTACCTCGGCAGGTATATGATTAAGAGAAATTATTTCTTCCTACCTGACAATGATACTGATGCCCAGGACACCTATACCGAGATAATGTCGAAGGCCAACAAGATCAAGCGGCGCTACTATGACGACAAGATAGGCGTCAACGAAATTTTCACTGAACTGAAGTCGGCTATGGATGCCCGAGGCGACCTCGAATTTAAAAACGAGGAACAGATCGGGACAACCGTATACAGGAGCAAGGAGTCAGGACATGATATTGCGGGCCCTCCATACATCGGGCGTTCTTGATATAAGCAGTCAGGAGCAACTTCAAGTCTACAATGAGATGGAGCCTATGAGGCTCGCCCTCAGACCCGGGCAAGTAGTTGAAATCGAAGATCACTGGCGAAAGCTCAAGAATATCGACAATGCGATACGCTGCGGCCTCCTCGAGGTTGTGACGTACAACTACAGTCATGTCGGTGAAGAAGTGACCCATGCCGAATTGACCAAAATCCTCGAAGATTACGAACCAGGCGGCGGAATAGAGCTTGACGACCTGAGTGTCGTTCAGCTACCTCCAAGCGGTACGGGTTCTCTCGTTTACGACAACACCACGGGAGTGTTCACCTACACCCCTCCATACTGCGAAGGTGGCGGTGGCGGTGGATCAGACATCAACTTGGAGTTGAGCGTATATCCGGAAGAAACGCCAGACGGGGCCCACAGGACATTCACGCTGCCAAACGGGCACCATTTCGAACACGGCACTCTAATTGTCATCATAAATGGCCAAACGCTACCTCCTGAAGATGTAATTGCAGCCGATAACGGAAGTTCTGTCACTCTGCATCCGGAGGTCTCCACGCCGAAAACGGATGATGTTGTTGTCCTGACATATATGAGGACAGTATTCCCGATAGAAACCGGGGAAACGCCAATCGAGACGCCAGACGGGGTAAATAAAACATTCAGTCTTCAGCATGGCGACGTCTTTGTCGACGACAATGTCGGAATGATGATAAATGGTATATTTGTCGCTCCGGACTGCATTATAAAAGCATCTGACGGAACGAGCGTCACGCTTGTTCCTGCCTATCCAGCCCCGGAAGTCGATGACATAGTAGTGCTTATGTACTCCAGGACAACCGGATATCCAATCGAGATCAATGTGTACTCCGTCGAACAGCCAGATGGGGCCAACAGAACGTTCACCCTGCCGAGCGGACATGTGTACATAACGGAAAAGGTAGAGCTTCTTATTAATGGGCAACGACTGCCAAAAGAGGATTTCATGCAAAATTCAGCTCAAACTTCTGTCACCCTCGATCCAGCAGTGTCCACTCCCGAATCTGATGATTCTGCAACCCTCATCTACATGAGGTTCGCATAGTTCTTTAGAGGAAAACCCCCCTCATGCACCGAACAATAAACAAGACAGTGCATTTTATCTAAATAAATACGGAGGGATACATAATGGCCAGGACATTCATCAGGCAAGATACTCAGGTCAGGAACAGTGACGTCTATGACGACACTCTTACCATGGCCAACGCCGAAAGTTCGGCGACCCACATAGAAGACGACCTCAACTATATCAGGACACAGTTCAAAGTCGTCAGCGGTCAGACCAATTGGTATGACGCGTTGCTTGACGACTTCAATCTAACGGAAGTACACGACAAGAGATTTCTCTATTGGATCCAGAAGACGGACGATGTAGCAATCCCAGCATCCCAGAACTATGTAGCCCTGACAGGTGCCACAAAACCGTCTGACAATATCGCCTATGGCACCTCTACGGTCGGAGCCGTTACGGCTCAGCTCGCTGGTGCAATCGGATCTCACAGCTTGACGGCCGCTGCCGACAACGGCAACCTTCTCCAGATAAGGGATGCCGACACCAATGATGTCATGTACACATCCAGTCATCACATGATCTACGGACTGCTTCAAGTCGGAAGTGCCGCTACTGACGGGAGTGCCTTCGGCGACACGGGAAATGACCAAGGACAGATATCTTTCGTCTATATTGACCCCAGCACCGAAGCTATTACGGCTGTTGCCGTGGCCGACATCGAGAGTCAGACTATCGAGTACGGATATAAGACAAGGACAGATTTTTACAATCTGCCAGAGGGTGCGTTTGATCCGAGTGTGACATTTGTCGAAAGCGTGTCGTCATCGACGATCGATCTTCAGGACGCCTATGACAATGATGCTAACGGCCAATTTGATTTGACATCAGGAAAAAACTGGACGGCAAACCTGGACGGCAATGCCGATGCCAGATTCGTCAACGGAGCTACCAGCTTCCTAGCCACTGACTATTCCAATGTGCTTCTCAGGATGGGTGTGAACACCATACTGGATGACGGCAAGGAAATCCGCTTCGGGGATGTGGGCAATTCGAACTATGTCGGGTTCAAGGCTCCGGCCCTTACCGCTGACCAGATTTGGACACTTCCCGATGCTGACGGTACAGCCGGGCAGGTACTCTACACTAACGGTGCCGGCATACTTGGATTCAAGGACAATGAAGAGTCCAAAAAGGCCTGGTATCCGCTTCTCGGAGATATCACTGCCAACACAGCCATTAACATATCGGCGTTCTCCAATCCTGACGGACTAGACTTCGGAACGTCGGCAGGGAACTGGGAAAAGAACTACGACATATACGTCAATGGCATACTTCAGCTAAACGGCCAGAGTGCTTCCGCCAACAATGATGTGTACTGGTTGTCCTCCGCGACTATCGGGTTCGAGTATAATCTAAAGACCAACGACATCATTCAGGTCATCGAGAGAAAATAGCGGGAGTTGATTCAAAATGAGTGAAATGGCAAAGGAGATAACGAGAATAACTGTCAGGTCCATACACGACATCGGATGTGATGTCGAGGATCTGATGGAACAAAGTAAATTGAGGGCAGCTCACCTGGACGGATCCAACACGGCTGCTTTCGAGCTACTTAGAGAGCTCAATGACATCACGGGCGGAAACGAGGATGTCGCACGGCACATGGAAAAGAGAGTTCGTACCAGCCATGATCAACTCGTCTACCAGAGAGGATACACGTCTGGCATGAAGTCGATAGTGGACATGCTGAACAAAAAAAGAGAAGCCCTTATGGCGGCTATAGACAATCCCAATATCGGGGAACGGCCTGAAAACAGAGCCGAGGAGCTGGCCGAAAGAAAGAAGTCGAGTGACGACACAGAACCTGAGGAATAGGACCAATGCCAAGGACAGTTGCAAGATCAGTTCAGGTAGACGAAAACCAACTCATACTTATGGAGCAGGCACAGGCCGGATGCTCTAACTATGACGTTGTCAGGTTTAATGGGACAGCTTTCGTTCCTGCATCTGCGGCTGCAGTTGGAACGGCTGATGTCGCAGGTATCATAGTCGAGATATCCGGCGGAGTCGGCAATGTAATCCTTGCTGGATATATAGACAACATAACCGGACTCACGGCCGGAGTTACCTATTATCTCAGCGACACCGCAGGCGGAAGAGACATAGCTCCAGGAACTCTTAACGTACCTCTAGGTGTAGCTCTGACGACAAATACAATGCACCTTTATCACATGGGCCTGTCTGGCACTTTCGCACACACCAACAGATCAAATCTTGATTCGATCAACCAGGATTTGGCGACAACGGATTCTCCCAGTTTTGCTGGCCTGACCCTTGCTGGGCCTGCCACCACACTGTCAGTTCAGGAAACGGGCGGAGTAACAGGTGCAGTCATAACTTCGTTCCTGTCTAGCACCGGGAGGGAATTAAATCTGCTCGCTCCCGATTCGGCAGATATCAATTCCCCATTCGTCATCGACACGAACAACAGCCTACAGATAAAGACTGACGGGAGTATAATAATTGATTTTCAGCATGACGGCCACATAGACATCAATCCTGAGGGCAACGATTACGACTTTACAATTTTCAAACAGACAGCCGGAGAGGCGTACAATTACGACGCCGGACTGGATGTGCATACATTCAACGGGACGATAGGTGGAACGGCCGTTCTCGACGAAGACACTATGGTTTCCGATAGTGATGTTCATATCGCCACTCAGCAGTCCATAAAGGCATATGTCGATTCCACCGTGAACGGAGCCTCACTTGTCTTTGACTACACTTTCCTGACGGACACGGCTGACACCGACCCAGGAAGCAAGAAGATCAAGTTCAACAATGCCACATACACGAGTGTGACGGCGATAAATATGTCGTACACGATGGACAATGGCATAGACCTCACGAATATCATCAACAGCCTGAGATACGGGAATCAGCTATACATACAGCAGAAAGATGACGCGAGTCGAGCTGTCATATTCAGAGTGACCGCTGATCCCGCCGACAACACGACATATGCAAAAATACCGGTAGTGTTCGAGGGAGAGACAGGAACTACGATAGCCAATAACAAAAAAGTCGGTGTCATTGCCTTCTACGGCGCGAATGCTACCATGGACGAGTTCACGACGGATCACGTGGTTCCGAAATGGGACGACACGAACAAGGAATTCGTCGAGTCAGGCGTGCTGATTCAGACTGGAGTCGCGGGGGGCTCATCCGTAATCAAGCAGATCTATACTTCAAGACCCGCAAAGGGGAGCCTCATTGACGGGGAGGGATTCTTCCTGCTCGACGGCGGCTCGTATTATGACTGCATATTTGACGGAACGGATGTTAGGGTCGTCGAAATGACGGTACTGTACTAATGAGAACTACTATACCTACAGGCACTAGAGAAGTCATATCTACCACGACAAGGGTTTTTACGTATACCCCAAACCTGACAACCTTCAGGGCTACTCTGCTCGACCTAAATGGCGGAAATCCAGTCGCGCTCACCTATCACGGCACGAACGTGATAAGCGACTGGGATGACGAGACCGACAACTGGACAGCTTCTAATGTGATCTCCGGCGATTCTCCTGTCTACGATGCCCGCAGTGACATCGACAGGGATACGGTAGATTTCGTGTCCAGCGACAAGCTGCAGATCCCTTACGACACAGCTCTCAATCCTGAAACATTCTCCCTAGTAACATACTGCAAGGTAGAAGGTGGTGCAGGTAGTTATCGCAGTCCTGTTACAAGCAGAAGTAAAGCTAAAGGCTATTTCATCTATGCTTCTAGTGTTAATAAATGGGAATTTTGGACAGGAAATGGTCTCAGCGGCTGGAATCTTTTGAGGGGCCCTGATGTCGTTATAGATGAATGGACATTCATCTGTGCAAGATATGACGGCTCGAATATGTACCTGAATGTTGACGGCACTGACTACGGACCACTCGCAGCGACCAACTTTGCTGTCAATGCAGATAAACCGTTTAGTATCGGTGTAGGTGGCAATGATGGAGATGCTTTTTATTTCAACGGCAAGATTGACCAGGTACAGCTGTTCGACAGGTACCTTCAGGACGCCGAAGTGGCTATGGTGAGGCAGGCCATTCTGGAAAGGCAGAAGGCCGGCTGAAGTCCCGCCGAGCTTGACCTAGTGTCATGGCTGGACTTCTCGGAAGATGATCTCATCACGTTTGACGGAAGCAACATTGCCAATATTCAGGACAAGTTCATGTCGACAAGAAATTATCAGAATGGAACCGCGGCCATTCAGCCTCTCTGGGACGAGAATGCGGCCCTGTTCGTGCCTAATGACTATCTGGTAAGCCTAGATGACCTGAACATTCCGGATGAATACACGGTACTCTGTACGTCGAAGGTGACTTCAACAAGTAATAGGATGATAACGAGTATTATTTCCGATGGCGATCATGGTATTTTAATTGGCTATCAAAACACCTATGAAATGAGAACACTACACAGGTTTCCATTAGGCACCAGTGGTGGTTCAAATATATATAGTCCAGCAGGGTTTGATGGATTTAGAACTACTGCATTCACCAAGTCGGAAACGGAAATAGAACAATTCATAGACGGAGTGTCACAAGGGACGACCCCGGATACCACAAATTTCTCGACCGTGACATTCAATCGCGAGGATATCGGCAGACTGCACACTGGATTAAGATATTTCGCCGGGCATATCTGCGAGAGGGTAATCGTAAAGGGAAAAGTCTCGCAGAACGACATAGATAATTACCACAGATACGCGAGCGCCAAGTGGAGTTCCCTGACATAAGGTAAAACTTTACAGGATTTTAGGGATACCAGAGAGAATTAATAGAGAGGCAGGTAAAGGCAGAGACAACCTCATGACAACACCTGAGTACGGAGATTCAATAAGACATGGCACATAGCAACATACCTCACAAGCAGGATCATACCGGCATAGTCCACCTGGCAGGCATCAGGACTACGGCGATATCGACCGTGACGACTGACGACGACGACATTCTCGAAGTATCGGGAACGGTCACCGTGACCATGCACACTCCGACCGACAATGCAGAAAAGCGGATGACCATAAGGCAAGTTACCGGGACTTCCACCCTGACGACAGTGACGGGCCTGGCCACTCTCGAGGCTCCGGGCACGGCTCAGCTTTACTATGACGGAACGAACTGGATAGGAGAGGTCAGTCCCGAGTCTGCGGCTATCGCTCTTAACACCACGCACAGAACTTCAGACGGCACGGACCACACTTATATCGATCAGGATGTAAGGACGACAGCCAGCCCGACATTCGCGGGCCTGAGCATAGCTGGCACCGCCACATTCAACACGGCTTTTACCGACAGTGACTTCACGGTCAATAAACTAACGTCGGGAACGGCCCTGACATACGATGCAGGGCTTGATAGCTTCTCTGTCAATGTGAACGCCTATGACCTCATCGCCGCAACTTCCATCTTGCTTAACGCTCCCGCAGACGGGACCACACTGCAGAACGCTCCGACAGGAACGGTCCCGCTGGCAGTCGCCACTGTAGGGTACTCTGACGGACTCATGACAACTCATGAGAGTGCATATGTCCATTCCGACATAGGGCTCAATACGACGCACCGCGGCGACGCTACACTGCATAGGGTAATAAATGACTCAGGAACTTCGACCACGGAGCTATGGTCTGCGAATAAAATTGACGCAGAGATAGCCGCCATTCAGTCCGGATACAACAGGCGTCAGGCAGTAATCGATATTGTCGACAATACGGCAGTCCCGCCGACAGAAGTTACAGGAGACAGATATATACTCGACAATACCGGCGTCTCCAACGCAAGTTGGGACGGAGCGGCCGGGAACGACATAGTACAGTTCGACGGTGCACTTTGGATTGCCGAGACACCAGACGAGGGGTGGGTGGCCTACATAGATGCCCAGAACAAGGATGCCCTATTTGTCGATGACGGAACGCCAGCGTGGGAGCTGAGACCCACAATACCAGTGAATCATGCGGATCTGGGACTGCTGGGTGCCGACGATCATACTCAGTATCATAACGATGCCAGGGCGCTGACATGGCTAGGGACGAGGTCTACAACGGACCTGGCCGAAGGCTCCAACCTATATTATACGGAAGCACGCGTAAGCGCCAATACGGATGTGGCCGCAAATACGACCCACAGAACCTCTGACGGAACTGACCATACCTACATCAATCAGGATGTCAGGACCACCGCCACGGTAACGTTCGGCGGATTCCTGCTCGGTGCGACTACAACCGTCAATGCCATATATGACAATGATGACATGAGCCCAGACAGTGCCACGGCATTGGCGACTCAGCAGTCAATTAAGGCCTATGTTGACTCGTTCATCAATATGATGGTTGACAACAGCGTTCCGATTTGGGACACGACTGAGGAGGAATTTATCGATTCGGGAGCAACCATAGAAAGCATCATCACTGGCGGATCAGGCATCGGCCTAACCCCATACACGACCGAGCCATCAGTGGGGATCATGCCTAACGGGTTCATGTACCTGCTAAAAACTGGCGGTCAGATATTCCTGAAGGTTAATGACGCCGGAACGCTCAAGGGAGTGGAACTGACAGTATAATGATAACAAGACTTAAAGAATTTGAGCCGACTGACTTTCCAGATTTATTGTTCTGGTACGATCTCAGCCAGTCATCTACCGTGACCACAGATGCGTTCGGCATAACCCAAGTCGACGACCTTAGCGGCAATGACTATCATATGGGGCAGATAACTGACGCAAGGAAGCCCGATTATGCCAACACACTCAACGGGCTGAATGTTGCAACATTCACAGGCGGGGGGAGCGGCCCTTACCTGTATCATGATCTATCATCACAAATCTCAGATGTGGGATCATTGTCATTCTTTTTGGTTGGCCAGATAATTGCAAGGGACTTAAGTAGTTATGAATCAATATTTTCCACAGATGGCGGAGAAGACTGGCAAGTACAAGTTAGCAATATACAATTGACATTAAACAGAGGCAGTTCAAGTAGTGCGGTATTCGCCGACTTGAACGATCCGTCTAATTTGCAGCCTGCTCTACTGGAGATACATTACGATCATGACGCCATTACAACTAAAACGTATATGAACGGCTCGTTGCACGACACGGTAAGTAATGACGACTGGTCTGCAGGTGGGCCAGATTGGGATATTATAAAACTCGGTTCCAATCGTAATTCTAGTGGAACAGGAAATTGTCACATTGGTGAATGTTTTGCATACTCGTCCAATATCAGGTGGAATGGCAAGGGAAACAGCCTGTGGGGCGCCCAGAGACAACGAATGGCGGATAGCCTAATGGCAAAATGGGGGCTATCATAATGATACTGACAATCCCCACAGGTAAGATGTACAACACAGGGAGTAATATCGTCCCTATAAATGACAGTCTGGCAGCATGGTACGATGCATCAGATGAAAGCACTATGCTAAATATTGGCGACACTTGGTTCGGTCCAACTGACAAAAGCGGAAACGGCAATGATTTCGGGATAGCAGGTAATGGTGGTCCTAATTATGGAACTACATTCCAAAACGGATTGAACACCATTCAATTTGACGTTAGTTCCGCCTATTCAGTAACCAGTAGTGCCCTTACCAATTTCCCTACCACTGATGTAACTATCTTCAGTATGATGAAGAATGAGAGTTTATCTTTACAGTCAACCAACTGGGGATCTTTTACTGATGGGGCAAACAGATTCCAAACTTATGCCCCTTACGGACCCAATAGCGTTTACTGGGACTTCGGAAATATTGGCGGAGGCGGCAGACTGGACTACTACGAACCAGATTGGAACACTGATATTTTCGATCTATGGACAATGAGTGCTGAAAGTGGCGTAGGCATGAAAATTAGTCGTAATGGGGAATTGAAGGCGTCCAATTCGACTACGTCAACATATGATCCAACTGGACATGATTTTCGGATGGGAGATAATTTTATCGGTGAATTTGCTGAGATCATCATATACAACAGGGCATTGACTTCTACAGAGATTGCCTATGTTGAAAGATACCTGATGCAAAAATGGTTCGGCCTCCCGGTAATGAACGGTCTGACCGACTGGTACGACGGTGCCGACGAAAGCACATTCACGCTGACGGGGACAGATGTCGATCAATGGGACAGCAAAACGCCAAACAACTTCAACATGACAGCCACCAACAAACCGACAAGGGTACATCCTGCCATCCAGCTCAATGGTACGAGTAATTATATGACACATTCCAATCCTCAGACATATCTGGACGGAACACTAATCGTTGCTGGGCATGGAGCAGTACTCAACAATTCAAAACCACTGGTGTCATATTCAACGCCAAGTGCGGCAATTAAAGTTAATCAATATCCCAACACCGGTAAAGTGGGATATACCGAGTACGGCACTGCAGACCGGGTCAGCACTGTTGACAGTCCTTCAGATGGCAAAATGGGCGTATTCATTACGACCGATGCAACCAATGAATTCAGAATAATCATGGACCGAACCGACGAGGATACCTTGACACTCAGCAATGGATACGGTATACCGTTTGGCGAGCTTGGCAGGAGATGGGGGTCGAGTAGTGATTTTATGGGTGTTCACATACAGGAGATAATAAACTACAACCGCGTCCTGTCAGATGATGAGATACATTTTGTCACAAATTACTTAAACGATAAATATAGAATGGGGATATAGCAATGGCACTTAGCAAAATGCAGGTAAACGAGTACGGAGACGAGAAAGATCTTTATTGGAGGATCACCATGGTCAGGATTCTCAGTCCCAAGGCGGACGGTCCTACTAACGTCAGATTTGAAATTAGCGCGTACCCGTCGCGACAGCATTCCGTGGACGGCTCGGCTCGTGTCGACAAGAAGACAGTAAAGCTTGGTGACCTGAAAAAACATAATGTCGACCAGTATAACGCCGTGAAGAACGCCTTTTACGACCTTATCAAAGAGGCCGATATGGATCTCAATGGTGCGGAAGACGTAATAGAGTCATAAGGAACAATAACGGAGGCACACAATGCCACATGAAAAATCACATTCATTAGGCGACACGGGCAATCACACCTCAGCAACAACGGCTGAACTAAGTGCCCTGATATCAGATGGCAGCCTGGCTACCAGTGCCTCGATGCCTGCACAATATGCATACGTCGCCGTAAATGGAAGTGACACGACCGGCGACGGTTCATTTGCTGCACCGTATGCATCCATTAAATATGCACTGTCCCAAATAACGGATGCAACTGCAATAAAGCCATACGTGATCAAAGTTGGTGCTGGATTGTTCACTGAGGACAATCCGGTACAATTGAAACAGTATATAGGTATCGAAGGTGAGACTATGGTGTCCACCATGGTTACCGCCCTGAATAGTACAAGCTATCTATTTCAGACTGATGCGACTGGATATGGTGCTCACATGGTGAATGAGATGGTTATAATCGGACCGTCAGCTAACTATGCGGTACAAATTGGAAATTCAGTCTTTGGTCTAGATAACATTTTCTGGCTAAACACATACAAAGGCGTGTTGCAGAATGGGGTATCGTCCGACTCCACATTCAGACGATTCTCATGTCATGCAGATGTGGGGACGCCAACTGATACCCTGATTGAGGTCACTGGAGGGACTGCGGTTCTGATGTCTGCTCAAAATACAATCACAGCATATATTACTGATTATGCAAAATGTAGCGGCAGTGGAACCAGGTTCAGTATAGCAACATATGTCGCATCGTCTCCTAATATAACTAGACATTTCACTGCATCCTCAAGTGCTGGAATAACAATAGCAAATGCCAATATCAAAGGAGATACGGGGACAACCGTCCACGCAGTCAGTTGTGATGGAGCCGATATGACCATGACCGGAAGCCACTTATGTACATGTCAAACTGGAGTGATATGCACAAATGGCGGCGCGGCCAGTGTAGATTCCACATACATGCATGACTGTTTAGTCGGAATACTAATTCCCGACAGCGGTTCTGGATCCAGCATCAATATGAATGCCATCTCAATTATAGACTCTACCACACTAGACTTGAATGTATTATCGACAACGGCCATATGCAAAGGTGGAGTGAATACATTTTCAGAAGAAAAGATTAACATTGTCGGCGGAGCAAATGCTGCGTTTAGCTATTTCAACACAATCGATGGAGATGAAGGTATTAATATCTGGGGCGAGTTACATGTTGGGTCGCCAGAAGTGCCTAAGGAAACTACATTAGGAGAAGGGGACTCTTATATTCGCGGACTGCTCGCCTACACATATAACGGGACAATATACACAGACATAAGCGACGATGTCAAGACTTTTTCCGGATCAACTTTCACATTTCCAAACAATTCGGTCAATACCGCAATCTATCTTGCGTCTGATCTGGTTGTGGCGTCTACATCTGACTATCATAAATATTTTGGCATTAAGATGTCCATCACCACTCCCCAATCCGGTGGGACAATAATTGGTGAATATTGGAACGGTACGGCATGGTCAGAGTTTAACCATATGACGTCCCAGTCAGGTGGACAGTATTTAAGAAAAGCAGATTTATTGTTCACTAACGCAATAGGGTCTTATCAGGTGAGATTCACCCCGACGATGGATGCAGATTGGGCAAAAAACGATGACCCTAGCGTCGACGCCAATGATAGATACTGGATTCGTTTCAGAATAACATCGAGCCCGGCAACCCTCCCAGTATTCGAGCAGTTCAAGCTTCATGCAAACAGATCGGAGATAAATGCCGATGGATACCTAGAGTACATGGGAAAGGCTAGACCTTATGTATCTATTGGTGTAAACTGGAATAACTTCAGAGATGCGGGCACTGCATTAAGTAATCAAGATCTATGGCTATCAAGTAATTGCAAGGCAGGGTTTGCTAATAATTTATTCAATTCAGACGGCGATTCAGTCGGTGTGGTCACGGCAATCCCCACCTGGGTTGACACTTCAGGAAAGCTGAAGATACGAACATCGGTAGTGTGTGCAGCTACGGGGAATCTCACCATGACTGTATATCTCAACAGTAGCAGTGATGGAGATGCGATTTCAACTACTGATCCATCTAGCACTACAGGGGAACAGTCTGATGCGGTAACGGAAGCTGTAACTGCCGGTCAGGAAAAATGGTTTGATTTTGAATTTGACATATCTGATTTGGGAGAGCAGGCAATATCCGGCTCGCCGCCAAATTCCGTTTGGGTCAACCTCGTGTCAACAACTAGACCTGGTAATGTGTACGGGATTCAGTTCTACCTGTCCATGCTCAAATGGCGAGACGGCGGGCACATATAAAAAATCTAATATAAACAATTACGGAGAGAGTAAATGAAATATCTCGCAAAAGAAGTACTCACGGGAAGCGGTGCCCCCGCCTATGCATGGAAAGCAAAAAACCTCATCGCCAATCTATGGACTGACATCTGTAGGGTGACTCTTGACGGATATCACAGTCCGGAGGCCATGCTTGAAGGCAGGCCGCCAATGGGTCAGGAAGTAGAGACTGTCGATAATTTTACGTCTCTCGAGTCGTACCCTACATTCTTCAACGAATGCGTATTCAAGGTGTGCATAGACCCTGGGGGGTTCCTTGCTGACGCTGAATTCAGCATCGACAATCAAGGAAGGGCGTTTCTCAGTAAGAGTATCCTTCAGCCATGCGGATCGGCAGCCTCGTGCTGGCGTGCCGTAAGCGTCCTTATAGATATGAATTCGGAAATACTCACCATAGCGTTTGACGGGTATTATTCACAACAGACCTTTGAGCAGGGAAGGGATCCTATGACCAAGGACGTAAAGGTTATCCTCAGTGATGGATTTTCCACATTCGAGACATACCCGTACATATACGGCGAACTCGTAGGGAGGATAATTTCCAGTCACCAGGATCTGGCGGGCGCGACGCTGAGCGAAATACTTCCAAGTAGCTCGTCCATGTCCATGTCCAGCTCATCAAGCAGTAGTAGCTCCACAGATCCGACATACAGCTCATCAAGCTCCAGCAGCTCTGCAGATCCGACATACAGTCCATTAAGCTCTAGCAGCTACACAGGCAGTGCCACGTCCAGTTCGTCATCTATATAAAAGGTTAATTGGGCAATGTTGATGTAAAATATAAGTGCGGCATAGTGCCGCACAACTAACACCAGCAACACAATCGAGGTAAGATGATTGACGTCGACAATACATTTTCGATCAGCGCCGATCTGGCAGACATAATATGGGATATGTCCCCCATTGTAATAGCCCTCTTGGACGACGATGGGAGATTCCTGTATGTCAATCACATGGCACAGCATTTCTGGGAGTACACAGAGGCTGAACTCAAGCAGAAAAAGTGGCAGGACATCACACATCCCGAAGATCTATCTGCTGACCTCAGCATGCATAAGCTTCTTAAGGACAAAAAACAACAGCACTACACTATGTGCAAGAGATACATAACCAAGTCCGGGAAAGTTGTATGGGGTAACCTCACGGTCCACCTAACGAGCAGCACTCACGGAAATATGGTATGCTTCCTGTCTCAGGTCGTCCCGCTAGACAGTTACGTCCCACAGAATACGCTCGACAGCATTATTGAAGTGCAGAATCAGAAGCGGCAGTTTAACGAGGAAAATGCCGGAATTCCATGGGGCGGTGCTGGCTACCTAAAGAACAATTGGACCAGCGTGCTATCGTTGCTCTTCGTAATTGACGGCGGACTGTATGTATTTTCCACTGATCTCGGGGCTAACAAGCAGAAAATTACCAATATGGAAGAAAGGATCAAGAAGGTCGAGAAAGGCATCGAAGATGTCAATAAGAAGACCAGTAATATCGATAGTAACATAAGCGGTGTCATGAAGCTCCTTCAGGACATAAAGAAAGAGAACGAGGAAAGAAAATGAGTAAAGAGAACGACAGCCTATTCAATAGCCTAAAGGCAATCATGTCCGATGGCATGAAAACAGCTCAAGTGGCTGAACCAGCTCAGCCCAAACTAGAAGTTGAGGAAGCTGCAGCCTCTGATCCTTCCAGTGATATTCGAAATTCGATCAAGCTCATAAGGGCGAGCTTGTCAAAGGCGAAGCTCGGAGACGAAACCGCTTCTAGCAGAATCACATCCGAGCTTGACGCCATTGAGAGAGCCCTATCGAGGGCAAGCAAATTTAGCCTTTTGTAAGGTTAGCCTTTTCGTCAAGCCATACCTGAATCATCTTTTCGTTCGAGTCTTCCGACTCGACGAACTTGTTGAATATCTTTCCAAAACCATCTAGGAACATGGATACGGAGAGCATTCTAGACTCGAGACGGGCGTGGATGTCGCCGATTTTCTCTTCATCCTTAATGGTGAGCTTCTTAAATCTGAACTCACTGTCTACGGTGACCGTGTACACGTCACCTCCGAAAGACATCATAAGGTCGACAGAAGATACTTTCTTGCCGCTACACAGGGCAGTGACTACCTCTTGAGCAACCGAAGGAACTCCTTCTTTAACTACTATCTTCTTCGCGCCGACAGAAGTCTCACGGCTATCTGCAAGCTCTATATCTCCGGCAAGAACCACTTCAGTCCCGTCACTGAAGAAATTCTCAATTTCTGAAGCCATAAACAGGTAAGTGAGGAAGTCCTCGCCGATACCGGCCTCGGTACCGAAATGATTCATCTCTATCTGCTCGTAATCCATGAAGCCCTTACCTGAAGTTCTGGAGTACATCGCTTCTGGCGACCTAGCGACAAGTCCGCCAGACCCGCCGAAGGCGTCCATTGCTACGAACGAGTATATATTGTCGATGAAGTCTTCCACCTTTTTACCCGAGGTGGCGTCAACAAGCATGAACTTTCCAGTCGAGCTAATTACGCACCTGACTCCAGAAAGCTTCTCCGAAGCATCTACCGACAGTGCGTCGATGACATCTTCCTTGATCTCTTTCTTTTTCTTCGAGGAGACATCAACTCCACTTTTGGTGAGATCGAGGATTCTACGTTCTACGGTCTCCTTGACCGTCGAAGCGTCAATCTTGAGTTCACGCTTTCTGACAGCGAAGAAAGGGAGTCCGCCGAGTACGAAGTCATCGACACTGACTCCATCTTTATCTGTCGAAGCCAGAGAAATGCCGCAGGTCACGTCAGTGACTGGGGCATCGAATGACGGGTTTGATGCACTGTAGCTCTCACCGTTTAGGTTTTCCAAAAACTTATCCCTGTCGTACGAGGCAAGGTCCACCACTGTGAAATTCATTGATCCTTTGTCGAAGCTCATCGCTTTCTCCTTGTTGTTATTCTATTTTAGCTGACAGACTAAATTTACTCATCGATAAGGGAATATCAAGTGAGTGTTGCTCATTTTGTAAGAAAAATACGAAAAAACATAGAACGGGGTAGTCACAACCCCTAACTATCCGAATCATGTCAGTTAGAACGGTTTTGGTTTTTTAGAGAACGGGGTTGCTATGACCCCTAACTATGGTGGAACGGGGTAGCTATTACCCCTAACTACCAGGTTAAGGGTACTAATCTATATAAAATCTTATTTCTACTAGAAAGTCACAACTCTTTCATTCCTAGTGATTTATTTCGAAAAAACTCCTGCCTTTTCACCCCCCCTCGCGTGCGCGTATAATAAAATAATAATATAATATTTAAACACACACACAGTTTTTAAAAGTTTTAAACTTTCGCGTACGCGCGAGGGATTTCGAAAATGAGCCCCGGCAAAGGGCGTATGGCGAGATGTGTTGTAGAATTAGATCTTAACACCACACGACAACACAGGGAGGATCCCCTTGGATAATATAGGCGAAAGATTTCTACAGTACATCCTGTCCGTAGGCAAGGACGAGATGGACATCAAGTTTCACCAGATGGACAGTAACGAGCAGATAACCTTCCTGTTCCCCATCAGCGACATTAAAGACGAAGAGCTCCGTGTCGACATCGACAAGTGTCATGGAGAGGTCATGGCGGCCATAGGGGCCTTCTATGTCAATCTCATAGGGCAGATGGTCGTAAAGAAGAACGTGACTCAGTTCTTCGAGTACTACAGGGACTTGAGCGACTCGGACTACAACACGAAAGTAATGGCCATGGAGTATGTCAGTTTCGGCATAGGGTGCAGTGGAGGGTTCATCAGTATGGTGTTCCACAGCAGCCTGCTCTATAATGTGTTCATGGCCCTTTTGAGCAACGACACCAAAGGAGAAGATGAATGAGTGCATTTAAGAGAATAAGGCTATCGTCAATCAGACTGGTTAATTTTAAGTCATATGACGACTATACAGTAGATTTCGTGGACAATTCGGCAATACAGCGTGTCGTGGGACTGTTCGGTCCTAACGGCACTGGAAAATCAACCCTGCTTGACGCCATAGGGATGCTCTTCAGCAACTATTGCGGGTCTGACCTTCAGCGGATAACAGCTTCACTCAAGAGGTATGTCAGGAATGTGGAGAATATCGGCGTCGTCGCCGTTGACGACGAGTTCGGAATTGACACGACCGGCGACAAGTTCAGGATAGAAGGCAAGTTCATTGTTGAAGATGGCACATTCTACACGGTAGTTGTCGGCAACGACCCATCCCTATTCGAGTGGTCTAACCAAAAGAGGGATGATAATGGCAATCTGATTATTATTCACCCCCCGGGGACCTCAGACAGGCCCGAAGAGCGCGTATCCGTAACCGGACTCGTGCATGACCATCCGCCGATCATAAAACGATCACTCGTAAAACAGTGCTATGTTACTAGCTACGACAAGGAGCTTAACAAGTTCCAGTTGCGTAAGGATAGGTGGGATGTGTTCAAGATGCTGTTTGAGGCTGTTACCGGTTTTTCAGTCGACAGGGTCGATGGCGAGCTTGACGAGGAAACTATCGCCAATCACAAGGATCGTGAGGCTATGGCTCATCTTGACCAGTACATTCTCGGGATAAGCATAAAGAAGCCTCACGAGACAATAACGGAAAGGCAGTGCAGTGACGGGGAGAAGAAGATAATTAAAAACTTCACGACCTTACTCAACAGCGACTGCGTGCCTTCCATAATTCTTATCGACAATGTGGAGATGCATGTGGAAATAGATCGCCACATGATACTTCTCGACTGTATCAGCAGATGCTTTCCCGATTCCCAGGTGGTCTTCACCACGCACAGTGAGACTATTATCACAGAATTTAACCTGCGAAACCTGATATCCCTGGTAAACAAGAATATATCAAGGGATCAGATGTGGCGACAGGACATACTCCGTATCATGAAAGGGCTGAAGCTGTCCTTCAGGGACGCTATTTCACAGTCGAAGTGCGCCGCCCTTTACGTCGACATGATTGATGACGGCTATGAGAATATTGCCGACGCCAAGTCCAGGCTTATGGATATAGTCATTTCTGGATCCGAAAATCTCAAGGAGAGCATAAGGGAAATTGGAAACTAGGCTGACAATATGCGTCTTGGGACTTTCAGACCAGTCGTCTGATTTTCTCTGGGAATGCATCGAGACATGTTGTTGCATTTCCGGGGATGTCGTGTTCTGCGACATTGGGGCACCTGACGAGTCACTTGACCTGATGTGCAGGTACAGGGACATAAAGCGGGACATTCCGACAATGACGTTCGACAGTCTGGAAATGGCCTTCCTGTCTCTGTCGTCATTGCCAGGGTGGGTGATGATCATGTTCCCAGACGAGATAGTACATGAGCATACGCACCACTACGTATGGGATCTGTCAATGCGTCACCAGGACGACTTCGACGGTGCGTATGTTCCGATACTATGTAATTCATTCACATCCGTAAAGAACAGCTTGCGTATATTGAGGGCACCCCTCCTCAGGTGGATCTTTGTCGACGGTGTAGAATCTATATCAGATACACTTCGACTTGCTCCGGCATCGTATTTTTCAAGCCCGATATGGAAGATGTCTGGCTTTTCTGACGGGGCAGTTATTCCGGAGGGAATTCCGACGGCCGTAAAACACATTGTCGGCCGATCGTCATATTCAGAGAGATATATAGTAAAAACAATTAAGGAGGAATGACCATGGCGTCTAGAAGACCTGGTATTTCAGTATGTTTCATAATAAAGAACGGCATTACGCAGGGGTATCCATTCTGGGAATCTCTCAAGTCGTGCCTATCGTTCGCCGATGAAATCGTGATAAGCGAAGGACTGTCTACGGACGGCACAGCCGAGTACATAAAGAAGTTTATCAGCATGTACTCCGACAGGACCAAATTCAGGATGTACACCGACGACTGGAATGGCTTTTCAAGTCCGCACGGCGAAGTTATTGCCCAGGTCACCGAAAGGAACATGCGTAGGTGCGCTCACGAGTGGATTTACTATCTGCAGGCGGACGAGGTTCTGCATCCGGATAATAGCGATTTTGTCAGGAAAGTGGCCAAAGAAAACAAGTCCAATGCAGTCATGTTCAAGTTTTATCATTTTATCAACGCATGGGAGCCCCTCCCGGTCGGCACGGCTGCGTACGATTACGCCATAAGGATGATCAGGAACAGTAAGGACATCAAGCCTATCGGCGATGCATGGACTTTCGGCGGTAACGTCGAACCGACCTGCAAACAGGAACTTGTTCCTAAGCCGATATATCATCTGGGATGGGTGTTTCCGAAAAATTGCGATATGAAGACGGTTGAGCACGGCAAGCTCTACAAGAATATGGCCAGCTACCAAGCAGGTGCTAAGGCCGCACAGGGAAGAATCGAGGCTGGCAAGTATAATTCGGGATTCGCCCTTCCTGTCGACTTTGACGATTTTCCAGATGGCGTTGCACGCCTGTTCGGGAAAGTCCAGTACGAGCTACCTGAGGAAGCCCTATGAAATACAGCGTGGTAATATGCAGCTACAACAAGCTTGAATCGCTCAAGCTTGTTGCGGGGGCATTGAAGGCCACAGGGGTTGAGTATGAGCTTGTGCTGTCCGATGACGGATCCACTGACCGTACGGTTGAATGGGCTAGGGAATCTGACCTCTTCACCCGTGTGATCGAGGGCGACAGGAGTGACGAATACAGGCTATGTACTGTGAGGAATTCTGGAATAGAAGCAGCCAGCGGTCGCTATATTATTCTTCTTGATGCAGATTGCGTCCCGAACTCTGACTATTTTAGTGGTCATGACCTAGCGTTCGACACTTATCCGAATTGTATTTCTGTCGGATTCACGATCCCCTATGATAGCAGCGGGACAAAAAAAATAGCCAATGACCAGCGTCAAATATGGGCCAAGAAAGCGGGTACTGACATCTGTGCGTGTGGCTGGATGGCCGCATATGGCGGAAATATATCATTCCCGAAGAAACTGTGGGAGGAGCTCGGGGGCTTCGATGAGCGATATAACGGTGCGTGGGGATTGGAAGATGCAGATTTTGCCTATATGGCACACAAGAAAAATGTCACTATCGTAACCAGCTCGAAGACTGTAGCCAGGCATCTTGCCCACCCGAGAACGGGTACTGCCGAAATGCACTCCGGGAAAGGGCCGAACACTAAGAAATTTAAGGACAAGCACGGATTTTATCCATGCTAGGAGGTCGCGATGAGTAATATGGAATGCGGGAAAATTATCAAGAGTGTCTTTTCCGGCACTGCTGAAAGTTGCCTGCACATCGGATCTCCGACGTCTCCGTACATACTGTCCGTGGTTGAGGCCATGCCAGATCTTGAAGTCACCAATACGGCATCCCCGCTAGACATTGATCTCGACATCGATTATGACGTGATTGTAGTGCCTGCTTTTTCAGATCATTTCTCAACTTCGGTATATCAACAGTGTACTGATTTTATAGAAGATAAAAGAAGAATATAGTTAATTTGTTTTCATATTGTATAATAAGAATTTGTAGGAAAACTGCGAAAATAACAAAGTACCATGTCGACCTACATGACGGGATGTTCCCGTCACCCTGAGCGGACATTATGTCCGCTCAGAAAGCAGAGGAAT
>Ga0114918_10000878_pt1 | contig 26587 bp, 30 predicted proteins | sample LantaG_FD_87015 | JGI IMG/M metagenome (GOLD analysis project Ga0114918, IMG submission 87015) | Deep subsurface microbial communities from Baltic Sea to uncover new lineages of life (NeLLi) - Landsort_02402 metaG | ecosystem: Environmental > Aquatic > Marine > Oceanic > Sediment | place...
ATCAATTCTCGACTCACCTCGCCGTCTTTTTCGACGCCGGCGGTCTTGTACCACCGAGGCGGGAGGCCCGTGAAATTGGAGCGGCGCTGCTGGTGTTGCGAGCGCTGCAGAGGAGAGGAAGAGGAGCTCGAAGAAGAAGAAGAAGAGGTGACTGCATCGGCGACGACAGCCGAAGACGACGCTCGATTGGTCGTCATCATCGAGCTCTCGGCGCAAGCTCCTCCTTCTCGGCACTGCTGCAGCAGCCCCCGCGCCGCTAGCAGGCCGACGCGTCGCATCGTGTTGAGTACTATGGAGACTGAGAAAAGGGGTGAAAGGAATGAGTTTTGTTTTGTTTTGCTATTCTTTCGTTCGTTTTCTTTCGAGAATTTCAAGTTTTTGAAACAAAAATGAAAAAAAAAACTCCCTTCACTCCCTTCTCTGCTGCTTCATCTTCCGCAGCACCCTCCTCCGTAGCGATCGCGCCGCCGAGGACCCGTCGATGCCGTGGAGGCCCTGCGCCGCCGCGTGCGAGACGGCCCAGGCCGCGGTGCCCCGAGGGAGCGGAGGAGGAGGCGGGGGAGGAGGCCGAGCAGCAGCGCTCCCGCCGACCCCGCCTCCTCCGCCCTCCAGCGTCGCCGACGGCAGCAGCAGCAGCAGCGGCGGCAGGGCCGCGACGCCGCCGCCCCTCCCGGCGAGCCCGCCGCCGCTGCCCCCAAGCCTCGCGCACGAGACCAGCGTTGCCCTGAGGGAGGCCGGGGTCGCGGTGAGGTCTTCCGCGGCGAGGTCGGCGACGAGGGAAAGCGGGCTGCTCGCGGGAGAGGAGGAAGCACCGAAGCCGCCGCCGCCCGCGCTCGCGAGGGCGCGGGCGAGGAGCAGCGCCTCTGTCGCGGCGGCCGCGGCGGCGTCGGCGGAGGAGCAGCAGGAAGAGCCGCCGGCGAGCGCGAAGCTGCCGTCATCGTCGTCGTCGCCGTTGCCGTCTCCGCCTTCGTCTTCCTCGCGTCTCTCTCTTCGCTCCGCGGTCGCCGCCGCCTCGACCTGCTGCGCGCGCTCCAGGGGCAGGAACGGGGACAGGAGGCCCCCCGAGCCCGGCACGCGCGTCGCCGCATCAGCCAGCGCCAGCGCGCGCCGGGCGGCGGCAGCGGCGCTGGCGCCCGCGCCGCCGCTTCCTCCCCCGCCGCCGCCTCCTCCTCCCCCGCCGCCTCCTGTGAGGTCGATCGCCAGGGCCGCGGGCGCTGCTCGAGGGGCCGCGAGCGCGGCGACGACCGCGGCCGCGTCCGCTTCTTCGTCTCCCCCCTCTCCTCCTCCGCCGCCGCCGCAGAGCTCCAGCGCCGAGGCCACAAAGGCGACGGCGCGCCTCGCCAGGGGCAGGTCCACCAGCGGGAGCGCGCTGTCCGAGGAGGAGAGAGCGGCCGCGGCGACGGCCGGGGACTGGGGCCAGATCGAGGAGAGCGCGACCGAGAGGAGCGCGCAGGCCGCAGCCCGGGCGTCGCCGCTCCCTCGCTCCCCGCTCCCTCCTCCGCCCGCTGCTGCTCGTCCTCCCCGGTCCCAGTCGCCCGCTGCCATCGGCCTCGCCCCTCCGGCGCCGGCATCTTCGGGAGGGGGAGAGAGCGCCCTCCGGAGCTCGGCGCGGGAGGGGGCGCTCGACAGGAGGCGCTCGAGCACCGACAGCGCGAGCGAGGCGCCGCCCGGCGAGATCCCTCCCCCTCTGCCGCCGCTGCCGCTCGGCGGGGCAGACAAGGCCCGCGCCGCGAGCGAGCGGCCGCCTCCCGCCCGCAGAGCCGCGGCCGCCAGCGGCGAAGACGAAGAGGAGGGAGAGGGGGGGAGCGCCGTCTCCAGGGCCAGGAGCGCCCTCCAAGCGGCGGCGGGCGCCGCCGCCGCCGTCGAGCTCAGGCTCTCCTCGTCGTCGCCGCCGTCGTCGCTCCCCCGGGGCAAGGCGTGCCGAGCGAGGACCGCGGCGAGGCCCCTGAGACAGGAAGGAGAGGAAGCAGAGGGGGCCGCTTCTTCCGCCGACCTCTCTCCGCAGGAAGCGAGGCGGGAGGCCGCCGCCGCAGCGGCAGCGGCAGCGGAAGAGCGAGAGGAGCTCCCTTGGCTCCTCCTCTCTTCGCCCTTGGTCTGCCTCTTCTCCGCCCCGAGCACGGACGCGCGGGCGGCCCCGGCGGCCCGCGGCGACCGCAGCAGCAGCGCCCGGATGACCTCGAGGGCCGGGGCCGCGGGAAGGGGCACGAAGGGGGCCGACCAGGAGGGTCGAGAGGGAGCGGGGGCGGGAGGGAGGGCGTGGGGCCGGCTGAAGAAGGGCCGCTGCTGCTGCTGCTGCTGCTGCTGCCGGTGGCGGTGGCGGGTCCCTCCTCCTGCGGCAGCAGCGGCGCGGGGAGAAAGCGACTCCGCCAGCAGGCACAGCAGCTCCAAGGGATCCTCTCCGCCGGACTGCGACCTCGCGATGCACTCCGCGACGTCGCTCCCCGGGGGGGCGGCGCGGGACAGGGAGGCGAGGGCCGCCCCGGCCTCTCGCCACACGGGCCGCTGCCAGCGCTCGCGCTCCTCGCCCTCGCCCCCTCCGCCTTCGCCTTCGCCGCCGCCTTCGCTTTCGTCGCTCGCGCCGCTTCCGTTGCTGCGGCGGGGGCTCAGGGGACCCCCGGAGGCGGCCCATGCCCAGGCGGAAGCCGCAGCGGCGGAAGCCCTGCCGACTCTGCCGACGCGCCTCCGCTGCTGCTGCTGCAGCTGGTGTTCGGCACCGGGAGGAGGAGGAGGACGAGCAGCGGGAGGGGCAGCGGGGACAGGGGCTGCCGGCGCAAAAGCGCCTCCTCCTCCACCTCCTCCGGCTGCTGCCGCCGCCGCTCGCAGCTCCGCCGCGTCGGCCCGCCGCCCGGCCTCCGCCGCCGCGGTCTCCGCCCGCCGCCTCGCAGTCGCCGCCTCGCGCGCCGCCGACCTCGCCAACCTCGCCTCGTCCTCCGCGAACGCGAGTTGCTTCTCGAGGTCCGCGACGCGGCGGGCGGCCTCGCGGGCGGCCTCGGCGTCGGCGTAGGCCGAGAGCCCCGCCCCGAAGGCGGCGACTGCGGTGCCGGGACCGCTGCCGCCGCCGCCGCCTCCGCGGCGGTTGCCCGCCGTCGCCGTCGCCGCCGTCGCGGCGTTGTTCGCCTCGGCGAGCCTCGCCGCGGCAGCGTCACGTGCCCGCTCGGCAGCCGTCGCCCGCGCTGTCTGCGCCCTGACCTCGGCGGACTTGATCGCGAGCTCGGCCTGGAGCCTGCGGACCTCCCTCGAGAGCTCGAGCTGCTGCCCCTGCTGTGAGGGGGCGACGGCAACAACGCTGGCGTTGGCGGCGTTTGCAGAGAAGAGCGGGGGCGCCGAGGCGGCAGCTGTCCTCTGTTGCTGTTGATTCTGCTGCTGCTGCTGCTGCTGCCCTGGTCGCGAGGGAGCACCGAAGCTGGCGAGCTGGGCGTGGACTGTTTTTGATGGAGTGTTTTTTGAGGAAGGGAAAGAGGTGAGATCAAAAGAAGAAGAAGGACCCGACCTCGAAACAAAAAAGATGCAAAAAATAACTCAAAAAAGGAAAAGACTCACTCAGCCCGAGAGCAGCTCCTCCGAGAGCCGGAGGCTGCGGCGGGGGGACCGCAGCCGCTGCCGGGGCTCCGGCACCCGAGTGAGAGGCGACGACACCGGGGCGCGTTGTCTGCGGAGAGGAAGGGGGAGGGGCGGCAGCGGCAGCCGAAGCCTTGCGCTGCTGCTGCTGTTGGCTCGCGCTTGCTGCCATCGTCGCCCCAGCGCCTCCTCCTTCGACCGTCGTCTATTTGGTTGTGTGTTTGATTGTGAGTGTTGAAGAAGGAGGAGGTCGTCGGTGTTGAGAATGCGGAGGTTGAGTTGAGGGAGGTCGAGGTCGGGGTCACGCTGAGCGCGTTTTGCCGCTCTTGAAGATCGAATGGAGAGAGCAATTCTCCATCTCCTCCCCTTCTTTCTCCCTCTTTTTCTCTCTTTACCTTCTCGCTCTCCTTGTTGTGGTTCTCGATGATCGAGTCCACCGCGGCGGCCAGGGCGGCGTCATCGAGGTCGAACGTGTCGTCCTCCATCAGCAGCGAGGCCGTGTTTGTTTTGTTGGCGGCGTTGGTGCCCAACGTCGGGGGCGCCGTCGATGGCAGGTGCGTCGCCATCTCGCCCCTTTTTTCTGTCTCGGTCTCTCTCTCTCTCTCTTCTCTTATTTCGAGCGTCTCATCGTCTCCGGGATGAGCAAGAGGAGCAGACTGCTAAAGTATGAGGGAAAAGACGGAGTCAGAGTGAAAGAGGTCGAGAGAGAGACGAGAGAGAGCGTCTTTCTCTCGAGGACTGAGAAAGTGTGTGTGTGGGTGGGATGGGGTGGGGGGGGGGAGCGAGTGCGAGCGAGTCTTTTTCCGCCGACCTCGACTTCCTCCCCTTGCATTTCTTTTCGAGGACCACGGCCGTGAGAAACGCCGCGCGATTCCTCTCTCTCTCTCCCTAATGTTACAGAAATAATTCAAGTCAAACGAGCACAAAAGAATATACCGCCGACCATCGTCACCCCTCCTTCTTCCTCGCGGCCACGTCCGCCGCCGAGGTGAAGCTCTCGCCGCACCCGCAGCTGCCCTCCTGGTTGGGGTTCGAGAAGACGAACGACGCGCGCACCTCGTCCTCGACCCAGTCCATCGTGGTGCCCACGACGTGCATCAGAGCGCCGGGGTCGACGAGGACCTTGACCGTCGTCCGGGAAGGGGAGGAAGAAGGAGCTCCGTTGCCGCCGTCTCCACCGCTGCCGCCGTCTCCGCCGCCGCCGCTGCCGGCTGCCTCGCCGCTCTCGACCCCTCCGATCCCGACCTCTACGACCTCGTCGAGCCTCGAGGGCGCATCGGCGTAGTTGAGCGTGTAGGCGAGGCCGTTGCAGCCGCGGCGCTTGATGCCCAGGCGGAGGTATTCCTGTTTTTTTTAGGGAGGAGAAGAAGAGAGGTTTTCGAGGTTTTGAGAGAGGGTCGTGCGAGAGAGCTTTTTTTCTTCTTCCGTGCGAGTGTTTCGAGGGGCGAAAAAGGCATGTGCCAGCCTCTCCTTCTCTCTCTCCGCTCGACATCTGAGCCCCAATTTCTCGCTCCAGCGCCACTTCGAGTCCGACAGGACCGTGACGGAGCCCTCGTCCCACGAATGCAAAAAAAGACGCGGCGACACAAGGGCTCTCGCTGCGAGCGGGAAGGAAAAAAAACAACCTCGTCGCTGAATGCAGAGCTCTCGCTGGCCAGTTCCACAATCTTCCTTCTCACCTTGTGCCTCTTCTCCAGCAAAGCTTTCACGCGCTCTATCGCCGCGGGCGTGAGCGCGACGGGGGCTTTCCTCTGCCGGAGGAGGCGGGACCGCGGCGAAGGGGGAGGAGCAGAGGCAGGAGGAGGAGAGGAAGGCGATGGTGTCGTGGCGTCATCGTTGCTCGCCGCTGAAGAAGCGGCGTCGGCGGCGAACAACCTGAGGCTCCTCGCCGCTGCGGAGCCACCGCTGCTGCTGCTCCAACTGCTTCCGCTCGTTGACGCCGTCAGGGCGGAAGCCAGGCGTGCGATCAAGAGCCTCGCGGTGCCACCGCCGCTGCTGCCGCCTGCAACAGCGGAGAGGAGGAGCGCGGCCATCTCTCACGTTTTTGCTGCCTTTTTTTCTTCAGGGAAAAAAAAATGAATTTTGCTCAGGGCTCGCCACAACAGGAACTAGCCTCCTTCATTTCACCCCCTTCCAAGTTTATTTTCCTTTCCCTTCATCGCGCGTGTCCTCTCCGCGCCTTCCAGCCCCTCGACGGTCCAAATCCGTGCATGCGCCAGCGAAGCATCAATCTGCTCTTGGCGACCATGCGTGCTTCCATCCCCAAAACGACGACGATGAGCGGCGCGAGCGCCTCCTCCTCGCACGCCGCCGCCGCTCGCTCTTCTGCTTCGGTGGCGGCATCTGCCGGCGCTTTCCTGCGCAAGCCGCTGCTGTCCATCGGCGGCCGCCCGCGTCCCTACACTACCACCACGTCGCGCATCTCGATGGCCAGCCCGCTGTCCGTGCGCGCCTCGGCCGACTCGAGGCGCAGCCTCGCCGCGGAGGCGGCAGCGGTGAGTTGTTTCGTTTCGTTTCGTTTCATTTTTTTTTTTCTCGTCAAAGCATCTTTCCAATGCTTCGCTGCGCGCTTGTTGCTTCGAGAGCCCTCTGGAATGCCCTTTCCTGGCCCTCTCGTGCGCCGAGTTGCCGCACACTAGGTGTCGATCTGACGTGCTCTAGAGATCGAGGCGAAGTGATGACTAGAAGAGTGCTTCCATAGCCCCGCTAGGAGCGCTGCATCGTTGACAGGCGGCGCCAGCGTTTTTCTTGGTTTTCTCGTCGAGACGGCGGCCGAGCCGCCGCGCCGCGCCGCCTTGCTGTTTTTCCGCTTCAACACCGCTCTTTTTTTCTTTCTTTACTTCTATCATCGACGAACCGAGACCCTCTCGTCTCTCGAAAAGAGAAAAAAACTCACCTCTTTTTCTCCGAAAAAAATACCGAAATCAAAACTCTCTCTCCCTCCCCCCTTCTCAGGTCGAGGTCGCCGAGGACGCTGCCACCGCGACCGAGGAGGAGGCCCCCAAGCTCCTCTTCGCCGCGGGCTCCTCGCTCGATGACGACGAGAGCGGCGGAAACCGCGGCGAGCTCGGCGAGGGCTCCGGCTCCGACGCCGACGAGCCCGTGCTCCCCTACGAGCCCCGCCGCGCGTCCCTGGCGTCGATCTTCGAGTCCGAGGACGAGGAGGTCATCGAGGTCGACGGCGACCTCGCGGACGAGAGCCTGCGCCTCGAGAACTGCGGCCTGCGGCCGGAGACGGTCGCGGCGCTGCAGGCGCGCGGCATCCACGCGCTTTTCCCGATCCAGAAGCACGTGTTCGAGCCGTCGAGGGCCGGCAGAGACCTCATCGGGCGCGCGCGCACGGGATCGGGCAAGACGCTCGCGTTCTCGCTCCCGATCATCGAGGGCATCCTCGAGGAAAAGGAGAAGCACGCCGCCGAGGGCACGCAGCCTCCCAACCCTCGCGCGCCGCGCTGCATCGTCCTCGCGCCCACCCGCGAGCTCGCCAAGCAGGTCGAGCGCGAGATGGCCGAGACGGCCCCGGGCCTCGCGCTGGGCTGCTTCTACGGCGGCGTCGACATCGGCGGACAGATCCGGCAGCTCCGCCGCGGCTGCGACGCCATCGTCGGCACGCCGGGCCGCGTGATCGACCTGATCGACCGCGGCGCGCTGGACCTGAGCTCGATCAAGTTCTTCGTGCTCGACGAGGCGGATATGATGCTCAACGTCGGCTTCGAGGACGACGTCGAGCGGATCCTGGAGTCGGTCCCTTCGGAGCGCCAGATGCTGCTGTTCTCGGCGACGATGCCTGCGTGAGTAGAGTTTTATTTTTTGTTTCTTTCGAGTCCCCCACTCTCTTCTTCTCGTCTCTCTTTTTCTCCCGCTCTTTCTCTCTCGCTCTCAGGCTCACGCTCTCTTCTGCCTTCTCTCGTCCTCTTCCTTGGAACAAAAAAAAACAACAACCAAAAAAAACCAAAAAAACCCAGCTGGGTCAAGAAGCTCACGCGCAAGCACCTCACCAACCCCGCGCTCGTCGACCTCGTCGGAGACCTCGCCGCGGGCAAGCTCGCCGAGACCATCCGCGCGCTCGCCGTCCAGGTCACGCCCGAGTCGCGCCGCTCCGTGCTGGTCGACCTGCTCACGGTCTACTGCGCCGGGTCCTCGGGAGGCACGGGCAACGGCAAGGGGATCGTCTTCACGCAGACCAAGCGCGAGGCCGACGAGGTGGCCGCCGCCCTCGCGCTGACCGTCCCCTGCGAGGCGCTCCACGGCGACATCGCGCAGAAGGCGCGCGAGACGGTGCTGAAGCACTTCAGGGACGGCAAGTTCTCGGCGCTGGTGGCGACGGACGTGGTGAGTTCAGTTTTTTTTTGAAGAAGAAAAAGCGAGAGGAAGAGGGAACGATGACGATGCAAGGGAGAAAGGAAGGAAAACTCACTCGAGGACCCCCCCCCTTTTTTCCTCCGCGGAAACAAAAATACAGGCTGCCCGCGGCCTCGACATCCCTGACGTCGACCTCGTCGTCCACTACGACCTGCCCCCGGACGCAGAGTCCTTCCTGCACCGCTCGGGACGCACGGGCCGCGCCGGGAAGTCGGGCACGGCCATCGCGATGTTCACCGCGCGCGAGGCCGGCTCGTTCCGCCGCATGCTCCGTGACGTCAAGGTCGACACCGTCGAGCTGATCTCCCCCCCCGGCCCCAAGGAGGTCATGGCGGCGTCTGCCCGCCAGGTCATGCGCCGCCTCGACCGCGTCGACGCCGACGTCAAGACGTTTTTCGAGCCCGCGGCGGACGCCGTGCTGGGCTCCGGCGCTAACGCGCGCGACGCTCTGGCGGCCGCGCTCGCCGCGATGAGCGGCCTGCTCGAGGTCCCCAAGGAGCGCTCGCTGCTGTCGCTCGAGGTCGGGCAGACCACGCTGCGCGTCCTGTCACGCCCTGGCCGCGTCACGCAGCCCGGCCACGTCATGACGATCGTGCGCAACCTGCTGGGGGCCGAGGCGGCCAACGGCGTCGGCCGCGTGCGCATGCTCGCCGACGCCGAGTCTGGCCGCGAGGGGGCCGCGTTCGACCTCCCTGACGAGGTCGCGGCACTGCTGGTCGAGAAGGCGGAGGAGCTCGAGAAGCGCGGGTTCGAGCTCGACCGGCCGAAGACGCTGCAGCTGTCCGACATGCGCGACGACGGGCGCGGCGAGGGCGGCGGCGGCGGGCGGTATGGAGGGAGGGGACGCTACGGCGGCGGCGGCCGCGGCGGTGGCGGGTACCGCGGGAACAACAGCAACCGCTCGTACGGAGGAGGCGGCGGCGGCGGCGGCGGCTACCAGGGGCGCCGCGAGGGCGGCGGCGGCGGCGGCGCCTACCAGGGGCGCCGCGAGGGCGGTGGCGGCGGCGGCGGATACCGCGGTGGCGGCGGCGGCGGCGGCGGCGGATACCGCGGCGGCGGCGGCGGCGGCGGAGGAGGCCGCTCGTTCGGCTCGGACGCTTACTAAATACGTTTCTTGAGTTCGAGGTCGAATCGAATCGACCATGATTCTTCCCTCCCACGTCCCCTTCCTCCCCCCTCCTCCTTTTTCGAGCGATTTCTTTTTTTTACGGCGAGAGCAGGAGAAAGAGAGAGAATGACCCTCCACCCTTGAACGAAACCTTCGCCCCCCTTGTTTTCTGTTGAGAGGGAACCACCTCCACCTCCACCCCCCTTGTTTTCTGTTGAGAGGGAACCACCTCCACCTCCACCCCCCTCCCCCAATTTTTTCCGAATTCCAAACCGAGCTCCCTAGACGTGTTCCAAGGGAGTGTTTTTGCTTTAAGTTTCCTCGTGTTTTTTGTTGTTGTGCTTTATTCTAGTGAGAAAAATGATGACGCTGTTTTTTTTTTTTTTGAAGAGAGAACGGTGCTACGGCGCGCTCTGACGGCAGGGGGGAAAAAAGAGAGAAAAACGAGTAAGAAAGAAAAAATCCAAAAGGAAAAAAAAACGAAAAGAAGAGGGGACGAGGTAGGGAACGAAAAAGAGAGAAGAAGGTTTCTCCCTCCCATTTTCGGACCGTCAGCGCCGTCGCTCGCAGCTAGCCGTCGACCGAGTAATCCCCTATTTTTTCCACTGTTCTCCTTCCTAGCTTCACTTTTGATCTCGCGCCCTACAACGACATGACCATCTCGCCTCGTGCCCGTGCGGGCGGAGGCTCCGCGAAAAAGGGCGCCAAGAAGGCAGCAGCAGGAGGAGGAGGGGGCATTGCGACCAAGGCGGCGAAAGCGGCGGCCGCCGCCGATGCCGCCAACGCCATGGCCGACGGCGACGCTGCTCCGACGACCCCCGCCGTCTGGCGGCCCGGGTATGACCCGCTCGAGGAGGACGAGACGCTGCAGTACGACCCGACGGCCTACGACTGCATGCATAGCCTGGCGCTCGAGTGGCCGTGCCTCAGCTTCGACGTGCTGCGGGATGCGGCGACGGCGGCGCGGGTCGTCGCGAGCTCGGCGGCGAGCTCGTCGGCGGCGTCGGCAGCGAGACACTCGACCACCGCGGCCGCCGCCGCCGCCGTCGCGTCGTTCCCGCACACCCTTTTCCTCGCCGCGGGAACGCAGGCGGCCACCAGGAGCGCCAACTCGCTCTCGCTGCTGCGGCTGGGCAGGGTCGGCAGGGGGAGACACGGCCCGGCCGCCCTCCGGGATGGCGACGACGACGACGGCCTCTCGACCGACTCGGACGACGACGAGGGCGACAGGCCCACGCTCGCGGCGCGGCGCGTCGCGGTCGGCGCCGGCGTCAACCGCGTCAGGGCGATGCCGCAGCACCCCGGGATCGTCGCCGCGTGGCTCGACTCGGGCGTGGTCTCGATCTGGGACCTCAGGCAGCAGCTGGGCGAGCTCGAGGGGATGACGGACGCCGAGAGTGCCCGCGACGAGGACAGGGAGAAGCGGAGGGCGGCCGCCGCTGGGGGGAAGAGGAGGGCGGCGGCGGGGGGCGACTTCCTGTCTCTGGCCCCCGTGGCGTCGCACCGCCACGGCGCGGAAGGGTTCGGCCTCGCCTGGTCTCCGGGCCCGGCGCCGGGCAGGCTCGCCTCGGGGGACTGCGGCGGCGGGCTGCGGGTCTGGGAGCCCAGGGAGGGGGGCGGCGGCAGCGGCACTCCTTCCGGCGCCTCTTCTTCTCTCTCTGCTTCTCCTGCTACCTCTGCGCTCTCGTGGGCCGTGTCGCAGCCTTACGGAGGCCACGACGACCACCGCGCCTCCGTCGAGGACGTCGCGTGGTCGCCCACCGAGGGCACCGTCTTCGCGACGGCCGCGACCGACGCGGCGCTGCGCGTCTACGACGCTCGCGCCCGGTCGAGGCCGCAGCTGGTGATCCGGAGCGCGCACGCCTCGGACGTCAACGTGGTGTCGTGGAGCGCGCTGGCGACGTTCATGCTGGCGAGCGGCGGGGACGACGGGGCCGTCAAGGCGTGGGACCTGCGCGCGGTCGGGAGCGGCGGGAGCGGCGGCAAGAGCGGCGGCGGCGGCGGCGGCGAGGCGGCGACGAAGAAGACCGCCGCCGCCGCTGCCCCGGCGGGGGAGGTCGCGCGCCTCTGCTACCACCGCGGCGCCGTCACCTCGGTCGAGTGGTCCCCGACGGAGTCCAGCGTCCTGCTGTCGACGGGCGACGCGAGCGACGGGACGACCTGCGTGTGGGACCTCGCCGTCGAGAGGGACCCCGAGGAGGAGGCGGCGCTCGGGGCCGGCGCTGCCGTCGCCGCCGCGGGCGGGGCCGAGGCGGCCCTGCCCGCGCAGCTCCTGTTCGTCCACGCCGGGCAGGCCGACGTGAAGGAGGCGCACTGGCACCCGCAGATCGACGGGCTGGTGGCCTCGACGGCGGCGGACGGGTTTAACGTCTGGAGGGCGGCGAATGTTTGAAAGGTGGGAAGGGGGGGGGGGAGAGAGGGGAAAAACGAGTAAGACATGCCATAAAAAAAACACTTTGTTTTCCTCCTTTTTCTTCGAAACGATGCCGCGCCCTCTCCTCTCCCTCGGCGGGATCATTTGCAGCTACCTGCTGCTCTTCGCACCATCGTCTTCGTCCCTGTGGTCGACTTCGCCGTCTTCGCCGTCTTTGGTGGCTGCGTCGGCCGCAGGCGCGCTGCAGCCAGAGAGGGACAACGCGACGGCTACAACCGCCGCGGCCTTTTCTTCTCCTTCTTCTTCTTCAACCGCCCGCCGCCTCGGCGGCGGGCGCGTCCCAGCCTCCCTCGGCGGAAGCAGCCGCTTCAGCATCATCCGGCTCGGGCGCCGAGGAGAAGACAATGACGACGGCGACAGGGACAGCGACCGCCGCCGACGCTGCTCGTTCTCCGTCGTCGACTCCGCGACGACGGCGCCGACGACGGCGGCGGCGACGCCGACTTCTCTTCTCTCCCGCCCCTCCCGCCCTCGCCGCCGCTCCCGCCACTCCTCTCTCCCTCCGACCATCGACGTCTACGTCCGCACCTACAGCGGCGACGCGGCCTGGCTCACCTGGCTGCTCCGCTCGATGGAGGAAAACGTCGAGGAGGGCGCCTTCCGCCGACTCGTGCTCTCTGTCCCTCGCGGCGACGCCCCGCTCTTCGAGTCCCTGCTGCCCTCCTTCCGCCTCCGCATCGTGCTGCTCGTCGTGGAAGACGCCCGCTTCGAGAGGGCCACCAAGGCGATGAAGAGCCCCACCGAGAACGGCGGGTATCACGCGCAGGTGAGAGAGTTCCCGCCCCTCTCTTAGGGTTTTCCTTGTTGTTCTTCGTCTCTTCTCGACCCCAACCTCAATAAAAACCAAACAAAAACAAAAAGAACAAAAAAACTCCTCAGATGTTCGACAAGCTCACGCGCCCTCCTCTCTTCTCCGACGCCGACTATTTCGTCCACATCGACAGCGACTGCGTCTTCAAGAGGCAGCCGCTGGCGAGAAGAACCGCAAAAGAGGCAGAAGGAGGGGACAAGAAACTACCCTACGGTACAAGAAACTACCGCAAGGTCTCCCGACGCGACTTCGTCGACGACCGCGGGCGCGTGCGCGTCCGGCGCGTCGCGTTCGCGTCCCTGCCGGAGCCCTTCCGCCGCTGGCAGAGGGCCGCCGAGGGGATGCTGCTGGAGCCTGTGCCCTACGAGACGATGAGCTGCTTCCCGCTGGTGTTCCCCAGGGAGGTTTACGGCCTGGTGCGGGAGCTTGTCCTCGAGAGGCACGGCGGTGGCGGCAACGTGTCTTCGCCGGGGCAAGGAGAGGGCGAGGAGGGCGAGGGTGGAGGAGAGGGCCCCTCCTCCGCTCCTCCCCTCCTCCGGGTCCTCTCTCAGCGCCTCGACGACTTCGGCGAGTTCACCGCCATGGGACACGTGCTGACGACGCGGATGGAGGAAGGGGAGAGGTGGGTCCCGGATGCCGACGGCGGCGGCGGCCGCGGCGGCGGCGGGGAGGGCGACGGGGACGGCGGCGAGCAGCTGCTCAGAGGGGAGCGGAGGGAGGAGGGAGGGGTCCCCACCCCGACGTCCGCCTCTCCCGAGTCCTTCTGCGCCCTGGCGCAGCAGGCGTGGAGCTGGGGCAGCGTGACCCCGGAGGCGGCCGCGGAGGCCGAGAGGAGTCTGCGGGTCGGGTGGTGAAGGGGGGAGGGAGAGGAAAAAGAGAAACGAGGGAGAAAAGAGGGAGAGAGGAACGAGGGAGTCGACGGAGAAAATCAAAAATTTTGATTTTAAATCAGTGTCAAGAAACAAAAGCAGGCCTCTTCGCCGAGCTCTCGACACCACTTTCTCCCATTTTTTTTCCTTCTGCTGCTCCGAATCTGCGATGTCCTATCCGATGGCTGCCATCGCCGGAGAGGACAGGGTCGCCATAGAGAACGCGAGGGAGGCAGCGGAAGAGGCTGCATTCCCGAGCGAGACGCACGCGAGGCTCGAGCGCGCCAAACCGGCCGCAGGCGGCGAGCCTCCGCTCAAGCGCCTGAGGGCGCTGGCGGAGAAGGACGGCATGGATCACGTGCTCGAGGTGAGGAAGAAGAGGGGAAGGAGGGCGTGGCGAGAAATGCGCAGAGCAGGTTTTTGATCATCTAGGGATTTCTCGACTCGTCGACTCATCCAGACCCATCTCTTTCGTCTCTTCCTTCTCGGATTTTTCAACCACAGGACGACGGCGAGGACGACGTCGACGGGGCCAACCCTGCCGCGACCGAGACCACGGGCATCGCCGGGCCGACCCCTCTCGCGGACCGCGACGTCATCGAAGAAGTCGCCGACGCCGCAGCGAGGGTCGCCGCGGCGGCCCGCCGCGCCGCCGTGGAGGCCGCCGCAGCTTCGGCCGCAGCGGCGGCAACGGGCAACAAGGGGCGGCAGGGAGGGGGGCTTCGGAGGGGCGGCGGCGACGGAGAAGATGGAGGAGGAGGCAAGGACGGCGCCGGAGGCCCCAACGGCGCCTCCGTCGTCGCCGACGAGGAGGCGGAGGAGGCCCAGAGGGAAGCCGCCGTCATCGACGCCCTCGCCGACGCCGAGGCCGACTTTGACGAGGCGGCGGCCGCCAAGCAGAGGCCCGGCCCTTCCTCCTCCTCGCAGCAGCAGCAGCAGCAGCAAGCCCACGCTCGCTCCCGTTCGCATTCGAGCGTCAGCGTCGTCGACGACGCCACGAGGGAGAAGGCGCGCGCCAGGCTCGAGGCCGCGCTCGAGAAGGCAGACAGCGCTGCCGCGGCGGCGGCGAGAGAGAAGGAGAAAGGGGGAGGCGGCGGCGGCGGCGGCGGCTGCGGCGGCGGCGGCGGCGAGGAGAGGAGGGCGACCGAGGAGGAGGGCTCGAGGGCGCGGCGCCGCCGCTCCGAGATCGCGGCGTCCGTCGAGGCCGAGGCGGCGAGAGGGAGCACGAGCCGCAGCGTCTACTTCTCGAAGGTCGGGAACGCGGCGAGGCTCGCGGCGAGCTCGGCGCTGAAGGCGGCGGCGGCGCCGCCGCCGGCGCCTCTGTCGTCGTCGGGCAAAGGTTAAAAATGCTGCTGTTGCTGTTGGGCTCCCTCGGTCTCTCTCTTAACCTCGCTGGAAAGAGACCTCCGCTTGTCTAGCCCCCTTCTCTGCCTTTGCGCGCATGTGCCGCCAATGAGTTTTTGCTGTTTTTGAAACTTTGTAATACATCGAGAGACGGGGGGAACCAAAGAAAAACCCAAGTTCTCACTTTGTCGTCGCCTCAAGTCTTCTTCTTCCCTGCCTTCTCTCCCTCGCTCGCACCGGAAGAAGAGGAACTAGAGGCCAACCACCAGGTTCCGGCCCCCACCAGGAAGACGGCGCCGTACCCGAGCCTCGCGTAAGGATGCCTCCTCGCGGCGTAAGAGAACTGCTCGCCCAGGCTCGGCGCCTCGAAGCCCGGCGGCGTCGAGAACGGCTTCGCGTGGGCCTGGGCGAGCTTGGCCGCGGCGGCGATGGCCTCGGCCTCTTCCTGCTGCGCCAGCGAGCCCCAGGACGAAAAGTTGGAGGCAGAGGAGGAGGGAGGGGGCGTGCGCCGCGAGGCGGGAGGGGGGGCCTCGGGGTCGACTGGCGGAGGAGGCATGACGATTGACGGACGTCGATCGAAAGTTTTGAACGTCTCTGATCGAAAAGTGGAGCGTCGTGCAGAGTCTCTAGACAACAAGAGCACTGGAAGAGGCGCGAGACTTTTGCTTTCTCCGGTTTCTCTTCTTCTCTCTATCCCTCTGTCCTACCGCGCGACACGCGCGCTGCGATGATCTCTCGCGCAGTCAACGTGCGCGCGACAGCGCCGCCCTCGCTCCGAGCGAGCTCCACTGCCGCGGCGCTCCCTCTTTCTTCGCGGCGACACCAACGCCGCGGCGCTCTCGTCGTCGTGTGAGTGATGCATTCTGTTTTGTTGACTCCCGCTCGCGCTTCTCCCCTTCTGCGGCCACAACTGCGATGTCGATGGCTCTGTCATTGTCGCAGCAATTTTGCTACAGTAAAGAGAAACCCAGAAACAAAGAGTAGCCCCCGCGATTCCGTTCCTTCTTCGCTCTTTTCGTCTCCGACGGCGGCCCGCATGCCAGCGAAAAACACTCTTCCCCGACGCCGCTAGCCTAAAAAACTCAACCTCTTCCTCCTCTTTTTCTCTCTCCCACTCTCGCTCCGAAAAATAAAAAATACAGCGCCGCCAAGCGCAGCCGTGGTCCCCGCGACGGTGGAGGCGGTGCCCCCTCAACCTCCGCCCCCAAAACCAGCGGCGGCGGAGGAGGCGGCAGCGGCGGCGGCGGCGGCGGCCAGAGCTTCAAGTCTCCGGGAAAGGTCCGCGAGGGCTCGTCCTACGAGCAGGAGACCCGCAAGATCATCCTCTCGATGGACAAGGTTACCAAGTCCTCGCCCAGCGGCAAGAAGCTCCTCGACGGCGTCGGGCTCGGGATGTACCTCGGAGCCAAGATCGGCATTTTGGGAGCCAATGGGGCCGGCAAGTCGACGCTGCTGAAAATCTTGGCAGGCGTAGACGACGCCTTCGACGGGACGCTCCAGGTCAACGACGGCATCAAAGTGTCCTACTTGGAGCAGGAGCCGCCTCTGTCAGATGGCCCGACCGTCGACGACAACATCCGCCCGGCGCTGGCCCGCGTCGAAGGTTTGCTCAAGGACTTCGAAACCGTGAGCGCCGCGATGGCCGAGCCGGGGGCCGAGGTCGACTCCTTAATGGCTAAGATGGACCGCTTACAGACCGAGATCGATGCCTGCAACGGCTGGGAGCTCGAGCGCACGCTGGCGCGGGCCACGGACGCGCTGCGGTGCCCTCCCGGCGACGCGCTCGTCGAGCGGCTCTCTGGCGGCGAGCGCCGCCGCGTCGCGCTCGCTCGCGTTTTGCTCGAAGCGCCAGACATCCTGCTGCTCGACGAGCCGTCGACGCATTTGGATGCTCTCTCTATGTCGTGGCTCGAGAGGACGCTGGCGGAGTTTCGAGGGACCGTGGTGGCCGTGACGCACGACCGGTAAGAGATGGAGTCCCCCCCCCTTTTTGATCGGAGAGAAAGATAGAGAGAGAGAGAGAGAAAGAGGGTCGAGACGGACTTTTTCGGCCAAAAAACTCATTCGGTACAAAAAAACGTACCTTCTTCCTTCTAGCTACTTCCTCGACAACGTCGCCGGCTGGATCCTCGAACTCGACAAGGGGAAAGGGATCCCCTTCGAGGGGAACTACTCCGAGTGGCTCGAGGCCCGCGCCCTGCGCGAGCAGCGCGACGCCAAGGCCTCGGCCGCGGTCGGCCGCGCGATAGACAAGGAGCTCGAGTTCGTGCGCTCCAAGGCCAAGGGCCAGAACAAGAAGGGGAAAGCGAGGCTGCGGGTCTACGACGAGCTGCTCGAGGAGCAGAACGCGTACGCGCGGGCGGGCATCTTCGACTCCCTCACCATCCCTGTGGGGCCCAGGCTCGGCGGCGTCGTCGTCGACGTCGAGGGGCTGACCAAGTCCGTCGAGGCGGCCGACGGCGGCGAGGGGAAGCTGCTGATGGAGAACGTTTCGTTCTCGGTCCCCCCGGGCGCCGTCGTGGGCATCGTCGGCGGCAACGGCGTGGGGAAGACGACGCTGTTCAATATGATCATGGGCCTCGACAAGGCCGACGCGGGGTAGGTTTTTTTCTTGAGTTTCGGAAGAGTTTTTTTCTTCATTTTTTTTCATCAGAGGAAAAAGCACTCACCTCTTTTTCACTCTCTGGCCCTCGTTTCCCCCTTTCTCACCCCTCCCCTTTCCTTTCACAAACTCGAACTCTGACAGCGAGATCAGGGTCGGGGAGACGGTCAAGCCGATGTACGTCGACCAAATGCGAGCGGGACTCGACATGGAGGCCACCGTCGCCGAGGCTATCGCGACGGCACTCTCGGGTTCCGCCGCCGCGGGCACCACCGTCGACCCGGCGGGGACCATCAGCATCAGCGGGAGAGACGTGCCCGTGCGGCAGTACTGCTCCTGGTTCAACTTCAAGGGCAGCGACCAGCAGAAGAAGGTCAAGGTGCTCTCGGGAGGGGAGCGCAACAGGCTCAACCTCGCGCGCACGCTCGCCGGCGCCGGCAACTTGTTGCTGGTCGACGAGCCGACCAACGAGGCCGACGTCTTCTTCGTGCAGGCTCTCGAGGCCGCGATACAGCGGTTTGCAGGGTCGACGATGGTGATCTCGCACGACAGGTGGTGAGTCCTGGCGAAGACGGAGAGAGGAAGGCGAGGAGAGGAGCAGAAGCGAAAGAGAGAGAGAAAAAAACTCACCTCGGATGGAGCAAAAAAAAAACATAATCTCTCTCAACCCAGGTTCCTCGACCGCCTCGCGACGCACATCCTGGCCTTCGAGGGCGACTCGAAGGTTGTTTGGTTCGAGGGCGGGTACTCGGAGTACGAGGCTGACTTCAGGAAGCGCACGGGGAACGTGGATCCGACGCGGGTCAAGTATAGGAAGATGGCGACGGTTTGAAGGGAGATACAGATTTTTTTCCCGTTTTTTTTTTCGTTCTCGCTCTGCTTTTCTTTTGCAAAAAACAACAACTTTTGATTTCCATTTCTTCTCGCCTTCTCTCTCTCGTTCTCTCGCTCTCCTCGAGACCGGTTACACAACGACAACTAAGGATACAAACATTACAGCCGCACTACCCACGCCTCATCCGAAGATAGACTCCCTCATTCAAAAAAAGAAAGGGAAAAAAAGACTCTCTCACTGCTTCCCTCCGAGCCCGACAGCGAGCAGCACAGCCTCTGCCGTCCTCCTCGCCGCCGCTCCTCCTGCTCCACTCTCGTCGTCCTCGTCGCCCCCGTCGTCGTTCTCCACCACCATCACCTCCTCCGAGTCCTCCCACGCCTCGAGCTGGCTCTTCAGCAGCGAAGGGTGCAAGAAATGACCCGCCACCTCCTCGGCCGCCCCCGAGGACCTTTGCGTCTTCTCCTGCCGCCGCTCAAGCCGCGCCTGCAGCGACTCTTTCCGCGCCCGGAGAAGCACAAAGTCGACATCGATGGCTGGGACCGCGCCTGCCTCGTTGGCGACTTCGACGAGAAGGTCCCGGTACTTCTTTTTTAGAGCGGAACAGGCCAGGACGGCGACGTGCGAGGGCGAGAACGCCGCGGCGTCGCGCGAGGCGGCGGCGGCGCGGGCGAGCCAGGGAAGTCTGTCTCCGTCGTCCAAGGGTTCCCCCTTGCTCATCTTCAGCTTGGCGGCGGCGTCGTGGTAGTCGTCGGCGTCGAGGAACGGCGCCGCCGCCGCCGCCGCCTCCGCCGCCGCGGAGGAGGAGCCGATGGAGCCGAGGAGCGCCGAGAGCGCCCTGCCGACGGTGGTCTTGCCGGAGCCGCAGGGCCCGGCGAGGACGACAAGCCTGGCGCGTCTGGACGAGGGCGGCGGAGGGTTCGTGCGGCCTGTTGTTTTCTCGTCGTTTGTCGACGACATCGCGCACGTCGCCTCTGTCGTTTTCGCGGTCATCTTTCGTCGCCGGCGCTGCCGTGCCTCCTCTGCTACTCCGCAAGGCGACGCGACCGCGGCTTTGGCGGCGACGGGAGGCACGGAGAGAAAAAAGCGAGGGAGAGGGAGGCGTGAAGCGAAAGAGGTATCTGAAGGAAAGAGAAGAGACTCGATGGGACGTGAGCTCTATTGTTGGCGGAGTTGAAAGGACAGCCCGAAGTTTTTTCTCTTTCTCTGTTCTCGCTTTTCCCCCCGTTCCCTCTCTTGCTACTGAACGAGGAGCAGGCTCCTCGGCGCAGAAGAAGAAGTGAGCATCGACGACGGCGTCGACTGATTCTCGGTCAGTTTCTCGTTTTACAATTCATTAATATCGGTGGCAGGGAAACACTTTCACTGGTGCCGAGGAGGAGGAGGAGGAGGAGAAAGACGAGGAGGAGGAGCGCTTGCCGCCGCCGCCCCCGCTGCTGTCGCCGCTGCCGCCGCCCCCGCTGCTCTCGCTGCCGCCGCCGCCGCCGCCCCAACGGGCACGGGAACCGGCGGCGGCAGCATCCCCAGGTTCTGGACCGTCTTCTCGACCGTCGCGAGCCTCGTGAGCCTGTCGCTGCTGCCGTTCTCTGCCCTGCCTCCGCCTTCGTTCCCTCCAGCGCCTCCTCCGACTCCCTTAAACCCTCCTCCCCCGAGAAGCGCCCTGGGCGGCAGCGCCCGCGCCACGGCCGCGAGCGTTTCGCGGGACTCCGCGGCGAGGTCGAGCTCGGCCTGCGCCGGCATTCTCCCTCCGGAGAGGACGACGGCCGCTGTTGGAGGTGCGCGTGTTTTGGTTTTGGCGGGTGAGTAAAACGAGTGGGGTCGAAGGTCGAGGGGAGCGGCTAGGAAGTTCGGATTCATCGACCCCCCCAAAAAAACGGCGTACCGTGCAGGGTCTTCAGCGTCCCCGCGCTCTGGTCCAGGAGCGCCTTGACGCCAGTGAGGCGCGCGTCTACGTCGCCGTCGTTCTGACAGTGCGTTCCGGCGCCTGCTGCGTTCGCAGCGTCGGCATTGCCGCCTTCGTTGACGGCAGTCCTCGTCATTTAGATTCTTCTTCTTCGCGATGAGCTTCGCCGCCTTCTGCTGCTGCTTCTGCTGCTGCTTCTCGACTTCGCTAACGACAGAGCGCAAGAATCGTACACGCTCAGGGAAAGCGCTAATCGAATCACGGACGCTACGGAGACGCGCCAAGAGAAAAAGAGAAGAAGAAAGTGATTGCAGTTGAAAACAAAAATTATCTCTACCTCTGCCGCCGTCGCTGCCCTTTTCCTTCTCCTCTCAACCCCAACAGCATCGCCGCCCTCCCGCCAGCCCTCCAGGCCAGCGGCGTCAGCACTGAGACGACCAGGTCCGTCACCACGATCGCAGGGCTGAAGACCACCGACAAAAGAGAGAATCTCCGAGCTGCCGACGGCGGGACCCGAGAGGAGGAAATGTCCTCCTCGGGCGCTGGGGCGGCGCGCCCCGAGGCGGCGAGCGCGACGAACAGCGGGTACAGCGCCGCGACCGCGGCCATCCCCTGCAGCGAGAGGGAAAGAAAAGAGAGAAAAAGAGAGTGGGGGGTCAGTGAAAAGGCAAGGTGGGAGCAATGCTTCCGGGCCTCCGTCGTCGCCGTCGCCGTCGCCGTCGCCGTCATCGCTCGCTCGGAGAAAAAGTTTAAAATAAAAGAAAAAACGTCTCCCTCACCTCCCAGAACGGCAGGACCAGCGAGGGCGAGGCCGCGACGAGCCCAAAGGCGAGGTAGAAGGGCCAGGCCCTGCCGAAGGCCGCGAACCGGTCCGCGACGCCGACGGCGGCGGCGGCGGCGGCGGCGGATCTCGCCCTGCCGCCTCGAAGACGCTCGGACTCGGCCGTGAAGCGGTAGTCGAAGGCCATTAGGCCGTAGAGCAGCCACGTCAGCAGCGTCGACACGAGGGGCCCCGCGAACGCCAGGGAGCCGGGGAGCGGGGCGAGGCGCGAGAGGCCCGCTTGTGCCCAGAGGGCGCCGAAGAGCGTGCCCCGGTAGAGCTCGAGGGCCTCGGCCTCTGCTGAGGAAGACGAGGAAGAGGCGGCGGCGGTTTCCTCTCCGGCCGTCGTCGGAGGAGGAGAGCGAGTCGCCCCTCGAGAGGGGCTCCCGTTGGCTGTCGTCCTCGCTGCCCTGCTTCGACTCCTGCTTCGACTCCTGCCGCTCCCGCGACTCCCGCCGCGGCCCCGCCTCGAGCCTCCCTCCTCAAAGACCCCCTTCGCCACCGCCAGGCACCAGGGCCCGCTCAGGCTCAGGGCCATCGCCGACGCGGGGAAGACCCATCCCAGGATGAAGGTCGCCAAGAGCTCCAGGGGCGGGGAGCTCCGATCGTCCTCGGCCCTCGGCGCGAAAAAGGCCGCGGCGAGCGCCGAGAGGAGCGGAGGGAACGGAGTGTGGCCCTGAGCAGCGGTTGCGGCGGCGGCGGCAGCGGGCGCGACCACCCACCTCCACGCGACCAGGGAGACGAGGAGGAGCCCGTTGAAGCCGAGACACTGCAGTGAAGCTGCCCGGGCGGTCTCGGAGCGGGAGACGGCGGCGATGGCGACGTCGAGGCGGGTTGCTTGGAGGATGCCTTCAAGGAACGAGGAGAAGAAGATCGGGAGTCGACGATGCCCGCTCCGCCGCTGCTGCTCTTTCGGAGCAGCGCCTCTCCGCTTCGACATGCGGCAGAAGCCGCAGCGCTCTCGTGTCTCTCTGTCTGTGCGCGCGCTCGAAAGAGATGCGAGAAGCGACAGGCGCGCGCGAGAGAGAGCTTGATGAGAAAAAGTTTTTTTTTGATGTGGGAATGATCTTCTTTCAATTTGTTTTTTTCCGTTTCACTCTCCTTTCACTTTACAGTTTCTTCCCTCCACCGCCCTCTCGAGGTCCACCCTCGCCCTCTTCTTCCGCCCCTCCTCGTCGAAAAAAGCCCCTCCGCCAACGACGCCCACTTTCTTGTAATCCTTATGCCTCTCGTAAAAGGACAGCCAGTGCTCCAGAGACTGCACAGAGTCGGCGTCGGACAACAAATCATCGACTTTATCGACGAGGTCGTTCTCAAAGTCCCCCGACACAAAGGCCCTGGTCGCGTCCCTGCCTGCGAAGTGGCTGTAGTCGCCGCCCGGGCCATAGTGCTTGTTGTGAGGGCCGACGTCGAAGACCTCGCCGGCGAAGGCGACGAGGATCGACGCCTTTTCGCTTTCGCTTTCGTTTCCGCCGTCGGCGGCGGCAGCGGCGGCGGTCGAAGAAGCGGCGAGGAGCTGGCCAGGCGAAAAGACCGTGAAAGGCGAGGAAGAGCTCGAAGAGGAGGTCGAGACGGCGGCAGCGGCGGCCTCCAGATTATTCCTCTCCATCCCGGACAGCGCGGACCAGTGCAGCCCCGCGACGACCGCGAGGGCGATCAGCAGCGCGGGCAGGAGCAGGAAGGCAGAGGAGGACTCGTCAGAGGATGGTCGGGGTCGGGGTCGAGACGACGTCGCCGTCGAGGCCGTCGTCGACGCCGTCGCCTCGACGTTTCTTCGTCGCCGTCTCCTGAAAAACCCGCCCAGGATCCCTTCGTTCGGCCTCTCTCCCGTTCCATAATCCTCGTCCTCGATGCCGCCGTCGGCAGAGGCGCGAGGAGTGGCGGGAGTGATTTCCATTCGCGTAGGTTTGAGTTCTTTATCCCGTTTCGATCGGCGTGCATTCGGCCGAAGTTCGGCGAAAAACTTTTGAAGGCGCGGGCGAAGGTTCACTTTTTTTCCTTTTCTTTTCTCAATCCTCATTCTCGACGACAATGCGTCCCTCAGCGCACGCTCTCGGCGCTGGCGCTGTCGCTGCTGTCGTCTTGCCGACGCCGCGAGCGACATGCAGTCATCAGCAGCAGCACTCTCGGCGCGGCGTGCTCGCAGCCTCCGTCGCGAGCAGCGACGTGAGTTTCTTTTTTTCTTTCTTTCTTTTCGATGCTCTGCTGGCCGCTGTTGCTAAGTCTCTGCCATCGAATGGTCGCTCCCGCCCACTCCTCTTCCGCGCCTTTCCTCGCCAGCGCTCGCATATAGCCCGATGCGTGACATCGCGTAGACTCCATCCACGTAAATAAAGGAGCTCACAAGCTCCCCTTCGACGATGACGAACGACGACGATCTCACTTTCCACCGACGAAAAAAAAAACAAAAACAGGCGCCTTCGACCTCGACCCCAACCCCGACCCCCTCCTCCTCCACCTCGACGACCCCGCTCCTCGCGGCCCGCGTCCGTGCCGACTTCCCCATCCTCGACCAGAAGCTCGAGGGCGGCCGCAATCTCGTCTATCTCGACAACGGCGCGACGTCGCAGAAGCCCGTCGCCGTCCTCGAAGCCATGGACGCGTACTACAAGAGGGACAACTCGAACGTGCACCGCGGCGTCCACCAGCTCGCCGCGAGGGCGACGGCGAGCTACGAAAACGCGCGGGCGAAGGTGGGGCGCTTCATTAACGCCGCGAGCGACAGGGAGATCGTGTTCACGAAGAACGCGACGGAGGGGATCAACCTGGTGGCGAACAGCTGGGGGTGCGTCGTTGCTGTTTTGAGTTTTTTTTGTTTTTTGTTTTTTCAAGGTCGAGAGAGCAGCAAGGAGGGGGGCTGAGCTGAGAGCTTTCCCTTCTGAAGGAAAGAAACTCACCTTGCTCTTCTCCTCTCATTCCCTCTCTTCTCTCTTCTTCCTCCTCTTCTTCCCAAAACGACAAACAACACAAAAAAAACAGCGGCAAGTTCCTCAAGCCGGGCGACGAGATCGCGATCTCGGAGCTGGAGCACCACGCCAACATCGTGCCGTGGCAGCTCGTCGCGGCCAGGACCGGCGCGGTGATCCGAGTCGTTCCCTTGACCGCCGACCGGGCCCAGATCGACGTCGACGCCCTCTCGAAGATCCTGAAAGAGGGGAGGGTCAAGGTCGTGGCGCTGGCGCACGTGTCCAACGTGCTCGGCTGCGTGCTCCCGGCCGCGGCCGTCGCCGAGATGTGCAGGTCCGCCGGCGCCAGGCTGCTGCTCGACTGCTGCCAGACGCTCCCGACCGCGCCCTGCGACGTGAGGGCCCTGGGTGCCGACTGGATCGTCGCCTCGGCGCACAAGGCCTGCGGTCCTACCGGCATCGGCCTGCTCTGGGGCAGCGAGGAGGTGCTCGAGGCGATGCCCCCCTTCCTCGGCGGCGGCGAGATGATCGACACCGTGACGCTGCTGGAGTCGACCTTCGCGCCGCCGCCGGCGCGGTTCGAGGCGGGGACGCCTGCGATCGCGGAGGCGATAGGATTCGGCGCCGCCGTCGACTACCTGGAGGGGATCGGCGGGATGCTCGCGGTCGCGCGCGCCGAGGAGGAGCTGGGAGCGCAGCTGCACGAGGGCCTCGCGAGGATTGAAGGCGTCCGAGTCTACGGCCCGGCATTCTCCTCCTTGACGCATCGTGCCGCGCTCGCCTCGTTCAACGTCGAGGGCCTGCACGCGACGGACGTCTCGACGCTGCTCGACCACGCGGGAGTCGCGGTCCGCTCGGGCCACCACTGCGCGCAGCCGCTGCACTCCGTGCTCGGCTGCAGCGCGTCCGCGAGGGCGAGCCCCTACTTTTACAACTCGAGCGGAGACATCGAGGCCTTCCTGGAGGAGCTGCGAGGGGCGATCAAGTTTTTCAGGGACGCCGGGCTCTGAGAAGAGAGACAAACGTTTCTTTGTAACCTTTCTAGTGTCCCGTCTTGTTTTGGTAGCGAACGAGTTCTTCCGGGGAAACAAAGCGAAGTTTTTTTCAAAAAGCATTGTTCTTTTCCAACATGAAAATTCACAAACTCAATCACTCTTCCTCCTCCTCCTCGTCGTCGCTCCCGCACTCGGCGCACACCGCCAGCGGCGGCACGGGCTCGTCATCAGCCACCCAAGCGCACCGCGTATGGAACCAGCGCCCGCAGTGGTCGCAGCTGACCATGCGCTCGCCGTCGTCGTCGTGCGTGCCGCACGCGAGGCAGTCGACGACCCAGTCCTCTATGCCGCCTGAGGTCGAGTTTTTTGTTGTTGTCGTCGCGCATGTTGTTGTCGCCGCGGTTGTTGTTGTTTCGGGGAAGGGGAGAAAAGGGATCAGATTGAGCCCTTATGCGACGGGTTTGCTGGGCGCTCTGGGAAGAGCCCGAGAGAAGGAAAGAGCAGGGAAAAGACGGCGAAAGAAAAAAAGCGAAAAGAGAAAAAACGCACCGGCGTGCCGCAGCGTCGCCTCGGGGTCGACGTTCCTCGCCGTCGCGCCCGCCAGCCACTGCAGCCCCGACCTCGACGAAGGGGACTCAAAAGCGACCCTGGAGACGACCGCCGGGGGCTCCAGGATGCGGTAGATCCCGGAGAAGGTCGCGCGGACCGTCTCCCTGAGGGCCGCGGAGGCGCCAGCGGCGCCGCTGCCGTCCTTCGAAGAAGAGCCCGCAAGCAGCGCCGACGCGGGGACGATGACGGGCTCCGGCGGCGGCGCCGGGAAGACGACCGCGGCCCTGTCCGCTGCGGCCGCGGCGTAGGCCGCGGTCGCCTCCGGGTCCTCCTGCTCGGGGGAGTCCGACGCAGCAGCAGAGGCAGCAGCGGATTTGCCTTTCCCCTTCGCGCCCTTCTTGTTCTTCTTCTCCTCCTCCCTCTGCTGCTTCTCGAGCTGCTTCCGCTCCTTCAGGTGCTCCTTGAGCTCGCGAAGCCGTTGCTGCGAGGCTCCGGCAGCGCCTATTGCGGGGAGCGCGTCCGCGACGGTCAGGGTGACCAGGACTCGCTCGAGCCGCTCGGGCTGCCTCTGCTTCGCGTCGCTCTTCTTCTGCTTCTGTTTACCCGAGGGAGACGGGCCTTCTCCAGCGGCAGAAGCGGCAGCAGCGGTGGCCGCGGCGGCGGCGGCAGCGGAAGCGGCGGCAAAGGCCGAGGCCGGGGGGCAGAGGTGCCCTCCGTAGTCCTTGGCAAAGTGCTTGACGTCTGCCAGGCTCCTCGCGGCCGCGGCTAGCTCCCGCAGCGCCTCGACCCCGGGGGAGGACTTCGAGGAGGGGCTCGAGAGGAAGAGGGACGTGCAGGCCGAGCGGGGCCTCGCCGCCGCCGCCGACGGCGGCGACGACGGCGGCGAGGAAAGAGAGCCCCTCCCTCCCCTCCCGATGCCCCCGCTCCCCCTCAGCAGGGCGTCGTAGATGCACGCGACGTCCCTCAAGACCTGCCCTCGCGCGTCTCCCCCGGGGCTCACGGCGGCACCCGGAGCGTAGAGGGTCCAGGAGGGAGGGGGCGGCGGCGCGGCGGCGCAGGCGGCGAGGGCTGCTGCCGCTCGGGCCGCCGCCGTCCCGCCCCGCGCTCCGCCTCCCCCGCCGCCGCCGCCGCCGCCCCCTCCCGCTCCGTGGCCCGGCATGCTCCCCTGCCTGTGGACGGGCTGCTTCAGCCTCGCGCGTCTGGGCTGTCCCGGGGGCAGGATCAGGAGGGAGGCGGCGCCGAGCCCGGCGCCGTTGATGCCGTTGCCGTTGGCGTCGAAGAAGCCTCCCCCGCCGCCGCCGCCGACGACGACTCCTGCTCCGATCGCGGCAGAGAGCGCGTCGGCGCGCAGCGAGGCCAGCTCCCTCTTGAGCCGCTTCTGCTGTTTCAGAGCTGCTCCGTTCACCGGTGCGGCAGCGGCAGCGGCAGCGGCGTCGCCGCCGGCCTCGACTTTCGGCACCTTGCCGGCTCTCTCATCCGGGGCCCCTCTTCCTC
>Ga0114918_10000881_pt1 | contig 26509 bp, 48 predicted proteins | sample LantaG_FD_87015 | JGI IMG/M metagenome (GOLD analysis project Ga0114918, IMG submission 87015) | Deep subsurface microbial communities from Baltic Sea to uncover new lineages of life (NeLLi) - Landsort_02402 metaG | ecosystem: Environmental > Aquatic > Marine > Oceanic > Sediment | place...
AGTGATTAGTTTTTAAATAGTTAAGTCATGTTAAATCAAAAAATTATAAAGATTTGTGAGCAAAAGTTTATATATTTAAAATACTCACCTAGAACCAAACAGATATATCTACATTACATTAACCAGTTTTTAAAATCAATTGATAACAAACAGGTTACACATCTTAATTCTAAGGACTTTCAATTATATCTTGATAACTATAATTTCACATCTGTATCACAACAAAATCAAGTAATCAATGCAATTAGATTTTTGTATAAATTTGGTTTGAACAAAAAATACAATAAAGTTTCTTTTAGTAGACCAAAGAAAGAAAAGAAACTACCAAGAGTTATTGATGGTGAATTGATTAAAGAAAAGATAACAAATATTCAAAATTTAAAACATAAAACCATTCTAACATTAACATATTCAGTTGGGTTGAGGGTTTCGGAGGTTGTTAATATTAAAATTGCAGATATTGATTCTAATAGAATGATATTGCACATAAAGAATGCAAAAGGAAAAAAAGATAGAATAGTCCCATTATCACAATATGTTTTAGAATTATTAAGGAAATATTGGAAAGACTATAAACCGGTAGAATATTTGTTCAATGGACAAAAATCTAATCAATATTCAATTAGTAGTTGTCAAAAAATATATAAAAATCTAATTGATAATAATTCATCAATCCATACATTAAGACACTCATCCTTTACTCATTTACTAGAATCTGGTACTAATCTTAGAATAATACAGAAAATAGCAGGACATTCTTCATCTAAAACTACTGAAATTTACACACACGTTTCAAATAGTTTACTAAATAAAGTAAATTTACCTATATAACTTTCACATCTAAAATAAATTGTACTATATTACAAATCTAATAACATTAATTGAAATACTTATGAATTGGGAAGACTATATTAATAAACAAATACCAAAAGAAATACAATCGGATATTAAAACCTTTTTGTTACCCACGGAAGATAGTTGTATACACATTATCAAAACAGGATTTTCCGAAAGACGAAATTATTTAGTTGTATATGAAGATGCGTATCAACAACTCTTAGGTAAAACTGAAATGATGTCAGCAACAGAAATTAAAGAAAGTTTTAACATATCATTATAATGAATACAAAACAACTCAATATAGAAGAATTAGAAGACGGTAAACCTTATAAAGAACCATCTAAATTAAAAAAATGGTTTGATAAAACTCAGAACAATATACACTATTACTGTTGGAAGAATCCTAAAAGGATAGTTTACAACTTTTGGTATTTTCGCAAAGAGATTTACTACTTTAGGGATTTTGATTACACCTACAATTTTGATTTATTCATTAAGTCATTAGAAAGAACTGCAAATACAATTGATTCAAATGAAGTAATTGTGAACCACAAAGAAACTGCTGATTCTATTAGAAATTTTTGCAAACTTTACAAGAGATATATTAATGATGGCTATATAGAAGAAGCTGGTTGTAATTGGGATAACATTTCTTTCAGCTTTGAACCCATCGAAGGCTCTGACCTTTTAGAACTGAAAAGTGATAGTAAATATAGTGAAGAAGAAATGAAAGAGTTTTACAAGAAAGCCGACATTCTTCGTAAAAAAGATTTTGGGGCATTGGTTGAGGAATTCAAGAAATTTGAAACTTGGTGGGATTAAATAATTCATGATATCAATATTATTTACTATTTTAGCAGGTATTTCTAATGCATTTATGGATTTAAGTGCGGAAAATCTTTTTTTAAATAACAAGTTTAACAAATCCAAAGGACCCAACAACGATGAAAATAAATGGAAACAACCTTTAGAACCAGGAAAAAAAATATGGTGGTATTTATGGTTAAAGAAACCTATGTATAAAGAAAGTTTCATTTGGTCATCCACTCTTTTAGTAAAATTTACGGATTGGTGGCATAAATTTCAATCGTTTATGATTTTATTTTTTTGTTTGTCTATAGTTTTTTATTCCCCCATATCTGAACAATTCGTTTTTAACTTCTTAACACAAGACCTTTTTTGGTCAAATGTATTAATCAAAACTTTAGATGTTATTATTTTATCATTAACATTTGGATTTAGTTTTGAAAATGTATATGCCCCCATAAAAAGAAAATTACGTGAAAAAAAGTAAAATTTAATATACAAAAAGTGACTATACTAAGTACAGGGTTATTGTAGAAAAGATATGAAAACGAAAATTTCAATATTATAATAACCGAAATATATAATATATTATTATATATTTGTATAAATCAATTTAATTTCGTATATTAGTATTGATGGTGATAGTCACCTTAATGTTTAACTCTTTAAATTTTACTACTATGGCAACTTCAAACTTTTACAATGAAAACGCTTCAAGAATATTTGCAGCAGAAATAGAAGAAGAATGGGATTATACTGATTTAATAGAAGGTCTTGAATATAGACTGGATGAATTAGAAGAAAGTTTTTGTTCTGGGCGTGCGGGAAATTGGATTGAAAACAATTCTAAGGTTTTAGATTATTCATTAAACAAATCATTTGATTACAAAGATGGAACATCTGTTGAATGTGTTATTCACCCTATTATTCGTTCTGGATATTACAGTGGTGCAAACCTTGATTGGGTTTACGAATTCTACATTGATGGTTCAGAAGTGGAAACCCCACAAGATATCAAAGACTACTTGATAGACTTCGAAAATTACTCACTATGTAAAGCACATAAAGTTTCAGAAAGTAGATTCAGAAGATTAGAAAATATCAAAGAGTTTTTAACCCAAAAATTAGAAAAGATATATGCAGATTACACAACACCTTTAATTGTTGTCGCAAGATTTTCTAACGGTGAAACATTGTACGAAACGGTATAAAGATGACAAAAGTAAACATTGACTTATTAAAGAAAAACATTGGAGATGGTTATATAATCAGTCAAAAACACCCAACATTGGATTTGACTATTTACAACTATTCACAATTCGCTCAATATGACAATCATTGGGATGAAATCACTTTGATGTGTCGTGGATTGATTTTAGATTCTGAATACAACATTGTACAAAGACCATTCAGAAAGTTTTTCAATATAGAAGAACACGATTCAAAATACAAACCAAACATTCCTAATTTACCTTTTGATGTCTATGAAAAAATGGATGGTTCTTTAGGTATCTTGTATTGGGATGGGGAAAAACCTTATATTGCATCTAGGGGTTCTTTTACTTCCGAACAAGCATTGATGGGAACACATTTATTACACACCAAGTATAAAAATATTTGGAAAATTCTAGACAAATCAAAAACATATGTGTTTGAAATTATAGCACCATTTAATCGCATAGTTGTAGACTATGGTGACAGAAAAGCATTAGTTTTGTTAGGTATCATTGATATTGAAACGGGATTTGATATTTCTTTAGATACTGTTTCATCTAATGATTTTCACATTGTTGAAAGGTTAGATGGTATCAAAGACTTTGAAAAGTTACAAGCATTAAACTTAGATAACAAAGAAGGTTTTGTTATAAGGTTCGAAAACGGATTTAGAATGAAATTGAAATTTGATGAATATTGTAGGTTGCATAGAATCATTACAAATGTAAGTAGTTACGATATTTGGGATTGTTTAAGAAATGGAACTGGTTTTGATGAAATGTTAGACAAAGTTCCCGATGAGTTTTACGATTGGGTAAAAGCAACTAAAAATAACCTAATTAAAGAATTTAATGATTTTAAAGGAATCTGGTTAGGTGTATATAAACACGGTACAAAGATAAAAGACCAAAAAGAATTTGCATTGTGGGCACAAGATTGGAATGAACCCGGAATTTTATTTTCTTTAAGAAATGGTAAACCAATAGATGACACAATCTGGAAAAAAATTAAACCAAAATACGAAAAACCTTTTAGTAACAAAAATATTTAAAATTATAAACAAATTTACAGCCGAAATGGAATTTTTTGAAAAAGGTTCTATATAAATTAGGAAATTTAAAATAAAGGTTGTATATTAGTATTCTAATAAGGAAAGAGATTAAGTTATGAAAGTAATATTTACAAAAGGTTTGCCAGCATCAGGAAAGTCCACTTGGGCAAGACAATATGCTGAAAAGAACCCGGATTGGATTAGAGTGTCCAGAGACGACATTAGAAACATGCGGGGTAAGTATTGGATTCCTAAACAAGAAAAGTTCATTACTGCGGTTGAACGTGCAACTATATTAGAAGCATTGAAATTCGGTAAGAATGTTATTGTAGATGCAACTAACTTAGACGAAGGTTTCAAAAAAGGAATGATTGATATTATAAAAGAATCATTTCCAGAAACCCAATTCGAAACTAAGTTTTTCGATATTGGTGTTGATGAAGCAATCAAAAGGGATTTAACAAGAACAGCATCGGTTGGTGCAGAAGTAATTCAAGGAATGTATGACAAATACTTAGCACCAGAACCAATTGTTTACAAAGAAGATAAGAGTTTACCAAAAGCTGTAATCTTTGATGTAGATGGAACTTTGGCAAAAATGAATGGTAGAAGTCCTTTTGAATGGGATAGGGTAGGTGAAGATTTACCAAAAACCAATATTTGCAATTTGGCAAATATGTATAAACGAGCAGGGTTTAAGTTGATTATCTTTACGGGTCGTGACGGTTCTTGTTTAGAATTAACTAAACAATGGTTGACAAACAATGGTGTTTTATATGATGAAATTCACATTAGACCAGAGGGAGATCAACGAAAAGATTCGATTATCAAGAAAGAATTGTTTGATGAAAACATTCGTGGAAAATACTATATTGAATTAGTAGTTGACGATAGAGATCAGGTAGTCAAAATGTGGCGAAAAGATTTAGGATTAACTTGTTTACAAGTAGACTATGGAAATTTCTAGATATTGTTGATATCCATTATTAAAGGAGAACAATAACTGTTCTCCTTTTTTGTGTTAAATACACAAAAAAAGCAAATATACAATGGATGAATTTTATGAAGAATATTTAGAAGAAGTCATAGAAATAGCGGAAGAACAATATGACATATCTAAAGAAGAAATAGTTTACAATAATGAACACTTTGAGAGGTGTTATTACGAAGGAACTACTCCAGAAAAAGCAGTTTTTTTATTATCGAGTTTTTGCATTTAATTTATATTTTTATTTGCATTTGTAATATATATTTTGTATATTAGTATTGTCGGTTAGGGAAAGACCCTGGGGACTTCAACTTAAAATAATACAATTATGAGCACTAGAAGTAACATTGCAATTTATAATACAGAAACTGAAACCGCACGAGTAATATATTGCCATTTTGATGGTTATTACGATGGTGTTGGTAAAACACTTAAAGAACACTATCAAGATGTTGAAAAGGTTAAAAAATTAATTGAAGGTGGTGATATTTCATCACTAGGTGAACACGTTGAAATACCAAATGGTGAAAAACACGATTACAACAATAGAAATACAGAATTCGACATCACAACCTTTTATGGTCGTGATAGAGGTGAAACAGGAATCAACGCAAAAACAAGATATTTGAGTAAAGATAAGTTACACAGACTAAAAGCAAATGAATACCTTTACGTTTTCTTAGAAAAAGAAGGGTTTTGGTTGTGTACACACACTAAAGAATTAGTTGAACTTTAAAATTGATAACGAAGATGATTTCTATTTGATTAAATATAGTAAAATATATTCATTTATGTCAAATTTGCGGTCTTTGTATATTCCACTAACTAAAAAACTATTAAAACTAGTACAATATGTAGAACCTTTCAAGGGTTGTGATAATAAATTTCACTATGTATATGAGATTTATGTACCATTTAGTAATAAATATTACTGTGGGGTAAGAAGTTGCAATAACTATAAAACAGATGAATATTGTGGTTCTAGTCAAGATATAGATTTTAGAAATGATATTAAACAATCTAATAATGTGAGTTTTAAAATTATAAGTTTTTTTGATAGTAGAGAATTAGCAAACGAATTCGAAGAAAAAATTGTTACAAGTGAATATATCAAAAGGTCTGATGTGTACAACAAATCTTTACCAAGTAAAAAATTTGGTTGTTATGAATCTGTTGTAGTTAAAACCACAGATGGTATAACTACAATATCAAAAGAAGACTTTGAAAAAGGTGATTACAAATCTATAAATGAAAAGGAAGTCTTTCAATACAATTTGAAAGGGGAATTAATTAATAAATTTGATTCTTTATTAAAAGCAAGTAAAGAAACTAACATAGAAAAGACCAGTATATCAAGTTGTTGTAGAAAGATAAGAGATACTGCAGGTGGTTTTATTTGGCGTTTCAATAAAGAAAAGGTTTATTATGATAAACCTAAAAAGTATAACGAAAAGAAAGTTTATCAATATACTAAAGATATGATTTTAGTTTCAGAATATGAATCTGTTGCAGAAGCAAGTAGGCAAACTGGTATAACAAATATAGTAAGTTGTTGTAATAATAAAAGAAAAACTGCTGGTAAATTTATATGGACTTATAATAAATAAAATTATGACAATTAATAACTTAGATAAAATAAAAAAACTTTTAACGTTTACATCCGATGATGACTTTTATCATCTTCAAATCCTTAAAAGAAAAAAGGAACATCCTGATTTGGGTTCTAATTCTTATGTAGTTAAAACATACTACATTAAGTCATTATCAAGTTTAGATTTTTATATGCCAGAAATTATATGTCTTTGTGACTTTCATAATGCAAGGGCATGTATTAACCTAAACAAACGTAGTTTTGAAAAAACATCCTTTCACACATTGAAAAAGATCACAGATCAAATTATGAATAAGGATTTCAAATCCACTAGGAATGCATACAATTCAGTTTGTGGTGCAGTTTCTAATGCTGGTAAAGATGGTAAAAGATGGATCATTGATGTTGATATTAAAGGCGAACTGGGTTTGTTTGAATGTCACGATTTAATTTCTATTTTACCAAACGAGGTGTTTGTAGAAATATTACAAACTAAAAATGGGTATCACTTGATTACAAGACCATTTAATTTACAAGAATATGGTAAATTGATTGAACACGATTTGCATAAAAATAACCCAACTATACTTGTATGTCCATGAATCCATTAACTATAATAACTTGCATAGTACTTTCAGTTGGAATTTTATCTATATTTTTCGAATTGAAAATAGAAGAAGAAAACCCAATTAAAATTTTGAAATCAACCGGTATGAACATGTCACTCACAGGAATAATGTGTTTTTTGTTTTGGTTAATTTCAATAACACTATAAAATAGTATCAAACAATTATTAATTTAACTATTATGAAACAAATAAATTACCCAAAGATACCACAATTTAGAAATGTAGTATCTTCTATTACTAAGATGGCTTCCTTTAAAGGTATTGATGTAAATGGTAATCCTATTTATGATGAAACAGCAACGAAACCCGTTCTATTATTCAAAGGAACCACGAAAATCCATGGGACAAATGCGGCTGTTTGTTATAATGAAACAGATGGTATTTACACACAATCTAGAAACAATCCTTTTAATCTTGATGAACATGCTGATTCTCATATGGGGTTTACTTTTTTTGTAAAGAAAAACAAATCTGTTTTTGAAGGTTTTTTTAAACAAATATTCGAAAAGGCCGAAATTTCACCAAGTGAATATACAGCATCTATTTATGGTGAATGGGCTGGTGAAGGTATTCAAAAAGGTGTTGCGGTTTCTCAATTACCAAAAGCCTTTTATATTTTTGGGGTAAAGATTTCAAAACCACAAGATCCAGAATTCGATTCTTATTGGGTTGACTATACTGAATATAGAAATCACGAAGTTAGAGTATTCAACATTGATGATTTCGGAACTTATGAAGTAGAAGTAGATTTCAATATGCCACAATTAGCATCTAATAAATTTGCAGAAATTACAGAAGCCATTGAAAAAGAATGTCCAGTTGGTAAATATTTTGGTGTTTCTGGAATTGGAGAAGGGGTGGTTTATACCGTAGAATATAAAGGAACCGTTCATCGAATGAAAGTTAAGGGAGAAAAACATTCAGTTTCTAAAGTTAAAACCCTAGCACCTGTTGATACTGAAAAGTTAAACTCCATTGTTGAGTTCGTCGAATATGCTATTACCGATAATAGATTGAATCAAGGTATTAAAGAGGTATTTGGTGAAGAATCTCCAGATATTAAAAAAATGGGTGATTTGATTAGGTGGGTTGTTAAAGATATTATGTCAGAAGAAACCGATACTATGTCACAAAACAACCTAGAACCAAAAGATGTAAATAAATACATTTCAACAAAGATTAGAGAATTGTTTATTACTTACTTAAATGAAAAAGTTGGATTATAATGAATAAAAACATAAGCTATTAATTGCATATGTAAAATGTTTTTCGTATATTAGTATTGAAGGTGATAGTCACCACATTGTTTAACTATTTAAATTTACTACTATGAAAACATTAACATTAAAACAATCTCATTTGGGTTATCTATTAACAGATGGTGCCTATACTAATTCAATATATACCTCTAATGATGGTAATTCTGTTTTACTTAGTTCAGATTCTCTCAATAGGGATTTGTTTACTACAAACGATTGGCGCAAAAAACGATCAGGAACATTGTCACTAACCGATATTGAAAAAAATATTTTAGTCATAGGTAAAGAAACTAGATTATTTATTTTACAACCCCAAGAATGTGAGTTTGGTTACAGAAGTGGTAAACTAGTTTATCAAACAATAGGAAAGAAAAATACAATTATTGTAGAAGAAACACATGAGTGGGATGAATAAAAAAGTACTTATGAACTATTACGCCACTAAAGATGACGTAGTTCTCTTTCTCAAATTTATAGGTTGCGAAATTTCCTAGAAAACCAAAATAAAAAACATTTACAGTTTGTGAATAAAATTATGAAAACTCTATTATGGCTTGATGACATTAGGAATCCATTGGAAGGTGATTGGTTAATATTTTCACCAATTTCAAGACCGTACAATGTTGTGTGGGTTAAGAACTTTGAAGAATTCACAGAATGGATTATACAAAACGGTCTTCCTGATGGTATTTGTTTTGACCACGACTTAGGTGCTGACGAAGAAACAAGTAAATTGTTTCTAAGCGGATTCGATTGTACAAAATGGTTAGTTGATTATTGTATAAATAACGATTTCGATTTCCCAAAATATAATATACAATCTGCAAACCCAGTGGGTAAAGATAACATCAACGGTTATATTCAATCGTATATAAAACACAGAAAAATATAGTATCAAAAAAATTATTAAATAAAAAAGTAAAAAAAGTTTGCAATTAATAAAATAAAATCTTATATTTGAGTATTATATAAGTATAACAAAGCAAATAAAAAAACTTGCAATTGTAAAATACAATACTTATATTTAGGTATTAAATAAAAAAAGTAATAAAAATTACCTGTTTTGAAATTTAGGTGATTATATATAGAAAACAAAGATAAAAATGCGTACATTAAATTTACATACAAACTTATCGAATTTAGTTTCAGAACTAAGTTTAGCATCATGGTCGCTGAAATCGAATGTGGCTGGCAGGTTTAATATGCCGTGTGCGGAAAAGTTTGATGCAATTTATGGTGATAGATATACGCAAGAACATAAAAATACAAAAGAAAGGATGGGTAGTTAACGTATAGTAACATATCCAAGAGAAATTTAAAACCTCTAGTCCTTTCAAAAAGACTAGAGGTTTTTTCGTTTATATACTGTTTAGTATCCCCCTAACCTGATAAGTTAGATAAAGGTAACTGGTTGAAAATGTTGGTTCGAATCCAACCTAAACAACAAAAATAAAATGCTCCTCTAGCTCAGAGGCAGAGCAACGGTCTGTTAAACCGTAGGTCGGGATATCGTAATTCTCGGGGGGCGCAATTTTCTAAGTAACGACTTAGAAATAGTTCTTTGACATGTTGGTAATAAAATCGAGAGTGTGGTGTAATCCGGGAGCACGCTATGTTTGGGACATAGAAGAACCGTTCAAATCGGGCACTTTCGACAAAATGTGTAATTGGCAGAGTGGTCGAATGCGAGGGTTTGCAAAACCCTAAGATAAATCTCGCGTAGGTTCGAATCCTACATTACACTCCATTTGCCCTGTTAATTCAATTGGAAGAATGCTTCCCTTCTAAGGAAGACGTTACTGGTTCGAGTCCAGTACAGGGTTCCAAAATACCTCATTGGTGTAACGGTAACATGACAGGTTCCAACCCCGTTGATTGGGGTTCGAATCCTTAATGAGGTGCAATTGTGCAACAGCCTGTTGCACAAATTAAAAAGCGTGATTCGTATAATGGCTTATTATACCTGACTTCCAATCAGGGGATGTGGTTTCGATTACCACATTGCGCTCATTTAGACTGTTTTGTTCCTAAAGTGATTATATGATGTAAATTAAAAATACATTATGTCTAGAAAAGCAAAGAAATATCACTTTATCTACAAAACGACAACTATGTTGACTAGTCGCTATTATATAGGGATGCATTCAACAGATAATTTAGATGACGGGTATCTTGGTAGTGGAAAACGACTAAGATACTCTATTCGAAAATATGGTAAAGAAAATCACCAAAGAGAAATACTTGAATTTTGCAATTCGAGAGAAGAACTAAAGAAACGAGGAGAAGAAATAGTTTCATTGAACGAAATTGCAAAAGAAGAATGTATGAATCTTGCATTAGGTAGTGGAACATTCACAGAAGAACAATATAAAAAGGGTGTTAAAAAAATGTTAGATAAAATAAAATGCTAGGATAGTTTAACTGGAAAAACAGATGACTTGTAATCATCAGTTCTCGGTTCGGTTCCGAGTCTTAGCTCAAAGTGAATGATTTTAATGAAATCGCAAATTGTCCGCTGGTGGAATGGCAACACGTCTGACTTTGACTCAGAAGAATCCTGGTTCGACCCCAGGGTGGACAACAATGGAGATATAGCTGAGGAGGCAATAGCGTGTGACTGAAGATCACAAGACGGTGGTTCGAGTCCATCTATCTCCACGTTGATATTTTAAAAATTATTAAATCAAAGCGTTGGTAATGCGCTATAAAAATATAAACAAATAACTATAGACAATGTTTGTGGATGTCATTACCTGATATTTTGCTCGAATGGTGGAATTGGTAGACACGACATCTTTAAGCGGTGTTGTCCTTGTGGCGTGTGGGTTCGAGTCCCATCTTTCGCTCAATTGCTCTGGTGGTGGAACTGGTAGACACGCGGGATTTAAAATTCCGTTCCCGTAATGGGAGTGAGGGTTCGAATCCCTCCTGGAGCACTTTAAAAATTATAGATACCCTGCTTGTTCCGTATGGGGTTGTAAAGACGAATCAATTAACGGAGCTCATGATGGTACTTATACCGAAGAAACTAAGAAAGATTCTATATGTCATCTATTATATGTTGCGTTGGACAAATTGGTTAAGTCGTCTCCCTTTCACGGAGGAGATTATGGGTTCGAACCCCATACGCAATACCGAGTAGTTTTTTGTTCCTAAGTTGATTAAATAAAGAAAACATTAATCAATGCCAAGAGCAAAACACGAATTCAATTATATTTATAAAACAGTTTGTTTAATTACAAACAGGTTTTATATAGGAATGCATTCTACTTCTAATTTAAAAGATGGTTATTTAGGAAGTGGAACAGTATTAAGAAGGTCTATACGAAAATATGGCAAAGAAAACCATAAAATAGAAATATTAGAATATTGTAATTCAAGAAAAGAACTTGCACAAAGAGAATCTGAAATAGTAAATGATGTTACTATCAATGAAAAACTTTGTATGAATTTAGTAATTGGTGGTGAAGGTGGTATATTTAGTGAAGAACACCATATCAAAATGAGAAAAGGTGCATCTAATAGTCTTAAAGAAAAATGGAAAACTGATGTTGATTATAGAGAAAAAATATCTAATGTTCTAAGAGAGAATATGAGACAAAACCACAAAGAAGGTAAAATAAAATATGATACATTTACTGGTAAAAAACATTCAGAAGAATCTAAACAAAAAATGAGAGATTCTGCTAAAGGTAAACAAGAAGGTTCTAAAAATAGTCAATATGGAACATGTTGGATTACTAATGGAACTGAAAATAAAAAGATTAAAAAAGAAGACTTAGAACTTTGGGAATCTAAAGGTTTTAAAACAGGAAGAAAATAAGACCATTGAGAGTTGGCCGAGTGGTTTAAGGCGCTGGTTTGCTAAACCAGTGAACCTTCGGGTTCCAGGGGTTCGAATCCCTTACTCTCAGCAAAACAATATAGAGGAATGGCCGAGTGGTTTATGGCACTAGTCTTGAAAACTAGAGTACCTTCGGGTACCGGGGGTTCGAATCCCTCTTCCTCTGCAATAAATTAAAATTAAAGTTATGAGTAAATTAGAATTAGTAAAGAAAGATTTGCTTGAAGCAAGGAAATCTAAAAATGTGATTACAAAGAATTTGTTAAGTACCTTTGTAGGGGAAATTGAAACATCTTTAAAAAATGAAAATATTGACATTGATACTTTAGTAGAATCACTAGCAAAGAAATTTATTAAGAATGCATCAACAATTGACAATGATGTATCAAGAAAAGAAATTGAAATATTAAATGAGTATTTACCTAAAATGGCAAGTAAACAAGAAATACTTGAATTTCTAAGAAATAAAGATTTATCATTAGGTGGTAGATTAATAGGTGAAGCAAAAAATCACTTCGGTGGAAATGTTGATCCAGCATTAGTGAAACAAACAATTGCATTGTTAGAAGTAACTAATTAAGATAATAGGGAGTTAGACTAATAAGTTGACATCTTTCCTTTAAACAAAATGAAACTTATTAACTTGGTGCGGCAGCATATTGGCGTATGGCGTTTCCCTGTCACGGAAAAGATTGCGGGTTCGAATCCCGTTCGCACCGCGAACCTACTTATAATTTTGAGAAAGTTATTATCGGTAGTCAAAAAGACTAGTCAAACTTTCAGATTGTTTTCTGTAAATTTTCAACATGAAAAGTAAATTGCAGCCATGCCGGAATGGTGGAATTGGTAGACACGAATGCCTTAGGAGCATTTGCCCGAAAGGGCGTGTAGGTTCGAGTCCTACTTTCGGTACTAAAAAATTTAATATGAAAAACAATAAAGTTAAAAAACATCATTTAGTAATAGTTGATATAAATAGAAAACTAATTAGAAATGATAACTAATGTACAATCAATAGTTGTGAAGAAACTGATTATATGAAAGGGTATAATAAAGCACTTAACGAAATGCAAGATTTTATATTAGATTTGTATAAGAAATAAATGGGGGTGAAGCTCTATTGGCTGAGCATCGCACTTGCACTGCGAAGGTTGAGGGTTCGAATCCCTTCACCTCCACAAAGAAAGTTTGACAGTATTTCAACTTTAAATGAAAATCTGCATCACGGGTAGGTATGCAAATTGGTGAAGCAAGCGGTCTGTAAAATCGTGACGTAAGATACATTGGGGGTTCGAATCCCTCCCTGCCCACAACATGGTGTTTGAAGCATTAAGGTGATGTGCCGAACTGTGAATTCGGAGAAGATGGGTCGGTACCATCCTTACACCCCAACATTAAAAAATGTAAACTTTAAGGTTTACTACAAAACAAAACATTAAAAATTCTTAAAAATTCAAAAAAAAATTCAAAAATTATGAAACGTTTTAAACGAAAATTTGTCAAGACATTTGCAGTCTTTTAAAATGCTCCCATAACTCAGTGGTTCAGAGTGCTACTTTTACAAAGTAGAAGTCGGTGGTTCGATTCCATCTGGGAGTACTGTTCAATATATTTTGTATATTATTGTATCGGTGTCCGAGTGGTTAGGAAACAGACTTTTAATCTGTGCTACGCAAGTTCGATCCTTGCCCGATACACTATTTCATTTAACACACAGTTTACATTGGAAATTAGTTTAATTGGAAAAATATTGGGTTTCGACCCCAAAGATATAGGTTCGAATCCTATATTTCTAGCAAAACATACACTGTGATTGTTTAAAAAGTAAACCCATCCAAACAAAGACCGAGAGAATGTATGTGTTAATAATATACATGGGTTTAATTCTTTCGTAGTGAGGTGGTATCCCTGCTTGGGCTGCTATATATTTTGTAGTATGATTGCAAAATTGAGAAGGTTCGAATCCTTCCTGGGAACAATATCAACAATGTGATATTCATAACACATTTTATGTGTCTAATGGTAATTTTGTGTTATAAATATCACATTTTTATGCCGTAGTAGTTTAGTTGGTTATAACATTCCCCTCATATGGGAAAGGTCGATGGTTCGATTCCATCCTACGGTACAAAAAAACATTAAAAAGTTCTTGCATTATTAAAAAATTATTTGTATATTTATATTGTTAGTGAGGGAGTTACTAACAGATTTGAAATGATTAAAAGTAAAAGAGATAATTGTTATATGGACTAATTGCCTATATAACTACCAGAGGGAAATAGTATTATGGAGAGTGCTAACGGTAACTTGTAGAAATACAGACACGATGTTAGTAATGATGTTAACTACTATATGTAGCGTGTATAAATAAACAACACAGCTTTCTCGTAATTTAACAACGTAGTTCTGTTGAAACATATACAGACTGTCCTCATATCTCGTAAATATTTGATGAAGTTTAATATCAAAATAAACTAACCTAGCCATGGTTGTAACTGAGTATCAGGTTTATGTATTATTCTAGAAAGATTCATAAATGAAGTAGTAATTACCATCAAATATTTTAAAAAAATTATATTGCGGGGTGGAGAAGTGGTTATCTTGCCAGCCTCATAAGCTGGAGATCGCAGGTTCGAATCCTGCCCACCGCTACTAAAGAAAGGTGCGAATTAGAATGATAACTGCAATTTGAATGATGATTCTAGACCTGGCTAATGAACTCGATTTGCAGATGGAGGGATATTAGAATAACTTGTGGTGAAATTGGTAGACACACCGGCGTTCAGGCTGGGATTGGGATAGAGACCCAGTGTGCAGGTTCGAGTCCTGTCAAGTTACCGATGGACGTTTTTGTTCCTAAAGTGATTAAATAATGTAAATTAAGTTACATTATGCCTAGAAAGGAAAAGAAATATCACTTTATCTACAAAACGACAAATACGTTGACTGGTCGCTATTATATTGGGATGCATTCAACAAATGATTTGGAAGATGGGTATCTTGGAAGTGGAAAGCGTCTAAGATACTCTATTCGAAAATATGGTAAAGAGAATCATATAAGAGAAATACTTGAATTTTGTGATTCTAGAAAAGAACTAAAGAAACTAGAAGAAGAAATAGTTACTTTAAATGAAATTGCAAAAGAAGAATGTATGAATTTAGTTCCAGGTGGACACGGTGGGTTTGAAAGAACTGAATCACATAAAAAAGCAATGTTAGAAAGTTTCAAAAACAGATTAAAAGTAGATAAATCTTTTTTAGAAAAGTACAAAGAAATTGGAAGACAAAACTTTAAAAATGCTCACAAAAACGGGAAAATAAAATATAGCAACTTTGAAGGTAAAAAACATTCAGAAGAATCTAAAAACAAAATAAGTTCTTCTATGAAAGGTAAAGGTAAAGGTTCTAATAATTCACAATTTGGAACTTGTTGGGTTACTAATGGAACTGAAAACAAAAAAATTAAGAAAGAACATATAGACCTTTGGGAATCTAAAGGATTTAGAAAAGGTAGAATAATATAGCAATGCTGGTGCGGTATAGGTCTCATGAGCCTTTTGGAAGATATTCCTACTAGAGTTTCGATTACTCTAATTGCTACTATGAGTGCGAGCGACAACTCAAATCTCAGAATACATTGAAAATATTTGTCGATATTCGAGGTGTATTTGTGCATTCGTCTAGTGGTTAGGACGCCACCAACGCTGGTGGAAACAATGGGTTCAAATCCCTTATGCACGACTAAAGCGAAAAGAGATTACCAGACAGTATGATTTCCAACGTGCGAATGTGCATGAGGAATATAGGACTTGATTGCTCGAATCTTATCTGATATAGTAGGAACACCTGCATAAATGATGATAAACAATATATGATGTGGCATCTTTAATAGCGCTAATAGAGATGTTTTGTTGGATAAGATAGCTTTAAAATATTAATATGCTACGACATGTTAAGAACCTATTAAATTCGTAGATTTAATAGTTCGCTTTGTAGTTTAATTGGACAAAACGGCACCAACTCGGGTGTTAATATGGGTTCGAATCCCATCAAAGCAACAAATTTATTACCAATATGAATATTTTTTTCTTTTTCGTTGAATATCTCCTTTATTCGACAAGTACTTGGATTCTCCTTCATTCCAAGTGGTAACGTTTAGTTACATTTTTACACCCTCTATGAAAATCTCATAGGGGGTTTTTATTTTAAAATATTTTTCTAACTTCATTTTGATTTGTCACTTATTTGTTATATATTAGTGAGATGAAAAAGAAACTTAAAATCAATAAAAGAAAAGCACTTCGAGAAGATATGATCGAACAAGGTGCTTATGATGGTAGGTTTAGTCCAAAAGTTCAAAAGTTAAAAAAACACAAAAAAGTAAAACACAAACATAAATTAACAGAAGATGATGAAAACTAAATTTAAACCGGTACACGTAACAGTTCGTGGAAAAATATTACCAAGTATTGTAGAAGACGAAAGAATCTTTACAAGTTCAAGGAAACTCAATTCATATCTAAAGATGTTGAATAAACACTACACGGGTTTAGAAATAAAAATGAAATCTTTTAATGCTAATTAGTTGCAATTGTTGATTAATATTCCTATATTAGTATTGTCAATAAAACATATTGATGTTTAACTTAAAATAAAGACGTATATGAAACGATATTTTTTATTTGGTGCATAACACTATTACTGTCAAGTTGTGCGACTGACGTAGATGTAAACGCTTGTGTGAACACAGGTGAAAGTGTTGGTGGATTCTGGTGGGGATTATGGAATGGATTAACAATGGGATTTTCGTTAATCGGTAGTATCTTTTCAGATGATATTACAATCTACGATGTGAATAACAACGGTGGTTGGTATAACTTTGGATTCTGGTTAGGAGCTGCAAGTTTCGGTGGAAGTGCTTCAAGTGCATCCAAATCAAAAAAATAGAAAATTTACTAGAAACTAAAACTTAAAAATTATGTTTACTATATTTGTAATATTATTCATTATCATTGAATTCTTATATGTTGTTAATACTATAGGAATGGCAGAAAATAATTTGAAACTAATTCAATATAACAAAGAATTCAAAGGTCAAAAATTTAATCAGTTTTCAGAAGATTACAAGAACACTATGTTAAATAGTTGTTTTCGTGTATTGGTTATTATGATTGTATTATTTGGTGGTTTACTTACAGATCAATGGCTAATTTGGATTTCTTTGATGGGATTGAACATTGTATTAGTAGGTCCTCTTAGTAAGTTACTAAAGAAACTCGATTTAATGACTGGTTATTACGTAGTAGTTTGGATTAATTCAATTATAGGTTTAGGTGCTGGAATCTTTCATATAATTAATGATTGGCATTTACATATTGACCTATATAAATTTGTTGAAAACTTTTTGAAATAAATAAAATATTTTTTCTATACGTGCATGTAATAATTGTATTAGTTCTCTGGGGAGAATATATACTCTTAGTACTCTTAGGGAATTTGTTTTTAATAGTGATTTAGTTAATATAAAGAAATGAATATACACATAGAAGATAGAGAATTATTTAAAGAATTAAAGAAGATTTCTATTTTGAATATTGAGATAGGTTCAAGAATGTATGGAACAAACAACGAAAAGTCTGATACTGATATTCTTTATATATATATTCCAAGTTATGATGAACTAAATTCTATTAGTGCTAGTCATCACCAATATCAATTCAAAGAAAACGGTGTTGACCATATCTTTACGGACATTTACACATTCATTAAGAATTCACTAAATGGTGATAGTACAATCAACTTTGAGGTTATTAATAGTAAAAAATTAATAGGTTCTGATTTAGAATGGTTGTATAATACAAGACACCTATTTAGGAACTATAAAATTTTACGTGCATATCTTGGTAGGGCGAGAAAAGATTTGAAACAAATTCGTTCAAAGTCCAATGTTGAAGATATGACTAAGAAATTAAGTCATGGTATTAGGAGTTATCAATTTGCATGTAATGTACTAGAAGATGTTTTTAGTTCAGAATGGGATGATTCATATTACTATGATGTTTTAGCAAGAACTAGGAATATGACTATCAAAAGAAAAATATATAACCTTTCTAGTGAGTATGAAATGAAAATATCTGTTTTGAGGGAACGTGTTAATTTGTTTTTAGATTCTGGTCAATTAGGTATGGAAAACTATATGAATGCTACACAAATGGTTTACTTAGATAATTTATTAGGTGGATTTGTTACAGAAAAACGAAAAGAATTAGGTAATAGTGATTATTATAAAAAATTAAGGGTGATAGTTGCAAAATCTGTTTCCGAAGGTATTGATTATGGTGATTCTAAATTTATAGTAAAGTGACAGAAAATGAAAAAAGTTAGACTATTTATAGACATTATCATTGTATTTGGAATATTAACATTAATATGGATAATTGAATTGTTCACCAAAAAAGAAAATAGAATACAATGGTAAAGAAAATAGTTTATTTTGATATGGATGGTGTTCTATGTCAATTCAGAAAAAAGTTCAATGAAGAAATTGAACGAAACCCTAAAATACAATTTCCACAAGCAACGTATGGTTTCTTTGCAAATTTAGAGCCACATACACACATGGTTTTCCTATACAAAGCACTGGAAAACAACGCAAATTTCGATGTGCATATTTTAACGGCACCATCTTATATAAATCCTTTGTGTTATACAGAAAAAAGAGTGTGGGTTGAAAAACACTTAGGTTTAGAAGCAGCAGAAAAAATGGTTATCACCGGGTATAAAAACCTATTAAAAGGTGATTATCTAATTGATGATAATGAGTCAGGAAAAGGTCAAGACAAATTCGAAGGAAAATTATTAATTGTTGATGAAAATGATATGAATAGTAGTATCGCTAATATATTAGTAACCCTGAAAGAAGATTTAGATTTAGACACAATTTAATTGTATTAGATAATCTATGAAAGATTTGATTTTACATTATGTGACATATGAAAAGAATGGTTCGTGTTGGAAAAAGGTAAAAATAAAGAAAATTGGTGTAGATGGTAGATGTGCCGTTTGTACCAAAGAAAAAATAGGTGAAAATGATTTATATTACTATGATGGTGAAATATATCATCCCAAAACTAAACACCCCCCAACAGGTTCTTTAAAAGTTATTTGTGTACATTTTTGGTTTAAAGATATTAGTACTAAAGTAAATCAAACACTAAAGATAGAATGTGAATCAATATTAGTAACTAATGAATATAAGATAAAATGGCCTTTGAAAATTAAAAGTAAAAATAGTTAATTAGTAAAATATACATACACAGATTTAACTTTAAGTAATATGAAAATTCTAAATTATACTAACAAGTTTCAGGTAATACTCGATATTATATTCAAACCGAACAAATTTCTTGAACAATTATGTTTGTATAAAAAAGAAGCTATTGGTAGAGTAGTTCGAGAGTCTACAGAAAAATTGGATATGATACAATACGATCAATACAAAAATGGTATTGTAATTGGTGATATTAGTAAGAATCAAATTGCAATATCAAAGATACCCAAAAGAGGTATAGACTTTCCAATAGAAGATGAAGATGATCCTTCTATAGTTAGGGCTTCTATTGAATATAAAGAAATTTATCCAATTAATTTTTCTTATATGGGAGATACGATATCTCCAGAAGAAATTAAACAACACCTTGCATTAGAACTTGCAAAACACCTAGTTAATAAAGGATTTATTCAAAGTAAAGTAGGAACAAACGATATAGTATTTTACATAAATGCATTTGGAAAATGAAAAACATAAACATAACAATATTTGATGGTGATGAAATATTACACGAATATCTTTCGGATATAATTCCAGAAATTGGTGATAGTATAGAAATACCAGAAGAATACCAAAAACACAAATCTAATGGTATTTATGAAATTATAAAGATAAAAAACTCAGGAATATATGATGTGAAAAAAAGGGTTTTTGTTGCACACACAAATAAAGTAAAAATTCACATTTAAAATTATATAGAATGATTAAAAAAGAATTAACTTGGATTTTAATATCAGCGTGTGCCATATCTGTAATATCTAATATTTTAATAATTAAATTATTAGTTTTTTTTAATTTGATATAAATATAATATGGGAGATAAAAAATATTTAGTAATTGATTTAGATAGTACTTTTTTCAATAAAATAGTGAATTTGGTTTCTATAGATAAACATGGGTTTTATCGAGTCGTTACAACAGATGGTATTATTGGGTTTTTTGAAAAACAACAACTGAACGAAATATAGCAATGAAATATTTTAAGTTTGTAAAGGAAAAAAATTCTAAGTGGTATGCTATATTACCAAAATGGACCGGGGATAAACAAGGTTTAGAAATGACATCTGGTGCTAATACTTTCTTAGAAAGATTATCACAAGGGGAAGATAGTGTTGAGGTCTGTATTTCTAAAGAACCTTTTGAAAAATATAAATATAAATTATCATTTGTTAATCATTTAGGTGGTGGTGGTACATATCATCTACAAAGTGATTTATACGAATTCCCTGTTTGGTTATCACAGGTGATAGAATTTGTCTTTGGTGAATTACCTAAAGACATTTATGTTTCTTAATTTTAGTAAAACAATTTAATTTAATATATGAACACATACGAAAAACAATACGAAATATTTGTGGGTAGAAGATTTTACCACAAAGATAATGAAAATTTAATTTACACATTTGCCGATATTGATGAAAATAACAAAGCGATAATTCTAAACAGAAGTTTTGAGAGTGCAACCTATGATGTTGAACATGTGTTGAGTTTAATTAGAGACTCCACGTGGATTATCGAAAATTAATTTAAAAATATTCAAGGAGTTACTTGCAAAGGTAACTCTTTTTTTGTATCTTGTATTTGTTGGTGAGGGAATAATACCTCAAAATGTTTAACTTAAAATTTACTACTATGGATTACAATGAAAGAAAAGAAATTATCGAAGAATATAAAGATTTATATGCAGCACCTTTAGAAAGGTTAAAAGGAAAAATTGAAAAGATTTTCCCAAATGCTAAATTTGATGCGGCTGTTTATAGTGGTTTAGGTTCACCTACATTAAGTACTAGTTTCTATTTGATTAGTGATAAGAAAGACCAATCGCATGGTATTGTTGATAATGACCCAGTTGTTACAAAGTTCATTGCACATTTACCAGAAGTACACCCAACAAAGGACACTAAGTTCAAATTAGAATTGTTGATGGGTGGATTATATATCGAACCACAACCACACGAATCTTACTTAGCAATGTCAAGAATTAAATTACCTTACAGAAAAAGTACAGGAACTATTGACAATCAAGTTGATAAGTTAGTTAAGTACTTCAAAGGAGTAGGACAAACTATCCTTGACAACAAAGATAAACTTTACAAGAAAGACATCAAAGACAAATATTTAAAAATTAATGCATAGTGATAGGAATTGTGCAATATTTTTTGAAAATAAATTGAAAATATTTACTTTTAAATTAGGTATTGTCAATTATTATTCGTACCTTAGTATTGTTGGTGATGGTCACCACGTTTGTTCAACTCTTTAAATTTACTACTATGACTAATTTAGAAATTACTTCGAAAAATCCAAGACAATTAGCAAACATTCAATGGTTGTTAAGACAGGATGATGCTGTTTATGAATCTCATTTAGATGGTGATGTTCAAGTTGTGAAATATTCACCAAAAGGTGCTTATCCAGTTGCTGCAATTTTCAAAGATAAGAAAAAAGATGCTGTTTCTCACTATCGTTACAAATCTGAAGAAAGAAGAGATCAAGCGATTCAAGAAGCAATCGAAAGTTCACTTTCGCAAAAACGTTGGAAAGAAGAAAGAAAAGCAAAAGCAAAACCAGTAGAACTTAAAGTAGGTGATATTTTATACACTAGTTGGGGATACGACCAAACGAATGTCGATTTCTTTCAAATTGTTGGTTTAGTTGGAAAAGCAACTGCAGAATATGTTAGTATTGGATCTAAGCAGGTTAGAGAAACTAGTTGGTGTTCTGCGGATGTTAGTCCCGATCCTTCTTACAAAGGATCAAAAATACATAGGGGGCGAATAGGACAATGGGGTGTGAAAATCGGTTCGAATTATGCTTCAAAAACAACTTTAGATAGAGCAATACACTCGTCATGGGGACACTAAGAATCATCAAAAATATATAATAAAAAGAATTCCCTGGAAACAAGGAATTCTTTAATATACAAAAACGAACGAACTGATAAAACTGAATGGTGTCATGACGAAGGACAAGTTGGTTGGGGTGAATGGATAAAATGGGCACAAACTGATAAAGATGGAAATCTTAAATGTAAAGGAAATAGACATAATTGTTTGAAGATGAGACAAAAATGGTTGGCATCACTACCTGAAAATGAAAGAGATAAATATTTTTAATTTTATTAATTATAACGCATTGTATAAGGTGCGTTTTAATGCACTTTATACGTTGTTAGGTGTAGTATAAACGGATTAAAAGAACGAAATATGAAAAAATACGATATAGTTTACGCAGACCCACCTTGGGATGTGAAAATGTTTAAAAGAAAGACAAGACCGAATCAGCAAAAACACGCTTATCCTATGATGAAATTGGATGATATTAAAAAACTTCCAATTAATAATATGACTAAAGACACAAGTATATTGTTCTTATGGACTATACAAGGATACTTAAAACAAGCGCTTGATGTGTTGGAAGATTGGGGATTTAATTACCAAAGAACAATTACTTGGGATAAACAAAACGGGATGTGCTTGTATGGTTTTCACCATAGGACTGAATTTATTTTGGTTGGAAGAAAAGGCAACTTACCAAAGTTTCCAAAAAGAAAAACGATACCAACTATGATACAAATAAGCTCCAAGAAACTAAGACACTCTGAAAAACCAAAAGAAATACGAGAAATGATTGAGGTTTTTGGTGATGATAGGATAGAGTTATTTGCAAGAGAAGAGGTAATAGGGTGGGACTGCTTTGGCAATGAAGTTGATAATAGCATTGACCTTAGTGAATATTACACCTAACGGTCGAGTGTATGGCAAGTAACCCACGCACAAAACTATCAAATTAGTACAAACTTTAATGGCTTATTTGCTATACACTTTGTTAGCGGTAGGTTTTTGTTAAACTTTTAAAATAAATTATCATGTGGCAAAAAAATATATTAGTAGCTAAATATATGGGATACGAAATAAAAGGCTCTGATTTTATATTTCCTAAAGAAATGTACTACTTATATAAACCATACAATATGTATGAGTTTGAATCTGGTGTTTATAATTTTGACACAGACGTTTCGGGAATGGAATTTAATAAATCTTGGGATTGGTTAATGCCTGTTGTATCAAAAATATTAATAGGTTCTTATACTTTAGAAGGTGTTAGGAAAATGAAAGAAGTACAAAACTCATTGATAACTTGTTCAATTGAAAAAACTTTTGAATCCGTTTGTAATTTCGTTGAGTGGTATAATGCTTCTTAAACTTACCGCTAACTATATTATATATAGAGGTTTTTGTAAGTGATTAGTTTTTAAATAGTTAAGTCATGTTAAATCAAAAAATTATAAAGATTTGTGAGCAAAAGTTTATATACTTGAATTATTCAACGAAAACTAAAGGTATTTATGATGATGAATTGGGAAAATAAAAAAATAAACAACGAAAATTTGATGTTTGTTCATAAAAAAACAGATAGTTTAGTAGATCAAGAAAAATTTGATGAACTAAATGATTTCATAGAAGGATTCTTGTTTGAAAATGTAAAATTGACCTTTTTAAATATCCTAAGAATAGGATTAGAATCTGTAAAGAAACACCCTATACTTATCGACAATATAGTATTATTAGATATCATTATCGAAAATAAATTATTTCAATTTCGATAATTTGAAATCAATAGCATCACCAATTAGATTAGTATTTGTGTTTTGGATATCTTTCGATAATTTTATGAAAGGAATGCACATTGCAAAAAATAATGACATTAACCCAATAGATTCATTTGTAGTTAATTTATTCATATGGGTTACTTTAGGTATAATGTTAAATAATTTTGTCAAAAAACTAAAATATAAAGAATAGTATTATGGAATTTAAAATGTTATTTGGTAAATTAGAAGTTGCCATATATGAAAAAGTGATTGGATTTTGTTTCTTGGATAAATATTGTTTCACCTCTGAATTTGGTTGGGAAATCCTAAAATAAAAAGCCACAAAAAACTATTTAAGTATTGTGCAGTAAAGCAGTAATTGAGAGTAAAAGGTATAATTTCCGAAAAAGGGTTTGTAGTAGGAAGGATTCACCGTTTCTCTCGATCTGAAACCTTGAAAGACCCGAAACGCACATTGGAAATGTAAGGTGTTGAATTGGTTAATCAACGAGAAAGTTGACATATATAACTTTCTTTAATCACTGTACTAGGTGCATACTAAGCGGGTTCGAAACCCGTCCTTATATCAAAAATTAATTATGAACAAATCAGTACAAATAGTATTATTAAACGAAAAAGGACAAGTTCTTGCGGTATCTAGAAAAGATAATCACAATGATTTTGGTTTAGTAGGTGGAAAAGTTGATGAAGGTGAAACTATCATAGAAGCTGCAATTCGAGAAACAAAAGAAGAAACTGGTTTAGATATTACTAATTTACGATGTATATTACAAATGTTTAAAAACTATAAAATGGGTTATACATTTCTTGCTGATTGGTCCGGAACGATATATACAAAAGAACCACATATTGTTAAGTGGACATCCTTTGAAACTATCAACAAAGGTAGTTTTGGTGAATGGAATAAAATAGTAACAGAAACACTAGATGGTATGAAAATTAATATACAAAAATATGAAAGAAACTAGACAAATAATCATAATGCGTACCGATTTAGATATGCCTATTGGAAAAATGATATCACAAGGGGCACATGCTAGTGAAGGTGCTATCACGAAACAAGAAAATAGTTCAGAAAATATGACAATGAAACGGTTTCAATTACTAAAAGATTGGAAACAAACCGGGAAAACTAAAATAGTATTAGGTATAAACTCTTTAGTTAAACTATTGAATATAATTGAAAAAGCAGAATCCATTGGTATTAATACTTATGTGGTAACGGATGAAGGTAGAACACATTTCGATGAACCTACGATAACATGTGCTTGTCTAGGTATAGATACAAAAGAAAATTTAGATAAGGTAACTAAACGATTAAGATTATTATGAATATTACACAAGAGGGTGAAGAAAGACTAAGTAGTACCACACCCAAAGAATTTGATAATAGTATAAATAGTAAGTATCAGTCAAATTCGACAATACCAAACAACACACTTAGTATTGAATTTCACAATGGTTTTAAACCATATGTGGGTGCATTTAGAATAACACCAATAGTCGATAAAATAAATACTATTGATTTTTGTTATCACACAAAACCATCTTGGTTTCATAGAAAAATGACAAAGTTTTTCTTGGGTTGGACTTGGGTTGATTATTAACAAAAAATAATTTGAGGATTACTTGTAAAAGTAATCCTTTTTTTGTATATTAGTATTCTAAGATGTTCAACTAATAAACACTACTATGAAAAATAAGAAACCAAAGTTCAAAATAGGTCAAAAGGTAAACTACTTACCAACCCTGACGGGTTTAGATAAAAAAACTAAACTAGAAATACAATTTAAAACTTTTAAACAAACCGATAGTTTATATGAGGCATTGGGTGTTTCGTTTGAACCAACTTGGTTTTATGGTTTTAAAAATTCAAATTTATTGGCATCAGAATCAGATTTAAAATTATTATAAAATGGGTGATATAAAAACACTAATGAACAATCCAAATGTTCTATCGGCAATAGAACTTGGCCAAGACCTAGCAAAAACAATGGGTATTGTAGATGCATATGCCATTTGTGCAATGTGTATCGTAGAGTTAGAAAAAATAGGATGGACTGCTGAAATTGATTTGAGTGGTGAACTATATGACATAGAAAAACTTTAAACCAAACTCTTATAAACACGAAAAGTATATATCTAATAGGTGCATTAATAGTAGGATTATTATTATCTTCTACCTTTGTACCATATTACACACAACGATTTGGCTAAAATGCGTAGTTGCGATTTAAAAAACTAAAAGATATGATAAGCGAAAAAAAATATTTAAAGGCACTAGAAACGATTAAACAGTACAAAAAGCAATTACGTATAGGTGGTGTTGTGCGTAGTGCGG
>Ga0114918_10000882_pt1 | contig 26501 bp, 9 predicted proteins | sample LantaG_FD_87015 | JGI IMG/M metagenome (GOLD analysis project Ga0114918, IMG submission 87015) | Deep subsurface microbial communities from Baltic Sea to uncover new lineages of life (NeLLi) - Landsort_02402 metaG | ecosystem: Environmental > Aquatic > Marine > Oceanic > Sediment | place: Baltic...
CTGCAACTGTGCTGTATTCGGGTTGTCCTAACGCCGCAAGCGTCTATTTGAGCGTTGGTTAAACGTGGTAGGCCGTCACGTTGCCAACGTGAATGTCGTCGGTTCAAGCCCGATCGCCCGCTTTGAATAAAGGCTCGACGGTAACCGCCGCCGGGCCTTTGCTTTGCGCCTATCTCGCGACACGTCAAAGCCTTGCCGCCCCACCGGCCGACCCTCGGCTCCTCACGCTCGACCTTTGCCAACCGTTGCCAACCAGTGCCAACCAACGCCGCGAGGCGCTGCAATGGCGCTGCATTCGCCGATTCTGCTGCAACCGTGCTGCGTGGCAGAATGATCGACGGGCTTACGGCCGTGGCCGCCTGACGGAAAACAAACGAGCCCCGGGATGTCTCCCCAGGGCTCGCCGATATCGTAGCTGAATGGGCTCTGCTCTCTACGCCTGCTTCTTCTTTTGACGCAGCACGGCCAGCCCACCCGTCGCCAGTAGACTCAGCGTAGCTGTCTCGGGGAGTTCGAGCGTGGTTTGGCTTACGACGGTCATGTCGCCGGTGAAGGGCACGCCAAGCGTTGTGTTGGTCACTTCGTAGCCGGGCAGCAGGGGGCCGGGAAAGGCGGGACAGTCTGCCTCGTTCCGCCGCAGCCAACCGTGGGTCTTGCCTTCCCTAGAGGGAAGCCCACCGTCTTTGAAATGCTCGGAATCGGGCAAGAGAGACATTCTGATATCCCTGAACGGTCATAACCCGGTCGACGTTTTAGAACAACCACGCTCTGGTTATGAGCGTCGAACGGCCCACTTCCGTCTTCCGTGTGCGGCGCAGCAATGCCAGGGCGCATGCCCCTAGCAGCGAGAGGCTAGCCGGTTCGGGTATCAGGAAAGTCGCCAGGATGTCCCCTTCGACGCCGGGCTCGAGTGCGCCGGAGATCGCAAAATCGAACGACAGCGTCGTGCCGCTGGGGGCAACGAGCTGAGCCAACATCCACGTGTCGCCAGCGCTTCCGCCGACCAGAGCGAACGTGCCGCTGAGCCGGTCGCCGAATGTCGTTTCCGCGAGGGGGCCCAGCGGCGACGGCGAGTCGCTTGGCTCGGCGCTCGGCAGCAGGCCACGTGTCTCGAAGGGCGCCACGACGAACATCAACTCCGCTAGTTCGTTCAGAAAGTGCGTGTCGATGGCCGTGGCGAACAGACTGCTGTCCGATGTCGGCGTGTAGACGCCCAACCCGGGATTGTCGTGCTGGTGCAGGCTGCCGGCCACCCCCGAGTAGCCGAAGAACACGCCGTCAAAGCCCGTCGGGTCGTTGCCCGCCTCGCCCGTGGTGTTCACGACGTAGAGCGTCGTTGAAAACAGATTCTCCGCGCCCGTGCCGACCTGCATGGGTTCGGTGACGAACACATCGTAGATTGCCGTCTGGTCGACGAGTATCCCCGCATTGCTGCCTCCGGCTGCGGCAAGAACAGCCGCCAGACAAAGCGTAACCATGCAACTGGGCTCCCGTGCCGCACACCGCACATCCATGAGCTTGGCCATGTTGTCACCTCCACTACGCAGGGGGTATTGGTTGAACTTCCGTGCTCACCGCAACCTTTTTGCTCATTATACAACAACTTCCGTATTTTGGGGGCACGGAATTACACAGTAACTTTCATCAGGGGGTCCACGTCCAGGGCCGAGAACTCATCTTCGAACGACTCGTCTTGGCGCTGGCGCCTAGCCGTTTGCCTCGCCGGGGCTGTCACGCCAACGACGACCCGGGCTCGCGCCGGCGCGACTTCGCCGCGGCGCCTGGTCGTCGGAGCATCTGAGAGCGCCAAGGCCACAGCTACGGGCGCCTGCGGTTTAGGCCGTCCCAGGCGCCGGCTCTGCCTGCGACGCCCGTAGTGCGGGCGAGCGGGCAGCGGCAGTTCACCGCCTGGCTCGTTTGGATTGGCAGATACAAGCGTTACGACCGGCTCAGGGGAGGCGATCGACAGGGCGGGGGCACTACTGACTTCTGCCGCAACGGGTGCATACGTCAACATCGGCGCCGGCGACGGCGAGGATTCGACAGAACTGGCCGGTTCAGCCGGCGCGGCGTAGGCCCTGGCCTCGGCAGGTGCAATATCGGCTTCGACCTGCTCGTCCGCCGGCGGCGCACCGCCGGCTTCCGGCGTCTGTGGCGCAGGCGGCGCGCCCAACGTTGCCGCGGCTGAAGCCGACAGGCCCTCGCCGCCGCCCGGCGGTTGCGTGCCGAAGCCGTAGTAGGTCGCCAGGATCGCCAGGTCCGTTATGTTCACCAGGCCGCTCCCGTTGAAATCGCCGCCGTCCCAGCCGACGCCGCAGGAGGCGAAGTTCCCGGCCAGCCTCGCCAGGTCCGTCGTGTCGACCGTGCCATTAAGGTTGGCGTCGCCGTATTCCGTGCCGACGCCGACCGTCGTCTCGACAAGGTTGTGGATGAGGATGTCCATGTCGTTTTGGTCGGCATCGCCGTCGCCGTCCAGGTCGGACTGCGGCCCGGCGTGGCCCGCGTCGCCGAAATCGGCGAAGAGCAGATCGATGTCGTCTGCGTCCACGTCGCCGTCGCCGTCCATGTCGCCGGGGGCGTTTGAGCTGTTATAGCCGTAGTCCGCGCCGCCGGCTTGCTGGTCTGCTGCCAGGGCTATCTGCCGCCAGATCGGGCTGGCCGGTGGATCGTAGTCGCCGCCCAGGCCGCCCATCGTGCCGCCCTCGCCGTCGAGGTACAGCGCGCCCAGGACGTTACCGGCAACCGGATCAATCCGATGAACTGTGCTGGCGGCATCGAGGTTCATGTTCGAGGCCAGCAGTTCGCCGTTGCCGTAGGCCAGCCCGCCGGAGAACCCACCAACACCCGGTGTGAAGGTGTTGAGGATGGCGCCCGTGGCGGGGTCTATCGTGAGGATCTCGCCCGAGCCGTTGCCGGCGAACAGGACGCCGAGCTCGCCGGACGCCGCCAGGCCGCCCGCCGCGTTGCCGGCTATCGAGAGCGTCCTGACGACGGTGTCGGTGCTCGGGTCGAAGACGGCTATCTCGCCGGGCTGGAGCTGGATGTAGACCTCGCCGTCCAGCCACGCCACGCCCATCGCAAAGGCCGGAATCGTCGCCGGCACCGAGTCGGTGTCGATCACCGCGCCCGTGTCGAGGTCAAGCTCCCACAGCACCGGCTCGGCCGACATGTTGCCGGCGTCGAGATAGAACAGGCTGTCCGGCCCGACGGCCAGGCCCTGCAAGCCGGCCGTCGCCGTCGGCGGCGCCAGGAAACTGTTGAGCACCCCTCCGTCGGCGAAATCGTATTCGTAAATCGTCATCGTCGTGCCGGCCCCGCGAACGCCGAACAGCCTGCCAATCGGGTCGGACATCGGTGAGGTCTGCGTCCATCCGCTCGGCGTCGTAACGCGTGTCTCGTAGTTGCCCGCAGGCAGGCCCGTGAAGGCGTAGTGTCCAGCCTCGGCCTGCGGGTCAATGGCGCCATCGCCGTCGATGTCTACGCCGCCGGTCATCGTCGTTGCGACGGTCAGGCCGGTGTCCGTATCGACCAGATCGACCGTCCAGCCGTTGATGCCGAACTCGTCGGCGTCCCGAAGGCCATTGGAGTCAACGTCGTTGAATAATTGACCGCTGACAATGCCCAACTCAGCCGCCGCGAAGTCCAGGCCGGACTCCGCCTCACCAACGGCTAGCGTTACTGGGTACGTCTCGCCGAAGGGCGACGTTTGCACCCATCCGGCGGGAACGACCAGTCGGATATCAAAAGTGCCGGCTGGCATGCTCGCCAGCGAGTAGAGACCCGTCTCGGCGGCCGGGTCGATTACGCCATCGCCGTCGATGTCTATGCTGGCCGTAACAGCCGAATCGACGACGCGGCCGCTGACGGGATCGACGCCTTCAACCGTCCAGCCGTCAAGGCCGACCTCGCCCTCATCGCGCACGCCGTTGGCGTTAGTGTCGCTAAAGTGCCCGCCCGTCACCTCGCCGCCGCCCTGGAAATTGCTGAAGTCCAGGCCGCCGATCGATTGAGCATTGGCCAGGCTGAACGTCCACGCGTGTGCGCCGTAGAGCGGGAAGGTGTCTATCGAAACAGGCCCGATCTGGCTGCCGGACTCGCTGTAGACGGTGCCGTCGGGAGCAACCAATCGGAAGTTGTATCCCGAGTCCTTGTGATAGCCGGTCACTTCGGTAGCGCCGGATGCAGGATCCTCGACGACCTTGACGTCGATGTCGTCGAAGTCCCTGTCCCCTGCGGCCTGCCAGTAGCCATCGCCGGTGCGGGTGTCCTCGAAGATGAACCAGTAGACGTTGGGATCAACGCCGGGCGTGTATTGCGGCATGTTGTAGCGGTCGAGCGTGCCATTGGCGTAGACGTCGTCGTTGACCTTCCACAGGCCCGGATCGCGGTTGAAGTCCGTATGAGAGCCCTCCAGCCAGTAGGGGTAGTAGGTGAAGGTCTCAAGGTCGTACAATATCGTCGAGCCGCTGTATACGCGGAGACTGACATCAAGGGGCTCAACCCAGCTCTGCACCCAGCCGGCCTGGGGGAGCTCCCGCAGCTCGTAGTCGCCGGCAGGCAGGTCGGCGAAGCTGTACAGGCCCGCTTCGGTAACGGGGTCTATCGCGCCGTCGGTGTTCAGGTCGATATCGGCAGTCACGGTGGTCGCCACAACCAGGCCGGTCGTGGCGTCGACCAGATCGATCGTCCAACTGCTAAGGCCCACTTCGCCTTCGTCGCGATAGCCGTCGGCGTCCACGTCGTGCCACTTCTGACCCGACACGCTGGAAGGCTGGTAGTTACCGAAGTCGCCCTCCGTCTCGTGCTGGGCGATGTCGACGGTGTAGGTGTAAGTCGTTGTCGCAGGGGCCGTCTGGATCCAGCCGTTCTGGGCGATCTGCCGCACGAGGTACTCACCCGGCAGCAGGTCGATGAACCGATACGTTCCTTGCTCTTCGAACGGGTCTATCGTGCCATCACCGTCGATGTCCCTGTCGGCGGCAATGGCAGTGGCCAGCACGTCGCCTGTGGCCGGGTCGACAAGCTCGACCGTCCAACTATTGAGGCCGTTCTCGTCGCCGTCGTGCAGGCTGTCGCCGTCGGAATCGTAGAAGACCTGACCGGCGATCGACGGCAAGGATGCGACTCCGAAGTCCAGCCCGCTCTGCGTCTGGCCGCTCAGAGGCAGATAGCTGTAGGCCAACTCGCCGGCAGGAGAAGTTTGCGACCACAACTCGGGCAGGATCAACCTGATTTCATAGCTGCCGGGCAGCACGTCCGCGAAGGTGTATAGGCCGGACTCCGTGTGCGGGTCTATCACGCCGTCGCCATCGACGTCCACGTCGGCGGTGGCTGCCCTCTCTACGACTACGCCGCTGTCGACATCGACCAACTCGACCGTCCAGCCGTTCAAACCGTCCTCGCCGGTATCGCGCAGGGCGTCGTAGTTGAGGTCGGCAAACACCTGCCCCTCAGCCGCCGCCGGCGCGAAGACGCCGAAGTCCACATCGCCGACCGTAGCGTTGCCGGCGGCAGCCACATCATGCTCGCCATATGTGCTGACGGGCCCGGGAAGCGTCTGGACGTAGTCCGGGTCGAACACCTGCCGCACGAAGTACCACGCCACGGGCAGGCCCGTGAAGGAGTACCAACCGGCCTCGGCAGCGGGATCTATCGTTCCATCGCCATTACGGTCGTCGTCCGCCGTGCCGGTCGTGGCGACGACGCTGCCGGCTACTGTGTCAACGAGCTCGATCGTCCATCCGTTAAGGCCCGGCTCGCCAGCATCCTGGCTGGCGTTGCCATCAATGTCATCAAACACCTGGCCTTCTATGTCGCCGTAGGCAATGTTGGCGAAGTCCAGCCCTGTGAGTTCCTCGCCGACGGCCAGCGTGAAGGTGTGAGAGCCAACTGGAGCGATGGCACCCCATCCGGCGGGCACGACCACGCGCAGTTCGTAGTCACCGGCGAACAGGGCGCCGATGTGGAACAAGCCGGATTCGGTGTCTACCTGAATGACACCGTCGCCATCCAGGTCTTCACTGACGGTCGTAGCAGTAGCTACGGTCACGCCCGTCACACCATCAAGCAGTTCGACGGTCCACCCGTCCTGGCCGAGGTCACCGACATCGTGGGTACCGTCCAGGTGACGGTCGGCAAAGACCTGTCCAAGAACGTTGGCGCCGAGGAAAATCCCGAAGTCCATACCGGTCAGGACCGACCCGTCGAGGCTGACTGAGTAATCGCCAGCCGGGAAGGTCTGATCCCAATTGCCTTGCACGACCAGCCGCAGGTCATAATCGCCCGGCAGAATGCTAGTGAAGCTGTAAATGCCGGATTCGGTGGCCGGGTCGATAATTCCGTCGCCATCAAGGTCGAGGCTCTGTGTCACTGCTGCATCTACGATCTCGCCCGTAGCCGCATCGACGAGTTCGATGAACCAACCGTCCTTGCCCACCTCGCCGGTGTCTCGCTGGCCGTCATTGTCAGCGTCCTCGATGAGCTGGCCGGAAACAGTATTCAGCATAACATTGCCGAACACGGCGCTAGCTTGCTGCCCAGCGGCGAGATGAACGCGGTAGAGGTCATCGGTATAGTCGTTGCGGAAATGGCTGAACCCATAGTAGGCCCTGACGTAAATGTCTCGGCCATCCGCGCTGATGACGATCTCTTGGGCCTGTCCCAGGCCGGCAACCCCATTCTCATCGTCCTGGTACATCTCGATGTAGGTCAACTCCCCAGTGACGTCGTCGCGGCGGAAGATTACCAAGGCGTTATCACTCTCTCCGGCGACCATGACGTATCGTCCGTCGGGTGTTATGTTCAGCATGGCCGGACGGTAGAGGCCATCGATGCCGCTATCGCCGTCACGGTACTTGTGCACAAACGTCAACAGCCCGGTGACTTCGTCGCGGCGGAATAGTGAGACGGACTGGTCATAATAGCCCGTGGCGTAAACGTGACGATCATCCGGACTGACGATGACACCTCGCGCATCATCCAAGCCATCGACACCGGAGACGCCATCACGCAACTCTTGCAGGAAGGTCAGCTCACCTGTGGTCAGACTGCGTTCGAAGACGGACAAGGAGTTGTGGGCAGTAACATAGACATGCCGCCCGTCGCCGCTCATCGCCAAGTCCAAAGGACCATAGAGTTCACCATCAATGTCATCAACCAGGACCTGCTGCAACGACACGTGGCCGGTGCTTTGATCGCGAGAGAATACACCGACAGACCGTCCGAAGCTCGTGGCAGTGTAGACGTGACGGCCGTCGGCGCTGACTAAGACATCGCGGGCGCCGGTTCCGTCGCTCTGGCCCAGCTCGGTCTGCGTGAATCGCTGGACGAAGCTCAACTCGCCCGTGGCCGCGTCCCGCTCGTAGACCAACAGGTAGCTTTCCGACCCACTGGCGATGTAGGCAAACCGCCCGTCCGGACTAAGCGCCAGGCCATAGGGATAGTGCAAGCCGTTGTCGCTGTCTGTTAGCACCTGGACCAGCGAAAGGTCGCCGCTGTCCGTATCGCGCGAGAATACCGACACGGCATCGCCATAAAAGGCGGGGACATACAGGTGGCGTTCATCCGGGCTGAGCGTCACCCCGTAGGCGCCGTTGAGGACAGCGCCGTCATCGCCATTGTGGTACTCGCCGACAAACCTTAGCTCCCCCGCAATATCGGTTGGGAGCGTCTGCCGCCAGCCGTCTTCGTGAATTTCGCGGACGATATAGGATCCGGGCAGCAGGTGCGCGAAGCTGTAGATACCGGACTCCGTCTCGGCGTCGATGACGCCATTTCCGTCCAAATCCGTACTTGCGGCAACGCGCGATGCTATCGATCGGCCCGTTGCGGCGTCGATCAGTTCGATCGTCCAGCCGTCGAGGCCTTCGTCACCGGCATCCTGCAGGCCGTTGGCGTTATGGTCATTGAACTTCTGGCCAACGATCTGGGCGGGATTGTCGACGAAGACGCCAAAGTCCAGGCCATCGACCATTTCATCGCCCGAGACTAACGTCAGCAAATGGACATGGGCCGGGAATGTCTGCGCTGCACCATCGCGCGGCACCAGGCGGATCTCATACTCGCCGGGCAGAACACTGGCGAACTGATAGACCCCCCACTCGGTATCCGGGTCAATTAGGCCGTTGCCATCCAAATCGATGGGCGTCGTGATCTGAGACTCCCCGGCAACGCCCGTGGTCGCATCGATCAAGAGGACCTGCCAGCCGCCCTGGCCCCTCTCGTCTGGATCGCGCAGGCCATTGGCATCATGATCGTGGAGGACCTGCCCGGTAAGCGTCGCAATCGGCTGGGTCGTGCCGAACTCTAGGTCCGTAGCGACCTGGTCACCGGCCAGGAGGATTTCGTAGGCATCAGAGAGCAAACGCTCGTAGACGGCAATGCCGCCTTCGGAGATACTGCCCACGTAGACATGCTGGCCATCGGGACTGAGCAAGACGTCCGCTGGGCTGTCCAACGCATCAAGGACGTCGGGATCATTATGAAGGATGGTCTGCTGCGACAGAAACCCGGTGACTTCGTCGCGGTTGAAGACGCTCAGCGTATCACTATAGCCTGCGATAGCGAATAGCTGTGCACCATCTTTGCTGAGCCGTAATTTCTTGAGGCCATCAAGTGCACTGATACCATTGTAGCCTTGCTGATACTTCGTTTCGTATTCAAGGACACCGGTGCTGCTATCCCGGTTGAACAGGACCAGGGCCTCGCTGCTGAAGATAGCCGCGTAAACATGCCTGCCGTCCGGGGTAACCAAAAGGTCATAGGCGCCAAGCGACACATTCACATCGCTGCCGACAATCTGATCGACGAAGGTCAAGTCCCCGGTCACAGCATCTCTAGCGAAGGTCATAAGGACGCCGTTGGAATAGGATTCGACGTAGACGTTCTGCCCGTCGTGGCTGACGGCAAGAGCGCGGGGATAACGCAGGCTCCAGACGTCCCCCGGCGCATCGGTCACGATAGCCATGAAGGTCAGCAGGCCTGAGGCTTCATCACGAGTAAATACCCCGACGGCGCTATCGTCCTCAGCGACGGTGTAGAGCGTCCGACCGTCCGGGCTGATCTCCAAGTCCCAAACGTCGTCGAGACCGTCGACGCCGTCTTGATCGTCAGTAAGGGTCTGCACGAGCGTCAGCAGGCCGGTAGCCTGATCCCTACTGAAGACCAACAGTTTCGACTCGTCGTTACGCGTCGTGTAGATGTGGCGCTGGTCTGGACTGATCGTCAATTGCCAGAGCTCGTCCGTGCTGTTGCTGTCGCCCATATCCGTGCTCTGAATGATTGCCAGGGCTTGGGTGTTCGGGTCCCGCTGGAAGACGTTTACGGAATTGTCGACTGCATCGGCTTCGTAAATGAATCGACCGTCCGAAGACGCAACCAGAGCTTCCGGCCACAGCCAGGAATCGTTCTCTGAATAGCTGCCCAGGAGCGACAGTTCGCCGGTGGCTTTCTGTGGCGTCGTCTGCCGCCATCCGTCCGGCGTAACCTGACGGACGTCGTAGTCGCCCGGGACGATGTTGGTGAAGTTGTAGAGCCCGGCTTCGGTTTCCGGATCGACCGTCCCGTCGCCATTGAGGTCGTCACTGGCGGTGACGGCCGTTGCGACGAGGGCCTGGGTGTCCGCGTCGACCAGTTGAACAGTTCGGCCGTCCAGGCCAACTTCATCGGCGTCGTGGACACCGTTGGCGTTGGCGTCGTGGAACAGTTGTCCGTGGACCTCGGCTGGATTGGACAGGAAGAAGCCCATATCCAATCCCGTCTGATCGGGCCCGTCCGAGACCAGATCCACGGCGTAAGTACTGCCGCCCGGGAAGGTCTGAGTGAAACCATCCCGGATGGTCATGCTGATCTGATAATGCCCGGGCAGTAAGCCCGAGAACTCGTACAGGCCCGCTTCGGTAACCGGATCGATTGCGCCGTCGCCGTCGAGGTCGATGCTCTCCGTCAAGGCCGAGCCCACCACGTAGCCTGTCGAGACATCCAGAAGCTCAACCGCCCAACCGTCCAGGCCCACGTCTGTAACGTCGCGCACGCCGTCGTTGTCGGCATCATCGAAGGCTTGTCCGGCAATGCGATCCACAAGGCCGGCCGCCGAGAAATACTGAGTGACGACATCATTGCCAGCCACGACGACAGCCCTCGATGCGTTGACTGGATCAATACCGATGATCAGGCTGTCGTACTCCAGGGCCACGTACAGCATTCGGCCGTCATCGCTGATTTCCAGCGAGGACTGCATTTCACGCACATTGCCGGGGTCCTCGCCAAAGAGGTCTTCCAGCGTTACTACGCTTTCAAGCGCGACCGACCCGGTGTCGGTATCGCGATTGAACACGACCAGTGTATCCTGCCAGTAATCGATCGCATAGAGATGGCTGCCATCCGGATGCATGACCAACGAGACCAGGTTCTCCAGTCCCGTCTCCGCCTGGATGGAAAGGGCCTGCTCCATAGCAAGTGTGCCAGTCGCCGAATCGCGACGCCAGACAGATACGCCTTCGGCAAATCGCAGGTAAATGAACTGTCCGTCGGGGCTGAATAGGATCCGGCTGTTGTGGTCGAACTGCGGCCCGTGCCGATTATCAAGGATTTGTGCGACGGCCACACTTCCGGTCACCGGGTCTCGCTGGAGCGTTACGGCGACGGAGCGATCATAGCTGGTGTGATTGGGTTCATGTACCCAGCCCAAGAGGTAAATGTTCAGCCCGTCGGCAGACATCGCCATCGACGTGAAGCTCTCGAAGTTGTAGGTCATCGCCGAGTACAGTGGTGTCGCAACGCCGTTGGCCAGTCGATGTGTTAGCGGATCGATGTCGAACGTCAGGATCCCGCCCTCAGTGCGCGCGCAGAGTTGGCGGCCGTCAGGGCTGACTAGTAAGTCCTCTGGTTCTTGGGCCCCCAGAATGAGGTCTCTAATAACTTGCGTATCGGTCCAGGTCAGGTCGCCCGTCTGTGTGTCGCGGGCGAACACTTCGATTACATAAGAGTAACTGCCGGTATCGTTGGCATAGAACCTGTCCGCTTTGTAGAGGGTCGTGCCGTCGGGGCTCAGCGCCACCGTACCGAAGCCGCTCTGGTCCCAACGATACTCATCATCGAAGCCCGGGTAGAACGTCTGTACGGTTTCAACGTCGCCGCTGATAACATCTCGTCGATAGTGGTACAGGCGGCCCTTCACGTGGTAGGCACTCGTGTGGCCACTGACGCCGTATATGTCCTGACCATCCGGTCCCATCGCCTCGAAGTAGAACCGCGCGGTCTGGCCCAGCCCGGTCAGCACATGCTCGGTGGGGGCTGCTTGACGCCAGCGGTCAGGCAGGACCTGGCGGACCTGATAGCTGCCGACGACAACGTCCGCAAAGACGTACCACCCGCTTTCAGTGGCGGGGTCAATGAACCCGCTGCCGTCACGGTCAAGATCGCCCGTTGTTGCTGTAGCAACCACGGCGCCTGTGGCCGCATCAATGAGTTCCACGGCCCGGGCATTTAGGCCCGGCTCATCGGCGGCAATCAATCCATCGCCGTTCACATCCTCAATGACTCGGCCTTCGACAAAGCCTGTAGCCACACTCCCGAAATTGAGTCCCGGGACCACTCCGGCCGGTTCAAACGTCACGACATAGCTCCCGTCGGTCGGCGAAGTCTGTGACCATCCTGCCGGCAAAATCTGGCGGAGTTCGTAGGTCCCGATCGGCAATGGCCCCAATTCGTAGGTCCCGTCGGAGAGAGTCGTGGTGCTGAATACCTCGCCGGTAGCAGCATTTTCGGCTTCAACGGTCCGGCCGGCCAGACCGAGTTTCGAGCTTTCGTAAATGCCGTTCATGTCGCGATCGGCAAAGACCGTTCCGCGTGCGGAGCCTGCGCCGACGAATCCAAAATCCAAGGCCAATAAGTCCGAATCCCCGCTGCTCAGCACAAGCTCATATACTCCGTTACCCGTCGTGGGGATGTAGGCAAGCTCGCCCGATGTCGTCCTAAGTGTGTAGGTGCCCGGACGGATATCGGAGAATATGTAGGCCCCCGTCTGCGAGTCCGGCGCGGCCACAAATATGTCGTCAGTGTAGATGTTCTTTAGGCTCAGGAACGTACTGATAGAGCCTTCGCCCGCATCGAGCAGGCCGTTGGCATTCTCGTCGAGGAAGACCGTGCCGCCGACCGAGTTGATCTTCCGGTAGCTGCCGAACACAACGTCCGAGGCGGTCTGGCCGGCTTCGACCAGCACCTCATGGGTGCCCTCTTCCTGGTTGACGGCCAGGACATTGATGGAACCGGTTCCCGAATCGCCAGAGGCGTAGAGGAATCGCCCGTCGGGGGATAAAGCCAAGGCGTTAGCATTGTAGAACTGCGGATTTTCGTAGCTCACGTTATCGATCTGCGTGTCGATCAATTCCAGTTCGCCCGTGAAAGGATCCCGTTGGAGAACACGCAAGTGGTTTTGCCACACGTCCGTCACGAAGACAAATCGGCCGTCGGCACTCAGTACGATCGTGGCCCCATCCCCGCCATCAAGGTAATCGGCACCCAGGTAGCTCAGTTCCCCAGTAGCCGGATCGCGCCGAAAACTTGCAAAGTGGTTACCAGCGACATAAACGTTCAGGCCATCGGAGCTGACCACAACGTCCCGGGTATCGGCCAAGCCTGTAAGACCTTCGAGGGTCTGGCGAGAAGTCAGCTCGCCGGTCGCCAAATCGCGTGAGAACACCCCCAGCGTGTTTTCCGACCAAGTGGTTACGTAGACGTTACGGCCATCGTCGGAAACAGTCAGCCGATACGCTCTCCGCAGGCCTGGCACCCCATCGGCGTCTCGAAGCGTCTGTTGTGGCGTCAGCAACCCCGTCACAGGATCTCGGGAGAAAACGGACAAGATGCCATCGTAGTTGCTTATGACGTAAACGTTCAGGCCGTCGGAGCTGACGACGACATCCTCCGGCGTTGAGATACCGTCAATGCCATCGACACCATTGCGCAGGGTCTGGAGGAGCGTCAGCCGACCCGTTACTTCGTTGCGATCAAAGACCTCGATGGCGCTATGTTCGTTACTGACGCAGTAGAGATGCCCGCCATCCGCGCTGATGGCGATGCGCGGGTCGTCCAGGCCGAACAGGCCGTCACCGAAAACGGCCTCGACAAAAGATAGCTCCCCCGTGCTTCGGTTCCGGCGAAAAACAGCGACACCGTCGTCTGTTCCTGCGGCCGTGTAGAGGAACCGCCCGTCCGGAGAGATTACGAAGGATACCGGGCCGTCAATAACATCGACACCGTTGGCGTTGTCATCCACGCGCTGGACGAACGTCAGTGTCCCGGTCGTATTGACCGGCGACGAGTAGTATCGGCCTGTCGGCAGGTACTGGCGGAGCACGTAGCTACCTGGGCCGATTTGGAACTCATACAGCCCGGCTTCGGTTTCCGGATCTATCACGCCATTGCCGTTGAGGTCTTGGCCGGCGCTGGTGGTTGAGGTCAGCACGAGTTGAGTCGTTGCGTCCACCAGTTCAACGGCCTGGCCATCGATGCCCGGCTCACCGGCATCATGCACGCCATCAGCATCAAGATCGTCAAAGAGCTGCCCCTGGATAGCGGCAGGCGTAGCCAGGAACATTCCGAAATCAAGATCAGTCTGGTCGGCGTCACCGGACACCAGCGACATCGCATACCCGGCGGCTGGCGTTGTTTGCAGATAGCCTTCGGGCACGATCAACCGTACCTCATACGTGCCTGGCCAGACGTCCTGGAATTGGTAAAGCCCCGTTTCCGCAGCCGGGTCGATGGTCCCGTCGCCATTGAGGTCCAGGTTAGCGGTAAAGATGATTTCTGACACACTTCCAGTCACCGTATCAACAAGATGCACGGCGCGGCCGTTCAGGCCGACCTCGCCGGCATCACGGACGCCATCATTATTCGCATCATCGAAGAGCTGGCCGGAGACGCCGACGGGTTGGAAGTTGCTAAAGTCCAACCCCACCACGTCTATCTCCGACGTCATTGCCGCGACATAGTGATCGTCGTGAATGTGCTCTATCACCCCCAGGCCGTCGTCTCCGTACTTGCAGACTATGTAAACATTCCGGCCATCCGGCGAGACCGCAACATCCCGCATGTTGCCGAACCCTTCGGTGTAGGTGTATCCGAGATACGTCAACGTCCCACTGGCCGCGTTACGCCTAAAGGCCGTCAGTCCCCCGCCGCCCTCTGGAACCGCAAAGACGAATTGGTCGTCAACGCTCATTTCAACGGCGTAGGCGCCAATAAGACCGGAGTACCCTTCTTCACTCCTATAAGCCCCAGCATACGTCAGCTCCCCCGTCACCGAATTCCGATCAAAGTAGACAAGCGCACTGTTCTGGTAGGCGGCCACGTACACGCTCGTGCCGTCATGGCTGACCACGACGTCTTTGGCGGTATACATATACTGGACGCCGTCAACACCGTTTACGATCATCTGAACATGGGCCAGTTCGCCTGTGACCGGATCGCGGCTGAAGCACGCCAGCGACTGCGAGTAATTTGAGGCGACGTACAAGCTTGCTCCGTCGGAACTGAATGCCAAGCTCTGCACGCCGGACAGGCCGGTGACCCCGCCTTGACCTTCCACCAATTGCTGCTGAACTGTCAGCAGACCGGAAGCTGCGTCCCGATTAAGGACCGTCAGGGCCTTATCGTACTCGCTGGCGGTATAGACGTGGCGCCCGTCGGGACTGACGGTCACCGCCCAGGCTCCATTGAGCCCAGTCAAACCGTCGACATCATTCTGCAAGAGCTGAACCAGACGCAAACGACCATCATCTGTACTGCGCTCGAAGACGCTCAGTGAACCGTTCGGCTCGCTGGTAACGAACACATGCCGTCCGTCAGGACTGACCGCCAGGCCTCGCGTCCGGTAGAACATGCCCTCCTCGCTACCGATTACCTCCTGCCACAGAGACAACTCCCCGGTCACCTGGGACCGCCGGAACACCAACAGCGCGTTGCTACTCTCTGATGCAGCGTAGACGTGCGTGCCATCGGGTGATACGACGACGCGTGAAGGATCAGCGAAGTTCTCTACATCGATTTCGTTGAAAAGGCTCTGACGAAGGGCGAACTGGCCAGATGGTAACGACGGTTGTGACTGCACCCAGCCGGCCTTTCCGACCTGACGCACATCGTAGTTGCCTGGGGCAATGCTGGTGAACTCGTACAACCCCAACTCAGTCTGCGGATCGATAACGCCGTTGCCGTCGAGGTCCACAGACCCGGTGACGGTCGAGGCGACAACGCTCTCGGTCGATTGATCGATCAACTCTACCGTCCAGCCGTCTAGACCTATATCCCCAGCATCATGCAGACCGTTGCCGTTGAGGTCATCCCAAACCTGTCCGGCGATCGTACCGTTGAGCAGCAAACGTGGCTCAAGGGCCTCAAAGGTCGGTCGATTTGAACCATTCCGTTTGTCTTCACCCTTCATGACAATTTCCCTTCAGCAGCATCCCGTGTTAGACGCATGGCTTCCCACGAAAGTTCGGTGCTCTTCTTTCGTAATCCCCAGCCGACGATCTGGCGGCGACCCGGTGTCCGGCCATATCGCGCCTCTTCAATGGCAGCATCCCTGTCACTGACAGTCCCTTCATCTCCTCTACCAAAGACCCGAAGCCACATCCCATTTCTGCAAGAGCTGCCCGTTGCCAACGACGGCCGCCTGCTTACCGCTGGCAGCTCCTGTTCTCGTGCCTCCTCAATCTGCATAGCCCCATCACAAAGCACGTAATCGGCGAGCAATGCCTGGATTGTACCATGACCATCCTTTACTACAAGACATTTCCGGCTGTGGCCGGTCAAACTTGACCTCGACGGCCCTGTAATGCGATCGCGGCGCTGCCGCGGTCGGTGGCGCTAGCCGACGACGTTGAACACCCAGCGTATTCTCATCCTCTTTGCAGCCCCTCCTCTCATCGAATTCTGCGCTGCAACTGTGCTGCGCCAAAGGACCGGCCACTCTTTAACTCTTTAGGGACAACACGTTAACAACCATAGAGCGTCACGTTGCCAACGTGAATGTCGTCGGTTCAAGCCCGATCGCCCGCTTGCTCGAAAAGGCCCGACGGTGACCGCCGCCGGGCCTTTGCTTTGCGCCTATCTCACATCATGTGAAAACCTTGCCGCCCCACCGGCCGATGCTGCGAGCTTACGTCAGACAGCTTGGCTATCGTAGCTGCGGACGCGGGCGATGAGATCATTGCACTCGTCGCTGGTCTTCCCATAGCAGTGGACAATGAATCGGCCCTGGGCCATCTTGGCCAGCACCGCGTCCAAGTCCTTCGCCTCGGTGAGATCCTGGCACACCTCGATCGGCGCTCGGCCTGAGGCCGCGATCCACTCATCGTCCACGATGTCCAGCACCTTGGGGCACTTGGAATCGTAGATAAAGTTCTGAACGAAAATGCCCTCCATCTTCGCCACGCTCGTCACCCGCGAGACGCCCAGCGTGTGATGGTGGAAGAACACCGGTCCGGCCTCACGGCACAGGCGTTCGATGTGGGGACGATCAAACCGCTGTCCCATTTCGACGGAAATGAGATCGACCGGATCGCCGTTGACCACCACGATGTCCGGTGAACTGCTAGCCATGCCCCATATGCCTGAGGGCGCCTCGCGGAGCAAGGGGATCTCCTGCCGGAGAAAGTCGACAGCGTCGATAATCATGTCCGTACAGACAGTAACCAGGCGATCAACCTGCTCAGGTTCGTCGTACATGTCGATGAATATCTGGTTGCCACGAAGGTCGTTGGCCAGGTCTAGCGGGCTTCTAAAGAAGTGCGGGCTCACGGCCAGCCCTGGCGTGTAAGCCGACGAGAACCCGCGCCAGAAATCCAGGTCATATCGCACCCATCGGTTGTCCGGATCGAACTTCAGCCGATCGATGTCGTCCCACGTTTTCACAAAGGTATCCAGGGAGTAGCTGGTGTACTCCTCGAAGTGTACCTCGCCGCCGGTAAACAGCGACGCGGTCGAACCAACGCCGAAATCGATCGCGTGGCAGGGAAGAGCGTCGTCATCGACCTGCTCGTGCACAGCTAGGTCATGCGCAGCCCACAGCGCGGTCTGAATACCCAGGTCGTAGGCGTGCTTGCTGAGAAACTCCTCTGACAGGAGGGTGTCGATCTGGCCTTCAATGGGGTGCTTTCTGGTCTGCTCGGGCCCGCCCTCGGCGTAGGCGCCGATGATTAGGAAGTGCCCTTGCCCCTCCTTGAAGTACCTGTCCTGTCTCTTCAGCCGTTGCTGCCAGCCGTGTTCGCCGTCATTCATCGTTCAGCCACCTGTTAATGATTGTCTCATCGCCCTGATCGTAGCCTGTGAAGCAGTTGTCCATGATTTTCCAGTAGTCGCTCGACGGGTTGCCCGCCAGCGAGTAGCTGTCGTCAACGTGCTGTCCCCGGAGGGCCTGGCCTCGCCATTGTCGGAACGCGTCTTTGCAGTAGGCCGTCCAGGCGCGGTGGGTCTGATCGTAATCGACAAGTGACCGCAAGTCGTCATCGAGGCGTTTGACCACATCAGGATGATCCCCCCTCAGGTCCGTCAACTCCTGCGGATCGTTTTGGATATCGAACAGTTGCGGAGCAAGGCCCGCATAGGCGATGTACTTCCACCGGTTTTTGCGAAGCATGTAGGCGGAGGTATTGAGGGTGCAGCCCATGAAGCACGCATAGGCCCAATCACGACTGCCGGCGGTGCGTCCCGTCGCCAGGGGCAAGAGCGATTCACCGTCCAGGCCGGCCCGCCTCGGCAGGCCCGCCATCGCCATGAGAGTTGGGCACAAGTCGATCAACGATACCAGGTTGGCCACACGCCGGGCGGGCGTTATCCCGGGGCCCGCCATCACAAGAGGCACGCGGACGGACGCCTCGTACATCGACATCTTGTACCAGTCCTGGTGTTCCATGGCCATTTCGCCGTGGTCGCTTGCCAGCACGAAGTACGTATCCTCGTTTAGCTGCGCCTGCTGCATGGCATCGTAAATCGCACCAATCATGGCGTCGGCTTCGGCACACATGGCCATGTATATCCTGCGTACCTTCCTGACGGTGGATTCATCGAACCCGTACCACCATGACTTGGCCATCTGTTGGTACTGCCTGGCGGGGTGATCGCCACTATCAAGCGGTGGAATGTCCACCGCGTCTTCGGGAATCCTGCTGAGCCAGTAATTGTTCGTATGGAACGAGGCGTGAACAAGATTGCTGCCAAGGTAAAGAAAGAACGGCTTGTCGCTATCGGTCTGCTCGGCCAGAAACGCCACGGCCTGGTCAACCAGGTCCCAGTCCTTCTTGTGACAACGCATGTCGTTGTCATCGGCAATGGTGAAACACTGAGACGGATCCTTGTCGAAGACAGGCCTGCGGACGCCGCTCGATCCGAGCCATGCGCTGAGGCGGGCAAGTTGACTGTGCCCCCCTGACATGTAGTCCATCTTCCCGAACGTGCGGAGCGTATGTGTCTTGGGCAACTCGCCGAGCAGCGACCACATGCCCGGCTCCAGGCTCTTGTGGTTATTCCAGCTATGGCAGTTGTGGGTGTATCGCCCTGACCACATGTTGGCGCGCGACGGACAACAGATCGGGTGGGAGCAATAGGCCCGCTCAAACATCGCTCCCGACCGGGCGAGGCGATCGATGTTTGGCGTGGCGCCGGCCAGAGCGGGATGCCCCGAAGCTGCGAGCATGCGGCCATCCCAGCTTTCTGCGTGGAAGAATATGACATTGCGTTGTTTCATGCTTTCTCCATCGCGAGCTCGCCCGTACAGGCTGACGGGCAGCCCCATTGAAAATGCCGTGGTCGGCCTCATTGCAACTGCCTATGGGGCCGGCGACGCGGGGCATATTACCACGAGGACAATCGCTCGGGCAGCGGGTCCATCGTGAACGCCAGCCGATCGGCCAGCGTCAGCATCATCGCCTCGCGCACGTCGCGATGGGCCGGGCTCGCCCACAGGTTGGTCACTTCGCCGGGGTCGTCCGACAGGTCGTACAGCTCTCCTTCGCCTCGTCCGTGGTAGCATGTGAGCTTGTATCGCTCGGTGCGGACCATCGTGGCATAGGCGGGGGCGGTGTGCCGACGCGGAATGCTGTTGTAGCTTTCGCTGTAGACGCTGGCGCGGTGGGTATGCAGATCGGCCTGGCCAGTCAGTAAAGGCCAAAGGCTCTTTCCCTGCATGCCTGGGTGGACATCCAGCCCAGCCGCCGTCAGCAACGTCGGGGCGATGTCCACAAACTCCACCAGGGCCCGGCTTCGCTCGCCTGCAACGATGGTTCCGGGCATGTTCATAATCAGCGGCGGCCGAACGGCCGGCTCGTAGAAGACAGGCCCCTTGAGATACATGCCGTGGTCGCCGAGCAGTTCGCCGTGGTCGGCGTGGAAGATAACAATGGTGTCGTCGCGCTGGCCCGTGCGGTCGAGAGCGGCAATCGCACGTCCGACCTGGGCGTCGATGAGGTCGCACATCGCCCAGTAGGCCGCCCGAATCAGCCGATGCTCGCGGTCGCTCATCGCATCGTAGGCCATCACGCCCGGACACCCGTATGCGCCCTCATGGCTGACGCGGTGGAAGAAGGGCTTGGCATCCAGTTCGCCGGGCGTGTAGGCGGGCAGAGAGATATCGTCGAGACGGTCCAGATAAGGCTGGAGGTACTTCCGCGGGGCGTCGAAGCCGTGGTGCGGATCGAAGGTATTGACGCTGAACAGCCAGGGCTGATCGTCGTCGGCGTGCCGCTCGATCATGTCAATCGCCCGGTCGATGCACCACGTGGTCTGGTGGTACTCCTCATCGACGGTGAAGCACACCTCCTGGGAGCCTTCGACCGGCTCGTGCACAATCGCTTGGCCCTGGCCGGTGAGCCAGCGGGCGTAGTCGTCGCCGGACCAGTCGAGCGTCGTCGAGTGGTGGTGCGACCAGTGGAACTCGCGGTAGCCGTCGTCGATGCGGGGCTCGCGATCCGTGCAGACTTCCGGGTTACAGGGGTGAATGTGCAGCTTGCCCGCCAGGCCGCAGTCATAGCCGGCATCGGCCAGCAGCCTGGTGACGAGCACCTCGGTGGGGTTGATCGCCTGGCCGTTCTCGCGAGCGCCGGTCGTGCGTGGGTATCGGCCGGTGAGAAAACTCGACCGGCTCGGCGTGCACACCGGGTTTTGGCAGTAAGCTGCGTCGAACTGCACGCCGCCGGCGGCCAGGCCGTCCAGGTGCGGCGTGGTGACGAACGGGTTCCCGTAACAGCCAAGCGTATCGAAGCGTTGCTGGTCAGTGCATATCCAAAGAATGTTGGGCTTGTTCATAACTGTCCTTCGCTGTGAGTTGATGCCGCGATTGTACGACATGGCCCCACACGTCGCCACGGGCCACGCCTGGGGCAGGTCATCGATCCTTGGGCAAGCTCGCTTTCTCAGGGGAAGGCGTTAATCCCCGCCTGCCCCGAGTCACCCGCCTGCGGAACGTCCGGCACGGTCAACAGCTCCGCCGCCAGAGGCAGGAGCTTCTCGTCGGTGTAGACGCTGCCACCACGATAAGCAGCCAGGCGCCAGCCGTCGGCCAGTTCTTCATCAGAGCGAACTGTTCGACGCTGCGATGGCAGATGAAGTGGCGGCGAGTGAACAACACAGGGATCGGGGGCAGGTCAACGCCTCCTTCATGATCTCCATGTCGATCCGCTGATCGGCGATGATCTTGCCAAGACGCTGGTCCTCCTTCGACGGCTTGGGTGGGTGAGTTCTCAATACTTATCAGGTGCTCCCGCCTAATCGGCGGCAACGCCATTGGTCGTCGCGATATCCCAGGCGTCCAGCGAGTGGACGGTGGTGGCGCCGCCTCGGCTGAAAACGTGCACGCCGACGGCGTCGGCGCCCGTCGGGTAAATGCGCTGGGTAATGCACTGGCGGCCGTTCGCGTAGACCTCCAGGATCGACTTGTCGATGAAGATGCGAAGGTGCAGATTCTCGCCCTTCTTGAGCTCCAGCGGGGCCTGCTGGATGCGCACGTCCTCCTGCCAACCGGCAAACATCAACTTGTAGCCGTAGAAGACATTGCCGCTCAGGCTGGCGTGGTCGGCGTCGATCGAGAGCGTCCCTTCCGTGGGGTCGAAGATGACGCCCGTTCGCTCCTGGCGGTCTTCGCTGACCCGCACCCACAGGCCGAACAGGCCCCGCTCGGGGACCGTCGCCTCGACCGACAGCTCTATCACGTCGCCGCTGATGCCCGCCACCGCGCTCTCCTGGCCGTCATCGACCACAAGGTTCTTCTCGCGGCGATGGTTTCTGCGAAGCTGGGCAAACTCCTCCGGCGGGTTGATTAGCAGTTGGCCGTCGGGGTCGAGGGAAAACACACGCGGCATGGTCATCACGCCGAGGGCGTCCGACCAGTAGTTCTCGCCGCGGCGCTGGTCAATGACCCACGCCCAGAAGATCCGCCGGCCCCGGCCGTCGAGCAGGCTCTCGGGAGCGAAGCACGACCCGCCGGGAAAGTTCATGCGGTGGTGCTCCTGGGGGACGAACGTGCCGTTGTCGTATCGCCCCAGGTAGTAACGCGCCCCGCGGGCGTGGCTGATGCACGAGAGCATGTAGCGGTCGCCGATAGGGAAGAAGTCCGGACACGCGCAATCTTCTTCTTCGCCGGTCCAGTTCGGGTTGGGCGCGTAGAACTGGCGGAGGTACTCCCAGTTGACCATATCGGTCGAGCGGAACAGGTACAGCGTGTCGCGAATGTCGTGCGGCTTGACCTTGGCGCCCAGAGCGACGTAGGCGGTGTCGCCCTCGACCCACGGGTGCGGGTCGAACACGTTGTAGACGCCCCAACCGGGCCCTCCCTCGACGGGCTCCGGGATCACGGGGTTATGCGGGCTCTTGGTCCAGACTATCAGATCGTCATCGGCAGCCGCAGCGATGCACGTGCCGCAGCCACAACCGTGATAGACGAGGGTCACCACTCCCTCGGGGCTGACGCATGCCCCACCGGAGAAGATGCCCACTTCCGGATCGCCCTCAGCCGGAGCCAGGGCCGTCGGATGGAACGTCCAGTGCAGCAGGTCGGTGCTGGATGCATGCCCCCAGCAGTGCCCGCCATGTGGCAGGAGCGGGTCCTGGAAAATGTAGAACAGGTGGTACTTGCCCTTCCAGAAGATAGCGCCGTTGGGGTCGAAGGGCATGGCCACGCCTTCCGGGGCAATAAAGTGGTAATGCGGCGCCTGCGGGTCGTTGGCGACTCGCTCGGCCACGATGGCACGCTTCGTGTCGGCGTCGGCCTGGTGTCGTTGCATGCCTCTCTCCTTTGACCTGCCCACATTCTCCGTACGAACTTGAATGAGAGCCAGGTCCCTGTTGGACCTCTCCCGATATGTAAGCAGGAGGGCCGGGCGTCTTGTCCGGCGTAGCCCGAAGGGCGAAGCCGGAAGCCGAATCCGAAGGAACACACGGCCTGCCCGCCGTGGTGGGCCGCCCCGTTCTGGGGGCATGACGCCGCGTACCCCGCCGGCGTCACCCAGTCCAGTTTACTGTGCGGACGATGATGATTATAGCCCGTCCGCCAGCAACCCACAACGTCGTAGAATAGTCAAGGCCATCTTGCGACACCTCGTGAATTGGTCGCATCGATAGCCGTCAGCCGCGGGTCGCTGTGGCGCATCAGGGCTTGTGCGGCTCGTGGGCTGACACGATTGGCCACCAGAAGCGTGCTGAGTGACACGCACAGGCTGTGGAAGTCGACGTAGCACCCTGCCTCGTCGATGTCGGCGATGCCCGCCAAGGCCAGGTCGGCCTGTTCTAGCGGGGCCATTATAGGGGGAGTCGGAGAGGAAGTGTGTGTCGGATTTGTCGGGGTTCTCAGGGGACGAATCGGCGCATCTTTTGCAGTGACAAATGCTTGTCGCGTGTCGGCCCGCTAGACCACGACATGTCCATTCCACCCGTTCTGGGCCCGCCCTCAGCGGCCAATCAGCAGACCTGGCCGGCCCATCGGCCGGATGGTGTTTTCGGTAGGGACAGGTCTATCACAGCCCGTGCTCGGTCCGCTCGATCACCGTTTCCTGCAGCTCAGGGGTCAGGTTGCAGAAGTACTCACTGTACCCGCCGACCCGCACGATCAGGTCGGCGTGCTTTTCGGGCTCAGCCTGGGCGGCCAGCAGCTCGGTCTTGTTGAGCACGGAGACCTGAATCTGCATCCCGCCCTTGGCGAAATACACCCGGATCAGGGAGGCGATCTTGGTCAAGTCCTCATCGCGATCCATGATCGCCCGCTGGAACCGGATATTCAGCACCGGCGTGCCGACCGCCAAGTGCAGCGGAAGCTTGGCCACGGAGTTTAGCAGCGCGGTGGGGCCGTGCGTGTCGTTCCCCTGAAACGCGCCCACCGAGTCGGCCAACGGCTCCCCCGCACGGCGCCCGTCCGGTGTGGCGCCCACGGGCTTGCCGGCCCAGCCGTAGGTGATGAACAGGATGCACGAGGCCAGGTAGCGCCCGCCGCGCGGCGGCTCGTAGGAATAGAGCTCGCTCCAGGCGTACTCGATGATCTCGCGGCCGAGCAAGTCCACGCGGTCGTCGTCGTTGCCGAACTTCGACGTTGCCAGCAGCGCCTGACGGATGCGTTCATGCCTCTCGAAATCCGCCGCCAACGCTGCCAGCAGGTCGGCCTGACTGATGATGCCGTCCTCATACACGCACTGGCGAATCGCTGCCAGCGAATCGATCAGGTTGGCGATGCCCTGGTAGCTGACCACGCACCAGTTGTAGCGGGCGCCGCCGGCCTCGAAGGACTTTCGGCGGGTGATGCAGTCTCGCGTAAACAGTGTCCGGGCGAGCTTGGGGTCGCCTTCTTCGAATCGCCGCTGTAGTTGCCGGCGGTCCCAGGTGCAGAACTCGGCGGTGCAGAATTGGATCTGTCGCTTGACCGCGGCAAGGAAATCCTCGAAGGACGCCATTTCCTCAAAGGCGCCGGTATGCGGGCCAATCTGCTGCCCGCTCTGCGGGTCGCAACCATCGTTCAGGGCCAACTCCAACACCTTGGCGAGGTTGATCTCGCCTTCCAGACTGCCCACGTTGGATAGGCCCGAGATCATGGTCTCCGTGCAGCCGCCAAAGCCAATCTCACAGGCGTCGGCGTCGGTCAGTCCCAGGTCCATCTCGCGCAGCGTCCTCACGTAGAGGTCATCGTTATATAGCGCCGGCCGACCTGATCCCTCGCGGAGCATTCGGAGGGCTTCGACCACGGCTGAGTCCGGCGTGGCTGAGGTGATTCGAAACGCGACGTTTGGCCGACGGAAGTGGTTCCGCCCGCAGGCGGCGATGAACTCCAGCGTCAGTTCGTTCGTGCCGTCCCGGCCCTCCGGCGTCCATCCGCCGATCTGGAGGTTCCAGCCGTTGAAAGTCTCGAAGTTCTCGAACAGTTCGTCGAGCAGATGTTGGCCGTGGGCTTGCTTTAGCCGCCCGGCCGCGAGGTCAGCTTCGTAGAGCGGCCCCAACACCTGATCCAACCGACCAATGCTATCGCAACCGTCGATCATCCAGGCAAAGTTGACAGCCAACAGCCCTTGGTAGAACGTCTCCGCCGGCCGCATGAAACACTGCCCCAACGCCTGGCCAATCGCCTTCAACTCCTCCCGACGCCGCCCCACGGTTTGCCTTTCGGCCGCCGCAACGGCTTCACGCGTCCGCTCGTAGAACGCCCGCACGCCGATGGCGAAATCCTCTACCGCCAGCAACAGTTCCAGCGTTCCGGGCTCGGCGTCAGCTCCCTCGGCCCGGGTGCGGGCGATGGCCTCGGCCAATTCGGCCTCCATAGATACAAAGCCCTCGCCCACCACCCGCCGCATGTCGGGGTTGCTGTGGGTGTAGCCGCCGAAGTACACCAGCCGCCGCCGAAGGTCGGCCACCAGCTCGTCGATGATGGCCGCGTGCTGCGGAAACGCCTGTTTTTTCTCGTCGGCCACCATCTCATTAACTCGCAGCCCGGCGTTGTGCTCGTGGTCGAGGATCAGGCTGGTAGCGGTCCAAACATTGTGGGACCGCCAGTTCTTGGCCCGCGGCAGCGGCTCGGACGGAATCAGCCAACGCCCATCGGGGATGCGAATTTCCATGTTCTCATACAGCCGTCGATACGCGCGGCCGTACGACCGCGGCCAGGGAAGCTCCAAGGCTTCATAGAAGCCCTTTGCCGCCCACTCCCCAAGCTCCTGCAAGATTGACGCGTCCATTACCATGTGGTTGCCTGTGCTCCGAAGTCGAACCTATTCTACCGGATTATTCGTTTTCCAGAAGCGGGCTTATTTGATCCACCCCGGCTGGGTGGGTTGGTCGCAATGGGCTTGGAGGACATAGGGGGCGGTGAGGTCGGCGGGCCGGGAGGGCAGATCGATGGTAAGTGCGGCGCCGTCCTGTTGGAAGCGCAAGTCCGAGCCACCTGTGGTGAGCGTCGTCGAACGACCAAGCATCGTGATCTTCTCCACCTTCAGCGGCGCGGCGGCATGGATTGATTCGATCACGGCCTGGCCGTTGGTCGGCCACTCACGAATGATGATATTCAGGACGTTGCCCTTGGTGGTGAAGCGCGTTTCGCCGCAGGCCACCGGGCTAAACGGCCGCGTGCCGTAGATGGCCTCGCCGTTGACGGACATCCACCGGCCGATCTCGCCGAGCAGGTCGATCACGCGCGGTTCGAGCGTGCCGTCGGGCTTGGGCGGGATGTTCAGCAGGAAGCAGCCGTTCTTGCTGACCACGTCGGTCAGCAGACTGAGGATCTCGGTAACCGAGTAGAGCTCGGCCGAGGGGTTGTAGCTCCAACAGGCGCCCTGGAGCACGGGGAAATCGCACTGCCACGGCTGATAGCGGATGTCGGGCAGGGAGCGGTGCTCGGAGTCCAGCGTGGCGATGTGGTCGACGAACAGTCCCCCCGAGAACGGGCCGTGAATGTCGGCCATGTTCTTGATGAACAGCACGCTCTGCAGATTGCCGTGCCGCTCGATACTGCGGTTGTAGTAATGGGCCAGCACCTCCAGGCCGGTCTGGAAGTTGTCCTCGCCCACGAAGGGCACGGCCCCGTCGAAGTACAGCAGGTCCGGCTCGTAGTTATCGATCAGGTCGATCAGCCGCGCCTTCCAATGGTCGCGATGGGCCTTGGAGGTCCGGCCCTTCAGGGCGGGATCTTGCGGCGGGAAGTAGAAGTCCCAGTAAGCCGAGTCGTTTCCGTCATAGGGGCCGTCATCGTCGGCGTTCTTGTTGGTCTGGAACCAACCTTCTGAGTTGGCCAGGTGCGTCGTCACCCCCCATCGCAGGCCGGCGCGATTCGTCGCCTCGCGGAACAGGCCGATGAGGTCTTTCTTGGGTCCCATGTTGACGGCGTTCCACTTGTGATGGCGGGAGTTCCACAGGTCAAAGTTGTCGTGATGGACCGCACAGGCGCAGAAGTACTTCGCGCCGGTCCGATTGACGATATCGAGAATCGCATCGGGGTCGAACCGCTCGGCCCGCCAGAGCGGGATCATGTCCTTGTAGCC
>Ga0114918_10000883_pt1 | contig 26499 bp, 21 predicted proteins | sample LantaG_FD_87015 | JGI IMG/M metagenome (GOLD analysis project Ga0114918, IMG submission 87015) | Deep subsurface microbial communities from Baltic Sea to uncover new lineages of life (NeLLi) - Landsort_02402 metaG | ecosystem: Environmental > Aquatic > Marine > Oceanic > Sediment | place...
CAGCGCCTACCGCCGACAATGCGTGCATCGTGTGCTCACCGGCGCTGAGGAGGACAGCCAGGCCCTCAGCTTCAGCAGCCGTTAGATATGCCCCCAACGCGCTGATGGGTTCATTGGACATCAGGGTTCCCGAAAAATCCCGGCACGGGTCGCCCGCCGGCGCTGGGCAGGGTCAGCAAGAAACGACGATCGAGGAACCTGTTCGCCTTCTCACACGACGTCTCGGAAGCAAACGTGCAGCAGTGGCATGCTGCGCCGTGAAGGAAATCCTCGGGGTCGCGGGGAGTCCGCATAGCGCACACCGGATCCGACGAGCAGCGACCGGCGCGTCGCAACGCTGAAATGACCAGCCCCTGTAGGCGTACAGGTTCAGATAGGGCTACTAACCCGCCGAGGGTGCCTTCGCTGTCGGAGGCGGTGGTGCAGATCAGCAGTCCGGCGGCTCCTTCCCGGTGCGCGGAGGCGGGCCAGCCGTAGATCCGTTCGGTAAGGCTGGCAGCGCCATAACCGCACGACATCGCCATCTCCCGGATCAGCACATGGGAGAGCGTGTGCAGCAACCAGTACCGGGGCGCTGGCAACCGGGTGTCAGGATCAATTACTTTCGCGGTGTCGGAGAACCGGCGCCCGAAGTTGCGGCGGTTCGACTCACGGTGCGCGGCCCACAGCGGCGTGCTGTAGGTACTGTTCTCCCACGCCTGGACCTCGTCGAGGTTGAGCTGTAGGAAGATTCCCTCGCCGCGGTCTTCGGTGGCCGGCACCCACGTGGGTCTGCCGTTGCGCGTGAGTTTGACCAGACGACTCGACAGATCGTTGACGCGGTCCAATTCATCGAGGCGGGTGAAACCGATGAAGGCGTTGGCCTTCTTCATCTGGTTGACTGCGACGACCCGCCTGATCTTGTGGTGCAGCTCTGGCCCCCGCGGCATCTCGGTCACCATCAGTCCGCTGGTGTTCTTCTGCTGCGGAAATAGCGCGGGCTTCTGTAGGTACTGCCACTCGGGAATCAGCAGCTCGACGGGATCCCAGTCGGCAAGCTTCTCGCTTCGCTTTTCATCGGATTCCGGGGGCGTCAGGACATCGGCGATGGCAACGGCGAGGCTGTCGTCGGACACCTCGGACAGGTCGATGTCCTTGAGTCTGGCCATGGCGCGGATCACGGCGAGTTGGCCCGCGAATTCCCTGATTTGATCAACGCCCACGTCGAGACGCAGCCGGTCACCGAGCGCTTCGGCGTTCTCCGCGTCCGTGCGGGGCATCACGATGATCGACTGAGTGGAGGCAAACCACAGGTTGGATGCGCCCATCATGATCAACGCCGGGCGGGCATCACATTCACTGTCGAAGGCATTCAGGTGCGGATGTCGGCCGCGACACTTGCGCGGTAGCTTGTCGCGCCCGACAGCACCCTGCGCTTCGGCCATTCCACGGGTGGTGCCACACGACGCGCAAACGATCATCGAACCGACGCTCTTGCCGACGTTGGCGTCCCGCATCTTCAGGTCGGGGCGTTCCGCTTTAGGGCACGGGCCGCCGCGATGCACCCACAGCTGGTAGGGGAACTCGTCGAGGTGGCCGTTAGTGCATGTCAGCAGATGCTGTGCGGGTACCGCGGGGCTTTCCCGCTTGCCCGACTTCGCGCCCGGGCGCCGGCTGCCGCGGCCCGGGCAGCTCTTGTGGATGAACTGCGCCAGATCCGGGCGGAAGGGATGAGTGTTGGTGTAGGTGAACCGCGGCAGCGGTCCCAGGTAGTCACATCCAGTGCAGCGCAGCCACTGCGGGTACACCCGAGCCGGGATACCCAAGTCTGCGCCCTCTTTGGCGAACGCGTTCTGTTTGGGTTGCCACGGATAAGGTCGCAGCGCATCGACCTGGTTGCCCAAGTGCATGCGCACGACATTGAGCAGGCGCGGTTCGATGATACTGGGGATGTGTTCGCGCCGTTTCCAGATCGGCTCCCAATCATCGAGCCCGGCCGGCATCACTGAGAACCCCGGCAGGTCCATGATGGCGCCGGGACCGTAGGTGTACAACAACGACGACGGACGCGCGGAACCCACCCGAGCACGGTTCTTCACCACGGCATCTTCGGCGTCGGCCAGCGGATCCAGCGCGTCGGCCGGGTCGTGGAGCATCTGCTCCTCGTGCGCTGCCTCGGTCATCGGTGGCCCTCCTCTACCGGGAGGGTCCAGTTCGGCACACCATCGGGCACGTAGGCGAAAAGCCTTTCCGGGATCGGGCTGACCAGAATGTTGATCTCAGGCTGCACTTCACGCATCGAGTTCGCGATGACAAACGGCGGCTGGGACGAAGAGCCGACGGAGGCCTTGGAATTCTCCGGGCTCATGATCAGCGGGAGGTACTTATCACCGTCACCGGTGCGTTCGTACACCAGCGTTTTGTGCATGTCATCGGCGCGTTTCGCGCGCTCGGCCCATCGATCGAGCCGGTTGACCAGCCGATCGCTGGCGTACTTGGCCGCCACCTCATCCTGAGCGGCGGCCACGATCCGTGCCTTGAGCCGATCGACGATGGCATCCACGGCGGCGCGGTGATCTTTGATACGCCAGGCACTGCGCTCAGCGGAGAGCCCGTCGACCATAGGCGCTTGCATCACCCGCGTGGCACTGACTAGGAGCCCGTCAATCCCGCGTTCCAGAGACGTCGGCGAGTATGGGGTCACCGACAGTGCCTCGACCTGGGAGTAGAACGTCTCGTGATAGTGACGGAACTGTTCATAATGCGCCAGATCGCGCGGTCGCGCCCAGTTGCCCAGCGCGACAACCAATCCAGGCTTTCCGTCGTCGCGCCCGACGCGTGAGGACGCCTGAATGTATTCGGCGGTGTTCTTGGGCTGCCCGACAACGAGCATCAGCCCGAGACGCTGCACGTCGACGCCGACCTGCAGCATCGAGGTGGCCAGCACCACATCGAACGGCGGCTCCTTGCGGGACGGGACTTTCTTGCCCTCCCGTTGGGCGGCCATCCGGGCACTGAACGCCTCACTGCTGTCATAGTCGGGGTCGAATTCCAGGCCCAACCGGTCTAGCGTGCGGCCGATCTCAGCCGAAGCGATCCGCGCCGTCAACTCGCCGACATGCAGAAACCCGAACGACGCGCCAAGGCGCGGCGGGAAGCCGGAGTCCTTGCGCGGCATCTTCACCCGGTTCTGCACGTCGGAGGCCATGTAGCGGATCATGCCTGCCAGCTCGCGAGTGGCGTTGAAGTACCCGACCAGCGTCATATACGGATCGGCGGTGATACCGCCACGGTCGAACAGCAGCTGCCCCGTCGACAGCAACACCTCCGCGACCCGAATTTCGGCGCTGGCCAATCGAACACCCTGAGCGCTGACCCCGATGTAGCGCCGACCAGGAGCGGCCTGGCTGATCGGTACTTCCTGGGAGAAGTAGGTATCGGCGACGTCGAGCACCTGGGGCGGGAAGATCTCCACTTGCCGCCCATACAGGCCGCGGACTTGTTCCTGGGCGTTGCGGACGGTCGCGGTCGACGCCACGATCAACGGCCGCACCGGCATGCCGTCAGGCTGTTCCCAGGACGACAGGGTCTCCACGGCAACCTCGAACAGACCCACCGAGGTACCCAGTGCGCCGGTGATCAGATGCAGCTCGTCCTGGATGATCAGGTCTGGTGGCCGCAGCCGATCCACTGGATACACCGTGGCCGCGGGATAACCATTGGTGGCGGGATGCGCGGTTGTGATGTTGCATGCCGCGTAGTCCGGGTGCACGTAGCCGTGCCGGGCGCAGCGCTGCCCCACATACCCGAAGAGTGAGGCGGCTTCGCCTTCGCGGGCTAGGCGGGCGAACTTGTCGACGGTGGCGATGACGAACGCCGGGGTGAGCCGGTAGATTTCTTCGTCGACGGTCAGAATCGGTAGACCCTCGGCGACTTGGCCGCCCTTGGCGAACGGGCAGCGGGCGAGGTCGTCACCGCAGTAGACGAACACCCGGCGCGCGGTCGCGTCAGCTTTGACCTGTGCAGCAGTGATCGGTGTGCCGCACCACGGACAGCGCTGCACCTGCAGCACGGTAAGACGATGCGCCCCGTACTCGTTGGCCTTGGTGAGCTGTTCGTCGGCTTCCTCGAACCGCTTCGGGCTGACATCGGTACCCACCCACAGACCGATGCGGAAAGGCCCACTACCCCAAACTGTTTCATCGGCGTGGCGAACCAGTTCGGCCGCGCACACCAGCGCGGTGGCACGCTGGAACTGCTGGGCGGTCAGCAGCCGCAGGGTGTAGCGCATCAGCACCGCTACCCCGTCTCGCCCGTCGAGGGGGCCGTCGGCGGCGTCGACGATGCCCTGGCGGCGTCGGATCGCGAACATGTAGGCGGCCAAGCCGAGATATGCCTCGGTCTTGCCGCCGCCGGTCGGGAAGAACAACAGCTCCACACGCGCCTGATGATCGGCGCTGCGCAACACCGCCGCCGGATCGGTCAGGGCTGCCAGCTGCATCAGGATGAACGCCAGCTGGAATGGTCGCCACGACGCGGCCTCCTGGCCCTTGGCCGAGACTCTGTCCTGCGCCTGGCTGATCGTGATGGTGGGGTCCGATGCCCGCAAAGCCGCGACCTGGGAGGCGATGCGCTGGTCGCGCATCACGGTGTTCATGAACTGGAAACAGCGAAGAGCCTCGGCATCGGCGGCGACATGCTCCAGCCCCGCCCGCAGCCGCTCATGGGCCCGCCTCGCCTCCCACAGAGCTAGCTCAGCGGTGTCGCGCAGATGCGGTGGAAGTTCGGCGGCAGCAATCTGTTGGGTGTCGAGCCACTCTGCGTATCCGGCGATCAGCGGCTGCAAGCCAGCGCGGAGTTCGTCCGCATTGACCTTCGCCAGTGTGTCCATGGACAGCAGCGCGTTGTCCACTGGCCGGGCTTTCGTCTGCGGGGTCTCGGCCACCGGTAGCCAGGTGGTCCACACCGCGGAGGCGCGCCGTGAACTGTCCTTGACTGTCCAGTCCACTGAGCAGGTCCGACCTATTGCATACTCAAGACGGTTGCGGTACTGCAGGTTTAGCCGCTGAACCTCTGGGTCGTGCTCGGGCCAGTCTTGCTCCATGGCATCGCGGACCGGCAGGAACACCTCGGCGCCGCCGGCGTCCACGTACAGCTTGGTTTGGAACATCCACATCCCGATCGGGATGGGCATCGGCGTCTCGCGGTCGTTGCACAGTGCGATCTCAACGAGCACCCGCCCGAACGTCGGATCGTCATACCGGTCCACACGCAGGCAGGTCGTGTCGCGCAGCGCGACCGTCACGGTCTGCCCCGGTGCGAGATCCGCCAGGCGGATAGTGCGCGCCACTTCCAACGGGGTTCGCTGATAGTGGCGGATCGGGCGGCCTGCTTTAGTGACCTGGTCGGTCTGCACCGTCTCGTAGGTGCCCCACGACGCGGTCACCGTGAACGACTCCAAATCCGGCGGCACCTGAAACCGCAGACCCATCGATGCCGGAATCATTAAGCCCTGCTTGGGCGTCCGGTCCTCGGCGTCATCATCTACAGCATCGGCTTCGTTGTCATCAGCAGCGAAAGCAGGCACACCACGGCCTTCCGCAACCGCCTCACCGTCGGTGCGGGCCTCAACCAGATGCCCACGCTCGGCCACCCCATCAGATTCACCGTCCGCGAGAGCAACACCGGTCAAGCGAACCGGCGCGATATAGCCGACCAGATACTGCGTACGCGGGCTGAACGGAAGCACCTCCCCCGCGCCGTGAATCGGGCCCAGCAGCTCACGCTCCAGAATGTCGACCAGATTCTCCCGCACGGTGAACGACGTCCCGTCCGGCTCGTAGGTCAACTGGTACGACGCCCCCGGAGGCTTCGGGTGCCCGCTGACTTCACTCACGAGAACAGTGTCTCCTCTCCCTCCGACACCTTCCCGCTGCGGCGGCGCTTCTTCGTCGGCTTCGTCGTGGTGGACTCCAACTCTGCGCGCCGGTGGTTCTCCTCCAGAAGACGGTCCAGAATTTCCACCCGCGCGGCCGGGCTGACCGTCCAACGCTGCACCTGACGATAGGTATGGAATCCGTGATCCAGTGGAATGTCCGACCAGCCATAGGCGTCCAGGACCGCTCCGTCCAGTTCGACGTGGATGGCACGCATCTGCCTGACGTCGGGGTCGGAGCTGTCGGCGATCTGTGGATCATTGACCAAGTTGTAAAGCTTCGTCAAACCAAGGCCGCGACGCAGCCTTATCTCGTGCCGCTCCTCATAGAGCGCACGGCCTGTGCGCTCAAGCCAGCCGGACCCCTGCGGGCGCGGGAGAGTCTCGAAGACATCAGACGGCGAGTAATTAACATCGGTACGCATCGTCGACCCGTACTTGATGGCCCACAGCTGATGCAGACTCGAGGACAGCACGGCTTGGTCGGCAAAGGAGTCTGTAGCGAATACACCAAGTTTGTGGGCGAACACCTGCCCAGTCGGAACACGCGCAGGCATCACAGTCTTACTCACCAGAGCGATCACCAGCACTTCGCCAAGGCCCGCGATAGCCTCTCGAAGTGCTGGGCGTTTCTCTGCGTACTGCCACCATCGTTGTGGAAGTGGCTTGCGCTGAACATACTCTCCATTGGGATGAGTCCGTTGTCTCTCAGGCTTTACCAGCTCCGCAACTCGCGAATACGGCAGATGGAAGGTACGGGCCTTCTCTTCGGTCCAGTCATTGAAGTCGATCACCCATCGCCTGGCGGAACCGTCTGGCCGCGAGTTCAGATCCTCGCCGTTGAGGTAGGGGTGCAGGACTTCGGCGTTGCGTGTGTCTTCGGCGATCCACGCTTTAGCTTCGGCAGGTTCCAGGACGAATCCCATGCCGAGTACATAGCAGCCGATGAATGCGATGTCCGCGTTCTCCCCCAGTCGGACGGGCCTGCCTTCGGCCCGTCCACCGGGTTCGAGCAGCGTGGTAATCCGCTTGACCGCTGCATCGTCGCTGATTCGCGGCACCTCCTCTGCGACGCGGTCAAGAGTGCCCCACACTGCGGCGTATTCCAGGTTCACGCTGGTGGCGGGCCATGACCGGCTTTGGATCGCTCTAGTGATCGTGAAGCCTGAGTCGACCATGCGGTCCAGCCCAACTTCACGGGTGTCTCCTTGGGCGATGGTGTTGGTGGCGATAAGCCCGAGCGTTCCCTGCCTCGATAGCAAGGATTGGGTGCGCAAAAAGAAGTAAGCCATCTGATCAGCGCTGCCCTTGGTTCCGTCGGCGAGCACGTTGACGAACCAGTCTCGAACGTTGGTTCCCATTGCGCCGGTGAGCTTTTGGCCGCCAAGGAAGGGCGGGTTCCCGATGATGGCGTCGAACCCACCGCGTTCGACGATGACATCTGGTGCTTCGATCACCCAGTGCAGTGGCCGCCACCGCTGATAATCGGTTGGAACGGTGGGTGTAAGCCCCGCGTCGATGATCTTGTTTAGGTGCGATGGGTCGGGTTCCCCCGATTCTGGGTGTGCGGCTTTGACGGCGATGCGCAGGTTTTCGTAGTTCTCATCCAGGGCGCGGCCAGGCTTGCCGCCGAGTGCGAGTCCGGTGGACACCACGCCGTCGGCGATTCTGCGGAGATCGGCTGTGGTGCGGTGCAATTCGTCGAGCTGCCGGCGTTTGGCGGCCCTGCTGCGGGCCGGATCGTTCTCGTCGACCTCGGTGGCAAGTTTGCGTCGCAGGTTGACGGCTTTGCCGATGATGGCGTCGATGTCGATGTCGTAGAAGTCGATCATCGCCGTGGTCGGCACAGGCAAGGGATCGATGTGGATTCTGCGGAGTTTCTCGAGGCTGGTGAGGCCCAGCAGCGAGTTACCGAGGAATACTTTGTCGTCGACGAAGGAGAACGGCAGATCCCGATCCAGGGACACCAACCACAGTGAGAGCTTGCACATCTCGACGGCCATGTCGTTGATGTCGGCGCCGTACAGACAGTTCGCGACAACCTGACGGACCGCGCGCAGGTACAGGTCTCGTCGCTGGGCATTCGCAGAGTCTTCGGTGATCCACGCCTCTACCACGCGGTCGGCCAGGTATCCGGCGGCTGCGACAAGGAACGCCCCTGAGCCACAGGCGATATCAGCGACCTTGAGGCTCAGCAGATCATCGGACGATTTCAGCTTCCACCGCGCGGCGTCGGCGGTTTGATACGGGCCGGGCGAGTAGCACAACGGCTCCAGAGCGTGCAGCACCACCTCTTTGGCCAGCGATTTCGGCGTGTAGTGCGCACCGGCGTTCTTACGCGAGGGGGTCTCCTTGACCATCAGACCGCCGTCGAGCACAAGGAACGGTCTCCCCCGCAGGTCCTGGCGCATCATGCCGAGCCAGGGCAGCACGTTCTCTCGGAGTTCGGAGTCATCGCCGACGGCCTGCGCGAGCGCACTGGTCAGGCTTGGCTCGGTGTCAGCGCCGACTCCTTTGGCGATCGCGACGACAGATTGGGGTTTGGCTGATGGCTTGTCGTTCTCGATCCAGGTGCGGATCGCTCCGGCCAGTTTCTTGGCGTCGGGGGTGTCGCGTGCGAGCTGTTCGAGGACCGACAGGGGTATCTCGGGTTCTTCACCGGCGGCCCCGCGCAGGCCGAGGTGGATCTCGTCGACGTTGACCGCGGTGTAGCCGAGCAAGCCCTCGTAGATGTAGCCGATCTGCTCGACATCGATGTCTTGGAACGATATTCGCCGCGCTTCCCCACCCTTGAGGATGGCCTGCTGCACCGAGCGCAGGGCATGCAACATCACCCGGTCAGACACCGTGACCGCCAGCGTCCCGTTCGGGGTCACGTGGGTGAGGAATCCGAACCGGGCCGGGTCGAACAGTGAGCCGCCATAGGCGGGCACCCGCATGTTCTCGAACGACGCGCCACCGTAAAGCGCTTTGCTGGTGGCCAGGAGGCGGTGCCAGGTCAGCGAGGTAGCGTCGAGGGCTTCCTCGCTCTCCTGAGCTTCTCGGCTTTGCAGGCGGTCAAGTTCGCCGGAGATTCCGTAACCCTGCTCGAAGAGCTCGCCCGGGGGCAGCAGTCCGCGTTCCTCGGCGAACAGCAGGAACACGATCCGCATCATGCTCGTTACTGCTGCTTCGTAGGTTTCGTGGTTGTTTGGCGGTAGCGGGTTGGGTTCGCCGCGGCGTTGCGCGTCGGCGGCGGATTCGGAGAACGATTGGATGAGCAATTCGACGGCGCGGCGGACCTGGGCGCCGAGGGCTTCGGTGACTTCCTCGGCGGCGGCGACGGATTCCTCGAAGAGGACCGGCAGGCGTTCGTTCGGGTCACCACCGATGATGTGCTGGCGCGAGATAACGGCTAGGAACGCATCCCTGGTGCGGGGTTCCTCCACCCACGTCAAGGAATCGACGATGCCGGAGGCGGCCATCGCGTTTTCCCGTGCGCACACTAGCGCCCACCAGCGGCCGTCGGTGACTATCCCGATCGGGATGCCGTTCTCGCGCAGCAGCGCTTCCATCCGGTCGATGGGCGTCGCGGCCCAGAGGTCGTGGGGTGTCTGCCGCAGCGATTCCACCGGGTCAACCACAGACACCAGCGCCCCGATGTCGCCATCAGGGCCGATCAGTGCGGCCTGCGCGGTGACGGTGACAGCCCGGTTCGGCGACTGGGCTTGCACCCCCGGCGCCTGCCCCCATGAAAGGGATTCGGCCCAGCCGGCCACGTCCCGCAGGACGGTTTCGACCCACTTATCGCGGGTAACACGGTAGGCGTCGAAGGCAGCACCGTCGTCTTCGGCGAAGCGGTCGAGAGCTTCCCAGGCGGTCTCGAAGTCCTTGCGCACGTGGTGCAGGGCCTCTTTGCGCTCGGCTGCCAAACTTGGCATGCCCGTGGGCCAGACGCGTTTGAGCGGCGCGATCGCCAAGAAAGGGCCGTCGATGTCGACGAGCTCAAGCCACTGCCGGTGCAGGTCGGACACGTTGGTATTCAGCGTGCGCCGTGGGGTGCGCGCGGCCATCAGCGCAGTCCCCCCTTCGCGTCGTCGGGTGTCAGTGCGAATACCACCGCGGCGGCGGTGGTGTGAGGTTTCACTTCGGCGTAGCGGTCGGTGATCGCGGCGACCTCCCGGGCCTCTTCGTCGTCGAGTTCGTCGAGCCGGCGTCGCATCGACTCGATGTCTCGACGCCACTGCTTTTGCTGCTCGTCGGCCCACAACATGGCTTGGGCCTCGGACTCCTTGCTGCGCAGCAGGTCCAGCGAATCCCGAAGGTTCGCGCGGAACGCCGCGAAGATGTCGCGTGCCCGCTGCGTGTCGGACGCTTGGCGCTTCTCGAGCTGCTCAAGCACCAGCTTGTGCCGCCGGGAGGCGCGCGCCTGCATGGATTCCTCCAGTCGGACCCGCAAAGGCGCGTCGGCAACATTCCAGATGTCGCACAGCTCGTTGAGCACGCGCCGGTCGGCCAGGGTGAGCCGGTCACCATCAAGAGCAAGATCGAGGGCGCCCTCAGCCTTCTCTTCGGCCATCGCGCGGCGCCCCCGCAGCCGCACCCCGACGAGGAACACCTCCTCGTGCAGTCGGATCCCTCCCCTGCCGACGAGCACCATCCGGGTCACCGCCGCGACGAACGACTCCGGCAGATCCTTGATCACCACCGCCGTGACCCGATTCAGCGGGGAATCCATACTCCACAGTGAGCGGCGCAGCAGCCGTTGCGCCTTCTGCACAATCGGGTGACCGAGATGGACATAGACCAAATCGTTGCGACCCGCGGCGGCGGCCGAATCGAACGTAATCGGACGCAGCACACCGGGTTTCAGTCGGGTATCCAGACCGTTGAGCGTGTCACGCCATCCCGCGGTCAAGGCCGGGAGTGCGAATACCTCGGCGTCGGTGTCGGGATCACCAATCGGTTCCAACGGCAGCTGGTGATTGATGCGCAAAGCGGTATCGACGACCCGGTGCAGGTTCTGCGGCTCCAGATGCAGCTGCGCACGAGACGCGTCGTATCCCTGTTCCAACTGAGTGAGTCGGGCGTTGAGTTCGATCCCGCCAGCCAGGGCAGAAGTGATCACCTCGTTGGCATCAACACCTTTGACTTTGCGCTTCATGGGTGCGCGCCGCGTGAAATGCTGCTGGATTTCCTCGCCGATCACCTGATTGGCCGAACCGAGATCCTGTTCGACCTGCGCGATTTTTCGGGCGATTCTGGCCATGAAGTCGGCGTCAGCGGCGAACGTCGACGACTTGTCCTCGGGGACAAAGTGAAACACCTCGGGTGTCTCGGTTTGCCCGTAACGGTCGATACGCCCGATCCGCTGTTCCAACCGGGACGGGTTGAAGGGGATATCAAAGTTGACTAGCCGGTGGCAGTGTGTCTGCAGGTCGATCCCTTCACCGGCGGCGTCGGTGGCCAAAAGCACCCGTACCGGCTCCTTGGACGGGTCCTCGGTGAATTGCGAGCGAATGTATTCGCGGTCCTCGGTCGGGGTTGAGCCTTGAATGACGGCCAGTCGGTCGGCGTATCCGCGCTGGGTCAGCACCCGCTGGAGCCACTCGACGGTGTGGGCGTACTCGGTGAATACCACGACGCGTTCGTTGCTCCAGTGCTTTCCGTCGGGGCGGCACACCGCATCGAGGAACCCGATCAGCTTGTCCAGCCGCGAATCCGGGCGCCCTTCATAGCTCAGGCCCCACTCGGCCAGCTGGTCCAGCTGGCCGGGCTCGGCAGCACTGAGCGGGTCCGACGATTTGGATTCACGCAACCGCTCGGCTTCGTCGTGCTCCCACAGGCCTTCCTCTTCATCGGCCTGACCGTCACCGAAGACGTCGTCGTAGTCATCGTCGCTCAGGCCGCGGCCCGCCCTGGAATCCACGTAGTGGCTGATCGTCATCCCGAACGCGAACGGGCTGGACAGGAAACGCTTCTTGAGCAGCATGGTCACGATGTCGCCGCCAGGCTTGGTGCCGTTCTTCTTCGCGCTGCGGACAACGATGTCATCGAGCAAAGCGAACATCTCCTGCTCGCTGTCCTCGGGCATGAAATCGAGGATATTGACCTGACGGTCTTTGAAACCCTTGCCGGTGAGGTCGCGTTTGAGCCGACGAACCGTGACGTCGTTCAGAGCAGCGGAGTCCAAGATCGCGCCCCGGGAAAACCGCCGAGGGTCGATCATCTCCATCAGCGCGGTGAACGATTCCGGGTGCCCGTTGTGCGGGGTCGCGCTCAGAAACAGTCGGTGCTCACACTTATCAGCCAACTGACGCACCGCCACCGTGCGCTGAGTGTCCACCGCGTAGCCGCGGCCGCTGGCCACCGCCGACGGGCTCGACGGCGCCACATGGTGCGCCTCATCGACAACGAGCACGTCGAAAGCAAACCGCTTGCCCAGCCTCGGGTTACTCGCCTGCGCGTACACGTCGCGCAGCAGCCGCTGCGCGCGGACCTGCGGCAGCCACGCCATGCTCACGATCACCCGCGGGTACAGCTGAAACGGGTTCGCGTGCAGCCCGTGGGTGCGGCGCACCTGAGCCATCAGCTCGCTGTTGACGATGACGAACTGCAGACCGAACCTGTCGCGCATCTCGTCCTGCCACTTCAACGCCAGACTCGGCGGACACACGACCACCGCGGTGCGGGCCCGGTGGCGAAGGAAAAGTTCCTGAAGCACCAAACCGGCCTCAATCGTTTTTCCCAGACCCACGTCGTCGGCCAGCAGCAGATTGGTCCGCGGACTGACCAGCGCGCGGCGCAGCGGCTCCAACTGGTAGGCCTCCACGTTGACACCCGACCAGAACGGCGCCTGATAGCGGCTCGGATCCGCAGAGGTCACCGCCCCCCAGCGCATCGCGTCGATAAAGCCGGCCAAAGTGGCGGGGTCGTCGAACCCATCGGGGTTGATGTGCTCGGGAAGACCTTGAGCCGGGGTCACCGTCTGGCCCACCTCCAGCTCCCAGATCACCGAGAGCTGTTCGCCGAGACGGTCCTCGTCCAACGACTGCAGGTCCACCACGTGGTTGAGCTGGGCCGTGGCGTCATCGGCCGGACTGAGCGGCAGTCCCTGCGCTTGGACGTTGGCCACCGCCCATGTGGAGCCGCGCATCTCGACGACCTGACCGGGTTCCGGCAGGGATGGGGCGGATAGGGGCACTGATGATCCTTCGGACGGTTCGGTTGGGGGAAGACTATCCCCGTCGACGCCGACAACGGCCCGGATGGCGTCCTCGGAGATGCCATACAGTCCGGCGTACTTTTCGAGGAGCGTGCCGATCGCGTGGGACTTTTGATGAGCGTTTGTTATGGAATTCGCCGCGTCGAACTCGCGGTGTACACGATTCTTTTGGCCCGTTGTCAGCAGCTCTTCAGGAAGTGCCGCGGGCAGTTCGTCGTTGAGGAGGTACTCAATGGTGTCGTAGGAGATGCCGTACTTTTCTTCAAGCTCCGCGCAGGTGTTGCGCATCGCCCACTCCATGCCGTGCGCCTCGATCGCGTCCTGGACAGTCCGGCGGATCGTGTAACGCTGCCCCGGTGACAGGTGATCCGCTTCAACTTCGGACGATACCTCCACAAACTCGAACCTTATCGCGGCTTGCCGACCGCGATTGCGGATCGGATTCAGGACCGGTGATGGCTGGGAGGTCGACAATCCTGAACAATCCTGCACGCTCTCACGCTCCCGGCCACATCAGAGCTCTCGAAGTTCGACGCCCAGGGTTCACGCGAACGCCACCGGTCAACTCCGCAGGCGCGAGAAGAGGCTTCGCTGGTTTCGAATATGGTGTTCACATCGGGGTGGAAGGACGCGCCAGTGAGCGACAGCAATGCAGTGGTACCGGTGTGGACATTGGCTACGCGCGACGTATCGGTGCCGGCGATCATGGATGAAGCCATGACGCCAGAGCGACTAGGTGAGCTGCGCACTGTTCTGGCCGCGATGGCGGACGCGCCGATTGCCACGTTGGAGGCGCACCAGATGCCGAAGGATCTCGACCGCGGACAGGGTATCCATCTGGACTGCGCAAGCCCTTTGGCCACTCATCTGTCACAACTGGTCGGTCAAACCTCGAAAGCGGCGCCCGCGGCTTCGACCGCCGCCGCAAGCGAAGTTCTCTACCGGATGGTGATCCCCGCCAAGGTCGCCGCCCAGGTAGGCAGCGGAATGGTCAAGCCCATGGCATCGAAGGCGGTCGCCGGTGGTGTGCACAGCGCCCTGAGGGGATCATCGAAGATCGCCGGGCAAGCCACCTTCGTACCTGTGGCAGCGGGCAAGGCTGCGGCGGCAGGGGCCGCGGGCGGCTCCGCGGCAACCGCCGGTGTGGCAGTCGCCAGCGCAGGGGCGTTGACGGTCGCAGCCCCACTGGTTCTGATGGCCGTCGCCGTGGGTGTCAGCGCCCACGCCGATCAGAAACGTCAGCAAGCGATCGAGAACATCACCTCCCTGCTCACGCAGCTGCATGACGACGCCCTGCAGCGAGAACGCAGTGCGCTCAACGGTTGCCGGGCGGCGATCGAGAAGGCGACAGCAATCTTGCTCGATCAAGGTCGTGTGGGGGCCTCGCTGGGTCTGGATTCAGCTTCGTATGCAATCGAGGTTGCGATCGCCCACGCCGAAGACCGCGTCAAGACGTGGCGCGAAGCCCTGGATGAGGTGGGAAGCAAGCCGGTCGAAATAGCCAAGCTGCGAAAGACTTTCGAAGGCATCGACGAAGAGACGAGCAAGTTCCGCGCGCACCTCGAACTCGCAGCGCTGGCCGTGGCGTTGAAGAAGCGGGTGATCGTGCTCCAAGCAGTCGAACATGCGCAGCTGGACCCGGCCAACCCGTTCGAGTCCTTCGTCGGTGCCCTCAAGAACGACCAACACCGCGTCAATGAACTCGAAGCCGGGATCGGTTCGGTGCTTCGCCGGTTGTCGACACTGGAGCTAGACCGCCCGCGTGGTTTTCGCGACAAGGTTTTCACAGCGAACGAGGTCGACAAGTTGTTGCGCGCATCCTATAAATTGCGCGGGCTGGGTGAGGGTCTGCCGGAGGCAGAGAGTGGCTCCGATGTCGCAATCGAAATCGTCAGAAACGCCGACGGTTCGGTGGTGGTGTTTCCTGCCGAAGCAGCTGTGTAGCCCGACGTAACGGCTATTCGCTCGGGTGGCGGTACCTTTCCTTCAGCTTGTCCGCACCTGCTTTCGCCGACCTGACTGAAAACTGGGCGGCCTTGCCAGCCGTCGACTTTGCGGTGAGGATCATTTGTTCTCGCGCCTTCCGGTCGGATGGCACGCCAGCGCTGCCGGATTCGCGCGATGCTTCCGGACTGGATAGCTGTGGCTCGCCCAATGTCGCATCGGAGATGCTCTTCACATCCGCATAGCCGGCAGCAACCGCTGTCACGCGGTCTTCCAGATCAGCATGGCCGAATTCGGGTGTGGCATCCGCGCGCAAAGTTGCGTCTATGAGGCGCGTACGGGCGCGCTGGGCACGGTCCTCAGCGGCAGCATCGGCTTCAGCTTTCGCCCGGGCAGCTTCGCGTCGATACTCGGGCTCAGTGACGCTGGCAGAGAGAGCTTCTGCTGTCCCTGTCGCGCGTTTCAGGGTTGCTTCGACGACTGTGAGCTCATCTTTGATGGCCCGTATCTTCGCGTTGGCATCGTCGAGCAACTCGCGGTCGCTGGCTTTGGCCTCGGGCTTGAGATCACGCGCCGCGGCCGCGAGGTTCGAGGCGACAATCGCACGTTCGGCAGCCGAGTACACCACGAGTTCAAGTCCATGGTCACCGAACATGTCGCGCTGGTTGGCCTGCCCGCTTCGTATCGAGCGCGCAAAGCGGTAGATGCGGCGCATAGTCGACTTGATCTGACGGGGCGCATCGGCATAGTCATTCTCGCAAATCACATATCCCTGCGCGCGACGCTGATCTTCTGCAGTTACCAATGTCCCCGCGACCGCGACCAGCCCAACCGCCGCAAGCAACAGCGCAATGACAACGACAAAGATCGCCGCCAAGAACGGATCCACGACCGCAAACAACGCAATGACGGCGGCCGTCAGGACGCCAATCAGCACTGCGGGAATCCACGGCAGCCACTTCATGTACCGGCGGCCGGGGTCGGCGATGTTCGGATTGGTGGCGCGCCGCCGCAGCCGTTGGATAAGACGGATGATGTAGATGCCGCCGATACCGGCGGCGACTAGGTTGACCAGACCCCCGCCCGGAGAATTCTCAGCCATTCTCGGATGATCTCACTTCGGGGTGACAGGTGAACGACCTGTGGGTCGACGAACCCGCAGGGCGGCCGAATGTTGCCACCAAGTAACAACCAACGAGTCCCCCTCAACCTTTATCGTTGCCAGCCGATCAGGGTTGCGCTACGCGTGCGGTCCCATCCTGAAATTTGTCAAGCGGTGGCGTTGTAGGTGGCGCTGCCAATCCTTGTCCTCGTCGTAGGCGGTACCGGTTTTGAGGCAGCCGTGCAGGATGCCGACGAGCCGACCGTCGTGGCCGCCTACACCGACGGCGAGAGCGTGTGGACGTTGGAGCAGTTGCGCGGCGAGGTCTTTCCGGCTCAGATCGCAGCTCTGGACATACCTCAGTTAACCGGCGGCGAACCGCGCTTCGAGGATTGGCTCGCCGAGTCTTGCAACACCGGCATCTGCAAGAAGGTCGAAGAGACCGTCTGTAGTACCGAGCGATTAGAGGCACTCTGGGGTGCCCGGCAACGCGTTCCGCGCGTGGAGGTAGAAGGCGAGCCATAACTTGACCCGATCGTTCAGGTGCTGATCGACCGCCGCCGCGATGGCTACGGCCTCGCGCAGATAGATTTGCGATCTTCCGCCGTGGTAATCCCAAGCGACCGCCCGAGCCATATTGGCGGCAGCCCACACACCCTGTAGCTGATCCTTGGACACACCCTGCCTGGCGGTTCGAAACGCTATCCGGGTCAATTCTCTGCCAGCCTGATTTGCCGCGGCGGTAGCGGCCGAATCCATCCGACCTAGGGCAAACGACGCCGCATCCAGTGCGGCGCGCGGTCGCCTGTATCCCGGGTAGCAAGCCTCAAAGTGCTCTACGGCCTGCCACGAGGCGAACACTCCCAGCCGTGCAGAGTCACGCATGCCCCATCGGTAAGCCTCCACCAAATCCGGATCTCTGAAGATCGCCAAAGAGGCAGGGCCGCCTGTGTGCTGTCGTGGCATGCAATCGAGAAACGACTTGACTACGTCGGCGTCCGCCAGCCGGTAGTGGCTCGTCCCTAGTTCGGCGAGGCCGGGCGTGGTGGAGAACACATAGCGCCGCAGGCTGGTTTCAGGACTGACACTGAATTGATCATTCGCCGAATCCACTCGCCAACCATGGCAGGAACCACCGACAGTCCCAGATCCGCGAGCGATCCGCGCGGGAGGCTGCGCTGGCACAAGGACGGCACCTCGCCCCACTTGGTTGGCGGAGTCCCAACAACGTCGGTCCGCTTGTCGCAACCCCGTGCGAGACTGCCCGGTGAAGGCCGACGCGGAGGAGACATCATGGTCCAAGAGCTGCATCGAGACATAGCGAAGACGATCAGGCAGACGCTGACCGACGTGACGGTGTCAGACCGCAGTCGGGAGTCGGCGGCAGCATTCAGCCGCAAAGCCGCCGACCTCCTGAAGGCCGACTCCCCAACTTTCAGCTACGAGTGGTTCTTTGGAGCGTGCGGCCTGGACAGTTGGGGTGAGCTGCTAATCGACCGCGGCACCCACCGATGACCGGGGGTTCACATTCGAGTCAAAAAGCCTCGGGGAGGTGCTCCGTCCGAAGCGGTGTTTCGCTGGCTCGACGACAAAAGTTTCCACGCTTTGGCAAGCTGGCGTAGAGAAGAACTACGGAATTTTGACTGACGGAAGTGATGAATAGGTGACCGACACTGAGCACTTCGAGACCGACGTGTGGGCCGGGATCGAAGAATGTAAACGGCTTGGCTACAAACCCACCCGCTTCATCCAGATGGTGAAGCAGTACGGAGCCGTTGAAGCAACCAGGATGGTTGTGGCTACCGTCCACCCCACCGATGGGTTCGTCCGGCTGGCGTGGGACATGGTGCCTCGCCGTCCGGATCTAACAAGTGAGCAGCTTGTGCTGAACTACCCAAATCTGTTCAGTGAGGATGTCGTTAGGAAGGCGCGGGAGAGGTTGAGACCAACATGACCTAGTCTGCATAACCTGTTCGAGCTAACGTCGCTGGCCAGCCTGGATCGTGCAGGAACCGTTGGGCCGGAACATATTCGTCGCGTAGCAGCGGATCCTAGGCCTCAAACAGATCCGGAACGAATTTATCGACCATTCCCACACCTCCTCGACGGTGCTCGGCTTACTTCGCCCGCAAAGTTACGGTGACCACCTGACATGAGGACGCGAACACGGCAATCCCCTTGGCGGCCAGCGCACCTATTCGGGCAGCGGCTTGAGCGCAAATCCGAGGCTGAACCTAGCGCAACATCCCGCTGAGAAGAGATCGTCGACGCTGGTCAAGGCGGCCTCGCCGGGTAATAGATCCTCGTCCATCAGCTTCACCATGCGATCGCCCTCCAGGTTGAGCATCCGCACCTCGCGCCCGTCTGGGTACACCATCGCGCCGATTGAGCCGTCCCAGGTAGCAAGGAAATCTTCCATCGCGAGTGCTCGCCGCTGGGCCGCTGCGGGTATCAGCGGGGGAACATTGCCGTCCCACGTCGCAACATTGCTGACCTCCCAGCAGTTCTGCTCGTTGGGCACATCGGAGAGCAGCAGCCCTTCCTTGCGATACTGGGCAACCACATCGTCCACCGTGACGCCCAGTCGATCACGAGCCCACGCCTCAAAATTTGTCCACCTCTGACCCATCCCGGTTCTCCCTTTCAGCCGTGCGCCGAAGGATCGCATGGAGCACCGACAGGCCTCCGCTGGGTTATCGGGGGTGCCAACGATCACGCTGGTTCTTCCTCCTCCTCGGGGATGAGCTTCAGTGCGGCTAGGCCTGGACCGATCTAGATGGAGGCTCAAACAAAATGCCATCCGATTTTGAGTACGCCGGAATCGAGAATCACACGGCCCCATTCCAGGAGAGGTCCGCCGGCACAGGGTGCTCAGCCCCTATAAACGATGGATCGTCCGTCGAACTCCCTGACGGCGATCAGGTGGTGATTACGTCCGGCGGACGCCGGGCTATCTGGTCGCTTCGCGAGCAACGCGTCATGGGCTACCACTACTACACGTTGTTACTCTTCGCGGCAACAATATTCATTCACCAGGATTGGAGCTAGGTTTCAATGGCTAACTCTGCCAACGCAATCGGCTCTCTCTACGGTGATTAACAACCGTATTGTTTTTCACAGGGTGTGTACCCGCCAGGATTGCATGTACCAGGCGTGCCCTCGCACGGTGGCAATGGTTTCGATCGCGACGGCGATGGCGTCCTGCCGTGGCCAGCCGAAGGCCCCTGTGCCGATGAGCGGAAAGGCAACTATTCGAGATCGCGTAGAACACCGATAGGTCGGTAATGGCATTTCCGGCGCTGACCGCGTAGTCGTCACCGCCCACAGATGGCTATCCGCCTTCTTCAAGATGGACATCACGTGGCGGAGTGCCGCACCGATACACAGGGACATCGAACCCGGTGACCCTTATTAAATTGGGCGACAAGGGTATTCACCTGCCGTCGGTGAGAGCCTCTCGAAGCAGGTCGAGCATTTCCTCGTGATGCTTGTGGATCGCGGAACTGTCCCATGCGCGCTTGTCCACTAGGGCGGCTACTGCCATCAGATCGAGCTTCGGGCTCTGCTCGCGGACACGGGCGTCCTCGGCTTTCAGATATGGCGGGTTGTTCGTGAACTTCGAATTGTCTCGAACCGTCAAGAGGGCCAGATTTCCGAAGAGTTCGCGATCGGCAGGATTTTCGAGCGCGCCATATGCAGTCTCGATTTGACCGTCGGGATGCTGCGGGTAGAAGTGCTCGATCGAGTTGCGGAACACGAATTGGAAGTCGAGTCGACCTGCCCGGGCGGCAAGCAAGAAGTCGGTGTATGTGAATAGGATGCGCGGGATGTCGAATCCGCTGACTAGCAGGTTTCCACCGGGATCGAATGCTTCGGCGACCTTGGCCCGAACGAAACCTTGCAGCACCCCGAGCGCCGCCCCGGCACCGAACTGCGACGGCTCCGAATCGAACGCAGCGCGAAGCAACGCAGTCATCCAATGCATCGTCCGCGGAGACGTGTAGGTGACGCGAAGCGCCGCTTCGAGCAGCCGCACACGCTTGGAACCAACTTCATCGTCAGTCGACTCGGTGTCGCCTCTCGGCTCCCGGTCCAGAGGAAACGTACCGACATAGCGTGGACTGACCTTGCCGTTCGAGAACCCTCTAACTAGCCGTTTGAGCGACCAGATGCCATCGTCGCCAGTGCGACTGGTGAACTCGCGTTTGATCACGAACGCGTCGAAAAGCAGTCGACAGCGCAGCATCGTGGTGGCGAACTCGCGCACACGATCCTGCGGTTCTGCTGCCTCCAGCCACGCCTGGAATCTTTTGACGAGTTTCTTGTCGTCGAGTTGCGCTTCATCCTCCCCTGGCTCGCCACCCTCGACGATCCGCAACACGTGGAGAAGGAAGGTCGGAAACTCGATCACCGAGCTGAAGCGCTCGCCCTCCTCGGTTTCACCGTCATCCCCGCCACGTGCCGACGCGTAAACACCGATCGCGTCGGTGAGGGAGCCGCCTGCGACGCCGAAACTCCGGGCATCTTCGCTCACCGCCTGGCGGGCATTGAGAAGATCTGCAAAGTCTCGAACCCTTAGCCATCCCCAATCAGGTCCGAACAGGCGTTCGCGGAGTTCGGTATCGCCAGGCGTGAGCGCCATCTGAATGTAGGTGTCCATGCGTGTGCAGGCGTCCCAGATCCACGCGAAGGTCGATCGCTCAGCGTCGGGCAGCCGCGACATCAATCGCGCCTTTACGATGTCCTGCTGCTGCAGTTGTTCGCCTCGAGTGTTCATCACTTCGAAGTAGCGATTCAGGTCGGTCCCGTTCGGAAGACTGAGGCGCACAACAAGAACCTTGCCCAGAAGGTAGTCGATATGCCCGGCGAGAACCTTCGTCTTCGAGTACTGCGAGATGATCCGAAACCCCGTCGCGATGCCGGGATCAATGTCTTCTTCGATCGCCTCGCCGAGCGACTTTAAGGTGCGGGCAGCACGGGGCCGCGACTCGAACGTCAGCGGCTGCACGGCGATGCCATCGCCCAGCCTCTCCAGATAACTGAAGAGAAGGTGAAGGGTCGTCAACCGTTGTTGGCCGTCAACGACGTCGTACGGGTCGTCAACAGAGCCCTGCGCCGCGGATACGACAATGTTCCCGAGGAAGTATTCGTCAATCGACCTGTCCGTCGCCGCGTCGAGGAGATCGTCGATTAGCTGTCGGATCTCTTCCTCGCCCCAGGCGTAGTTCCGCTGATACGCAGGGACGCGGTAGTGGTCTTCGGTCAGCAACTGGTGAACGGTTCTGCCGTCGGGGTGCACCCCCGTCGGGGTCATTGCGCACCGCCGATCTCGCGCAGGGACGCGGCAAGCTCCTCATCCCGACCATGGTCCGATGCGGCCCCGGGTTCAATGAGCAGGTGGCGGAGAACTTCGGTCGAAAAAGCATCGCGAAGAATCTCGAAGACGCCGGCTTTCGACTCCCCAGGGAGCGGCAAGGTTGCCCAGAGATTCACCGACTGCCAGGTAACACGTTCACGTTGCAGACGTAGGCCAAATGCCCATACGAAGAGCTTGTCCCAGGCGAGCCGAAATTCATCAGCCTGCTCGTCGAGGCTAACTCCGCCGAGCTCGCCATCATGGAACTTGTTCGCCCAGTAGAAGATTGCGGCGAGGAAAAGTTCGGAGACGTAACGATATCGGGAGTCCTTGGTGAACTTTTTGCTGGCGCTACCCCCAAACGCCTTCCTGAGCCGCGGGTCATCGTTGAGGAAGTTCTCAAATGCGCTGGCAAGGTTGCGCTGATCGTCGAGCAGAAAGCTGACCCGCGCGAAGAACTCACTTCCCGCAATGATGGGCGCGTCTAACTGGAATCGTGCCCGAAGGTCTCCGGCATGGAGTAGCTGTCGAACTGCGGGGACGAAGGCAACGGCGCCGACGGCCGAGACATCTGAAGTCTGTGCGGCGAGGTGGTAACGCTCGGCGGGTGTTCGCGCCGTCGCGGGAACCCCTTTGAACAGGTCGACGTCCTCGACTGTGAACTCGCGGCGCGCCGGCCGACCGTGACTCCACTGCGCAACTCGATACAGGTATCGGCTGAAGAGGTGCTCCAGCTCGTCATCATCTACGCGCTCCCATTCAGCGACAACCGTTGACCGGAACTCCTCCCGCACGCCGGTAAGCGCCCGCAGGTGATGCGCCTTCAACAGGTCGTGCGGCTTCAGTGGCTTGCCCCGGTAATTCTGCGAATCGAAGAACCGGAAGGCTTCGTCTTCGTCGTCGGTGACCACCTGCACGAGAGTGCAGCGCTGCTCGACGAACGTCGCGAGTTCAGGTCGACGATCCGTGGGGATCGAGATCCTGACGGCGGTCCGTAAATGCAAGTAGACCTTGACGATCGCCGGAGCCTGATCGAGAGGTAGTCCCCCACCCTCCTCGAGTTCTGGTTGTACCTCCTGACGAAGCAGCGCAAGTAGCATCTTCAGAGTGAGCAGGCGCTGCTGGCCGTCCACGACGTCGTAGTGGTAATCGCCGGTCGGATGGTAGAGAATCACCGACCCGAGAGCGCACTCGGAGTCGGAGCCCTGGACGAAAGCGAGCCACACATCGTCGAGCAGCGCCTGCGCCGTCTCCGGGCGCCACCGGTAGGGGCGCTGGTACGGCGGGATCCGAAGATTGCGATGGAGCAGTTCGCCGACTGGCAGCGGTCGCAGGTCGCCACGGACGATCGTCATCGATATTCTTTACGGCGACCGACAGCGACGTGATATCCGACGACCGACGCTCCAGGAATTACCACCGCCACAACCTATCCGATCCGTCGGCCTGATCGATTCGCATTCCATCCCAAGACTTCCCGACGGCGGTTCCCAACGCCGTCATCTCATCGCTGCGACTGCTGGACGCTGTCGTCTGCATCCTCCACGCGGTTCCCGCAACGGCCAGCGACGCGCCCGCCCTGCTGTCTAACGAGCGGTGCCGCCGCCGCGACCCGCTGTGGCAAACCATCGGCCCTCACCTGACGTCCGGCACTCTCAGGCCTTCTGGATTCAGTCCGACACTCTCATCTCTTCGCGGACGAATCTGGTCAGTGCGGTCCGCAACTACTTGAGAGTGCCCAGCTCACAGCACTGCCGGACTCTCAACTATTTCCGGATCGGACAGTCCGATCCTGTCGTTTAATCTGAACGCCGCACAAGCCCACCTGCGATTCGACGACCTACCCGCCGGCTGGATTCCCATCGCAAAGACCCTGGCAATGGCCATGCTCAACCCCACCCACCACGTCGTCCGCGATGCGCGGCATATACCGCTCCAATCAGCCGTACAAGATGAAATCCATCAACCATGCGCTGGCCGAAATGCGATATCTCGCCCGATGGGCGACCAAAAATGGCTATACACATGATCTTTCGCAGTGGAACGACGACACATGCAAGACCTACCTCGACACGATCCGCGACACCCGTGCGATCTCCGCAAAACGCTCCGCCGAAGACCTCTTCCGACACCTCGTCAACTTTGGCGCCCTCATGGAAGGCGGAGGCCTCCGCACCACCGTGGCTCCGTTCAAGAGCGCTCAGAGCACGGTGAGATCAAAACTCCGGTCATTCCGCCAACCACTTTCTGGCCTCTGATTCGGGCATGTTGGACCTACGACTCGGCGAGCACTTCATCCTTGGTCGGTTTCAGGATGCAGTCCAGGCGGCGCAGGATGGTAAACGGCAAGATCACGTCGCCGTACTGGTGGGGCTGGTACGGGCCGCGTAGCAAGTCGGCAATCTTCCAGATCAGGTTGGCATTGGTCTGCGCCATATTCTTGATTCACTCCTAGAAGTCCGATTTCGAGACAGGTGGAAGTTACCTCGTCTCGGTCACGGGAGGCGGTCTTTGCGGAGCGGCGCTGCGTCGTTGCTGGTTGCGAATCTTCTGCTCAACGGTTCCTCACGCCGCCTGATCGCGATACCGCAGATGGACGGACGACCAGCCCATTCACAATGGCCCTCGGTTACGAAAAACACATCAGCGCCGTCACCGTGCAGGGAACCGTCCTCCGAACAACAGATCGAAGTAGTAGAAGGCGGTCGAAGGGTCGTCGGCCCGCCACGCTTCCAAGGCCTTGCGGGCTCGGGAAGCTGCGGTCTTTACCTTCGAGATCGCCTCTTGACGTGTGCTATCACTCGATGTCGCGCCAAATCTGCCTGCGGCGCCACTCGGGTCGTTCATATTCGCGAACTCATGATCTCGAAGCTTTTCGAGTAGGAGGCAGATGTCCCACACATGGATGTATGTATCGATGCTTTTCACGTGTTGTGCTGCACGCATTTCGAGGTAGAACGACGAGACGGGCACGTTGCAGTAGTACTTCCAGGCCTTGACCAGACGGGCAAGCGCCTTCGCGTCGCCTTTGCCCGGCTGCTCGTTGCATTCCTTGACGTACGCCAAGTGCTCATGCGGCGCAGCATCTATCCATCCCCCACCGGTGACAGGCGAGGGTATGTCGTAGACAAGCGCAGATCCCCCGCGACCGGTCAAGAATCCGGGGATGATTTCCCACGTTTCATAGCCACCGGCGAAATTCACGACGACGGCAGGGCGACGGATTGTGACGTCGGTCGCCGGAAACCTTTGTTGGAGCGTATCTTTGACCCATGTCAGTGCGGTGTAGGACGAGCCAGGGCGGTCGGCACCCAAACTCACCAGGACATCGATATCACTGCAGTTACGGACGCCGGTCCCATGGGAGAACGAACCTGTCTCGAAGAAAGTATTGACCTTTAGCCGAGACTCGAGAGCACCCTTGACGCTGGCGCGGTGTGAGACGCCAGCCTCCCGCTGTGCCGTCGTGGGCACCAGCCTGTCGAGGAACTCCGCGAAACCCTGGTCAACCGTCCTTGCCACTGCCTGACTCCCCCTGGTCTATTTTGTACTGTGCCTCGCCCTGCTCGATCCCTCTGCGCGCCTTCGTGAATGCCCAGCGCGGAATCCCTGGTGCATCCGCTCCCAACTGATCGCGTTCGGCGCTAAGTTCATCGAGCCGTTGACGGAGTTCGTCGACGCTTACCTGACGGCTGTCAACGTTGGCGGCGACTCGGCACCGGTTTTTCAACGCGTTGTAGCGGTTGCCGAATCCCTTGTGGGTGACCGACTGCTCGGACGGATTCAAGAAGGTGATTACCGCAGTCACGGCAGCGACCAGAAGAGCGAGGACCCCCGCGACAACGTTGTGGTGGTCAAACTGCGAGAGGGCTGACGCGCCGGCCAGCCCGGACATCACCGCGGTCGGCACACCCAACGCAAAGTTGAGGGTCTTCCACCGTTCGGTGGCGTTGAAGTGCCCCTTGGACGAGTAGAGGACGTCCTCTTCGATACGGCGAAGCTCGTCAACTACCGCGCCTCGCTGGTCGTTATCGTCTTGCTGCAACCCCGCACCTCCTCATCAAGGACCTCGAATCCCGGCACTACGCGGCGAACCGAATCCACTCAGGTCTGGTTGCCGAGGGTAATCACGACCGGTGACAACCGGAGACCTCGAAGGCACTTGACGCAGGCTCGGCCAAGTACCGGTACACGGTGGCACGGGATACTCCCAACATCTTTGCAATGTCGCTGGCCGCGATGCCCTGCGCCCTGAGCCAACCGGCTTTAGCGGCATCGGCGTCGTCCACCTTGCGCGGGCGTCCGCCCTTGCGCCCGTTGGCTGCGGCTGCCGCAAGTCCGGCGCGGGTGCGCTCGATCATGGTGTCGCGTTCCAGCTGAGCGAAGGCGGCCATGATGGTGAGCATCGCCTTGCCCATCGGCCCGTCGGTGTGCAGGCCCTCGGTGAGGCTGCGGAACCCGACGCCGCGTGCAGTGAGTTCGTCCACAACGGCGAGCATGTGTTGGGTGTTGCGACCGAGGCGATCAAGTTTCCACACCGTCAGCACGTCACCTTCACGGAGGTGGTCCAGGCAGGCGTTCAGTTCTGGGCGGCTGCCGTGGAGCCGCTGACGCCGTGGTCGGTGAAAATGCGGGCAGCCCCGGCTTCGCGAAGGGCATCCAGTTGAAGCTGGGGAGTCTGGTCGGTGGTGCTGACCCGCGCGTACCCGATGATCGCCATCCCTATCCCCCGTCTCACAATCCCGTACCGTTCCGGGTTATGAGAATAGAGGTTGTGAGACAGGGTTTCAAGACAGGCAGCAGTCGGGTTGAGCCAGGACGTGCAGCACACCTTCGTCGGGCCGGTGCAGTCTCATCAACCCATCGTTTACGAGACAGGTGGATTGGATGTTGTTGAGGACTGACAGCGTCGCGGACCCATCACGCATATGATTTCGGCGGCGTACCGATCACCTCGACATGATCGACTTGCCACTTGA